>Ga0334883_1001903_pt1 | contig 28348 bp, 29 predicted proteins | sample GraSluR1_MG_6_FD_207230 | JGI IMG/M metagenome (GOLD analysis project Ga0334883, IMG submission 207230) | Sludge microbial communities from methane-producing bioreactor in Wageningen University, Netherlands - Granular Sludge_09_05-R1 | ecosystem: Engineered > Bioreactor > Anaerobic >...
TCCCGCACATGCATGATGAGCCGCTCCGCGGCGAAGGCATTGTCGCTCGCATTGCCCTCGACGACCTTGCCTGCAAAGGCCCGGCCGCACAGGGCGCGCAGGTTCTCGAAGAACACGTCGTGGGTGGCGATCGACACCGTCGATTCCGCCGCCGCGGAGTTGAACGACAGGACGGTCACGAGCGTCACGGTCAGAGCCAGCTTGGCCATGGTCGTCTCCTGGGGCACGGCCGCCGGGCGGCCGGTCGTCGTCGTCTGGGCGGTCGTAGCAGTCCCGCGTCCAGGTCATGAAAAGGCAAGTCAGGCAGCCGTCAACCCTGGATGTCGAGATTCGTCAAGCCGGCTTCGCGCGCCCATCGCACCGCCTCGGCGTACTCCTGCACCGTCAGACGTCGCGCGATCTCAGGGTAGTCGAACGCTCTGTACATCGGCCGATACTGCGACATGATGTTGACGTAGGTATCCGGCGGCAGGTTGGCGGCGATCCATTGGACGATCTCACGCGTGCCGGCGACGCGGTTGGGCATGACCAGATGCCGAATCATCAGGCCGCGGCGCATCAAGCCGTCGGCGTCGGACTTGGCGACGCCGACCTGGCGGTGCATTTCCAGCAGGGCGGCGCGAACCAATTCGGGATAGGAGTCGGCGCCGGCGGAATAGCGTTCAGCCATCGAAGGATCGTCGTACTTGAAGTCCGGCAGGTAGATATCCACGACGCCGTCGAGAAGGCGCAGCATCTCCAGGTTTTCCCAGCCGCAGGTGTTATAGACCAGCGGCAGGCGCAGGCCGCGACCGGCGGCCAGATCAAGCGCGCGCAGGATATGCGGCGAGTAATGGGTGGGCGTCACCACGTTGATGTTGTGGCAACCCCGGCGCTGAAGGGCGACCATCATGGCCGCGAGGTCATCGACGGTCTGCGGTGTGCCGTCTCCCTCGTGGCTGGTTTCCCAGTTGATGCAGAACACACAGCGCAGACCGCAGTGGCTGAGAAAGATGGTGCCCGAACCGCCGCGGCCGACCAGCGGCGCCTCCTCGCCGAAATGCGCGTGGTAGGAGGAGATGACCAGCTCGGCGGACGCGCCGCAGAAACCGACTTCGCCCGCCAAGCGATCGACGCCGCAACGGCGCGGGCAGATCTCGCAAGCGGCGAGCATTCCCCAGAGCCTATCCGCGCGACGGCGCAGTTCGCCGGAGCGATGCAGCGCGAGGTAGCCGGGTCCGAAGCTCGCGGTCATGGCTGAAACAGCCTGGGGGTCGGCGCAGACCCCGTTCTGCCGGCACCAGAACACGGCCCCCGCTCCCGCCAGCGCGGCACAGGCGGTGGATCTGACGAAATCACGACGGGAAACCTTGCGGGCCATGACGTCGGTCCTCGGTCTCTCGCGGATGATGCCAGAGAAATGTAGTCTGGTCAACGCCGATCGATCGGGCGTGAAAGCTGCCTGGTTTGATGTGAAGGTATGCTTTTTCCAAGTTGGGACGCGAAGGCAGGTAGGTCGTTTTTCGGACGGTGCGGTCGGCGCTTTGTGCAAGCGCTCTACTTCCCCAACCGCATGCGCAGCCCGATCAACCCGAACCACTCGAGGGCCGGCTGGTTGATCGCGTCGTCGGCCTGTTCCCAGCCGTAGTCGCGGCGGGCGTTGACGTGGTCGCCGTCCGGCTCGTAGGCGGTGTCGTGGCCCTCGAGCCGCGCGTCGAAGTAGTGATCGAGGCCCAGCTGCAGACAGAAATCCAGGTGGTCGCTCACCGCGAAACCGGCGTCCAGGATCGCGCCCACGCCCCAGGGGCTGCTGGTCACGTCGAACTTCTCGTTACCGCCGACGAAGTCGAAGGTGCCCGTGTAAAACGCCTTGCGCGGCCCGATGCCCAGGCGCACCGGCATCTCGCCGAGGCGCGCAATGGGCAACAGCAAGTCCAGGCGCAGCTGCCAGGTGTGCGCAGATTCCTGCGGCGTGCCGTTGGTGTTGTCATTGATGAAGACTCGGCGCGCGTCGAGGGCCTTGCCGGCGTCGCGACTGGAGTAAGCACCGGATAACCGCAGGGAAAGCGGCAGATCGCGCGTGAAATGTTCGAACGTCAGGTCGGCCTGAACGCCGAATCCCGCGGTGGCCCCCAGGCCGAGACCGAGCATCGTATCGGCGGCTCGGCCCGGAGCGACTGCGAAGAACAAGAGCCATGCACAGAACCAGGAGACCGCCGGCAGGTTGCGACCGCGTTGCATCGTCCCGTTCCTCCTTGTCAGCGAGTGCCGATCGTTCAGGGCCGGACCCACGGTGGATCCGGCCCAGATGTCTACTCTTCCACCCTTAACCCGGATTATTCATGAAGAACCGGCTGCGAAAGGTCAAATGCTTGCCAGGACGCGCGTTCTCGGATCGGCTCGGTCAACGTACCGCCTTGGGTACGTCTCCCTCGCCGATCCTTGCGAGCCCGCGTCCTGGCAAGCATTTTCCACTTTCTCGCGGCGGTCCTTCAAGAATAATCCGGGTTAAACGACAACGTTCGGCGCGACGCCGCTCGGAGCGAGGCGCCGCGTCACTTCACCAGCATCAGCTTGCCGGTCTGGGTTCCGTCCGCTCCCTGGATCCGGGCCAGGTACGTCCCTGACGGCACGGGGCGACCCGCCTGGTCGCAGCCGTCCCAGGCGGCCTGATGACGGCCGCTCGGGAATACGCGGTCCGCGAGTACGGTCACCAGCCGTCCGTCCAGACGGTGCACCGCCACGTGCACTTGCTGCGCGCGACCGACCGCGAAAACCACGTTCGTCTGCGGGTTGAACGGGTTGGGGAACGCACCCAGCAGCTGCAAGCCGGCAGCCGGCACCGCCAGTTCGATGGTCTTGCTCTCGAGCAGGACGGTCTGGCTGCCGTTGCGCAGATAGAGCGAGTACGTCACCGTGCCGTTGGCGAGCAGGTCGTGAGCGTGGTAGCGGCCCGCGCCGTCGGTCGTGAAGGCGACCGGCCAGCTCTGGGCGCCGCGCTGCGCGATCAGCTCGAACTCGCCCGGCATCGCGCCGTAAGCGACCCAACTCAGGTCCGCGCCGGACTGCGCCGCGACGACCTCGAAGCTGGACAGCAGCACAGGCACGACCGCTTCGCTGCGGACGACCAGTCCGGCTCGCACGGTTCCGCGCGCGGGCTCGCTGTCGGGCTCGGTCCGCCCGGCGGCCTCCGGATCGACGATCTCTTCCGGCAGGTAATCCACGGCGACGAAGTCCGGCACGGTCAGGTCGGCCACGAAGTAGACCGCCGCCCGTCCGTCCGGCTGGCGGTCGCCAACCGCCAGCGCGGCGATGCCAGTCATGTCGGTGAGCGTATGACCGGGATCGGGCACGCCGTCGCCGTCGAAATCGACCAGGTCGTCGCGCTTGAGCATGATTTCGCCGTTGAAGATCAGTACTTCGCGATTGGTGCCGCCATCGTTGACGAACCAGGCCACGGCCCAGTCGCCGTTGTTGTTCATGTAGGCGCGTTCGATCGCGCCGGCGAGCGGATAGCCGCCCACGAGGTCGCCCTCGCGCAGGACGATCATGCCGTTGACGACCACGAACTCATCGGTGGCGGTGGGACCGGAGGTGTCGCCGGTGAACATGTAATAACCGGACTCGGTGATCCCCATGTAATCGAAGTTCTCCCAGTTCTCACCCGGCAGGCCGCCCGCCGCCGCCGGCACCGGCGAACCCCGGCTGACCGGCTGGCCGTCGATCAGGACCACGGCGCCATCGATCACCACGTGGCGATTCGTTGCTGTCGGACCAGTGGTGACGACCTGGGCGATGTAATGAGTGCCGTACGCGGAGTACCGGAAGTCGAAGGTCACCGCGGTGCCCGTGTCCAGCGGCTGGTCGAGGCCGTCGACCATGTCCCCGCCCAACAGGACCGGCGCGCCGTCCCAGCCGTAGAACAGGCCGCGATTTTGGGTGCTGCCGCCCTGGACCGAGGTGATGCCGCCGACGAAGTAGGGAATACCGTCGCCGGTCGTGCCCGGCCGGCTCGCGAAGCGCCAGAACCATCCTTCGAGATGCGGAATCACTTCTTCCTCGACCGCAATCGGGACGTCGCCGTACCAGACCGAATCCAGACCCGTCGAACCGCTGTCGAGGTTGTTGCACGTGGGGCTGTAGGCGACCTCGCCCTCGTTGCTGAACCCGTAGAACGTCTCGAATGCGGTCTGCTCGAAGATGCCGATCGTGCCCTCGCTGCGGATCAGCGCGCCCGGGCCGTCGATCGCGTTGCCCCAGAAGCGGCTGATCGTGCCCTCGGTGCCGGTTGTGACGACACCGAAACAGTAGCCGCCGCCGTGGTTGGCGGCGGGCGTGGTGATGGAAGTGACGGGATTGCCCGCGGGTCCGCCGGGCAGGTCGACGTTGTTCTTCAGAAGAACGGTAGCCGTCGGTTGGGCGCCGACCGCGACTGGAAGCAGCACGACGGTCAGTGTCAGGAATTTGAGCATTCTGGGCATGGTGTTCCTCCTTGGGGGCGAAGAATCTCGGAGGTTACCCCGGCGCCGATCAGCGCCGCTGGGGGCGACATTCTAACACACTTTGGTTGTCTTTGGCGGGGTGTTTTCTCGTACAGCGACCGCAGCCCGGACTCCGGTCTAGCAGGCTGTTGAAAAACTGGGCTCGGCCAGATCCAGTTTTTCACCAGCTTGCTAGACCCCGAAGAAGTTCTTCTGCGGGAACTCGTCGGCATCGTCGCCGTAGGCCGCGATCTCGCCGTCGGAGATCACGAACGTCGCATGCGTACCGTACCGGCGGCTGAACTGGACCCGGCGGGGCGACCGCCCGGAAGCGGCCAGATGCAGCTCGGCGAATTCCTTGTCCCGCGGCGCGGTTAGATCGGCGCTGCATACCGGGCACTGGAACTTGACCAGGTCGCCGACATCCATCGAATCGGCCAGGGAACGGTCGCAGACGAACTTGTAGTTGCCGGGCATCGGGCTGAGCAGGATCAGCCCCCGGCGCCCGCGATGCATCGCCACCAGGACGATCTTCACGCTGGGATTGAGATTCGCCCCACAATGCGGGCAGAGATAGATGTTCTTCATCGAACCGCCTCCCGATCTCGAGTTCGAACGCATGACGCCCGCGCGAACAGCATATCCTGCGCCAATGACGCCCGCGAGGTCAAGACACGGATCGGACGACCGTAACCGACGGCGATACGGCGCGATAAAAATTCGGCACAACGCAAATTGATCAGAATTATCAACGGAATTCAATGACTAATGTCTGACGATCGGCGGAGTATCGGCTTGAATTCACTGCGATCGTCCGGTATCATCCAAAGCATGGACGACCTCGACTTGACGATTCTCTCCGTGCTGCAGGCGAATGGGCGCATCACCAACGCCGAACTGGCGCGCCAGGTCGATCTCGCGCCTTCGAGCACGCTCGAGCGTGTGCGCCGGCTCGAAGAGCACGGCCTCATCCAGGGCTATCGTGCCCTGCTGGATCCGCACAAGCTCGGCTTCCAGGTGCAGGCCGTCGTCCTGGTCAATCTTGCCGGGCACCAGGCCGACCCGATCGACGCCTTCGAGGAACAGGTGCGATCCGTCCCCGAGGTCAAGCTCTGCCTGCACGTGACCGGCCGCTACGACTACCTGCTGCACGTGGTCGTGCGCGACATCGACCACCTGCGGCGGCTCGTCACCCGGAACCTGGCCGCCATCAGCGGCGTCCAGAAGCAGGAGACCTTCCTCGTGCTTTCGACCGCGAAGCAGGACCAGGGCTACGCTCTGAACTGTCTCGCCGAAACCCGCCCGGCGCGCCGCCGCGCCGCCGCGAACACCAACGAAACTGACCCCGGCAGACCGCTGAACCAGGAGGCCTGATCATGCGCGACGTCTTGACCCCCTCTGGCGTGGAAAAATACATCGCCGCGGCCCAGCAAGCCGCCCAGCGGCATGCCGGCGACCTCGCCGCGATGCGCAAGTGCCGCTTCGACACCATCGCGGTGCACGGCCTATACTCCATGGGCGAGGCGCTCGATTTCAACCAAGGCTCGATCATCGAACCCATCTACATGAGTTCGTCGCAGGCCTATCGCGATGCCGACGAGATGGAGGCCGCGCTCGCGTACAAGATTCCCACCTGGTGCTACTCGCGCATCGCGAACCCGAGCCTCTACTACTTCGAGAACACCCTGGCGCTGCTCGAGGGCTACGGCCTCGCCGGCGAAACCGGCTGCTGCGCGACCGCGTCGGGCATGGCCGCCATCCACACCGCCACCGAGCCCTTCCTGGCCGTCGACCCCAAGCGGCCGACCGCCAAGCTAAACTTCGTCGCCACCTGCCAGGTCTACGGCGGCACATTCCAGCTTTTCAGCGTGCGCCGCATGCAAGAGCGGGGCATCGAATGCCGCTGGGTCAAGAACTCGGCGGACCTCGAGGAGTGGGCGGCCAAGATCGACGAGAACACCCGCTTCCTCTACGGTGAGCTGCCGTCCAACCCCGGCCAGGCGTTCTTCGACCTCGCCGCGGTGGCCAGGCTGGCGCACGCCCACGAGTTGCCCTTGATCGTCGACAGCACGGTCGCCACGCCGGCGCTCATGCGGCCGCTCTGCCACGGGGCCGACGTCGTCGTGCAATCGGTCACCAAGAGCATGACCTCGTCCGGTTTCGGCATCGCCGGTGCGTTGATCGCGCGCAAGAATCTCGCCAGCCGCTTTGGCAGTGATGAGATGAAGGCCGACTTCGCCGCCTACATCAAGCAGCTTCCCAACCGGGACATGGGCCCGAACCTCTCGCCGATGAACGCCATCCTCTCGTTGAACGACATGCGCACGCTGCGCTCGAAGATGGATCTCTTCAGCCGCAGCACCATGCAGGTCGCCGAGTTCCTGGCCGGCCACCCAGCGATCGAGCGGGTCGATTACCTCGGCCTGCCGCAGCACCCGCTGCACGCGCTCGCCTCGCGCTACATGTTCCTGGTCGACGCCGAGCACGACGCCGAGTACCGGCGGCCGGTGAACCGCTACGGGCACCTGATGTCGCTGCGCGTCAAGGGCGGCGCCGAACCCACCCGCCGCGTCTTCGACGCGTTCCAGCGCATCTGGCGGGCGACCGACCTGGGCCGCATCAAGTCCGTGGCCACCATCCCGGCCATCTCCACCCACTCGCAACAGGGCGAGGAAGGCCGCTGCCTGGCCGATATCCCGGACAACCTGATCCGGCTCTGCGTCGGCGGCGAACACCCCGACGACATCATCGCCGACCTGGACCAGGCGCTGCGCGCCATCGACGGCCGGGTGCAGGTCGCCGTGCCGGCGGCCTTCTCCACGGGCGGCGCCTCGCGCGAACTCCCCGGCCAGAGGTAACGCCGTGATCAGCTACTACAGCACCAACCGCCGGGTGCCCGAGGTCGACCTCGCCCAGGCCTTGCTGCAGGGTCAGGCCGGCGACAAGGGGCTCTTCCTGCCGCGGCCCATGCCGCGGTTGCGCCCCGGATTCCTGGCGCAGGCCCGCGACCTCGCCTACCCCGACGTCGCCGCCGAGGTCCTCAGCCTCTTCGCCGAGGGTGTGTTCAGCCGTGACGACCTGCTCGCAATCTGCCACGACGCCTACGACTACGCCGTGCCGCTGGAGCAGGTGGTCGGCCGGTGCCACCTGCTGCGCCTGGACCAGGGGCCGACCGCGTCGTTCAAGGATTTCGCGGCCCGCTTCATGGGCCGCGCTCTCGGGCGCCTGGTCAAGGCCCGCGGCGGCGAGCTGCTGGTATTGACCGCCACCTCGGGCGACACCGGCTCGGCGATCGCCCACGCGTTCCTGGGCGTGCCGGGTATCCGGGTTGTCGTCCTGTTCCCGCACGACGAGGTCTCCGACCGCCAGCGCCGCCAGATGACCACCCTCGGCGGCAACATCCAGACCCTGGCGCTCGACAGCAAGTTCGACGACTGCCAGGCCCTGGTGAAGCAGGCGTTCGCCGACCCGGACCTCGCCCGCCTGAGCCTGACCTCGGCCAACTCGATCAACATCGGCCGTCTCTTGCCGCAATCGGTCTATTATATTCATGCCGCCGCGCGCCTGGCCGACAGCGCCGCCGGCGAAGAGGTCGTCTTCAGCGTGCCGTCGGGCAACTTCGGCGACCTGATGGGCGGCCTGCTGGCCTGGCGCCTGGGCCTGCCGGTCGCGCGCTTCGTCGTCGCCACCAACGCCAACGACGAGGTGCCGCGGTTTCTCGCCACCGGCCGCTACGAGAAGATCGTGCCCAGCCTCAAGTGCATCTCCAATGCGATGAACGTGGGCCACCCGTCGAATCTGGCGCGGATCGTCGACCTCTACGGGGGTTGGCTGGACGAGCTGGGCATCATCAAGCAGCAGCCGGACCTCGCCGCGCTGCGCCGCGATCTGTACGCGGTCAGCATCGACGACCAGACGACGCGGCAGACCATCATCGACACCTATCGCGACCACCGCACGATCCTCGAGCCGCACGGGGCGGTGGGTTGGGCCGGCCTGCAGCATTTCCTCGCCGCGCATCCGGAGCACGCCGCCACGACGGCCATCTCGCTCGAGACGGCGCACCCCGCCAAGTTCCCCGAAGAGATCCGCGCGCTGCTCGGCCTCGACCCCGCCCTGCCGCCGAGTCTGCACGGTCTGGACGACAAGCCCGAGACATTCCGCCGCCTGGAGACCGACTACCTGGCGTTCAAGGAGTTCCTGCTCGCGGAGTACGGCGCATGAAGACCATCATCATCATCGGCGACGGGATGAGCGATCGGCCGGTCGCGCGCCTGGGCGGCAAGACCCCGCTCATGGTCGCGCGCAAACCCCACATCGACCGCATCGCGCGCGAGGGACGCCAGGGCCGGCTGCGCACCATCGGCGAAACCGGTCCCGCCGACTCGGCCGTGGCGAACCTGGCCGTCCTGGGCTACGACGCCTCGGTGAGCAAGGAAGGCCGCGCCGTCCTCGAGGCGGCCAGCATGGGCGTCGATATCGAGCCGGGCGACGTGGCGCTGCGCTGCAATCTCGTCTGCCTGGAGGGACCGGCCGCCGAGCAACGCATCCGCAACCATTCGGCCGGGCATATCGCGACCGCCGAGGCCGCTGAACTCATCGCGGCGCTGGAGGCCGAGTTGGGCGGCGGCCGGGGCTCCGAACCGATTCGCTTTCATGCCGGCGTTAGCTACCGGCATCTGCTGGTGTTGACCGGCGGCTGGGCATCCTCGGCCGTCGAGTGCGCACCGCCGCATGACCATGTCGGCGGCCGCGCCGCCGACCTGCTGCCGCGGCCGCTGCCCGACGCCCCCGCCGCCGAGAAGGACGCCGCGCAGAGGACGGCCGCCCGGCTCGTGGCGCTGCACGCCCAGGCCGCCGGGATCCTCACCGCGCACCCCGTCAACCTGGCGCGCCGCGCCGCCGGCCGGGACGAGGCCAACTCCATCTGGACATGGTCGCCGGGCCGCCGTCCCACGATGCCGACGCTGCGCGAGCGCTTCGGCGTGCGCGGAGCCGTGATCTCGGCGGTCGATCTGGTGATGGGTCTTGGTGTCTATGCGGGCTTGGATCTCATCCGCGTGCCCGGGGCCACCGGGCTGCACGATACCAACTACGAAGGCAAGGCCCAGGCCTGCCTGGACGCCCTGATCGACCACGATTTCGTGTACGTCCATGTCGAGGCCACCGACGAAGCCGCGCACGCACGCGACCTCGACCTCAAGATCCGCTGCATCGAATTCCTCGACGAGCGCCTCGTGCGGCCGATCCTGGCCGGGCTCGAGGCGAACAACATCGCCGCCGCCGTGGCCGTCCTGCCCGACCACCCGACCCCGGTCGAGACCGGTCAACACGGCCGTGACCCCGTGCCCGTGGCCATCCGGCGACCCGGCGACGCGCCCGATGCGACGACCGGCTATGACGAGGTCCAGGCCGCGCAAGGAGCGCTGGGTTTGATGGTCGGAGACGAGTTTATCCGTCGGGTATTGGCCTGACTCCTGCCCTGCCGGCGGCAGCCGGCTCCGGTTGCCGCCGTTGCTGCGAATCGTTGCTTGCCTGGGGGCGAGGTCGACTATTATCATCGCGTCCCGAAGCGGCCTTGCGGGCAGCCGCAGACTCAAGGCCGCCGGAAACGACCTTGCGCCTGGGACTTGCGCCATTCGCGTTCCCTGGAGACGAGATGTCTGAGAGCAGGTCGACCACCACGGAGACCGTCTCGCGCGCCGAGCCGGGCAAGTACCGCAACCCGCTGATCCAGGCGGTGTTGCTGATGGCGGTCTGGCTCATTCTCAGCGAGCACTTCGACCTCTTGCACATTCTCTACGGTGTTTTCTCGGTGGGCCTGGTGACCTGGCTCAATCTGCGCCTGCGCGCGTTGCCGCTGGTCGAGAACGAGCCGGCCGGCGTGGCCAGCGTTCGCATCGGCCGCCTGCTCGTCTACCTGCCGTGGTTGCTCTGGCAAATCATTCAGTCCGGCGTGTATGTCGCCTACAAGGTGCTGCAACCCCGTCTGGACGTGCAACCGCGAATCCTGCGCTTCAAATCCCGGCAGCCCAGCGTGATGGCCAAGGTCATCCTGGGCAACTCGATCACCCTGACCCCGGGCACTCTCACCCTGGACATCCGCGGCGACACGTTCTACGTGCATGCCCTGACCGGCTCCGTCGCGCACGGCCTCAGCGACGGCAACATGCCGCACTGGGTGGCCAGCCTCTACCGCAAGGACTGCCCGCCCGAGCAGTTGTGCAGCGACGTCGTTCACGTTGACACGCGGGACGGTCTGGCCCATGGATAGCGTCTTCGTCGGGGTTGCGCTGGTGTTGGGCGCCGTTCTGCTGATCCCGTTCTACCGCGTGTACAAGGGCCCAACGGTTTTCGACCGCCTGCTCGGCGTGTCCACGGTCGGCACCAAGACGATCGCCATGATCATCCTGCTGGGATTCATCTACGGTCGTATCGACATGTTCGTCGACATCTCGCTCGGCTACGCCATCCTGAACTTCGTGGGCGGCCTGGCCATGGCCAAGTACTACAAGTCCGAAACGAAAGCCTGACCATGGAGCTGGTCTGGACCGTAAAAAGCGTACTGGCGACCGTCCTACTGTGCGGAGGCGCCTTCATCATGCTCGTCGGCAGCATCGGCATCAACCGCCTGCCCGACTTCTTCAGCCGCACCCATGCCGCCGCCAATGTGGACACTCTCGGCATCCTGCTCTTCGTCGGCGGCCTGATGGTGCACGAGGGCCTGTCGATCAACAGCGCCAAGCTGCTGCTGATCGTCGTGTTCCTGTTGTTGACCAGCCCCATCGCCAGTCACGCGCTCGCCCGCCGCGCGCTGCTCGCGGGGCTGATCCCCTGGTTCGCGAAAGACCATGCCGCCGGGACCGCGCCGTCCGCGTCCGCCGGCGGCGACCCGGCGGAAGGCGGCCTCTGATGTCCTGGCTGATCGAGGTTTTCCTGTTCGTGCTGATGGTCGTGTCGGCGCTCGTCGCCTTGCGCAGCCACGACCTGCTGGCGGCGGCGGTAACGTTGAGCCTGTTCAGCTTCATGTCCGCGGTGATCATGGCGTCCCTCGGCGCGATCGACGTGGCGTTCACCGAAGCCGTCGTCGGCGCCGGCGCCGTGGGCGTGTTCAACATCGTCGCCATCACGCTGACCACACGGGAGAGTCGGGATTGAAGATCCACCAGGCCCTCGTGCTGCTGGCCTTCGCCGCCGTGCTGACCATGGCGGCGATGCAGTTGCCGGCGCGCGGCGACGCGGCGTCGCCCGCCAACCGGGTGTTCAACACCCGCGGCGAACCGGTCGCCGGCGCCCACTACATCAGCCACGCCGAGAAGGACGCCGCGACGCCCAACATGGTCACGGTGATCCTCGCCGACTACCGCTCCTTCGACACGCTGGGCGAGACGCTGGTGGTCTTTGCGGGCGGCATCGCCTGCTTGTTCATCCTGCGGAGGCTGAAGCCGTGATCGAGCACGCCAGGCCGTTCGACCTTGCCGCCGAGCGCTGCGGACCGTCGTCGAGCCCGATCATCCGCATCGCCTCGCGCGGGCTGGCGCCGCTGATCCAGATCATCGGCCTCTACGTCTTCTTCCACGGCCATTACAGCCCGGGCGGCGGCTTCCAGGGCGGCGTCCTGCTGGCGGCGAGCATTATCCTCTTGCGCATGGGCCTCGGCTTCGCCAACACGCAGACCGTGATGCCCTCCGGTTGGACCGTGCCGCTGGGCGCGGTCGGCGGCCTGATCTACATCGGCACGGGTTTCTTCGCCGTGCTCTGCGGCGGCAATTTCCTGGATTACGGCGTATTCCCGATGCCCTGGCTCGACCCTCCCCATCTGCACAGCTACGGCATCTTGTTCATCGAAGTCGGCGTGACGTTGACGGTCATGTCCACGCTGGTCGCCATCTTCGACCACCTCCTGGACGGTTGAGCATGCTCGAGATCATCAAGGGATATTACGCCTACTTCTTCCTGGTCGCGGTGTTCTGCATCGGGCTGTTCGGCATGATGGTCAAGCGCAACCTGATGAAGAAGGTCATGGGGATGTCCATGGTGCAGTCGGCGGTCATCCTGTTCTGGATCGTCAGCGCCTTCAAGGAAGGCGCGACGGTCACCGTTCTCGACCCCACGCGCGAGGTCGAGAACGCCGACCTCTACCTCAACCCGCTGCCGCACACCCTGATGCTGACGGCGATCGTCGTGGCGGTGGTCACCCTGGGCGTCTCCTTCGCGTTGCTCATCGTCATCTACCGGCGCTACCGGACGCTGGAAGAACCCCTACTGCTGGAAAAAATGCAATGATGACGAGCCATATCCCGCTGTTGATTCCGGCTTCTTTTCTCCTTGCCGCGCTGCTCATCCCCCTGGCGGCGCTGCTTTGGCGCCGGCTCTCCTGGCTGCTGGCGGTCGCCACGACCGGCCTGTGCTTCTTCTACGCGGTCAAGGGCTTGGTGCACGTCACGACGGTGGGCCGGCTGCATTACCATCTCGCCGGCTGGCAGCCGCCGTTCGGCATCGAGTTCGTGCTCGATCCGTTGTCGGCGTTCTTCAGCGTGTTCGTGACCGGCGTGGCCCTGCTGGCTCTGATCCACGCCGGGCGGGTGGTGGCCCACGAGGTTTCCGGCGTCGACATGGGCTTCTATTCGCTGGCCATGCTGCTGTTGGCCGGCCTGAGCGGCATGGTGGTCACCGGCGATCTCTTCAATCTCTATGTCTTCCTGGAGATCAGCGCCCTCGCGAGTTACGCCCTGATCGCCCGCGGCGATCCGCGCGCGCCGCTCTCGGCGTTCCGCTATCTCACCTTGGGCACGACCGGCGCCGCGTTTTACCTGCTGGGCCTTGCGTTCGTCTATATGAGTGTGGGCTCGCTCAACCTCGCCGACGTGAGCCAGCTGCTGCCGGACGTCGGCGACACCCGTCCCGTGTTGCTTGGGCTTTCGCTGATGGTGCTGGGCATCGGCCTGAAGATGGCGCTCTTCCCGCTGCACGCCTGGCTGGCTGACGCCTACACGCACGCCTCGTCGGCGGCCACTGCCCTGATCGCCCCGATCGGCACCAAGGTGGCGGCCTACGTGCTGCTGCGCTTGATGTTCTTCCTGGTCGACCCGCAGTACCTGCGCGACCAGACGCCCCTGCCCGCCATCGTGGGCTGCCTAGGCGCCGCCGGCATGCTCTGGGGCTCGATCATGGCCATGTGCCAGAAGGAGCTCAAGCGCATGCTCGCCTACAGCAGCGTGGCGCAGGTGGGCTACATCGCCCTGGGCATCGGCCTGGCGTCGCCGCTGGGATTCATCGGCGCTACGCTGCATGCCCTGAACCACGCCTGCATGAAGGCTTGTCTGTTCCTCGTCACCGGCAACTTCCGCGTGCGTCTGGGGCACTCCACCCTGCCCAGGCTGGTGGACGATCTGCGCCGAACCATGCCCTGGTCGGCGGCCGCGTTCACCGCCGCCGCGATTTCGATGGTCGGCCTGCCGCCTCTCGCTGGTTTCTTCAGCAAGTGGTACCTGGTGCTCGGGTCGATCCAGCAATCGAACTGGGTGTTCGTGGCCGTGCTCGTCGCCAGCAGCCTGCTCAACGCGGTCTATTTCTTCCGCGTGCTCGAGCGCCTGTACTTGACACCGCTCGCGCCGCCCGGCGACACCGATGTTGCGACCGCCGCGGCGACCCGCGAGGCGCCCGCGTCGATGCTGGCGCCGACCTTGGTGCTGGCGTGCGCGTTGCTGGTGCTCGGCATCTTCAATGCCTGGATCGTCTCGACGTTCATCAACCCCATGATCCCCAGCAGGCTCGGGTGGTAGCCGACCATGCCAGTGACCCATGAATCCGTGATCCCGTTGTTGGCCGTGCTGGCGCCGCTGGCGGCGATCCCGTTGATCCTGTTGTCGTCGCGGCGGCCCAACCTGCGCGAGTTCTGGACGCTGGCCGCCGCGTTCACCGCCTGCGGCCTGGTCCTGAGCCTGCTGCCCGGCGTTCTGGCCGGACGCACGGTCGCCTACGACATCCTGACCATCTCGCCAGGCATCGCGCTCTCCCTGCGCGTCGACCCCACCGGCTTGTTCTTCGCGATCATCTGCTCGAGTCTGTGGATCCTCACCTCGTTCTACTCGATCGGCTACGTGCGGGGCGCCGGCGAGAAGAAGCAAACCCGCTACTTCGCGAGCTTCGCGCTCTGCATCGGCGCCACGCTGGGCATCGCGCTGTCGGCGAACCTGCTCTCGTTCGTGATCTTCTACGAGATGCTGAGCCTGGGCACCTACCCGCTGGTCATCCACAAGGAGACGCGCGAGTCGTACCGCTCGGGCCGCATGTACCTGACCTACGCGCTATCGGCGGGCCTCTTGCTGATTGTCGCTACCGCCTGGACCTGGACCCTGGCCCATAATCTCGACTTCCGGCCGGGCGGCTTCCTGGGCGGGGTGCTGGCCGATGAGGGCGCGGCGCGCGCGCTGTTCCTGCTGTTCATCGCCGGCGTGGGCGTCAAGGCCGGCCTGATGCCCCTGCACAGCTGGCTGCCGGCGGCGATGGTGGCGCCGACCCCGGTCTCGGCGCTCCTGCACGCCGTGGCGGTCGTCAAGTCGGGCGTCTTCGGCGTGATCCGCGTGGCGGGGTTCGTCTTCGGGCCGGCGACCATGCAGGCGTTCGGGCTCGACACGATCCTGGCCGCGGTCGCCGCCGTCACGATCATCCTGGCCTCGGTGATCGCGCTGCGGCAGGACAACCTCAAGAAGCGGCTCGCCTTTTCCACGATCGGCCATCTATCGTACATCGTGTTGGGCGTGGCCTTGCTGTCGCCCGAGGGATTCATGGGCGGCCTTTTGCACCTGGCCAACCACGCCACCACCAAGATCGCCCTGTTCTTCTGCGCCGGGGCGATCTACGTCAACCTGCACAAGACGGAGATCAGCGAGCTGGACGGCATCGGCAAAGTGATGCCCTGGACCATGGCCGCCTTCACGGTCGGCGTGCTGGGGCTGTCCGGCGTGCCGCCGATCAATGCCTTCGTGAGCAAGTTCTACCTGTGCAAGGGCGCCGTCTCGAGCGGGCAGCTCGTGTTCCTGGCGGTGTTCCTGGCGAGCGGTCTGCTGAATATGGCCTATTTCTTCCCGATCCTGCACCGTGCGTTCTTCCGGCCTGGCGGGGCGGGTCTGCACGGCCACGGCGAGGCATCGCCCCTGATGGTAGTACCGATCGTCATCGTCGCCGTTCTATCTCTGGTGCTCGGACTGTATCCCAACGCGCTGGTTCACTTCTTCGACCTGGCGCGCGGCATCTCCCAGTCCGTCATGGCGGGTGCCGCCGCGCCGCTGGCCGGCCTGGCGCCCTGACGACGAGGTCCGCTATGGTGATCATCCGCTTGATCGAAGCCCTGCGCGCGCGACCGCGGCTGCTACGGAGTCTGTGCTTCGGCCTGCTCGGCGCGTTCGCGCTCTGGGACGCGCTCGTGCTCGACAAGAGCCACGCGCACACCGCGTTCGAGAAGCTGCCAGGCTGGTGGTCGCTCTTCGGCGTGGCCGCCTGCGCCGCGATCATCGTCTTCGCCAAGTGGCTCGGCCACCGCGGCGTCTCGCAGGGCGAGGACTACTATGAATGACCTCTGGCTGCACCCGGCGCTGGTGATGATCGCGGGCTGTGTGCTCTTGCCGTTCGTGCGCGGTACGCTGCGCCAGGCGTATTTGCTGGCTGTGCCGCTGCTGGCCTTCGCGCTGGTCCTACGCATGACGCCCGGCGTGCATGCGGTCGTGCCGTTCCTCGGCCTCGAGCTGACCTTCGGCCGCGTCGACGCGCTCAGCCTCGTGTTCGCGCACATCATGACCCTGATGTGCCTGCTCGGCACGCTCTACGGCCTGCACGTGCGCGAGACCACGCAACACATCGCAGCCTGGATGTACGTGGCCGGCTCCCTGGGCGTGATCTTCGCCGGCGATCTCTTCGTGCTATTCATCTTCTGGGAATTGATGGCCGTCGCCTCGACGTTCCTGGTCTGGTTCCGCCGCACCGAAAGGGCGCAGAAAGCCGGCATGCGCTACCTGCTGGTGCACGCGGTGGGCGGGGTCGTGCTGCTGGCGGGCATCCTGCTGCACTGGCACGACAGCGGCAGCCTGGCCTTCAACCTCATGGATGTGGACCACCTCACCACGGCCGGCTGGCTCATCCTGATCGGTTTCGTGCTCAACGCGGCGGTGCCGCCGCTGCACGCCTGGCTGCCCGACGCCTACGCCGAGGCCACCGTAGCCGGCGCGGTCTTCATGTGCGCTTTCACGACCAAGACCGCGATCTACGCGCTGTGCCGGGGCTTCGCCGGGCTGGATATTCTGGTGCCCTTCGGCGTGGCGATGACCCTCTACGGCGTCGTCTACGCCGTGCTCGAGAACGACACGCGGCGCCTGCTGTCGTACCACATCATCAGCCAGGTGGGCTACATGGTGGCGGGTGTAGGGATCGGCACCGCGATGGCGATCAACGGTGCCATCGCGCATGCGTTCGCCCACATCCTCTATAAAGCGCTGCTGTTCATGGGCGTGGGCGCGGTGCTGCACATGACCGGCCGCAGCAAAGCGACCGAGCTGGGCGGACTATACCAGAAGATGCCCTGGGCGTTCTTCTACACGGTGGTCGGCGGGCTCTCGATCTCCGGCTTCCCGCTGTTGAGCGGCTTCGTGAGCAAAAGCATGATCGTGGCCGCCGCCTTCGAGGACCATCTCAACTGGGCCGCCGTGTTGATGTTGATGGCGTCGGTCGGTACGTTCCTGTCGGTGGGCTTGAAGCTTACGTACGCGATCTGGTTCGGCAGGAACAACTGCAGCGAGGAGACCTGGCAGAAGGCGAAGGACCCCGGCTGGAACATGCACGGCGCGATGATCATCACCTCGGCGCTGTGCCTGTTCATCGGCGTCTACACGCCGTACCTCTACGCCATGCTGCCCAACCAGTCAGTCCACTACGAGCCGTACACGGCCTACCACTTGGCGGAGACCCTGCAGATCCTGTCGTTCACCGCGCTGGGGTTCTGGCTGTTCCGGAAGAAGCTGTCGCCCAAGGCCAAGATCAGCCTGGACCTGGACTGGTTCTACCGTGCGCCGGCACCCTGGCTGGGCCGCGTCGTGGTGGGCGGGGTGAACCACTTCTTCGTGCTGGGCGGCGACGCCGCCCTCGCCGTGGCCCACGGGGCGGTCCGCCTCGCGCGCAACCCCTTCCAGGTGTTCGGCCGCCGTGGCGCGCCCGCGCGCGACTTCGACCCCGACCTGGACCGCGGTCCGCTCGGCAGCCCGATCGCCGCGGCGCTGCTGCTGGCGACCGTCGTGGTGGCCTGGATGTACTGGCGGTAACCGAGGCGCCGACGATGCTCCCCGGCAACCGCGTCACTTCGCCGCGGCCGTCTTCACCTTCGGCAACACGTCGCGCCCGTAGAGGCTGCAAACGCCCTTCTTCGCCTTGGGCGCCAGTTGGAGATCCTTGATCGCCTTCTTGACTTTCGCCTCGGGTAGGCCGAGTTCCTTGGCGATCGCGCCGGCGGAGAGCAGGTCAGGGTTCTTGGCGGTGGGCATGGTTCGCGCCTCCGAGGTCGGTCGGATTCGTGGTTCGATCAGAACAACGGCGTCCAGCAACCTCGCTGGGCCGAAGCGATCATAGCCTGCCGGCTCGCTTGGGGAAAGCGCGCGTCGCGACCGGATGGTCCGATCGACCCGCGGCGCGGGCGCAGCCAGGTGCTCGTCACGCGTATCCGAACAGCGGCGGGAAGACGACCACGACGATGGCCGCCCACACGGCATAGACCGGCAGGTAGTCCGTCTGCCAGCGTTCGAGGCGCATGAACGAGCCGCGCCCGCGCAGGAACTTCACGTAGAGGACGGTGGACCAGGCCAGGTTGACGAATAGGATCACGTTCTCGCCCAACGCGGCCACGCGGTTGGGGCTGAAGCCGAATTCGGAGATACGCGCGGCGATCGCCCACAGCGCCACCGCGTCGGCCAGGAGCGCGCAGACCAGCAGCATGACCTGCAGCGCGTCGAAGACGCCTGGGGGCGCCGCATGGTCCCGCGCGGACACGGCATAGAGCAGCAGGCCCAGGACCAACACCAAGAGAAGGTCGAAGGCGATGAGCACGTCGCGCTCGATGTCGATCCCGCGCCCGGTCCACAGCAAGGTCACCAGGAACGCGACCAGTGCGGCGGCGAACAGGGGCGTGAAAAGGCGCGTCAACACCGGCGCCATGTTCTCGATCACGCTCTGTTTCGCCTCCACCAGCCAGGAGCCGATCAGAACGCCTCCCATAGCGCCGCACGGCAGCAGCCACGACGTGAAGAAGGGCTCGACGTCGACCCCGATGGCCTGAAAGATCAAGAACATGAACCCCGTGAGGACGCCGCCGCCGAGGGCGATCAGCACGTAATAGATGAAGAGCTCGCCCGAGAACCGAATGAAATCCATGCGGCCGCCCGACTGTCCCCAACGCCCTCCCGCGTACCCAATGCCCACGACCAGCCAGAGCGCGATCGGCGCGTGTAGCGCCGAAAGAACCTCGGTGGAGCTGCCGGCAACGAATGGATAGATGTTGGCGAAGACGCCCGCCGCGATGAACGCCGCGGCCAGCCAGCGGACCGTGCCGGCTGCGAGCTGACGTTTCCAGACGAAGTAGCCGGCCAGCGGAGGCAACACGAAGAGGCTGAGGTTACGGGCGTAGAATCCGGCGTCTTCGCTGATCTGGAGTCCGAAGAGCGCCGGCACCTTGATGAGCACGGCCGCCGTGATTGCCAGTGCGACGGCCGCGGCAGCATCAATCTGGGCTCGTCCGCGCGACGCTCCCGCGTCGGCGGCGTTGACGACGAGCTGCTTCCAGAGTCGGTCCGAGTGTTCGCGAGCGAACTCCCTGGAAAAGGCGTCGAGGTTGCCCATGCGCTTGACCGCCACCAGGAAGGCCTCGTCGGTCGAGAGGCCCGCGTTGACCAGGACCGTAATCTGCTCGCGCAGATGGTCTTCCAGCTCCGCCACGTCAACGGCGTGGATTGCCTGCCGGCGGCGGACGTAGCCCCGCCACTGGTCGATCTGGTCCTCGAGCGACACCATATGATCCGGACCCGTCATCGCTCAGGCTCCTCGGGGAAATGGCGCGGCTGGCGCCGGCGGGGCAATCGAGAAGGAGGCGGAGAGCGCCGGGTGCGCATCACCGCGCGATGACGAATCGCCCCACGAAGTCCTCGTAATGTCTGTCCTGTGGCGCCACCGCGAAGAGATATATCCCGCTTGTGACCTCCTGCCCATTGCGGCTCACAAGATTCCAGTAGGCTTGGCCGTCGCCCTGGGAGCCGTCGTGCTCGATCGTCTGGACCAGATCACCGGCCAGCGTAAAAATCCGGATCGTGCTGCGGCAGCGCGGCAGGTTGGCGAAGGAGATGCGTACGCCGGTGGGATCCTGGCGGCTCGCATGCAGAGCCTGGAACTCCGCGAGCGACACGCGCGTGGCGGGATTCGGATACACGAACGGTCGCGGCTGCTCGCTCGCGGGCAGTTCGTCGCCGATGGCCTCCCGCCGCGGCTGCCCGATCAAGAAGTTCCCGGTCGGTAACGAACCGATCCCTTCGGCGAGGATGCTCTCGCCGTCCGGCGACCGGACGTGGTTGATGGCCGTCACCGCATAGAAGTAGATGAAACCGTTGTGCACGTCCCCGTCGCGATACCTGTAGTAGCGAGTCGCGGGTTTCGGCACGCCGACTGTGTCGGACCGGCTGGTGACGGCGAAGAATGTATCGAGCACATCCGGATAACCTTCCCAAGGCAGCAGGCTCTCGAGGCCGGGCACGGGCCGACCGCTGTGGTCGCGGAGCGGCGGACGCAGGAAGTAATTGTCGGCCGTGTCGGCCCCGACGACCTCCCACATCGCGTCGGCCAGCCCCGCAAACCGGGGGTCGTCGAGACACGCGGGGCGGTACGTGGCCGGCTCGAGGCCGGTGTTCCGCCCGAACATGGGTGGCGCCTCTCCGTCGCCAGGCGCCATGTAGTTGATGACGTCAAACTCGGCGATCATCTGCCAGGCGTCCGCCGAGGGCCCCGTGCGTTCAGACGAGCCGGGAGGCCGCGTCCAGCCGTCCGAACGCCAGATCCGGTAAGCCTCGAAATCGTCGAGTTCGCTCAGGCGGTCGGCCGTCCGCTCGCTACGGTCGTCCCAGTAGACCTCCACCGCTCGGTCACGCGGCACGACCCGCATATCGGGGACCGGCGGTGGCAACGTGCCGCTGCCGAAGGGGATCGTGGCCTCGAGGCCGGACATGCCAGTGCAGGCCAACCTGGCCGCGAGCGAACTCGAAGAGCACGGATTATTAAAACTCCTGTCCCGCGCGCAGTCTACCCCGTAGAAGCGCCGGCACTCCTCGCAGTTGTCCATACTGACCCAGAGGCAGTGCTTGTCGAGCTCCGGGTAGTATCGTAGGTTCTCCCGCGAGATCGGGAGCTCAAACAACATGGTCGGGATACAAGCGGGATTCCAGTAGTTCTGAAGACGCCTGTAGATAGGATTCTGCGGCGAATCCCAGGGCCTGCCGAAATCCTCGGCGCAAACCAGCGACTCGCGACCGAATCGTCCGGAACGCGCGTCGCTGTCCGCGTCGTACCAGCGCCCCGAGGCTGTTGGCAGATTCGCGAGCATGGCCAGCTGGAGCGCGTGCTCGCCCAGCGCCACGGTCATGGTCCCGGTGACGACCACGTGCTGGCCCGGCTCAAGGACCGACCATGGTCCAACGCTCAGAAGCACCAGATAGTCGCCGCTGTGGGCGAACGGTACGTCAGGATCGCGGCGTTTGCGCGCCAGGAAGTTGTAGCGATCGCTGTCCAGTACCGGGGACCACCCGAAGCCGACGCCGTTCACAATACGCATCGCGTTCACGCCGAAGACTTCGGGACGCACCGCGTGACGGTCGCCGAAGCCGGACCCTTCGAACGTCACGCCGAGCCAGCCAGGCAGTGGGTCAACCGGATCCGCGTCCCGCATCCAGGCGTACTGCAAATCGGCGAAAGTACCCTCGGGACGCCTGATAATTCCCGCGAAGAATCCCGCGACGTCGTTCGCACCGGCGGCCGAGTTGTTGTGGTAGCCGATGTCGCCGTCAACGAGGAACCCCACGTATAGATCCTCGATTGTTTGCGTGCCGACGTTCTTGATGACCCAGTGTAATCCGATCAAGTCCTGCTCGGCGGTGCTATTCCAGGCGCAGGCCGAAAACCGGATCTCCACGTTGAGCGGCCGGTGGTCGGGAAACATTTGCCTGGCCAACGGCGTGTCGTCTCGCATCAGGCAGGTGATCATCTGGGAACCGTACTGGGCGAAATCCTCGTCCACCAGCCCGTCGCCATCATTGTCGTAACCGTCGAGCGGATCCTCATCGATCCGACCGTCGCCGTCATCGTCACCGCCAGGCAGATCTCCCGGCACGCCGGCCGGCGCGGTTTCACGACGCGGCGACACCTGGTAGCCGTCGCGTGCCTCGTAAAGCACATCCGCGGCGTTGGTGCCCGGTAGTAGTTCGTTCTCGGGCTGGCCGGTCGAGACGCTGGCCACACCGTTCACGCGTCCGCCGATCCAGAGACCGGCGCCGAAGACATACTCCATGCCGCTGCCACCGGGCCATTGCAGCGACGGCGCATCACTGTAGGTCGCGTGCAGTCCGTAGTGCGAGCCGATCAGACCCCAATTGGTGATGTTGACGTGGACGCGGCCGGCGTTGAGCACGTAGGAGCCGTCGACGATCAATGCCTTCTGGGCGCCTATTGCCGGTTCAGGCACGGGCATACGCGCCCAAGTGGTCGATGTTGCGGAAGCAACAAGGATGAGCAGGACCGGCCAGAATTTCGTCCGTCTCGCGTGCATCAGCATCGTGGCATCGGCGCGACTGTCGCGCCGGGACAGTAAGTTGACCGAATCGAGCGGGAACGGTGTAACACGCCACGAGTTTTCAACAGTATACGGTGCAATGAGCTTACGGACTTTGCGGCTCGTTGTCGAGCGGCAAGAGTTCACGGAAGCAGCCGTGAACGAGTTCGAGATACTCTACTGCCGGCATGAGTCGGCGCTGTCGGTGCACGTGATGTGAGCAAGACATGGGGCAGGCTTGCCTATCTGCCGGCCGCGATTCGCAACGCGCACCTCACCGAATTCCGCAAGCGGCGGCGCGACGTCGTGCTCAGCGACTATCGACCGCCAGCTGGCCGCGACCCGTACCCCTCACTCGCCGCTGCTGGCGATCGTGAGCACGGGGCAGGGCGCCGACCGGATCACCTTCTCGGCCACCGACCCGAACAGGAAACGCCGGAACGCCGAGCGACCGCTCGTGGCGATCACGATCATGTCGGCCCCTTCCTCGGCGGCTGTGTCGTTGATCATATCGGCGGGGAGGCCCTCGCGCAGACGGGTTTCGAGTTTGAGATCCGGACTGGCGTGCTTCTCGGCCAGCGTCTCGAGATGCTCCCGCGCCTGCTCCAGGCGCGCTTCCTGGTATCCCGGTACGTCGAAGTTGGTCACCGCGCCGCCGACGTGCGGCGACGCCAAGAGAGGTAACGGCTCGCTCACGTGCAACAGCACGATCCGGGCGTCGAAACGCAAGGCGAACCCGCGCGCCGCCTTGAGGGCGCGCTCGGCGGGGTCGCTGAAATCGGTCGGACAGAGAATGGTCTTGATGTGCATGGCAGACCTCCTTGCCGGGTCGGACGGGGCGGACGAACTCAAGCGGGCTCCCGGCGAAGCGAGCGGAGCAGGCCGGCGCCGGCCGCCGTTGCGTCTAACCTTGCACACAAGGCATATGAGCGGCGAATGTCAACATCGCGGGGGCCGCAACACGGCGCCGAGTTGCAAAAATCCTCACCAGGCGGTATAATTTTCCCGCTCAGTATCGACGGCCGCAACGACCCTGACGGCCGTTCCGACCAGGTGGTTCGCCGCCCCCGCCATCACAGAGGATGTCTTCCCCATGGTGCAGCGTCTGATCCTGACCGGTCTTCTCGCGCTCCTCTTGGCTGTTCCGGCCGCTGCCGGTGTCGCCTTGGTGCCCGGCGCCGCCCGCGCCGAGGTCGTGAGCGGTCCGCCGGCGCTCGACCTGCTCACGTGGGAATTGCCCGAGGGGCTGCTCATCGTCGATCGGCGCGGTACGGCCGATGCCGCCGGCGCCGGCGCCCCGGCGCTGGCCGGCGAACGGTTCGTGCCGCAGTTCGCCGCGGCCGAGTGGTTTCTGGTGTACCGCTCGCACCTGGACCGCGGCCGCGACCGGGACTCGGGCGCCGATTCCGTCGCCCCCGCGGTGTTCGGCCACGTCCATTTCGCCGGCGAAACGGCCTGGCTGGTCGAAGTCCCCCGTGAGCGGCTCGACGACTTCTACGCCGCCGGCTTTGGCCTGCAGTACCTCGAACTGGCGCCGCTGACGCCGGCGCCTGCCCGGGCCGGCGAGCCCGCGGCCTTGGGCAAAGCCGAACCGGCTCCGTTGGCCCCGATCGACCCGGCGCTCAAGACCGCCTACCTCGACGGCCTTGACATGACCACCTTCAGCCAGCGCATCCGCGAGATCACCGGCGACCTCGCATTCTGGTACGACGGCACCTCGCGCACCGTTACCACGCGCTATTACAACACCGCCGGCAATAATCTCGTCGCCGGTTATCTGGCCGAGATCCTCGCCGGCTATGGCTACGCCGTGGAACTGGACACCTTCACGGTCAGCGGCCACATCTGCCGCAACGTCGTCGCTACCAAGCTCGGTGCGACGGCGCCCGCAGAGATCGTGGTCGTGGGCGGGCACTACGACAGCACATCGGGACAGCCCGCCACCCTGGCGCCGGGCGCCGAGGACAACGCCTCGGGTGCGTGCCTCGTAATGGAGATCGCGCGGATCAGCGCCGGACGCGAGTTCGAGCGCACGGTGCAGTTCGTGCTGTTCGACGCCGAAGAAGTGGGCCTGCGGGGCAGCCAACACTTCGTCCAGGAGGCCGTGGCCGCCGGACGCGACATCATCGCCGCGATCACCGCCGACATGGTCACCTACTACCAGAACAATTACGCCGTGGTCATCGAGGGTCAGACGAACTGGGAATGGCTGATGTCGATCATGGCCGCCAACGTCGCGGGATTCACCGACATTTCCTACCGCAAGGACTACTATAGCTGGGGCAGCGATCATGTGCCGTTTCAGCAGGCGGGAATCGCCGCCTTCCTGGCCATCGACTGGGACTGGGATGAATACCCCTACTACCATCGTACGACCGACACTTGGGCCCGCATCGCAGGCACCGCACACATCGGACTCGAGATCGCCCGCGCATCGGCCGGCACCCTCGCTGACGTGGCCGGCCTGCGGCCTGAAGCGACCGCCGTGCCCGGCCTCGTGCCGTTGGCGGCGGCGCGGCTGACCGCCCACCCGAACCCGTTCAACCCGGCGACCACGCTCGTCTTCAGCATCGGCGCCCCCGCCGTGGGCGAACTCGCGATCTTCGACGTGAAAGGACGCAAAGTCGAGACGCTGGCCTCGGGAGCGTTGGCCGCCGGCGAGCACAGCGTATCCTGGCGCGGCCTCGATCATGCCGGGCGCGCGCTGCCGAGCGGGACCTATCTTGTCCGCCTGCGCACGACGGCCGGCACCGCGAGCGCCAAGTTGAACCTGGTGCGGTGACGCGTTAGACTAGTAAGACCTTTGACCCGTCCGCGGACCGGGCCTCAAGGCAAGAGGTGCCTGTCCATGCCGAATTCCGATATCCTTGTCGTCGTGCCGCACAGCGGCGTCGCGATCCCGGCGGAGATTCCGCTGGACGCGTTGGCGGACGACTTCGCTGAGCTCGCGCGGAATATCGACTGGTACACCAACTGGCTCTACGACTTCCGCGATATGCTCGGCAACCGGCACGTGGTCTTTCCTTACTGTAGCATCGTCCTCGAGGCAAACCGGCACCCCGACATCCTCGACGATTGCGTGCCGTTGCGGGATGTCCACGGGCAGCCGGTGTACCGGCCAGGCCGGGAGCCGTCGCGCGCGGTGCGCCAGGAACTGGTCGCTCGGTACCTGCGCCCGTTTCACCGCGGCATCGGCGAGCACATCGCCGGCGGCGCCGCCTTTCTCTTCGACGGCCACAGCACAGTCACCGCGCGCGGCGTCGCCGACAACCAGATCGATCTGATGAACTTCCAACACTCCGCCTTCGACGACGCGCCGCTTTATTACAGCCCTGACATCTTCGTCGAAACCTACGCCGACGAACTGCGGCGCCGTCTGCCCGACGTCAAGGTCACGGCGAACGCGTCGGAATATTACACGGTCCATGGACACGTCTGCGCCGCGCATTCGGTCAACGCGTTGACTCCTGTCGGCTCGCGCGCACCCGCCTTGATCCAGGAGACCAACGAGCGGCTCTACAAGAACTCCGACAAGACCCCCAACATCGCGGCCATCAATCGCCTGCGGCGCGCGTTCGGCGAGTCGCTGGCGCAGGCCCTGCGGCGGATCAACAACCGGGAAGGAAACGGCGGTCGGTCATGATCAACCTTCACTTCGGCAGGCAGTCTTACGACTTCGACTGCGGCGCCCATGCCCTGCAGACGGTGATGGCCTACTACGGCGTGGATCTGCGCATGGACGAACTCGTTGACGAACAGGAAACCGGACCCGAGATGGGGACGTCGGTGCCGAGCATGATTGCCGTCGCGGAAAAGCACGGATTCGAGGTCAAGGCCCATTCGGGTTGGACGCTCAAGGATCTCAAGGGCATCGTCAAACAAGGCTACCCAGTGATCGTGCTCGTCCAGGCATGGGCCGAACAATACCTGACCCTCGACGACTGGCGCAACAACTGGGACGACGGCCACTACGTCATCGTCATCGACTGCGCCAACGGCGTCTTGCTCTTCGAAGATCCCGCCTCGTTTCATAGGACCTGGCTGCGGGAACGGGAGTTCCTGGCGCGCTGGCACGACCGCGACGAACGCACAGGCGAGGTCTATGAGCGCTTCGGCATGGTGCTGATGGGAAAGGAACCCGCTGTCCGTAAGGTCAAACACATGGACTAACCCGGATTTTCGTAACTCGGATTATTCATGAAGAACCGGCTGCGCGACCGCGTTCAGTTTTTCAGCAGCCTGCCAGGGAGCGATACTCCGCACGACTCGGTGTTGCATCGGCGTCCGACACACGTGAACTTGGCCCCGCTATCGAAACTGTCAGAGACGGACGTTACTCAAAAAATCGAATGCGGGGAGCGCCCGCTCTGGCGTGATACTTTGAACCCGATGTCGCCGGTGACGAGTGCTTGCCGGTCGGAATTAGACTGGCGCAATTCGCCCAAACCCCGTAGCATTCGCTCTCTCGACGCCTGCTACCATGTACTCGGCGAACGCGACGATGGAGTTATCCAATCGAAGAGCTGTACCATCGAGTCAGCCCTGTGAATGGCGGGAATCCGGCGACTTGACGACATCGTGACGGAATGAAGCTTTGCGCTGAGCGAATCAAGATACCGAACCGGTGGGTGCCACCACCACGTCGATCCGAAGGATACACTGTGACCAGTAAGATCCTCCTACTTGACGGCTATTCGACGCGCACTCTGGCTTGTGTCCGCTCGTTCGGCCGCCGCGGTCTGCCGTTCGCCGTTGGAGGTCACTCGCGCTGGGACTTCGCGCTGCACTCCCGCTTCGCCTGTGAGACGTTCGTCTACAAAAGCCCGTTTGTCGACCTGGAGGGTTTTATTACGGACGTCAACGCGGCCGTTGACCGATTTGCCGCAACGGAAATCCTGCCGACTTCAGAGGCCGCGATCATGGTTTGCAGCGAGCATGGTTCGGATCTACGCGTGCAGTTCCGCGGCCCGACTCCGGAGCAGATCGCACTCCTATTCGACAAGGAGAGGACCCTGGAACTGGCCAGCCGCCTCGGTATTCGCGTGCCGCGGACCATAGCCGTGACCGAGGCAACGGCGGTCGCAGACATTCTCGCCGTCATGGACCTACCGCTCATCCTGAAGGCTAGTAGCAGCGAGTCGTTAGGCAAGCAGCGGATCCGTCGCGGTGGGAACACAATTTACGTCTTCTCGCGCGACGCTCTCTCGCTCGCCCTGGAACGCAAATTGAAGAGTGCGCCGACGGTCCTCGCGCAGCAATTCATCGTCGGTCACGGCGTTGGCATATCGGGTGTGTTCGCCGCCGGCAAGCCTATCGCCCTGTTCGGCCACCGCCGCCTCCACGAAAGCACTCCCACCGGAGGTCCCAGCGCTGTGGCGGTGAGCATTGCCGTCGAGGGCGAGCTGCGCGAACACGCGATCCGGCTGATGGGGGCGACCGACTACACGGGACCAGCGATGGTGGAGTTCAAGGTCAATGACAAGACTGGCGAGGTCTTTCTGATGGAGGTCAATGCTCGTCTGTGGGGTTCGATACTGCTGCCGCTTGCCGCTGGACTGGACATCCCCTACATCCTCTGGAAGGTCTGGCACAACGAACCCGTCAACGAGGCCGAATTGTCGTACCGTGTCGGTCTCGTCGGCCGCTACCTCTTCGGCGATACCAAACACCTCCTTTTCTCCCTGCGGGGACGCCCCCGCGGCTGGCCAGTGGCTTTCCCCGGCCGCCGGCGGGCGTTGTGCGACTACATTTCAATGTTTTTCCGGCGCGACGTCCGGCCGTTACTGTTGGACATGGAAGACCCGGTGCCTTTCTTCGCCCGTTTCTTGCAGGAGCTTATGGGCTGATGACATTCCAGGATAACAACGGCCTCTCGACAGACATCGCCGCTGCGACAGAGGCCCGCGGCGAATTCAGGGGCGTCATCCATTTCCACTCCGAGTATTCCCACGACGGGCGCGACCAGATACCGGTATTAGCACAGAAGCTGGCGCTCCAACGGTTCGATTTCTGTATCCTCACCGACCACTTCGAGGATTTC
>Ga0334883_1001906_pt1 | contig 28319 bp, 18 predicted proteins | sample GraSluR1_MG_6_FD_207230 | JGI IMG/M metagenome (GOLD analysis project Ga0334883, IMG submission 207230) | Sludge microbial communities from methane-producing bioreactor in Wageningen University, Netherlands - Granular Sludge_09_05-R1 | ecosystem: Engineered > Bioreactor > Anaerobic >...
ATTCGTAATCCGCCCGCGCACTGCTGAATCGCCTGAACCGCCAGAAACCCCTGGGCCCCAGGGCTTCCTGCCGGTTCGAGCGCCCGTGTGGTGCATGATCCGGGCTAGGCTATCTTCGAGACCGAAAGGGTATCGATGCCCAGCCTATCTCTGTGCTGGATGCCTCCCACCTCGAGAACGTGCAGGTTTTGATCGTGCCCCAGAGCCACACGCCGGCGGCCTTCACGCCTGAGATGGCCTCGGTGGCCCGGGAGTTTCTGCACAGCGGCGGAGGTCTGATTGCCCTGCACGATGCCGTAGGCTTCCGCGGACTGCCGGTGCTCGCTGAGGAGGTCTGTGCTGGTGGCACCTCCCATGCCCGCGGTACGGGCTGGGTTCTGAAGGCAGACCACCCGCTTGCGGCGGGCCTCCCGCGTGACAGGCCCCTGACCCAGAGCTACTACGACCACGTGACTTTGACGCCCGGACCGAAGGGCACCGTGGTTGCGGCGGGCGCCGGCAACGATGCCCCTATGGCCGTCTGTGGCCACAGTGGCGCGGGACGCTACGTCGCCTGGGGGCTGGCCATCGGGATCAGCAAGGAGGATGACAGCGATGTTCCCCCCACGGAGGACGAGGGCGTCTTCCTGGTGAATGCCGTGAAATGGTGCGCCGGGGAGGATCAGTAGTCCAACCGCATGGTTTGGGGTGGTCCAACGGCCAGTTCTGGCGCCATCGCGCTGTCTGTCGCCGGACCTCGACCCCCTGCAGGAAGGTGACTGCGTTGTGACCCCATCAACATCACCGCCTACTCGCCTGGCGCTGATCGGTACCGGCGGCCGTGGGCAGATCTACGTGGATGTGCTTAGGCGCATGGATCCGCCGCGGGCCGTCTGGGCCGCGATGTGCGATCGCGACCCGGACGCTCTCGACGCGTTTTGCCGGCGCAATGGGCTCGGCGACGTGCCCCGCCTCGGCAGCGTGGACGGCATCCTCGGCCGCGACGACATCGACGCCGTGCTCATCTGCACCCCGGACTACGCTCACCGCGAGCCCGCTGAGGCGTGCTTCTCCGCCGGGCTCCACTGCCTGGTCGAGAAGCCCGTGGCGACCAACGCCGGGGACGTGCGCGCCATCTGCCGGGCCGCCCGCAGCTCGGGCAGGCTACTGCACCTGGGCTTCGTGTTCCGCTACGACCCCTGCGCGCTGAAGCTGCGCGAACTCGTCACCGGCGGCGCGATCGGGCGGGTGATCGCCTGCGTCGTCCACGAGGCGATCGGCTGGTTCCACGGCTCCACATACATGCGCCGCTGGAATCGCTTCCGCGCCAAGAGCGGCGACATGCTGTTGCACAAGGGCTGCCACACCTTCGATCTCCTCAACTTCATCACCGGGGCCTATCCCGTGCGTGTGGCGGCCTTTGGGGGGACCGAGGTCTTCCGGCCCCGGCCCGAGGCGGCGGAGCGGTGCAGCGACTGCGCCGTGGCCGAGGGCTGCATGTACTACACCGACCAGGGCCCTGAGTACCGCGACCGCTTCACCCGCACCGCCGGGCCGCAGGTGCTACCCGAAGACCTGTGCGTCTACAACGTGGATAAGGATACCACCGACACCGTCGGCCTCACCGCGGAGTACACCAACGGGATGAGGCTCTCGTACACCATGAGCATGGTCTCCCCACAGGGGCAGCGTCGGCTGACCTTCATCGGCACCCGCGGCGAGATCCGCTGCGACATGGAGAGCTACCGCATCGAGTACCTGCCCCTGCCCGACAGGCCCACTGAGGCGATCGATGTGGATGTGCCGGAGGGCTCCGGCCATCAGCACCATGACCTGTGCCTGACCCACGACTTCCTGGACCGCATCCAGAGCGGTGCAGCGGCGGATCAGGGCGTCGAGGATGCCTACATGAGCGGCGCCGTGGCCTTCGCCGCCCTCGAGAGCATGGAGCGGGGGCAGGTCGTGGCGATCCCCGCGTTGTGACGAACCAAGTGAATGGGGCCCCCGGCCGCGCCATCGGGCGAGGTCCGGCCGAAAAGCCTACATCCGCCCGAGTGCGTGGTTTCGAGGGCGTCCGCTCCCGAAGGGAGCAGCTCGAGGAATCGCCCGGCGTTCAACGAGATCCTTCGCTATCCCGCTACGCGGGATTGACGCTCAGGATGACACTGCGCAAGCCGAACGGTCTGTTAGGCCGCGCTTCAAGACAATCACAGCCGGCAGTGGGCCACCGCCCGCCCAAGGTGCATCCCGCGGTGCACCGATGCCGGCCGCACAGGAGTTGACCGCATGCACTTACCCACCATGCCGGCGCCGTTTGCTGTGGCGCTGGCCCTCGTCATCCCTGTCGGCGTCCCCGACGCCGCAGCAGAAGGCCTCAGACCCTTCACGCTCTGGCAACTGAAGGAACAGACCCCGAGTCAGATGATGTCGTACGTGATCCGCACCGATGCAGGACGAGTCATCGTGATCGACGGCGGTACCGCCGGGGACGCCAAGCACCTGGCGGAGGTCATTGCCGGGTTGGGCAACCACGTGTCGCTCTGGTTCCTCACCCATCCCCACAGCGACCACACGGATGCGCTGGTCACGATACTGCGGGACCCCGGGGAGCTGCGGATCGATACCATCTACGCTTCCATGCCCACGGCCGAGTGGATGCAGGAGCATGGCTCCGCCGCCGAGCTGGCCGTGTACCAGCGCACCTGCGCTGTATTCGCGGAGACCGGCCGGACGCTCACGGAACTGGAGCTGGGGCAGGAGATCACGATTGACGGCCTGCTGATCGAGGTGCTGGGGATCAAGAACCCGGAGATCACCGCAAATCCGGTGAACAACCAGAGCATCATCCTCAAGCTCTCCGGTCAGGGACGCACGGTGCTGTTCACCGGCGATATCGGTGTGGAGGCGGGGCGCAAGGCTCTCGCCGGCCCCTACGCGGACAGGCTCCGTGCCGACTACGTTCAGATGGCCCACCACGGGCAGAACGGGGCCGATGAGGCCTTCTACCGGCATGTGGGGGCGACACAGTGCCTGTGGCCGACGCCGCTGTGGCTGTGGGAGAACGACAACGGCGGCGGGAAGGGCTCCGGGCCGTGGCGGACGCTGGAGGTCCGGGCCTGGATGGACAAGCTGCCGATCCGGCGGCACTATGTGAGTTGTCTGGGTCCGGAACTCATTGAGTAGGCGTGTGGGGCATCTGCCGGCGGACCCCGTGGAATCGGCGCCCCCCTGCCTCCGCGGGGCCCTCCGGTTCATCTGCCCTCAGCAGCGGAGAGTCTTGCCTCGATCTGCAGTCCCCGCGAGACGGTGTCCACCCCGACGCTGAACCAGGCCCGGCCGTCCCAGTCGGGCGGCGCATACTGCGCCAGGTCTAGCGTCAGCCGGTCGGTGGCCTTCTCCACAAGGGTACGACTCCAGGCGTGACACTCATCGGGGGGAGCCGCCTTGCCCCAGTTCGGGGCCACCACCGGTCGCGCGGCATTGAGCGCCCCCAGGCCGAGCGCCACGCGTTTGGTGTAGCCGCCCGCCGTGTGGTAGTCGATCATCAAGCCGGCGAAGGAGTCCAGGTAGCGGTCGCCCAGCTCATTGCCGTCCCCCACGAACTCGGCGAAGGTGTTGCTCATCTCTACCGCGATCGCTCCGGCGTCCCGGACCTCGATGCCGCAGAAGCCATACCCCCACGGGCTCTCGGCGTCATCCCGCAGACCACAACGGAGCCGCAGCGTCTCCGGGTCCAGCTCGGCAAGCTGCACTCCGCCCCGGTGGTCGAAGGTATCCGTCCCGGCACGCAACACCCGCAGGCCGTTGACCGTCCGATTCACTTCCGAGACCTTGACCGCCGGCATCCCGGCCGCAGCGTCACCGGGTAGCAGCGGCGCCCGCCACGAGCCCGGAAGGACCTCCACGCGCCCGGCGACGTCGCCCTCGGGGGCGCCCGCGATGTCGAACGCCAGGTCGTATAGCCCGGGCCGGGCGGAGCCGGGCACCGGAAGCTCGAATCGTGCGACGCCGTCTCCCAGGTGCTTCGATGTCGCACCGGCGATCTGAATGCCCCCCTGCAGCACGCGTAGCAGGGCGTCGTCGTCCGGCGAGCGGTCCTCGGTCCGGAAGGAGACGTCTACCGGGAGCACCTCGCCGGCACGCACGCTTTGCGGGGAGCGCAGGGCCACATCGTGCACCTGTGGAACCCGCTCGCGGCGTGAGTAGCCGATGCTGACCAGGTGACGCCCCTGCGGTACCGCCACGCGAGCCACCCAGGCCCCTCCGGCAAGCTCGTGCGTCCAGCTCACCTTAGTGCCGTCAATCGCCAGCTCGCTCACGCTGTGATGCCGCGGTATGGGGATGGCGATCTCGGCCCTGTCGGCATCGCTGCTGCAGGTGAACTGCAGCCGATCCGCGTCCGGTCGGCTTGCGGCCCCCACACGGACCCCTCGCATCTCGGGAAGCCAGAAGTTGGTCCTGCGGCCATTGAGTGACCAGAGCAGAGCCGGGGCCTGGGTCACCATCAGCATCCGCAAGCGCCGGGGACGGGCCACGAGACGGTGCCCGCAGCGCTGGGGAAGACTGTCACCGGCCATCAGGAACCGGCCCGCAACCACGGTCTCATCGGCCCAGTTGCACTCCTGGTAAGCAATGCGCTGGTCGGTCTCCGTCAGACGCCCCTGGTGCTCGCGGTAGTCCTTGAGGTCGAACAGCCAGGCGGTGTAGGGCTCGCCGGGGAGCAGTCCCATGGCGGCTGCGGAGAAGGAAATGTCCGTCTCGCGCGGTGTGTCGTCGTGGCCGATGAAGCAGATGCAGGCCGCCGCTCCCTGACGCAGGGGGTAGGCCTCCACCGGTGTCGATGGGTCTGTCTGCCAGTCCGGCCGGAGGTCCGCGTCCATGACCTCCATCCGGCGGGTCTCGATGGCGGCATTGACGAAGGGCAACTGGGCCAGGCTCCCGTACCACGGTAGCAGACCGAGGCCCACACAGTAGTTGGTGTACGAGGGCTCCGTGTCCGGCCGTGAGTACAGAAGCGAGACCACGCGCTCGGGATCGCGCTTCTGGAACACCTTCAGCGGGTACATCTCATCGGCCGGGCGGCGCCAGTCCTCGTTTTGTACCTCAGCGGGCATGTACTCTGCAAAGGAGATGTCGCCCTGCGGGATGACGCGGTTGTTGAAGAACGTCGCCGTCTGGGGGGTGTGGGCACGCGCGGCGGAAAGCACTCCCTCGTGCAGGCGCTGCCAGTCATAGTCCTGATCCACGCGGAGGTGCTCCCAGTCGATGATCTGCACGCCCGTGCCGTCGTTGTCCAGGTACTGGAGGTCCTCTGAGTACGTGCGCACGAGGTTGTGATACCAGTCCAGCCTTTCCTGCAGGCAGCCGGGGGCCGCCAGACAGCGGAGGAAGCTCATGGCCATCGGGTAGGCGTTGCGCAACTCTCCGGCCTTGTCGCGGGCGATGAACCACTCCGGGTGCCGGCGTACGATCGGGCTTTTCTCCGAGGCCGTCCAGGCCCAGGTGTAAAGGCCGGCCCTGACCCTCGGCGAAGCTTCCTGTGACCGGCGCACCAGCTCGGCAACGCGCTCGGCCCTTTGGGTCAGCTCGCCGTCGGCCCCTCGCGCCAGAGGGTCGCCCCAGAGCGAGAAGGGGCTGTCGAGGCGTACGAGCACTCCGTCCTCGGTCAGGGCCACGGCGCGGGCGACCGTGTCCGGTACGGGCATTTTGATATCGCGCAGCCACGTGGGGCGCGGGCCGACGCGGTCGTACATCGCCGCCACCTCGTGCCGCTCACGGTAGTCGTCGTAGAAGCTCAGACGCCCACCCCGGCCGAGGGTGTAGTCCACTTCCGCCGAAGCGGCCTCTTCTGGCGCGAGGTGTAGGGTGCACACCCCCATCTCCCACCCCGCCGGCGTGTGGTACAGGTTCAGGAGGTCCTCCGTCCAGATGGAGTTCCACGGCAGAACGTACTGACCGTTGACGCGGTAGCGGTATGTGGCCAGATTGCAGCCCAGAGCGTCGTTGATCGCCAGGACCCAGCTCGGGCGGCCGTTCGTGATCCCTGTGGTCCACGGCAGCTTGTGGGCATCGGTGAGGGTGCGCTCGCGAACGGACTTGGCGGGCACCAGCGGGCCCAGGTAGCTGCCGCCGGTGTAGACGGCCTGCTCGCGGTAGGCGGGAGCCAGAACCGTGCGCAGAGCATAGGTGAGGAACAGGTCCGGGCGGTCGGTCTCGTTCGTGAAGGTGATGGTCTGGGCGAGGATCCCGTTCCGAGGGTCGAGCCGGTAGGTCTTCTCGATGACGATCCCTTGAAGCCGCGGGTTGGTGCACTCCACCGTCAGTCCCCGGCGCGCCCGCCGCACGACCCGCCGGACGCAGTCGCCATAGCCGTCGGCGGCGACGGCGTCGCTACGCGTCTCAAGCTTGTACATCTCAACGACGCGGTCCGCCAGTCGGCCCGCACCCGAAGGCCGCCACAGGCCCCCGATCGTGCCGGTGGCCTTGTGGATGGCGACGCGGAGCCCCCTCGCCGGAAGGTACCAGTAGGCGTCATCTTCGTCGCCATCGGCGGAGGTGGCGGGTAGGGCAGGGCCGGGGTCGTAGGGCTTCGCAGGGGGCTCGGAGGTTGGGAAACGGTAGTCCGAGTCTACGGGCTCGTGGCGTAGGCCGGCCACCTGGACCGTGGCATAGGAGGCGCTGACGGCCGTGCGGCCCTTCTCCAGCGGCCGTGGATCCACGAGGTCCACGTGGCGCTCGCCGTCGACCTCCACCGTCACACGATCGCCCTGGAACACACAGCGCAGCGTGTACCAGCGGTTCAGCTCGATGGGCGGCAGCGGGAGGTCCCGGGTGACTTCCATGTCCCGCTGACCTGCCGTGACGCGGGTGAAGATCAGCCTGCTCTGGTTGCCGCGCACTTCGGCAACGTAGTACGAGCCGGCGTCGGCGGACACCTTCGGCCTGAGCCCAAAGCAGGCGTAGGGGCTGGAGGCCTCGGTGAACCTGCCCTTCAGCTCCACGGCGAAGTGGGTGCACTCCCTGTCGCCCACCACGGCGCCATCGGCCCCGGCTGCGAACACGGTGACGCTCTGACCCGGCGCCGGCCCCTCGGCCTCCGGGGCCGCATGCCAGGCCGTCGGGCCGTACAGGACTCTCCACTCGTCCACGCGGTCGCTGTCGTCCGGAGTACCGGGCGGCGCGGTCTGGATGTCGGGCCCCTCGATTCTCACGTGGGCAAAGGCCGCCGCCAGGCCGATGCGGCCGCTTGTCGGAAGCCCCTTGCTGTCGGCCCGGAGCAGATCCTGCCCGTCGAGGGAGATCACCAGGCTGCGCCCCTCGAAGCGGTAGCCCAGGCGATGCGAGCCGGCGGGCAGCGGCCCTACGCGCGCCGCACCCTCCGGGACCGCAACGAAGCGCCCCTCGTGCTTGCGTACCAGGCAGATGCGTCTTTGCTCCGGCTCGAGCACCGCGGCGGCGTAGGTCTGCTCGTCTCCGGCAGAGCGGAAGCGCAGCTCCAGCCGCGCCCACGGCCCGTAGTTCTGCTGGAACTCAAGGCCGATCTCGCCGCTTTGCTCGCAGACGGCCTCGGTGGCGATGATGGAGCCCTCACCTCGCCGGTCGAAGGTCACTGCGCGCCCGGCGACCTGCCAACCGCTGGAGAGGGATGTGGAGCGCCATGCGGTGGAGGAGTGTGCAGTGCCGACTGCGCTCCCGAGGGTCAGGCCCACGAGGGCCACTACGACGGTCGCGTTCCGAGCCATCATGGCGTGCTCCCTGCGTCGGTGTTGGGTAATCCCCAGAGGCCCGGCTGTGGAGCGACGTTCGCGCCGGACGCGGCGCCTGCCCTCGGCGCTCAGGGCGCCGCCAGCCATCGCTCATCGAAGACGGCTACGTCCAGATCGCTGGTCATCGGCTTGACGTCACGATAGTGACTGATGGCAAGCAGGATACGGCCGTCGTCGAGCTGGATCACGCCGTGGTTGCTGAGTTGGTTGCCGCCTGTCTCAGTGGCGATGGTCTTCGCCTCGCCCCACGTGCGACCACCGTCCTGCGAAACCGCCGCCACCAGCGGGTGACGCGGTTGCTGGGTGGTGGAGGAGACGTTGTTCCAGACTACCAGCAGACTGCCGCTGTGCAATCTGAGCATGCGCGCCATCGATTCCGGGGCCGGAAGTGGCGAGGGCTCCGAGGGACTCCACGTCTCGCCCGCGTCCTGCGAGACCGTCTGGTACAGGAAGCCACCTTTGGTCCGGAACAGGCAGTAGAGCCGGTCGGGGGCGGTCTCCACTATCTGCAGCTCCATGACCCCGCGTTCGGTCTGTGTGGTGATCTCGGTGCTCGAGGTCCAGCTATGGCCACCGTCGTCGGACAGCAGGCAGGCGCCCGTGTAGTGCTGGGAGGTCCAATCCTGTCTCACCATGTCCGAGCGCTCTGGGTCCAGGAACGTGAAGGCGGCGATGATCCGGCCGCTCCAGAGCTGGGTGAGACAGTCGACGCTGCCGTACCAGCCACCCCCGGGGAGGCTCTTGCCGCCGGTGAACCCCTGATGGGGTATCTCCGCTCCGTGGTCGAAGGTCCGCCCGCCGTCCGGTGACCTGCGGAGGAAGACGTGGGTGCGCGTGCAAAAGTAGTTGCTTCCGGCGGTCGCGACACGGCGCTCTTCGTCGACCTGGATCTCGTGTCGTGCTTGCTGGACGAACATGAGAGTGGTCGGACTCTCCCGCAGGCGCAGCAGGAACCCGCCCAGCGGTCCCGCGGGGTAGTCGGCCAGGTACACCTGAGGGTCCGACCACGTGAGGCCTCGGTCACGGGTGACGGAGTACAGCGTCACGCCATTTGCGGAGCACTCGTCGAAGTCGTACGCGCTCCACGTCATGAGTACGTCGCCGCCGGGGAACTGGTGGAATGCGGGGCCCTGGTGGTAGTCAGCCCCGACACCTCCGCGGATGAACTGGTGGTACTCCATGCCGCCGGGAGTGTAGGTCAGTTTCGGGATGCGGGCGATCTTCATGACAGTTGTCCTCCGGTCCTCCGGTGGTCTGGTTGACACCGGGCTGCGGCGCCCTGTAACCTTGCACAGCTTCCGGGCTTGCTCGGGCGACGGCGCCCGATGCTCCCCGGGCGACGGTCCTGCCCCAACCCTACACGGAGTGTGCTCCGGCCTATGTCTTCGCACCTGCCCGTCGTACTCCTCCTCGTCGTGGCTCTCTTGCCCGCAATCGTTGTCGCCGCCGATGCTCCCATCCTGACGGGCCTCAAGCTCCACTCCGCCGAGGCTCCGGGCGGCGAGTTGAGCAACCCCGAGTACGCCCTGGACGGTGACCCGGACACAGAGTTGCGTTTCGCGTGGCCCAATGGGGGCGTCGACCTGGTCATCGATCTCGGTGGCCCCACGCTGGTTGAGGGCTGCGAGGTCACCAACGGCCACGATGAGCGACTGGTGTGGCTGCTCGAGGTGTCCATCGGCCCGGACCCGGAGCACCTGCGCCCGCTGCTGGGCCGCGCCATCAACCTCGCCATGTGGCGCCCCGCCGACACCACGCGGGTGCAGTTGCCTCCTGCCGTGGGACGCTATGTGAAGGTCAGCCTGGGGGCCGCCTCCAGCAGTCACGGAGCCGTCTCGGAGGTCCGGCTCCTGGGTCGCCCCAACCGCCCGGAGCGCCATCTCATGTGCTGGTCCTCCGACCTGCAGCGGGACTTCCTGGACAAGCTGGACTACCTCGACCGCGACCTGGGGGTCACGGACCTGTGGCTGGACTACGTGGAGACCGCGTTTCCGCAGACCAACCACAACTCCGGCTTCGCTGAATGGGAGGAGGGTGGGGCCCTGGAGCAGTTCCGGCAGCGGGGCATCCGCTACTGGCTGGCCGAGCACGAGGCCTTCGCCCAGCAGGTCAACCAACCGGCGGACCTGCACAACGATCGGGCCTGGCAGACCACCCTGCGCCAGATGCGGGTGATCTATGCGGAGGCCAAACGCCTCGGGTTCCGAGGCATCGTGTACGACGCCGAGGACTACGGTGGGGTGACTGCCGAGACCACGGCGCGCTATCAGGATGTGGCCGACGCCGTGGACGCCTGGTGCTTCGCCGACGAGTTCGGCTTCTCCGGACAGTACTACCAAAGAGGGCTGCAGGTGGGCCGGGTGATCGCCGAGGTGTTCGGCGGTCCGCTGCTGCAGGTCTACGAGGCCCGCATGTATGCCGGCAAGCCTGACTGCCGCGCGGGTAACTACTGGTGGCTGCGGGGCATCCACGACGCCGGAGTGGAGATCTGGATCGCGACGGAGAAGACCTACGGAGCGGGGGAGGGCGAGTTGAGCGCGCCCGAAGTGCTCCCGCACCTGTCGCGTTGGTTCGTGCGCCTGCCGGAGTTTGTCCCGAAGGTCCAGGAGGCCTTCCCCTTCGCCACCCGCATCCTGCCCGGCTTCCACCCGTGGAACGCGCGCACTCGGCGCCCCAACTACCTGCCGCGCTATCTGGACCAACAGCTCTCACAGGCCGCCGATTGCGCGCCTGGCTACTGGATCTACACAGAGGGCACAACCCACGCCGGCGACCCTCGGGACGTGTTGGACCCGGAGCTATGCACCGAGCTGGAGGTCACTGCCGAGGAGTACCTGGATGTCTTCCGCAGGCACCCCACCGCGCGAAGCGGGGGGTAGCTTCTGTGGTCGCGTAGGTCGGGACGACCGCCGTCGTCCGTTACCCTGCGCGTGGCCGCGGTCTCGCGGCCACCGACGCGAAAGGGAGATTGCCATGGATAGCCCACTGTCGCCCGAGATGCTGGAGAAGATGGATGCCTACTGGCGCGCCGCCAATTACCTGTCGGTGGGACAGATCTACCTGTACAAAAACCCTCTGCTGCGCGAGCCGCTGGACATCTCCCACGTCAAGCCCCGCCTCCTGGGCCATTGGGGCACCACCCCGGGGCTGAACTTCATCTACGTCCACCTCAATCGCATCATCTGCGAGCGCCACGTGAACGTGCTGTATGTCACCGGCCCCGGCCACGGCGGACCGGGCCTGGTTGCCAATACCTACCTGGAGGGCACCTACTCGGAAGTCTATCCGGACGTCTCCCGTGACGAAGCGGGGATGAAGCGGCTGTTCAAGCAGTTCTCCTTCCCCGGTGGCATCCCGTCGCACGTTGCGCCGGAGACCCCCGGCTCGATCCATGAAGGTGGGGAGCTGGGCTACTCGATCTCCCACGCCTACGGCGCGGCCTTCGACAACCCCGACCTCATCGTTGCCTGCGTGGTGGGAGATGGGGAGGCGGAGACCGGCCCGCTGGCCACGTCGTGGCACTCCAACAAGTTCCTCAACCCCATCACCGATGGTGCGGTACTCCCCATCCTGCACCTGAACGGCTACAAGATCGCCAACCCCACCGTGCTCGCACGCATCCCGCGGGATGAGCTGGAGAGCCTCCTGGTCGGCTACGGTTACCGGCCGTACTTCGTGGAGGGGGAGGAGCCCATGGCCATGCACCAGGCCATGGCGGCGACGCTGGACACGGTGTTTTCGGAGATCGCCGAGATCCAGGCTGATGCCCGGGCCTCGGGCATTGCCCGGCGCCCGAAGTGGCCGCTGATCGTTCTGCGGACCCCGAAGGGCTGGACGGGACCGAAAGAGGTGGACGGCCAGAAGACAGAGGGCTACTGGCGCTCTCACCAGGTGCCGGTTTCTGACGTGGCCCACCGGCCCGAGCACGTGGCTGTCCTGGAGCAGTGGATGCGCAGCTATCGTCCGGAGGAGCTGTTCGACGAGCAGGGCGCCCTGCGGCCCGAGCTGGCGGCCCTGTCGCCCGTCGGCACGCGGCGGATGGGGGCCAATCCCCACGCCAACGGGGGCCTGCTCCTGCGCGGCCTGAAGCTGCCCGACTTCCGCGACTATGCCGTGGAGGTGCCGTCACCCGGCGAGACCACGGCCGAGGCCACTCGGGCCCTGGGGGCGTTCCTGCGGGACACGCTGTCGCTGAACCAGGAAGCACGCAACTTCCGGGTCATGGGGCCGGACGAGACCGAATCCAACCGCCTCGGCGCCGTGCTGGAGGCCACCGCACGCACCTGGGTGGCCGAGATGGAGGCGTTCGACGAGCACCTGGCCCCCGACGGCCGGGTGATGGAGATTCTCAGCGAGCACACCGTCCAGGGGTGGCTGGAGGGCTACCTGCTCACCGGCCGACACGGGTTTTTCTCCTGCTACGAGGCTTTCATCCACATCGTGGACTCCATGTTCAACCAGCACGCTAAGTGGCTGAAGGTCACAAGCCACATCCCCTGGCGGGCGCCGATTGCCTCGCTCAACTACCTGCTCACCTCACACGTGTGGCGTCAGGACCACAACGGCTTCTCGCACCAAGACCCGGGATTCATCGACGTGGTGCTCAACAAGAAGGCCGATACCGTCCGGGTGTACCTGCCACCCGATGCCAATACGCTCCTTTCGGTGGCCGACCATTGCCTGCGCAGCCGCAACTACGTGAACGTGATCGTGGCGGGCAAGCAGCCCGCTGTGCAGTGGCTGGACATGGACGCGGCCATCAAACATTGCACCGCCGGCCTGGGCATCTGGGAATGGGCCAGCAATGACGACGACGGCGATCCGGATGTGGTCATGGCCTGCGCCGGCGACATCCCGACCATGGAGACCCTGGCCGCCGTCAAGCTCCTGCGCGAGCACTGCCCGCAGCTCAAGGTGCGGGTGATCAACGTCGTGAACCTGATGACCCTCCAGCCACGGGAGGAGCACCCCCACGGGCTCTCGGACCGGGACTTCGATGCCCTGTTCACCACGGACAAGCCGATCATCTTCGCCTACCACGGCTATCCCTGGTTGATTCACCGGCTGACCTACCGGCGCACCAACCACGCTCAGCTCCACGTGCGCGGCTACAAGGAAGAGGGGACAACCACCACCCCCTTCGACATGTGCGTCCTGAACGATCTGGACCGCTTCCATCTCGTAGGAGACGTGATCGACCGCGTCCCGGGCCTGGGCTCGAGAGCGGCCTACCTCAAGCAGTGGCTGCGCGACAAGCTGGTGGACCACAAGCAGTACATCCGGGAGCACGGGGAAGACATGCCGGAGATCAGGGACTGGCGGTGGGAGGGGGAGTGAGGAAAGATGGAAGGGGTGATCGGCGATGGCGCGCATCACCTCTTCCTGCCCCATCGGGCCTCTCGGTGTCGTGCAGCCGGGCGTGGGGGGGGCAGCCAGGGCAGAGCCCGCCTACCGGTCGCACGCTTTCGCCGGGCCGTTGTCGTGCCGGCGCGATCCGTCGGAGGGGCCATAGCCGGCCAGGCCGGCGCCCGCCTGAGGGGTTCTTGGGCACCAACGCCATCGGATGAGCGGCATTGCGCCTGTTGAGCTGCTGCCCGGACCGCGCCACGGCCTACCGCGGCGCAGCGGGCCCCTGCCGTGGAGGCGCATCTCCCCTGTGGTCGTTCTTCCGGGGCGGGCGGTGGTCCCGCGGGCGATCCGGTCCTGAGCGCTGGAAGCGCTCGAAGCCTCTGCGCCACACGGCGGCCTGCTCGGGTGTGAGCACGGCGGCGACCTCATCGTGCAGGAGGCGGAACTGCTCCTTGCGGGCGGCGCGCAGCGTCTTGATGTGCCGGGAGACGATCTCGGCCACTTGCTGCTTCTGCTCTGGGCTGAGGTTGAGCTGGGCGTCCATGCGCTGCGTCAGCCCCCTGGCGGCCTTGTCCGCGGGCGGCATGCCGCGGCTGAGCACGCGGCGGGTGGCCAGCATCGTGCCTGCCGAACCCATGACCACCCCACAGAAGAGGATAGCGAGCCCCAGAGCGATCTGGCGCCAGGCGGCGGGGCGCGCCCTCCGGGCCGCGGCGACCGGGGCCCCGTGCTCGGTCATATCAGCCACCCCGGCAGGTCGACGAGCGCAGCCATGAGCGGATCGACCCAGGTCTGGCTCCCGGTGAAGGCGAACACCGCCAGGGGGGCCGCCACGGCGAAGGAGGCCACGGCCACCCACACCAGGGCGTCCACTCCCGGATTCAGCGCCGCCTGGCCCGAGTAGATCGCGGCCATCACTCGACGGGTCACGTCCACACGCGGGCAGGCCTCCTGCCGGGCGCGCGAGATGAGTTTGGCCAACAGGTTTTCGTGGTTCATCATAGACCGCCACACGCCTTCTCCAGCAGCTTCTCCAGCTTCCTGCGGGCCCGCCAGGCCTGGACTTTGACCATGGAGACGCTCCAGCCGGTGAGCCGAGAGGTCTCCTCAACACTGCGGTCCTCGATGTACCTCAGTGTCATCACGAGCCTGTCCCGGGCCGGAAGCTGTGCGATGAGGCCGTAGAGCAGTTCCGCAACCTTCTCGGCGTCCATCTCCTCAGGGTCACTTGCCGTCAACTCGTGCCAGTCCTCCAGCGGGACCGTCTCAATCTCGGCCCGCCTTGCCTGCATGCGCCAGTGTCGGTACCCCACGTGAGTGGCGATCCGGGCCAACCAGTGCTCGAAAGGCGCCCTGGCTCTGAAGGTGGGCAGGCTCTGGAAGGCCTCGATGAACACCTCCTGCACCAGGTCCTCATGGGTCTCCGGGTCGCGGGCAAAGCGCCACATCATGCGGGCAATGCGCTGCTGGTACCGTTCCACGATCCTCCGGTACGCCTCGGTGTTGCCGTTGCGGCAGCTCTCGACGTCCCGCAGGTCGTCCGAGGCGCCGGTGTGCGAAGCACCGTTCATACGCGCTATGCGAACGCTTTCCTGTGTAGCGTGGGGAAGGTCGGCACCGAGTGCCTGACTCGACGGCCCGAGCTCCAACGTTCCGGTGGTATCCATATCGCCGCTAACCCGTGTCCTTGGTCTCCCGCCGAGGGGCGGTCTGTTCCAGCCACCGGTCGGCGGCGTGCCGGCGGTCACCCCGCATCTGCTTGAGCTTCTCAAGCTGCTCCTGCGTGAACACGAGACGCGACTGTGCGGCGATCCGGGCGGCAAGTACCGCGCGGTCGGCCATGACCTGGGTCAACACCGCGACCTTGGCGCGGATGGCGGCCTCATCCGCCTCCCCGGAGGCGATCGTGTCTTGCAGTTCGACTCGCAGGCTGCGGATCCGGCGGCTCAGAGCCCAAAGCTCGCTGCGGTGGCCTGCCGCGATATCGCGCAGCTCGGCACGCTGTGCCTCCGTCAGACCCAACTCGGAGCTGTGCGCCCTCACACGGGCGAATGGTGCGTAAGCCGCCCTGGCCCCCTGCCCGGCCTGCGCCACGGTCCCGCGGCCTTCGGAGACCTCGCCCACCGCCGCGGTCGCGGCCCAGATCGCGGCCCCCATCAGTGCGGCCACCACGCCGACACATATCCTCCGTCGCCACATCATCCCATCGCTCCCTACCCAGGCTATTGGAGCCGCCGGAAGCGGCGCTCTGCACAGGTAGTGCCCAGGGCCCGGATGGGGTTACAGTTGCCGGATGTGGGACGTCGGCATCGATTGTAGCGCCTCGCCGCACTCTCGTCGAGGCCCTTGCCACCGCGGCCACCGCAGCCCTGTTCTCGGCGCGCCGGGCGGAGGGAGACGCCGGCCATCCGCGGAACACTCCCGCCGCTATCGTCAAAGGAGCGAGGTTCCATGAAGCCTCTGGCCGTGATCGCGCTGATGTTTGTTGGCGGATGCTGTGTGGCCCAAGGTACGTGGGTACCGATGATCGGCGGCACACCGTGGCACGACCGCGTGGGGCAGTGGGTGCTGGTGGACGTGCCCCCGGAACTGGCGACGGGCTTGGCGGTCGCGCAGCAGAGCTGTACGGACCGCTCGCTGGTTCTGCCCCGGGAGGGTCTGGCGGCGGTCACCATCGGGGTGGCGGAGGCCGACGTACACCGGCTGCGCGCCGACAGCAAACTCTGGTCCGCCTTCACCGAGACGCCGCTGGCCTTCGCCGTACAGGCTCCCACCGGCGGTCGCAGAATAACGTACCAGGTGCTGGTCTACAGACAGCCGCCGCGGGTCACCCGGTTCGAGGGCTTCACCGCGGGTCTGATCCTCCTGGCCATAGCCGACTTGGGCGCAGGCCAGGACGCGGCAGAGGCACGGAAGGGAGCAGTAGACGTGCTGGAGACAGAGCAGGAGTTCATCGCCCAGGAGTGGCCCTTCGCGCCGGGGGAGCGCAAGGTCAAGATGCACATCGAGACCCCGACGGCCGGCATCACGGCGAACACGGGCCTCATGCTGGTGCTGCACAACTGGGGCGGCAGGCACAATGAGCCCCACTATGTGGCCTGGTGCAGGGAGTTCGCGGATCGGTACAACGTGGTCGCCCTGAGCGTCAACTATCTGCAGAGCGGTGACACCGAGCCCCGCGTGATCGGGGAAAAGCCCTACGACCACGGGTATCTGCAGGCCATGGACTGCCTGCGGGCGCTGTGGCATGTGCGCAGACAGCTCGCGGAGGCCAATGTCACCTACAACCCGCATCGCTGCTATTCCATGGGCGGTAGCGGTGGCGGCAATGTGACCTTGATGGTGAACAAGCTGGCCCCGCGGAGCTTCGCCTGCGTGGTGGACATCTGCGGCATGCCCGGCCTGACAGACGGCATCGCCTACGGCACGGGGGAGTATGGGAGCAGCCTGAACGCCGGCTACTCGCGGGACCCGCGAAGCCCGGCGCACCTGAGCCCGGACATGCAGCAGATCCGCGATCCGGGCTACCCGCCGCACCTGGCCTTACAGTACGCGGCCAACCCGGAGAACAAGGTCGTGATCGTGCACGGCCTCGATGACGCCTCGTGCCCTGTGGTGCACAAGATCGGCATCTTCCGCAACATGGTGGATGCCGGCTTCCGTCCCGACGGCCATTTCCTGACCCCGTGGTTCGTGGATGGGGAGGCGGTGACCGTCACGGCGCACGCGGTGGGCAACCGGGAGAAGGTAGTGGAGCGCTTCGCGGACGTCTACATGCTGCCTGACGGAAAGCTGGCCCTGCAGACGGCGGGTTCCGACGATTTCGAGCGCGGGGAGGATGTGGTCTATCCCACCACCGGAGGCAGGTTCGTAGTCAGCTACGGCCAGGGAGCCCCGACGATCCGGTTCGAAGCGGCGGAGGGATAGGGCGGCGCCGCATAGCGCCGCCCGGCGCCGCTGACGCCGTTCCCCCCGCCTTGCGGGACCGCCAGCCGTCGACGCCGTCAGCCGTCGACTCGTGACCCGCGACTCGCCGACTCACCGACCTTCCCGACGGCATAGAGGTGCACCTCGTGGGTCGGGTCCAGCCGCACTCCGGTGATCCACTTTACGCCGGGTGGAAGGGGCCCTGAGCGGAGTGAATCCAGCAGCCGCTGATGGTAGCTGCGGTCCGAGGTCTCCACCACCAGCCAGTGGGCGCCGTTATTGCGACAGTAGCGGGCGATGCGCTGTATGGGCTCGTTCGGTACGGGCAGGGAGGGTCTTCCGGCGAAGAAGGCGTACTCCCAGCTTGCGCCCACCACGGGGCCTGTGGTGGCGGAGGCGGCGATGATGCGGCCGAAGGCCCGGTCGGGGCGCAGCCGTGCCGCCCCGGCCTCGTGGGATTTGCAGTCCGGGACGATCAGGCCAAAGAGGTAGATGATGACGCCGAGCGCGAAGGCGATGCGGTGGGGGCGGCGCGATGAGGGCAGGCCCGCCGCCGTGCACAGGCACACGGCCGGTGCCAGCGGCAAGAAAAGCCTGTCCTCGGTGATGAGCAGGACCACCAATCCCACCGGCCACACCAGGGCCGCACCCGCCGCGAGCCAGTCGGTGCGTGGTGGGTCCAGTTGGTGGGCCGGGGCCCGTAGGCCCCGGGGAGCCAGGATGACCAGCAGCCCGTAGAGCGCCAGGATGCGTCCCAGCGCCTGGGCTGCATTGCGCCCCGCCAGCGCAGCCCACTGCCCGGCGGTTGGCCGCCTGTCGTAGGCAACCACCGGCCGGGTGTGGGTCTCATCGGGTAGCAGCTCCGGGGCACTGGTGACGGCCCAACGGTCGCCCACCGCCATGGAGGCGGCCATCGCCCGGTTGTAGGCGACCTTCCCGCTGATGCTCCACTCTCCCGTCTGGTGGTGCAGAAACAGCATGTACGGAGCCATGACCGCCGCCAGGGACACGGCGGTGGCGATGGAACCATGGAGACGAATGCGCCGGGGGATGGGTGAGGTTAAGAGCAGACCGGCGGCCAGGAGCGTCAGGCCGACCAGCAGGCCCTCGGGACGTGTGAGGTAGGCACCGCCCAGGAGCAGACCGGACCCCGTGGCGCACAGCAGAGCCCGCCCTCGCGCGCCCTCCGCCGCGGCTCGCCGCCACAGGAGCCACAGCGCCGCCGCACACAGCGCCGCGAACAGGTAGGTGGAATCGGACAGTACCCGCACGGAGGCCATGGCCCTGAGGGGCAAGATGGCAAGCAGCAGTGCGGACCAGAAGGCCACCACCCGTCCACCCGCCAGGCCCCCTGCCCAGTACAATAGCGGTACCGTGGCCAGCGAGAGGGCCGCCGAGACCAGTCGCCCCGCCAGTTCGGGGTCGTGGACGACGACGTCTGCCAGGCCGATGAGTAGGGGATAGCCGGGTGGGAACAGCACCTCCGGCGTCCCCTCCAGAGTCTCGTAGCGACCGTGGCGCAGGAGATTGGTGCCGGCCGCCATGTAGTTGACGCCGTCGGGAGTGACGGGCTTGATGCGGGGCCACATGGATAGTGTGGCCATGGCCGCCACCATCGTGGGCACTATCCAGGCCCGGGGCAAAGCGGGCAGACCGGCGAGAGTGCGGCGCAGTGCGGGGCAGACAATGGGGGACACAGGCATGCGCGATGGGTGTTCCGAAGCGAGATGATGCCGTATCGCCGGAGGTGTTCGTCGCCGTACTGCCGTGCCCCTCTTGGGAGCCGCGCGGTGTGATGTGGGCGCTCCTGGGTACCGGCGCGCAGCCCCAATCGGCGCGCCTGGGAAGCGCTGAACCCCACGGACATCGCCGTGGGGTCCAGCAGAGCATCGCCGCACGTCAGGCGACCTACTTCAGGTACGCCTTGCCCACCTTCTTGATGGCCTGCGCGATCATCTCCATGTGCTCGGGCTCGTAGGTGGGATGCACGCAGGTGAAGAACGTGCGCTCTTCGGCCCAGGCGGCGTTGTCGCAATGGACGTTGCTGTAGTTCACCGCCTCGGGGCGCGTGTTGGGGTCGCGGAACGGGTACTTCAGGTGCGTGGGCCCATTGTGGCGCTGGTAGACCTTTTCCTTGTAGCACTGGGGCCACAGAACCGGCCCGGCGGGCACTCCCTCGGCGGCGACGGCGGCGAAGAAGTCGCGCCCATCCACGTTGAGCCTGTCGGTGTCGAGGATGATGGGGTACAGCCAGTAGGCGTTCTGGCGGTCCTCGGTGTTGATCGGCAGCCGCCAGATGTACGGCTCGTCCTTGAGGGCCTCGTCGAGGATCTTCGCGTTGCGCTTTCGGTTGGCCAGGTTCCAGGTATCGAAGACCTTGAGGGCTTCGATCCCGATGGCGGACTGCATTTCGGTCATGCGGTAGTTGAAGCCCCACATGTTGTGGATATAGGGGAGCTTGGCCTCCAGCTCCAACAGGCGGAGACGCTCGGAGACGTCATAGCCGTGGTCGCGGAAGGAGCGGCAGATCCAGGCGACGTCCTCGTCGTCCGTGACGGTGCAGCCGCCCTCACCGCCGGTGGTGAAGTGCTTGGACTGGCAGAAGGAGAAGGCATTGCAGTGCCCGATGGAGCCGACCTTCTTGCCCTTGTACACGCCGCCGTGGGCCTGGGCGCAGTCCTCCACCACGAACAGCCCGTGCCTGTCGGCGATGTCCATGATCGCGCTCATGTCGCAGATGCAGCCGTAGAGGTGCACGGCGATGATGGCCTTCGTGCGCGGGGTGATGGCGGCCTCGATCGCCTCGGGACTGATGGTGTGGGTCTCCTTCTCGACATCGGCGAAGACCGGAACGGCACCGGCCTGAAGGATGCAGAAGCTGGAGGCGATGAAGGTATAAGACGGGGTGATGACCTCATCGCCGGGCCCGACGCCCAGGCCCGCCAGGGCGGTGTGCAGGGCGCTGGTGCCGTTGCTTGTGGAGATGCCGAACTTGCAGCCTACCCAGTCGGCGAACTGCTTTTCGAATTCCATACCCACCGAGCCGGTCCAGTAGTTGACCTTGCCTGTGCGCAGCGGCTCCATGGCGGCCTGGATCATCTCTTCGGTGAAGTACGGCCAAGGCGGAAACTGCTCCGCGCACACGGGGCTTCCGCCGTCGATAGCCAGCTTGTCAGACATCGTCTTTCCCCTCCGGTGAAGGCGCCGGACGCAGGCGCCGAACTAGGCTAACCCACGCACATTCGCCACTTTGGTGTGCAATCCCTTCTGCGTCCATCTGCCCGGCGCCCTACCGTGCCGATACCACCCAACCGGCCTCGGCCTTCGCCACCGCCGCGGGGGCACCGTTGAGCCGCGCGCCCTGAGGGGCCCATCCAACCGTCACCTGCGCGTCTGCGGGCATGGGGGCATGCGGGGTGATGTCCCAGGTCGCGTGCGCCTGCAGCTCGCCATCCTCAAGCGTGACCTCGGCCGTACCGGCCTGTGGGAGCCGCAGAAACGTCTGGCCCTCCCAGGCCACGAAGGTCCCGGTCTTGATGAATGCACTCAGCGGTCGCCCGTCGGCGTCTATCGACACGACGGCGATGTCCCCGTCGGTCGTGACAGGGCCGACCGTCACGTCGGTCTCGCTCGTGCCGAACGCCACCACATAGCGGAGCTCGCCGAGGGTCACATCAAGGCCGTCATTGCCCAGGGCCGTGATCTGAGGCGTCAGCGGCTCTTGCACCTCCACCTGCGCCTGTATCTGGGCTCGGTCGAACCAGGCCGTGCCCGGTGCGAAGAACTCCAGGGCCAGGCTCACCTGCTCGGTGCCCTCGGGGACGGTGGCCGTGGCGACATGCTCCTGCCAATCGGTGTGCGCGAAAGGCCCCACTCGCTTGCTGGAGAAGGCCTTGCCGCCCTGCCAGAAGTAGAGCGTCATCGTGGCGCCCTTGCCCTCCGGCAGCTCCGTGGTGCGAATGATCGCCCGGGCGGTGACCTCGGTGCCGGGAGGCAGGGCGAAGCGGTCGCTGTAGTAGTAGCCGCTGGTCTCGATCCGGGCACAGCGGGCGCCCTCGAAGGGCTCCTCCTCGACGATCTGATGGTTCGGCATGTCCTCATTGCCCCGGGGCTGCCAGCCGGCCATTCCGGCCTCGAAGCCCGAATTGCGGATGAACTCGGGGTTCTGATGGGGGCGCGGGTACAAGAAGGCGGTGAATCGCGTGCTCTTCGTGGGCTCCGTCGCCACCCGCAGGAAGGGGCCGTACTCCTCGGCGCCGGGATACAGGGCGATGGTACTTTCCGTGGGGACGTCCGCCGCGATCCGCCCGTAGACCTGGGCATCGGTGCGGGTGACGGTGGTGATCTCCCCCTCTTGCCTGATCTCGGTGGCGCCGTCTCCGTGGAGCAGGAAGTTGAAGGCATGGGCCTCCGGGGCCGCCAGATCGTCGCGGATGACGAAGAAGTGCGGCTTTACGTAGACGATGGAGCGATCGAAGCGGTCGAGAACCCTGCTCTGGGCGGTGTTGTAGGCCTCGGCGGCGCGGCCCTGGACGTAGTCGAAGCTCTCGCCGGCGAAGAACTCGGCGATCTGCCCGCCGAAGCGTTTGATCTGGTCCTTGCCGGGCACCGGCACCTGCGTGTCCTGCAGGTACTGCTCGTCGATGTCCAGCACCACGGTGCAGTGGCCGATGCTGCCCAGTGAGAACTTGGTCTTCGGGGGGATGTAGAAGTTGTGGTAGCCCCGGTCGGGGATGATCCACTGGCTACTGTAGCTGATCACGAAGGCGTTGTGGTCGTAGTGGTTGTGGCCGATGTTGTTCTCCACCGGGCCGGACTTGAAGAAGAGCGAGGGGGCGGCGGCGTTGAACCCGTCCCGCAGTGAGGCGTAGCCGATGTCGGTGAACACGGTGGAGGGGTTCCACTGTGGCTGCACCGGGTTGAGCTTGCTCTCATCGAAGCGGATCCAGTCGTAGATACCGGTGACCTCCAGGGCCCCGATCTGCTGGAGGTAGAAGGCCGCGTCGGTGCTGCCGCGCTGAGCCAGAATGCGCATGGTCTGCGGGAAGCCCGCCCCGGGACTGCCGTCGGAGAAGCAGGGGATCTGCCGGGTGTCCGGAGCCAGCAGGCCAATGCAGTAGCGCGACATGGTGGCCAGATAGGGGTGCTCGAACAGGTCGTGCTCCGTGCCCGCCGAGGTCAGCGCATCGAGGGCCAGAGCGAATGAGTCCATCAGATAGGTGCCGTACATCGGGCCCTCGAAGGCGCCGCCGTCCTTGCCACCCTTGTCCAGCGAGACACGGAACTTGTCGATGCACTGCGCCACGTACTCAGAAGCCTCGGGCACCTCGGGCTCGACGGCCAGCGCGGCCAAAGTGGCACCGGTGGTGATCACGGCGTAGCCGTTGGTATCGGCCGGGTACACGTCCACTCCGGCCAGACTGGGCTCGATGCCCTTGCCGATCAACGCTTCGCGGACCTCGTCGCGCTCCGCGGCGCTGAGCCTGTCGAAGCACCAGTCGTAGAACATAGCCATGGCATAGGTGCAGTGGCCGGTGTCCAGACAGGCCTTGAGCCGGCCGCCGCCGTAGCTGGCGTCCGTCCACTGCTCCCACTTGGTCAGGTGCAGGGCGATCTCACGGGCCTTGTCAAAGTACAACTCTTCGCCGGTAACCAGGTAGGCGAAGCTGAAGTGCACCAGGCGTGTGGTGATGGAGTCCTCGCGCTCCTGGAACATCGCCGTCCAGGGCGGGTAGGAGGGGCTCTTCTCGTGCGGCGGAGGGGTGGCGTCCGAGAGCGTGTACTGCCACTCCTCGAGCACGACGCCGCCGACGCCGGGGATCTTCACCGAGTAGCTGTAGGGTGGCAGTCCGGCCAGACGGTCGGCTTTGGCCTCGATCGTGTCCCAGACGCTCCGGGTTGAGAAACCGAAGCGGTTCTGTGTGGCATCGGCGGCCTTCGCGCGCAGAGCGGGCAGGGCGTCGGTGGTTACGAGCAGCCGGGGATGCGAGGCGACGGGTTGGGCGCAGCCCGGCGAAGACAGAAGGGCGAGAGAGATGATCGCGAAGCAGGCGGCGGGTGTGGCTCCAGGCATGGAAACCTCCGGAGGGTGGTAGTCGTGCAAATGTAACAGAACTTCATTTCGCGGAGAGAAGGGCGATGACCTGCCGGCCACGACCGTGTCTTGCCGGGGCAGGTTCGCCTCCGGTGACGGCGAACCTCACAGTTCACACCTGAACCGCTTCGGAGGTGGCCGTCCCATGCGCCGCGCCCTGCTCCCGCTCGCGCTCATGCTCGCATCCGCGCCGTCGGCCCTCGCCGTTCCCTCTCTGTTCAGCCCCGTTCAGGACGGGGTCTGGGTCGTGTTCGACGATACCGGCATGTGGGGCGGCAATCTGAGCACCGGCATCACGCACCAGAACTCCGCCGGCTACGAGGCCAAGAAGGTTCTGGACCTCTCCGACGTGCCGGCCGAGGTGTGGGAGCAGGTGCGATCCGTCCGGCTCTCGGTGTGCTTCATGGTCCGTGACTACTCGTGGCACGACCTGCCCCAGGCCAATGGCCTCGACGAGACCTTCGAGATCGTCATCAACGGCACGGTACACGCATACCCCACCGATTGCGGGGCTCCCGTGTTCAAGGAGGGCGCCGCTGCCGTCTGCGACTGGTACGACTTCGATGTGCCGAAGGAGTTGGTCACACCGGGCGCCAATGAGATCGTCATCCGCAAGGCGCAAAGTGACAAGAACGATGACTACCTCTACCTGGCCATCGACCACAGCCGCCGCCGGGGCAATAGCTACGTGAGCTTCTCCGACGGCGACTGGACCCAGGACCGGCTCACAATCCCGGGCGGCAACGGGGAGTACATGGTTCGCCTGTACCTGCTCACCGCCGATCTGCACACTGAAGCGATCTGGCGGCCGGGAGCGGAGCAGCCGCTGCACGACCCGTCGGGGCTGATCCTGTATGCCGGCGCCCGGGAAGTGCGGGCCGACGCCCAGGGGCTGGGGCTGGCCCCGGGGCAGAGCGCCCGTGTCGAGTGGGACCCCAGAGCCCTCGATGACCTCCAGCCGGTGCGGGCCTCGGTGCAGGCCGACACTCCTGTGCAGGTGTCGTGGCTCGACGAAGCCGGAAATCCGGGGGCGCCGGAAACCGCGGCGGAGCTGTCCCTGCCCGCGGGAAGGCAACTGCGCCCTTCGGGCCTGTACATCGTGGCCGGGGAGCAGGGGGCCAGGCTTTCGCGTGTGGCCGTCTCGGCCGGGATGAGCCTGCGCCCCAGAACGCAAGACCCGGACATGTGCCCCCGCATCGCGGCGACTGCCGGTGCCGCCGTTGACCGGGAGCCCTCCTGCACCGCCGAGCAGGAGGCCTTCGTGCTACGGAACGGAAGCCTGGCATGCCGGTTCTCCCTCGGTGACCGGTTGCGGCTGGTCTCGTTGCGCAACGAGTTCGCCCAAAGCGAGATGGTCCTCGACCCCGAGCGCGTCTGCCTGTTCCTGGTGGAAGTGGAGGACCGGCGCTATGCCGGCAGCCGAGACTTCTTCCTGAGAGATGCACGGGCCCAGGGCGATGACGGCTTCGTGGCCGAGCTGGAGCTGCCGGCGCCAAAGCTGCGGGCCACGCTCACCGTCCGCATGGAGGAGGAGGGCCTGCGAATGGGCCTGGCTGTGGCCAACGCGGGCGATGCGCCCACGGACTTCAAGCTCGCCTTCCCGCACTTCGGCGGCCTCACCGTCTCCGGCGACCCCGCTGAGGACTACTACTTCTTCCCCTGGGGCGGCGGGATCATCAGCGACGGCCCCACCCATGTCAGGCGCGGTTACGGCGACCACGAAGCGATCTACCAGGTCATGGACCTGTTCTCACCACAGCGGGGGGCGGGGCTGTACGTGAGGGCCGATGACGCCGAGGGATGGCACAAGGGCCTTGCCCTACGCAAACACCTCACCGGGGTAGGGGAGAGCAGCGCCGAGGGGCCGGGGGCGGACACGGGCCCGGAGTACAAGTGGACCGGGTCGCTGGAGGCCGTGGAGGGTCTGGGCTTCTCATATGAGTACCAGCGCCGGACCCGGGGGCCGGGAGAGCAGTTTGCGCCGGCGGAAGCGGTCCTGGCCGCCCATCCCGGCGACTGGCATGTGGCGATGGAAGCCTATGCCCGGTGGGCACATGGCGTGTGGCAGTTCCGTCCGCACCCCTCGCGCCTGCGGCAGGTGCACAACATGATCGCTTTCGGCTGGGGACAGGACGTTCTGTTCCGCGACGGCAAGTACCGCACGGACTTCATCAGACCCAATACGGACTGCGCCGAGTTGATGTCCTGGTGGGACTGGTCACCCCTGGGGCCGTGGAGCACACCCTTCGACAGACTCAGCGAGGTGCTCAGCGAAGCAACCATCAAGCAGTGGCAGCCGTACTTCGTCAAGGACCCGGTCACGGGCCAGATGATGTGGAATAACCAGCCCGGCGACTACGACGGGTACAACGAGCGCTTCGGGGGCCTGCCGGCCTTCACAGAGGCCATCGAGACCTACAAGCAGCAGGGCGCCCTGGTGACACTGTACACCGATCCGATCCGCTGCGATGACGCCACCAAGATGGGGCAGGCCCACGGAAGACAGTGGGGAGTGGTGCGGTCCGACGGGGAGCACGTGAAGAGCTACGAGGTCTGGAACATGTGCCATGATGTGGCTCAGTACCGGCAGTGGGTGGCCGACACGATGCGGCGCGTCATGGTTCAGACCGGCGCCGACGGCATCCGCCTGGACGAGTACGGCCACCGCGGCTGGGCCTGTTTCAGCAAGGAGCACGAGCACACCTTCGCCGAGCCGGGGGTGAGCCAGTGGAGCAAGTGTATCGCGGAGACCACCAGGCTCGTGCGGCAGGCCATGGATGAGGTCGCTCCGGGGTCTGTCCTGACCACCGAGCATCCGGCCTACGACTACCTGATGCCCTTCATGGAGGGCTGCATCACCTACGACCTCACCGTTCAGGCCACCCCGCTGAGGCCATTGGAGTGCAACCTGCAGAGGTTCTACTTCCCGGAGTGCAAGGCGTATGAGCTGGACCACCGCGGAGCCGACCTGGAGAGCAAGAAGAAGATCTGGAATGCCGTCGAGTCCTTCGGCCGCTACTACCCACCCCTGATGGACGCCCTGCTGCGGCAGAATGAGGATGTGTACCAGGGCACGGACTGCGAGCCACTGATCCCGACGCTGGCGCGCCGGGTCTACGTCAACCGCTTCCGGGGTGGAGGCAAGACCATGCTGCATCTGTACAACGCCACCGGTCATACCTTCGACGGCCCGGTGCTGGCGCTTGCCCCCGAGCCGGGGCAGCACCTGTTTGACATGCTGACGCTGACCGAGGTCCAGGTGGAAGAGACGGAGGCCGGCCCGACGCTGCGGTGCTACCTGCCCAGGGACGCCGTGGCCTGCATCGCCGTGCTGCCGAAGCTGCTGGACGTGAGCCGCGTCGAAGGGAAGCCGGCGGTGACGGTCAAGCTCCCGCAGAGGGAGTGTCGGCTCTCTGTTTGCGGCGCCGACGGCAATGAGCTGGTGGCCGCCCCCGCCACCGATGGGGTGAACGCCGTCGATGCGCCGGCCGAGGCGGTGTGCGTCAAGCTGCTGGCGGGACGCGATCTGCTGGACGTGGCGGAGGTGCCGAAGGGGTAGGGATGGGTTGGGGATCGGGGGGTGGGGGATGCCAACGGCCCCTACCCGCCCAGGAAGTCCTCGCGGATGGGAGAGAAGCAGTCCAGGATCAGGGCGTCTGCAAGCACCGTCACCTTGTGGGGGACATCGGGCGGCACGCGGTAGCCCTCCAGGGGGCCGATGGCCTTGCTTTCCTCACCGATCTGAGCGATGATGCGGCCTTCGAGCACCGTCGCGATCTGCTCGTGGTGATGCGAATGGGGCGGAGCATCCGAGCCCTTTGCGAGTCTGAACAGCACGCACATGACCCGGCCCAGGTGCACGACCTTGCGCGCGGTGAGGTCGTCCACGATCTCCCATCCCATCTGATCCCAGGCAAAGAACGCGTGCTCCACGCTCAGCCCTCCTGCCGTCCGTCGTAGTCTACCCGGCACGGGGGCGTTCGGCGACGCCTTGCCCATCACCTTCCGAGATTGCGGGGAACCCACGGTGCACGTCACTTTGGAGGACTGGCCGCAGCAGCGAGAGACGCTGAAGCAGCGGATACTGGAGATCCTGGGGCCCTTCCCCGCCGAGCGTGTTGAGCTGCGCCCCCGGGTGGTTGAGGAGGTGGCCTGCGCGGGCTACCTGCGGCGCAAGGTGCTGCTGCAGACCCAGCCGGGCGAGGACGTTCCGGCCTATCTCATGATCCCCGACGACATTGCCGAGCCCCGGCCGGTGGCGTTCTGCATCCACCCCACCACGCGGGGCAGCGGCAAGGATCGCATCGCGGGCCTGTCCGGGATCGAGCCCGGAACGCCCCCGGACGCCTCGCGCTCCTATGCCCACGAGCTTTGCCTCCGTGGCTACGTGGTCTTCGCCCCCGATTTCCTCACCGACGGCGAGCGTGTCTATCCGGGCTATGAGCCCTACCATACCCTGCCCTTCTACGAGCGGAATCCGGAGTGGTCCGCGGTGGGCAAGAACATCTGGGACGCCATGCGCGGCATCGACTATCTGCAGACCGTTCCCGAGGCCGATTGCAGCCGCATCGGCACCATCGGCCACTCCTTCGGCGGCCATCACGCCATCTTCATCGCCGCCTTCGATGAGCGCGTCTCCTGTGTCGCGGCCAATGGCGGCGCCATTACCTGGTGGCTTGATGAGAAGCTCGGCTGGGCACGGCCGCTGGATAGCTGGTACACGTACATCAACAAGCTGCGGCCCTATCTGGAGCGCGACGACCGTCAGGTGCCCTTCGAGTTCCACGACTTCACCGCCCTCGTCGCCCCGCGGCCGCTTCTGTCCATGAGCGCCGAAGGCGACGGGCACCCCGTCTGCGAGATGGAAGCCACGGCCCGCGGCGCACTGGCGGTCTGGAGTGCGCTCGGGGCGGCCGACAGAGCCCTGTTCACCTGCTATCCGGGCCCCCACGACTTCCCATTGCCCGTCCGCGACATGGCCTACGCCTGGCTGCATCGGTGGCTGGGCTTCCCCGGTCGCGAGGTCGCCCTGTAATGCCACTTCTGATGCGAGCTCTGATGGCGCTGGCGCTCTGCCCGACACTGGGAGCGATGCTGGGACGGTACTATGCGGGCCAACTGGCCACCGCCGCCGGCGGCGAGCTGTGGGGCTGGACGGCGGGAGCTGCAGGCGGCCTGCTGTACGCCATCGCCCTCATCCGACT
>Ga0334883_1001908_pt1 | contig 28270 bp, 20 predicted proteins | sample GraSluR1_MG_6_FD_207230 | JGI IMG/M metagenome (GOLD analysis project Ga0334883, IMG submission 207230) | Sludge microbial communities from methane-producing bioreactor in Wageningen University, Netherlands - Granular Sludge_09_05-R1 | ecosystem: Engineered > Bioreactor > Anaerobic >...
GTCGGGAACGGTCGAAGTACTGCCGTTCTCCCCCCTCATCCCGTCTCCGCCGGCCGTTTGGCGGAGTACAAGCGGCTCGAAGAGACGCCGAGAGGGGGGCTGGGGGGGTGAGGTGACGTGAATCGGCGCCCGCCCGGAACCTGCATAATCTGAGTGGAAAGCCCGATCCCGCCCTGCGGGACGCTTGCGAACCGCTCGGAGCCGGCCCCCTACTGTAGGAACAGCTTCGCCAACGCGTTGTACGCCCGCTGGGCCACGTCCTGGGCGGCCTCCAACGTGTAATCCGTGCCCTTGTGCATGCCCACGATCTCCAGCGTGGCACAGGGGACGTTGTCGATGCTCTTCATCACCGCGGCCAGGGCGGGCTGGTCCATGGCGCCGTTGCCCGGGATCTGGGGCTCCACCGGACCGATGGGCGCCTCGCGGCTGGCGCGGTTGTCTCGGGCCCGCAGCATCACCACGTACTGCTTGACGGCCTGCAGCGTCTCCACCGGGTCCTCGGCCCGCTCGCCCGAGCGCCAGATGTGGCCGGGATCGTAGTTGATCCCCACCGTCTTCGTGTCCAGGGTCTTGACCGCTTCCAGGATGGTGTCCCTGGAGCAGATCGAGGTGCCCACATGGGGCTTGATGGCCAGGCGCACGCCGAATTGGGCTCCGCGGGCGCCGGCCTCATTGAGGATCTCCACCACCTTGCGCAGGGAGCTCTGAAACTCCGGGGTGAAGGAATCGTCCTCCACCGCCGGCGCCTCGCCGCCGGCGCCCTCGGCGATGAATGGTGCCCCCACGAGTTGGGCGGCCTCGAGGGTCTTGGAGAAGTCGTCGGAGGTCATGGAGATCCCACCGCTGCCACCGATGGACTCCACCTTCAGGCCGCGCGACTCGATCTTGTCCTTGACCTCGGCGTAGTACGAGGCGGGCTCGCCGATCTTGAGGTGCTCGGCCATGCCCGGCCGGGCGCACAGCTCGATGTACTTGTAGCCGGCCTTGGCGATGCCGTCGAGGGCCTCGTCCAGGCTGCTATTGCCGTACAGTATGGTGCTGCAACCGAGTTCCATCTCTTCTTCCTCCCTGGTGTGTGGCGGTCGGGCAGTTCTGGCCGAGCTACCGGCCCTCCACCCATTCCTTGAGCTTTGGATCGATGGTGCCGTCGGGCAGGACATAGTCCGGCGACACATAGCCCTCGCCCTCGAAGCGTTTCTTGCGCACGCAGCCGCGGCCGCCCTTGAAGCAGTAGTCTTCCAGCCACTTGGGGTCCAGCAGTCCGGCACCGAAGGCGCGTTTCATGCCGGAGGTCTCATTATACCAGATGCAAAGGTCTCGCTTGCCCATCGTTGCATGCACCTTCCGCCTCGGTGTCGACGAGGGCCCGACCGGTCTGGCGGATGCCGAAGCCACAATGCCTCCTCGCATGGCCACCCACCTCCGGCGCAGGCTCGCCGACAAGCTCGAGGGCACGCAGCGTCGGCTGCGTGCCCCATGCGGCCCCTCGCTCGGAGGGTAGCTTCGCCACGGCGACGGGCGGTACCTTGGGGGCCCGGTTCCGCGCCGTTCTCCGCGTCTCTGTGTCTCTGTGTTGAGGCGTTGCTCCTCGACCCGCCACTCCCGCCCATCGTCACTCCTGTCGCTGCACCTTGGCGGCGGCGAAGGCCCTCTGCTCCCGGCCGGCGTCGGTGCGTGCTGTGAGCACCACGGGGTAGCGGCCGCTGGGCACGAGGGTCCCGGACTGCGTGCGCCCCGACCAGGCCAGTGAGTGCGCCCCGGCGGTCTGCGAGACGCCGCTGGCCAGGCGGGCCAGGGCGCGGCCGGCGGCATTGCAGACCTCCGCAGTCACGGCGGCGGCGGTGTCGAGGTTGTACGTCACGGCAACCTCCTCACCTGCCTGCACCGCGCTGAGCCCCTCGATGAGCTTCGCATCAGCATCCGCGGCCTCCCGAGGCACCACCACCACATCGCCGGGCATCAGCGCCTCAGGCGTAGGAAGCGTGCATGGGATACCCTCGTTGGCCACGAACCAGCGCCTCAGGTTCAGTTCTCGGGCCTCGGGGCCGTCGGTAGTCCGGATGAGGGCCACGTGCACGGCGTCTGCCTTCTCCGTGAGCCCACCGGCCTTCACGATGAGGTCCACCACCGTGCTGCCGGGAGAAAGAGTGTAGGCGCCGGGTGCCCTGACCTCACCGGTGATGACAACGGTGACCTCTTTGTTCCGGACGGACAGAGCCCGCTTGATGACGAGCTGCTGGGTGGCGATCTGGGCCTCGACTTTGGCGAGGTCTACCTTCGCTAAGTCGTATGCTTCCTGCAGGTCGGCCGCCTCGGAGGTTGTGATGGTCGCCGCCTCCGCCCGCGCCTTACCCTCCTCGGCGCGGCGCTTGGCCTGCTCCAGACGGATCTTGGCTGCCTCCAGGTCGACCTCCAGCTCCTTGAGCTTGGCCTCGGCCAGTTCGGGGTCATCGTTGATGGGCTGAGACTGGGGCGTCCGAGTGAGCTGCGGCGCGGTGGACGCCCGGGACGGGTCGGCTTCCGCCCCGGTCACGCCCGAGGCCAGCCCGACCGGCGGCCCGGTCGGCACCGGCGGAGAGGCGACACCTTCCGTCGTGCCCGGCGCTGTCGGGCTCCCGGCTTCCAAACCAGGAGTGTCGCCCGCCCCTTCAGCGGGCCGCACATCGACGAGGACCACAAGCTGGGGGCGGAAGAAGCCAGACACAAGGGACCGCGGGAAACCGGGCGGGAGCAGGGCCGGTCCTTCCCGGAGCAGCCAGCGCTCGCCGTCCCACTCGCATTGGAGCCCCAGAGCGGCGCAGATGCCGCGCAGCACCGAGCCCAAAGTGGCATTCTGGAAGCTGATCCCGGTCACCCGGCAGTCGCGCAGTGCTGCGTCCGCCAGCACCACCTGCACCCCCGGGCAGGCCTCGGCGAGCATGGCCACCACATCCGCCAGCGGCGCGTCGGAGACCCGTAGGTTGATCGGATCCGAGAGCGGAGGCGGCGCTGAGGGCGGCTGCCCCGGTCGCGGCCAATCTGTGCCCGGAATGGTGCCAAACAGGCCCAGGCCCTCGAACAGTCGGTGACTGCGCTCCGGGCCAGGCACCCGCCACATCAGCAGCACTCGCCCGGGAACACTCTGGACGCACTGGAACTGGGTCTCCTTGCGGCTGACCGCCGGTCGGCCGACGTAGGCCCCCAGCGCCTCCTCGAACCTCCCACTTTCCAGCTCCTGGTACCACAGATCGACGGCGATGCTTGCCCCGTCCCCGTCCGGGGAGGCAGCGACCTTGATGCCAAAGCCCCCGGCCTCCGCCAGGTCCTTGCGCCGATAGAGGCCCGGCTCAACCTCCTCCAGGTAGGCCGACCGCCCGGCCTCCGCAGTGGGCAGGCTCATCTCGATCGGTGCCGGCTTACCGGCCTGTGCTCCCTCCGCTGCCGTGACCGTCTCGTCGGTCGCGGCCCCGTCGGGCACCAGGAGCCGCACCGTCTCGTCGGAAGGTCCGGTGATGACCGTGAGACCCGACCGGGTATCGAGCTGTACGGTGTCGCCTGCGAGCCGCCACGGCGCCAACGCGAGCAGGCCCGGCGTCAACTGGAGCCCATCGAGGTCCCTGGCGATGGCCGTCTGGCCATCACTCGCCAACCCCGGCGGATAGACGGCTTCCCGCCGGAACGCATCGGGCCCGCCGATCAGTGCGGCCCTCACCGTGAGTATCAGTGCCGCTGCTTTGAGGGTCCCCATCCTCGTCGTCACTCTCCTGTGGCATCTGTGATGAGCCTGGCAAGTCGCGTGGACCGGCTGTAGCTGGCGGCGGGGAGCGGCTCGGGCGCCGGCAGTGTCTGGACGATCAGCTCGGTCTGCTCCTCCGCCACCGAGGCGGGAGTGGGCGGAGCCTCGGCCCGCGCCTCTGCGCCGACGCCGGTCGTCGCCGGCGTCTCCTCTGCGCCGCGGTCCGGCACCTGTGCGTACGCCACCGGTGCGGGAACGGCCCGGGTCACCACGCGCGTGCGCACCCGAGGCACGTGGACGACCTTGGTCACCACGCGGTCTCGATAGACGACGCGGTCCTTATAGACGGGCACCTCACGGGTGACCACGCGCTCGCGCACGATGACCTGGGGCGCCGCGGCCTTCTGCGTCGTCGCTATCGGCCGCGGCGCCAGATTGTAGCCAAGGGCGAAGGCCAGCAGCAGGCCGGCTAAGCCCGCCACGGGCGCCCAGAGGGCGCGCGCCGGTACCCCGCATCGAGATCGCGTCTCGATGGCGCACAGCACATCGCCCGTCAGCCGTTCCAGGCGCGCCTCTTCCCCACCGGGATTGGCACAGCCCGCGGCGGCCACGCTGATGCGCTGCAGCTCATCCATCATCCTGCGGCAAGCCGCACAGCCGTCCAGGTGGGCCTGCAGAGGAGCCCGATCGGCGAGGGTGCCGTCCAGTTGTGCGTGGATCTGCTTGCGTGCGGTGCGACAGTTCATCTTGTGTGCTCCCTACGGTCTTGGCACTCTGTCTGTTGGTCCTCGCCCAGCCAGTCTCGCAGCTCGAGCGCCAGCCGCTCCCGGGCCCGGTGCAGGTGCACCTTCACTGAGCCCAGCGAGCATCCCATCGCCTCGGCCGTCTCCGGCTGGGAGAGGCCGTGGATGTGGACGAGGCCGAAGGCGACCCGCTGCCGCGGCGGCAGGCTCCGAGCCGCCAGGCAAATCCGCCGCTGCAGCTCGGCGGCCTCGGCCTGCGCCTGCAGCGCTGCCCCATCCGCCTCCGGCGCCCCCTCCCCCAGCGCGAACGCCGTGCGCACCGAGCAACGTCGCAGTTGGCTGATGGCGCAGTTCACCGTGATCCGGCGCAGCCAGGCGGTCAGGTGCGGCGGCGCCCCACGGCGGCGAATGGCCTCATAGGCCTTGATGAAGGCCTCCTGCACGCAGTCCTCGGCCTCGTCCTCGCTCCCCAGCACGCTCCAGGCCAGCCGGTATAGAGACCGGCGGTGCAGACGCACCACCTCGGCATAGGCCGGGCTGTCGCCATGTCGCGCCCGCTCGATGACGTCGCTGTACTCGTCGGCCATGGAATACCGGTGGTGGTGTGATTAGGTGCCCTACCACTGCATAGAACGCGTGAGAGCGGCTGAGGGTTGACAGGGATGTCGGACCGGCAGATCGAGAGGCCTGCGGGCGAGAGGCCCACGGTCCCAGGAACGGCTACGGCAAGGGCAACGGATACGGCTACGGCGACGGCTGCGGCAAAGGCCAAGGCTACGACAACGGCGACGGCTGCGGGCGAGAGGCCCGCGGTCCCAGGAACGGCTACGGCAAAGGCAAAGGCAAAGGCTACGACAACGGCAACGACTGCGGGCGGGAAGACAGCCCCACCCACGACGATGCGGGTCCCGCCCAGCGGCGACCCGCGGTCCCAGGGGACACCTCCACGGCCACGGCGGACGGCGACGGCAAACGGCAAGCAGGTCGATGACCGCGCTCGCTACTCTCCCGTCACCTCACGCAGCCTGGCGAAGAAGGCCTGCTTGCGCGCGGTGTTGATGCCCCAGTTTGTCGGCACGCTCTGGTAGCCGTCGCGGTAGTTGTTCTTGCCGGGGTCGAAGAACCCCCACGAGCAGTACTGCCCGATGGCGGCGGTCATGTTGCACAGTGGCCGGTCGAAGTCGAAGTGGTCGTCTTCGTTGACCAGGATCGGCATGGGGCGATACCCGGCCACCTGACGGGTCTTGTGCACCATCTCGGCCAGGCGCTGCGGCTCACTCACCCCATTGCCGTGCAGGAGCAGGAAGTCGGCGGCGGTAACGACGTTCTCCCGCGGGATGGTCCCGCCCCCATAGCTGGTGCTCGCCGGCAGGCGACGGCCGTCCCGTGTGTGGCTCTTCACACGCTCGATCAACTCATGCACCCTCTCGGGCCGCAGAATCGCGTGGTCGTAGCGCACATTGCACTCATTGTTGACCTCGATCAGGACATTGCGATACCCCCGCTGTAGCACCCAGTCCACCGCATTGTCCAGGGCGAGGATCACCGCGGCCTCGTCTTTGAGGCGCTGGTCCTGGCCGAAGTAGAAGAGCCCCAGGATAGCGACCATGCCCAGCTCATCGGCGCGATCGAGGATCCGCTCCAGGCGGCCCATGTACTCGGGGCGCAGCCCACCCTCCGGGGTGAACGCCGAGTTGTGCCAGGGCTGCTCTTGCGAGTAGCCTTCGGGGCTTCCGCCCTGGAGGTTGATGGTGAAGCACAGCAGCCCGTTCTGCCGCCATTGGGGCATTGCGGCCACGAACTCCCGGCAGTTCCGCTCCGGGTCCCACTTCCCGGTGTCGGGATAGGCCCATCGCTCCACGGTCTCGGGGTTCAGATCATCGAAGATGCCCTGCACCATGCGGCTGTTCATGAGCAGGCCCTCGATCCTGTGCCCCTGCCAGGTGCGTCCCTCGTAGGTGGGATGGCCGTTGATGGTGAAGGCATCCTCGTGGATGCTCACCTCCGTCTGCCGGCGGGAGACGCCGCCACCGGAAGAGGCCTGCTCGCGCCCCTGCGCGACAAACGATAGGTCACGCACGCGCAGGTCGCTGCGAAACGGCCCCCAGATTTCCCAGCCCATCAGCACCTCGTCAATGGCGTAGTCTTCAGTTCTCAGGTCGGTCTGGTAGCGCCTGCTGATCTCACTCACCGCCTCCCGTATGAGGCTGCGCACATCCACCGTCACGTGCGACTGCCTCCCGATCGTCAGACCCGTCGGGTTCGGCGTCCAGTACACCGCATCCCCGGCGGGGTCGCCTCCCAGCCACGGGTCGGGACTGCTATGCGTCTTGCCGTCCCAACTACAGAAGGCCGGGTACAGCGCGTAGATGCAGCGGCCCGATCCGCCCTGCATGTCGGCTGCCGGCGGGCTCTGGGGCTTCAGGACGAAGGCCACGTAGAACAGGCAGTGATTGCCGACCTCCTGCTCGCCCCAGGACCCTGCCGGGCACGGATTGGGCCGCCCGATCTCACAGGAGACCAACTCGGCGCGGAAGCTGAAGACGAGAGGGCCGTACTCGGAGAGCCGCAAGGGCTGCGCCGGCCGCAGGGGATCGCGGATGCTCTGGGACAGCAGCAGGTGAGGCCAGTTCCAGGCCTTGCCCCGGCAGAAGCGCGGCTCAACGCCGTCCTGCGCCGCGGATAGGTTGCAGCCGTGGCGCCACTCGCCCTGGGTATCCATCACATACCGGATGACACCGGTCGCGGTGTCGGCTTCCAGTCTCTTGGCGCCATCGCGGGAGCTGTAGGTGATCCTCCCATCAGCCACCGTGGGGTTGTCGGGGTTATCGCTGAAGTCCTGCAGCTCGGCGATCTCGATGAACTCCCAGCTCGCGCGGACGGTCGAGGGCAGCTTCTGCTCCCACCGCTCCCGAGCCTGTGCCCGCAGATCGGGGGGGTAGTTGGTGCGCGTCGCGACCTGGACGCCGCTTCGCAGCCACGGGTCCCGGAGCAGCTCAATCCACTCCACGGTCGGTGCCGACGGCTGCGCGGAGGCCACAGCCGGTAGGCTTAGCAGGAGGATGACGCCCGTCAGAGTCACGCCCATGATTCCCTCCGGATGCGGGCATCGCGCCCACAGGCGCCACGTGCCCCCGCGTTGTGATCGATAACTGCCCTCTGATTTCGTCCGTCAGGGCGGGGAGCCCTGCTCCAGACCCACCGGCGATCATGGGCCTGCTGAGGTCCGTGGGCTCCACGGCCCGGTGTGTAGGGACCTCGCCGGTCCGTCGCCGGCAGGGCGCCGCTCTCCAGACACCAAGGAGGATGTCCCATGCTGCCGGCTCTCAGCCACAGAGAGCGTGTCGCTCTGGCCCTGGATCATTGCGAGACCGACCGCGTCCCCATCGCCATGGTCTGCTCGGGCATCAACCCACCCGCCGCCGCGGAGCTGGAGGCCTATCTGGGGCGCCACAGGGGCCTCACCACCGCCGAGTACCTGGCCCCCCTGATCGACATCGCCGCAGTGGGCCCGGCCTACGTGGGGCCGGCACTGCCCTCCGGCTGTGACATGTGGGGTGTGCGCCGCGCTCCGGTGAGCTACGGCGCAGGGCAGTACAGCGAGATCGTCCACTATCCGCTGGCAAACGCCCGGACCGTGGACGACATCCGTGCCCACACCTGGCCGACGGTGGACTGGTTCGACTACTCCGTCCTGCCCGACGCCATCGCCCAGACCCGGGCGGAGCGCGACTGCTGCCTGATGGCCGCCAATGGTAACGTCTTCGAGTCCTCCTGGTACATGCGCGGCTTCCAGCAGATGATGATGGACTTGTTCCTCAACCCGGACCTGGCCCACGCGATCACGGAGCGGGTGGCGAGCTTCTTCATCGCCCACTTCGAGCGCCTGCTCACCGCGGCGAAGGGCGAGATCGACCTGGTCTTCACCGCCGACGACATCGGGGGACAGGAGGGCCTGCTCTTGTCCCTGCCCACGTGGGAGCAGTTCATTAGGCCTCACCACGTCCGCCTCAACAAAGTGATCCACGAGCACGGGGCAAAGGTGATCTACCATTCGGACGGCGCCGTGATGGAGGCGGTGCCGGGCCTCATCGACATGGGGATCGACGTGTTGCAGGCACTGCAGTTCGACTGCAAGGGCATGGATGACGAGGCCCTCAAGCGCAGCTATGGGGATCGGCTGTGTTTCCAGGGCGGGATCAGCGTGCAGTCGACACTGCCTTTCGGGACGCCGGAGGACGTGGCGGGTGAGGTGCGGCGGCGGATTGACGTGCTGGGGCGCGGAGGCGGGTACATCCTGGGGCCCTCCCACGCGATTCAGGCGGGCACACCACCGCAGAACATCGTGGCCATGTTCGACACGGCCGCCACTCATCGACCGCGGCCATGGGGCTGCAGCCCCACTATGCGACGCCGAGGCGCCGTCTGAACCCAGAGGGGGGCGATCTGACCTCCGGCATGCCTGCGGGGCTCTCCGGCCCCCGTGACCTTTGGTGCGGCGTCAGCTTCCCTCAGCGCCCACGCTGAGGGAAGGCGCGGAATGGCCGCCGGGGCCCGCCCGGCCGAGGCTCTCGCTCCGCTTGCGGCCTCTGTCCGGGCAAGGGGGCCGGGGCCATTTGCGCGGGCCTGTAGACCGGGAATCTCGCGGCATCGTAGACCCGCACCAGATGCACCGAACTGCCGGTGAGCTCCCGTCGCCCCGGCTTGTAGGTGTGGTGCACGTCGGGTAGTTCGTGGCCCGCCAGCTCCCGCCCCGTCACCCGGCTGCAATTGCGCACGGCTAACACCACATAGTGCTCCAGCGTGGGCCTGGACCAGTCGTCCGGAAGGGCCGTGATCGTCAGTGCCAGGCCTGAGCCGCTGTCTTTGTACTGACTGATGAGAGCATCGGCCACGGCAGCGAAGGTGGCTCCGGGCAGGCGCTTGATGTGGACGCTCCGGCATTGACGCCGTTGAGCGGACTGACTTCGCGCCCGGGAGAGCCCGCGCCCACGTCGTACGCGGCCGGTCGGGTGCCCCCCACGGCCAGGCCGCGCAGCGAGACCAGCAGGCATCGGCCCATGCCCACACCCTCCTCCCCAACCCGTACACGCGTCTCGACGGCGACTGCGCGAGCGGCATTCGCCGCCTGAGGCGCTGTTCCGTGGCCGCCGCGGGCGTTCCTGCACGCGCGGGGCCCAGAGCCCGATGGCCGTCGCGTGGGGAGGCACCGGGCGTCCCCCCTTCGCCGAACCCGGCGCCGCTCCCACGCCTCCCCTACCCCGCCTCCGCCTTCATCTCCTTCCAGCTCGTCAGCCCTGACGTCGTGTCCACGCCGTAGAGGCTATCTCGCCCGGCCCGCATGGCCAGATGTCCGGATAACGCGATGCTATCGCCGCGCAGCAGGCCGGTCAAGAAGCCCGCCGCCGCCGCGTCACCCGCACCGCAGGCGTTGACGAACCGCGCCGGATCCACGGGCAGCGGCGGCAGCCACACGCCGCCGTCCGCCGAGGCATCGCCCGCAGAGGACAGCGGCGTGGCACACCGACTGTGACAGTAGCCGCCACGGGAACCCACTTTCAGAAACACGATGGCCGCGCCCAGAGCCAGGGCCTCCTCGGCCAACTCCCGACAGAGGCTCTCGGGGACGATGTCCACGATGTCTCCCCCGGCGGCCTGAGCCACCAGATGCTCCGCCTCCCCCGGTGCGAGCATGACCAGCAGCTCCTCGACGCTCGGGGCGAAGACGTCCACCTGGGGCAGGACACGGGTCAGCAGACGCCGCCAGTCGACATTCCCGGTGGCGCCCTCGGGGTCGGGGAGGGTCATGTCCAAAGAGGTCGTCACCCCCAGACCCCGGGCGCGGCTCAGTAGGGTCGCCAGCTCGGCGCCCTCGTCGGCACACAACCGCGGCATCAGAGGCGGGTAGCCGAAGTGCAATAGGCGGCTGCGGGCGACGAGGTCGTAATCCACATCCTCCGCGCCGAAGGTGGCATTGGCGCCGGGGCATTCCAGGAAGACGCGGTCAGAGCCCGGGGGCGCGATCACGATGCCGTAGGCCGTGCCCGCGGTCTTCGTGCGCCGCAGACGGACCTCCGCCCCGTGCTCCTCGAGCAGGCCCAGGAGCAGGTCTCCCAGCCCATCCTCGCCGATCAGCCCCTGGAGGGCCACGCGGCAGCCGAAGGCATTCATCGCCAGCCCCGTATTGGGCACCACGCCACCGGGAGTGATCTGCAGCGGCCCCACCTCGGTGAGCGTCCCCGGCCGGAGCAACTGCGTCAGCGGCACGGGCTCGGCTTCCGGCGCGAAGCCCGGCGCCAGGTCTACGCCCGTATAGCCGGCGACGACCGCATCGAGCCGGGGCCCCGTCACGTGGGCATCACATCCACACCGAGGATGGAGCACAGGTCACGGAGCGTCTCGGTGTTGTCGCCATACGAGATGATGTAGTGCTGGCTGAGCACCCGATCGATGAAGGGCTCCACCGAGGTATCGAGCACGATCTCGAGACTGGGCAGTTGCGGCGCCGGCGGCGCCCAGCCCGCCTCCTCCCACGGCCGCGGCGTCTTGGCCTCACCCGTCACCATGTGCATGGCATACCGGTCGCCCGTGTGCGTCAGGCGGACCACCGTCACCTTCCCCGTCTTCACCCTCGAGACGTTCAGCAGGCCCTCGCCGAACTCGCCGAACGCGGTAGGCAGCACCGTCACCGGACCATCCACCACTTCCGTCGGCACGTAGTCCGGCACGCCCATCAGCATGCCGTCGGGCATGAACTCATAGAACTCCAGGTAGGCACCCACCTGCCCTGTGCAATGCTTGACCATGAGTTGTGTCACCGAGCCGAGGATATCGTTCTCGGGGACGGTGCAGACGCCCTCCTCCTCGTGCAGGAGCATGAAGGCTCCCGCGGGGGCGAAGCCCAGCAGCTTCTTGACCCCGTTCACATCCAGCAAAGTGACCGCCTCATAGCCACGCTCGCGGACTTTGGCCTGTACCGCGAGGAAGAGCTTGACGGTGCTCTCGATGGTCTGGGCCTGGGCGGGCTTGACGAAGCTCCAGCGTCCGGCAACATCGGCGCAGAGCGCCGAGACGGCCTGGGGCTCGAGGCCCTCCATTGCCTGGGCCATCTCCAGCATCTCGAAGCTCTCCACCTCGGGCCCGATTTGGCCACGCAGTGAGACGCCGTCGTGCTGGGTGCCGTAGAGGTTCATGTCGCGGTAGCCCATGGTCCCGATGCGGCCGCCGCGCAATGCCGCGGCGGCCCGAGCGGCCCTGGCATAGCTCACGATCGTCGCCACCGGGAGCTCCTGGCCGCGGTAAGTGACGACGTACTTGAAGGTGTAGCCCAGGTCGGCCATGGGCTTGCGCAGCGCCGTGGTCCCGGCCTGGTCGGCGGTGGTAACGAATCGGCCGCCTTCCTCCCAGCCGGTGAGGCCGAGAAGGATCATCGGCTTGTGGCGGAAGGCGTCGGCGATGGCGATCACGGCATGCGACGGGATCCAGCCCGCCAGACACAGGATCAGCAGGTCGAAGTCCTGCCCACCCAGTTCCTGTCTGGCGCGCGCCACATCCTGCCCGGCAGGGTCATCGCTGACCGGGTCCGTCCACACGAGTTGCAGCCCCTCGGCCTCCAGCAGCCTGCGGGCCTCGGCACACTTGCGCTCGATGATCTCGCGGGGGGTATTGATCTCTCCGAAACCCACAAAACCGGCGGTGATCTTCTCCATGGGTGTCCTCCTATGCAGTCAGGCGCGAGTCGAAGGGCCGGCGCACCTGCCGTGGCCGGGCGCTCCCGCCTTGCCAGACCGCCTCAACGGCCGGGATTCGGGTTGGGGAGCCCGATCCGGCCAAGAGGGACGACGGCGGGGGTACGGCAACGTCCGGGAGTCGGGCTGGGAAACCCCCACCTACGCGGCAGACGGCAACGGCCCTACGCAGCGGCGCGTCTACCACTCAAACAGCGGCACATCCCGCCAGTTGCCGTCGCTCATCGCCGACTCGTGGGCGATGATGCCCGGGATGGTGAAATCCATGGAGCGCACCACGTCGATGGGCGGGCGCGTGCCGCTTTCGATGGCCTGCAGAAACTCCCGGATCATGTAGTACTCCGACGTCCCGTGGCCGCCGCGCTTGGCCTCCTCCGGGGCGTCGGGGTCCACCACGTTGCACTCGATGACCTCGGCCCGCCGCTGGCCGTGCTCGTCGTTGGGCGTCTCCCCCTCGATCCACAGGTAGCCGTTGGTGTTGCTCCCGTCGCGACCGTTCTCCACATAGCCATTGGTGCCGTAGAGCGAGTAGTAGACCATGTGCGGATAGCGCGGGGCCACCTGGCTGCGGGCGATCTTGATGATCGCCCCCTTCTGGGTGCGGAACAGGCCGACTTCCATGTCCAGGAAGCCCAGGTGGTCGGACTGCTCGGGGCGCTTGTGGAAGCCGGCCGAGCTGCCCGAGGCGGCGACGATGCGGTCGTCCATGAGCGTCAGCAGCGGCCCCAGGGTGTGGGCGCAGTACCAGATCGGCGGCCGCTCGTGGCGCCAGTAGTACTCGCCCGTCTCGCTGTTGACCAGCAAGTCCTCGATCTCGTGGACGTACTCGGCCTCGGCATAGAAGATCGGCCCCAGCTTGCCCTGCTGCACGATCTGCCGCCACTGACGGACGTAGTGGAAGTAGCAGTAGTTCTCGGCCATCATGTAGGCCTTGCCCGAGCTCTTGACGGCCTGCACGATCGCTTCGCAGTCGGCGACCGTGTACGCCGCCGTCTGCTCGCACATCACGTGCTTGCCCGCCTGCAGCGCCTTGATAGTCTGCTCGGCGTGGAAGCGAATGGGGGTCGCGATCATCACGATGTCCATCGGTGCGTTCAGGAACTGGTCGTAGTCCGTGTGCAGGGCGGAGTCGGGCAGCCCGAAGGCCTGGCCCAGGTCCGCGAGAGTGTCTGTGTTCAGATCGCACAGGGCCGTCACGTCTAGCTGCGGGTGCGCCGCGAACAGCGATACGAAGCCCCGGCCACGGCGCAACCCCACGATACCGATATTGAGCTTGCCCATAGCAGTCCCGTCTCCATTGAGTTCTCGCTGTGCCGGTGGCACAGGTTGCGGTCAGAGCTGCTCCAGCATGTCCACCAGGTCGTCCACCAGCCTCTCCCCCGACCCCGGCACCACCCGCACCCAGCGCGAGCGGAACGTCTCATACCCGCCCTGAGTGAACGCCTCGCAGGTGGGGATGTAGCCGATGCCGTCATTGCTCAGCTCGGCAACGGCCGTGACCTCGAAGGGCGAGCGCGCCTTGATCTCCAGCCCCAGGTCCACGAAAGTCTCGCCCGGCGTGGCGGCGATGGCGCCGTCGCCGATCCGCAGAGCCTGCACGACGGTGCTCGCCGAGTCCCGCGGATCGGCCTTGAGCAGGCGGTCCTCGGTCTGGAAGACCTCGAAGCCGTCCGGCCACTTGTCCGCTATCTCCGCCTCCTGGAAGGGCTCGCGGTCCCGCACGGCCAGGATCACCTCGCGCCAGGTCGCCCCCAGATCCTCGCTTTCGCCCGGGACCGCCCGGCGCACTAGATCGCGCATGGCCGCCGAGAGCCGCAGGCAGAGCGGCTCGAAGCCCACGGTGTTGTTGATGTCTCCGCAGGCTCCGGGCAGAAAGAGTGAGAAGAACTCGGGGCCGAACTCATCTCGCAGGGCGGTGGCCACGCGCCCGGGATAGTCGGCCGAGAAGCTCGTGCCGAAGTGTGCGTTCACGTGAACCGTGTAGTTCCAGAGGGCGGCGACCGGGCTGCCTGCGGAGAAGAACACCCAGGCCAGCAGGTCCTCATCCTCCGGCCCCGCCGTCGGGAGGGCCTCGCGGTCATCGGCTGAAACCAGCCACGCGTTGATGACCGATCCGTCCGGGCGCAGCAGACGCCGGTTGCGCCCCACACCGCCGACCCTGCTCTTGATCGTCCCCACGGAGACTGTGCGCAGGTCCTCCGCCGCCCGGCAGACCGCCTTCGCGATGGCCTCGCCGACCTGTGCCAGGTACCCCTCGTCCAGGTCGGCATCCACCAGGTACAGGCTCGTGTCGGTGTACGGTCCCGAGTGGGTGTGGGAGCAGTTGACCAGCACGTGCTCCGGCGCGATGCCCGCCATCGCCGCGATGGCCTCCCGCGGCCCGCGGCACCGCGACCGCGGCCAGGTGATGAGGTCCAGCGTGACCACAGCCACCCGCGTCTTGCCATTGTCCAGTACCATGGCCTTGCACAGCAGCGGATCATCGGTACCCACCGAGGTCCGCGGGCGCAGGCTGCCGGCGAGCAGGGCGCCCACCGGAGGCGTGATATCGATTGCCGCGGTTCCCAGGAGCATGCAACACGACCTTTCAGCAAATGCAGACGGCGTGTACTCCCATCCCTTGCGACGCCCCCAGTTCCCCGGGGGCCGGACCGACTCCTTTGAGCAGGAGCCTCCCCCTCAACGAAACCGCCAGGCCGCAGCTCCCGCCCTGGGGGACCGTTGACGCCGTTGCGGTTGACGCCGTTCGCCGTTGACTCGCGACTCGTGACCCGCAGACTCGTGACTCCCGCAGGGCCGACCCGCCGACTCCTCACTGCCACTTCCCCAGCCCCGCGATGAACTCATTGGAGAGCTTGACGAAGGCCGGGTCGTGCGCGTGTCCCATCCACGGCGTCGAAAACATCCGCTTGGGCTCGGGCAGGACGGAGAAGGCGGAGTAGACGGAAGTCGGCGGGCAGGTGGCATCGGCGAGGCCGGTGGAGATCAGGGACACGCAGTTGGCGTGGCGGGCGAAGTTCACGGCGTCATAGTAGGCCGAGACCGCCGCGATCTGTGGGTCCTTATTGGGGATGAGCCGGGGCCATCCGCAGGCCCGGCCATACAGGCAGCCGCTGTGGTCGCACAGGGCGGGCACGTTGGCCGAAATCGCACTCACCTTCGGCTCGAGGCCGGCGCACATCAAGGAGAGCCCGCCGCCCTGGCTGGAGCCGGTCACGATGAGGTTCTCGCCATCCCACTGCGGGTGGGTGATGAGGTAGTCCATGAAGCGGGTGCAACCTGTCAGGACGTGGCGGAAGTAGTAGGTCTCGCGGTCCTCGCGGCCGCGCCCGCGGTAGTCGCTCAGCTCGCCCTGGCCCAGGGCGTCGTACGCCTCGGGCGCCAGGTCGACGGGATACGCGTGGGCGAAGAGCACCATGCTGATGAACCCCTGCGCGGCCCAGTGGATGCTGGGCCCGTAGGGGCGGTAGCCCGCGGCGGGGACGGTCAGGATCGCCGGATGCGGGCCTTCCGCCGTCGGGACACTCAGCCAGCCGTAGACCCGCAGGCCCTCGATGTTGGCGAAGCTGATCCTGAAGCTCGTCTGCTTGTCATCCGATCTCTCGGCCACCTGCTCCAGCTTCACATCGGCGGGGATGGCGCGCACCAGCGCCTTTTGCTGCTCCCAGAAGGCCACGAAGTCCTCGGGCTCCACACAGGTCGGCTCGATGCGGTCTACGTCGAATCCGGCTCCCATCACATGGGCGTTGTTGGGCGGAACCTGGTACTGCTTGTCGGTCAGTGTGAGGCGGAGCACCCCTGGCTTTTGCAGCGTCCCGCGGATGGTGGTGGGCTCCTCGCCGAGTTGAGCTTTGCCGGAGGCCACCTGAGCCACACCGTCATCGCTGAGCAGGTACGAGAGCTCGCCGGCTGTGACGGGTGCGTCGTTGTTCCTGATCCGTACCGAGAACACCGCCTCCTCGCCGCACCCGTACAGCCCGTCGGCGCGGTCGAGGGCGACAGTCGCGGTGAACTTGTCCTCGGCCTGGGCCACGCAGTGGACGTCCAGGAGCGGCAGCAGCAGGAAGGCGAGCCACAGCAACTTGGGTCTTGTCATAGGGCGTCTCCTGTCAGGTGCGAGCCAGAAACGGGGCGGCAATGAGTCCCGACGGAGCAGTAGATACGCCGTGGCTCCCCGGAAGTCCTGCGTGGGCAAAGCAGGCGTGCGGCTCGACCCGAGCCCATCGCCTCGGACCCCGGGCATCCGCCCGCACAAGGTCGCTCACAGCGGCGCGGCGAACATGGCGGCGGTGAGGGGTTGCCCCCGCTGTGCCGGGGATCGCCCTTCACATCGCCGGGCGGTCGATGGTGAGCCGCCACCATTGCCCATTGACAGAAGGCGGGTGGGAGAGATGGGACGCAGGCTGCGACTCTTGTCGATCCGCCGTGAGTTGGCGCTGCCGGCGGTGCTCGCGACGTGCCTGTGCGTGGCGCACGCCCAGCAGCCCGACGCGCAGACCCAGACCCTCCAGTTGGCCGACTGGTGCACGGTGACCTGCCCCAGGCCCTTCCTCGTCAACACCGTGGCCGATATCACCGTGGCCTACCGGGGGATAGCGGAGAAGACCACACTGTGCTGCGACCTGCATCACCAGAGGGCCGACGGTAGCTCGGGCGGCTTCTATAGCCATGACTGGCGCCCCGCACCCGAGATCCAGGGGGAGGGCCGGCACACCTTCACCGTTCCCATCCGCCAGGCCGAGAGCCTCGCCACCGTGACGCTCCTGATCTTCACTGAGCCCGCCGGACGGTGGGAGGGCCACACCCGCCTGGCCACCTCGGAAGCTCTCCCCGTCGTCGATCCCGATCCGGGCTACACCGCCTGGGCCAACGAAGTCCGCTACAACAAGAGCTGGATCGCCTTCGACTGGTCCAATCTGCAGAAGCCCCTGACCGAGGGCGACAGACTCGAGGTCACCCTCGAGTACTACCTGGATCACGTCGACCACTACAAGCAGACCACGCTGAGCCTTGAGGCCCTCGGTCCCCGCGTCCCCAAGCCCGACGTCCCCAGACCGGTGAGCTTCGCCAACACCCAGCACCTGTGGTACGGCTCGCAGAAGACACAGATCGAGCCCGGTCGCGGCAGGCACACCTTCACCGTGACGGTCCCCAGAGCCGAGGAGCAAAACACCCTCCTCTTCCTGGCCCTGTTCCGCGATTCCCGCGACGACCGCTGGCCCTGGGACACTAGGGCCGGCGTGTGGTACCGACGCGCCGGCGGCTTGTACGAGCTGCAGACCGACAAGCCCGCCAACCTCTTCACCTACGAGGAGCCGGTGCGGATCGAAGCACGACTGAAGGCCGCGGCTCAGGTCGGTGAGGCCAAGACGCTGCGCTACACCGTTTCCGACACGCAGGGCACCGAGGTCGCCTCAGGACAGGTCCCCTTCACCGTCGAAGGCGCCGGGCAGGTCATTCCCGTCGAGCTTGATCTCACCCGGCGCGGCACGTTTCTGTTCCATGCCCAGGTCGATGGCTGGGAAACGCGCGAGACCACCTTCTGCCGCATCCCGGACATCCAGGCGATCACCGGAGGGGCGCCCACACCCTTTGGCATGACGGTGCATGCAGGTCCCGCCAAGGAGCCGCGCACGCGGAGCCTCTTCCAGGCGGCGCGGCGTCTGGGTCTCACAAGCTGCCGGTCTTTCACGGAGTGGAACGTCCTGCAGCCGGGGCCGGATGTGTACGCTTTCCCCGCCTGGGAGCCGTTCTTCGACGCCGCTCGAGACAACGGAATCGACCTGACGCTGTGCATCTACAACCCACCGGCCTGGGTCATGTCCCGCGGCGGTCCCGCGGGCTACCGCATGTTCGATTGCGACCTTGGGGCCTTCAGCGACACGGTCAGGACCGTCAGCGAGCAGTACAACGGCCGGTTCAGCGGCTGGGAATGGCTCAATGAGATCAGCCCCGGCGGGACGGCGGATTCCGTCGGCGACTACGTGAAGCTCTGCCGAGCCGGCGTCGAGGCGGCGCGGTCGGTAGACCCGAGCCTGCGCTCCGTGCTGGCCGGAGGGCTGTGGCCCCGGAACTTCCGCCTCGAGGTGCTCAACGCCGGGGTCGGCAGGTACATCGACGCTTTGCCCATCCACTACGGCAACGGGAGCGGCATCCAGGAGGCCCGCGACGATCTGGACGCCTTCGGCCTGGACAGCGTGGCCGTCTGGGATAATGAGACCGCGGCGGAGATGATCACCTGGGGCTGGAGCGGACAGGAGGTGGTCTCTGAGACCACCAAGAGCAACTGGGTGCTCAGCCAATGGACGGACGAGTTGTGCGCCGGGGCCAGGCGTCTGTACTACTTCGGCGGCGAGGGCAGCGCCATCGGCGACTTCGACTATCTGCTGGCCGACCACTCGCCGCTGCCGGTGGCGGCGACCCTGGCGGTCCTCGCCGCCAAGCTCTGGGACGCCCAACCCCTGGGGCTGTTGACGTCTCAGGGCGAAGCCGGGGTACTCCATGCCTTCGAGCATGGGGGCAGGCCTGTATTGGTGGCCTCCACCAACGAGCCCGAGGGCGAGCAGGTGCCGCTGGCCGTCGGCGTCGAGGAGTTGGTACTCACCGACTATCAGGGCAACGAGACCCGCCTGCGAACCCAAGACGGCGTGGCCATGCTGCCCCTGACGCCCCTGCGCTGCTTCGTCGAGGGGGCAGACCCGGATGTGGTGAAGGCCTATCTGGCGCCGGCGGTGCAGGTGCCGAATGCCGGCGGGAAGCGTGAGACCATCGGGGCCCGCCCGACGATCGGTGTACTCATCGGCCGGGACGCCGCGGTGCCGGTGCGCCTGTGGAACCCCTACGAGCGGCGGCTCGAGGGAACCCTCGCTCTCGACCTTCCGGCGGCCTGGGGGGGTGCGGCGCAAGTCCCATTCTCCGTGGCGCCCGGCGAGACGGCTCTGATCCAGCTTCCCGTCACGGTGCCCGAGGACGTTCAGCCGGGGGGCTTTTCTCAGCGCCTCACTGTCCGCTATGCATGGGACAAGCTCCCGATGGTGCAAAAGCCCCTCGTGCTATCGGTGTTCGACCGGCAGAGCGTGGGCAACCTGCTGCACAACGGCGACTTCGAGCTGGCGGAAGCCGACGGCGTCACCCCTCAGGCCTGGCGCGGCACCAATGCCGCGCTGGTCCCGGCCGAGGGTCTCGGCCTGGGTCTGGGGCGCAGCGTGTTGCGGTTCGAGAACGCTCAGGAGTGGGCGCACCAGTCCCAGCAGATTCCCCTGCGGGGCGGGCTGACTTATCTGTACACCGCCTGGATCTGGAACCGGGACATGGGCGGCGGCTCCAACATCGGGCAGACCATGAAGGACGGCTCGCGCAGGGACCTGTACAACAAGCAGGTGATCGACATCGGTGACGGCACCCCGGGCTGGCAGGTGTTCACCTGCCGCTACAAGGCGCCGGAGGACGTGGCCGCGGTGAGCTTCACGCCGGTGGCAAAGGGGTCGGGCTGGGCACTGTATGACAACGTCCGGGTGACGGTGTTCGAGGGCACGGACTTCGCTGCAGAGGCCTGGCGCGTCCAGCCCCCGCCGAAGATCGACGGGAGCCTCGACGACTGGACGCTCAGATGCCCGATCCCGCTGATCGGGCGCAATCAGCTCCAGGCCGTGGCCGCCGGCTATGAGTGGACACCGCAGAACCTCAGCGGCGTGGCCTATCTCGGCTGGGACGCCGGCAATCTGTACCTGGCCGTGGAGGTGCTCGACGACGTGCACTATCCCACCGGCGACGGCGAGACCGTCATCGAGGGCGACAGCCTCATGCTCGCTTTCGGCCCCACCGCGGGCGGGCCCGACGGTTCGCGGCAATCCTCCGCGCTGTACCTGTCCTCCCGGCGCCCCGCCGGTGGCAGCGGGACATTCACCCTCTACCGGCCGCGGCAGCACAGCGGCGGCAGGCCCCCGGGGCACCTGGCCCGCGACTCGTCGGTCTACGATGTGGCGGTGAAGCCCGGGGACGGTTCCTGCATCTACGAGCTGCGCATCCCGCTCAGCGAGCTGGGCGGGGTACAGGGCGCCTTCGCCGGCAAGCTCGGGCTCGCCATCCAGCTCAACGACAACGACGGCACTGGCCCGGCGGCGCACATGAACTGGGGCGGGGGCCTGAGCCCCGCCTGGTCGCCGGAGCTCTTCGGCCGGGTGACGCTGGTCGAGTAACCGCGCCTGCACGGCGGCAGCGCCCCCCTGCACCGGAGCCGCTCAACTACCGGGAACGGCCAACGACCGTCGGCCTGGCGCCTACCCCTCCGTCACCGGCGCCAGCGTCCGCACATCCCACGGCCTCACACTCAGGCGCACCTGCCGCCTCCCGTCCCGCTGCGTGATCTCACACGCGGTACTCAGGGCCAGGTCCTTCAGGCCCCGCGGCGCGTAGCCATCGGGCAGGACGAGGGTGATCTCTCGAGCCTCGCCGCAGTCGTTGACGATGCCGACTCGGTCGCGGTACATGCGGACGCACAGGCGTGGGTCGCCCGCCGCCTCGGCGGGCTCCACCGTGCCCGCAAACGGCATGGGCTCCACCATCGGCAGGCCGCGGAAGGCCCGGCAGAACTCGCGCAGATCGGTCTCATGCCCCATCGTGGCCCGGAACCAGTTGTAGAAGCAGAAGCTGCCTGGGTTCTGGTACCGCAGTGCATGGGTCATGGGCTCATAGTACGCCCGGCCCAGCGGCGAGCCGGGACCTACCCGGAACCCCAGCGGATGCTCCGGAAGCTCCCAGTAGATGTAGTACAGCTCCACCCCACCGGGCTCCGCGGTCTTGAAGTACTCGCTGAGCCGGGGCTCGAAGAAGAAGCGCTTGTTCCACGCCTGCGGCCAGTAGCGGTCGGCGTCGATGCCCATCACCCGCGACAGGGCCAGACTCTCTTCCCCCGCATACAGCGCCGGGTCATAGCCGTGGTACCTGTGCAGGTCGAGAAGGTCGATGGGCGCCTGCTCCCAGTCCCGCTTCTCCCCGGGGTCATTGCCGGGGATCTTGGTGAACACGATGAGCTTCTTGGCCGGGTCCACCTCGCGCACGGCCCGGGCCAGCCGCACCCAGTGGTCGTGAATCCGCTCGCAGCGCCAGTCGATCCAGCGTTCCCAGGCATTCGCCCGCAGCCAGTCATACCGGCTCTGGGCGTCCCCCGCCGTGCCGCCCACCTGCACCCCGCAGTCCTTCTCAAACTCGCGGATGTCAAACTCGCTGTACCCCGATTCCTCGGGTGGGTGGGCCCGATTGCTCCCCACATAGAGACTCCCGAACTTGCCGTTGGCGCGGAATCCCACCGCCGGCACGTTGGACCGGCCTTTGGTCTTGGCCGCCAGCTCGCACAGCATGTCCTGCAGGAGCCTTTCGACCTGGGGGTGGATCGGGTCCGGCACCACCCCGAAGAAGTTCATCGTCTCGCCCTTGCGGGTGAGCTGGTAGGCCTCCTCGTCTGCATACAGGTTCTTGCCGGCCTCGTCGGAGAGGTAAAACACCATAGAATCGATGCGCGGCACTACCTCGATCCCCCTGGCCTCCGTGACGGGCAGAACGTCCTCAAACACATCCTTGCCGCCGGGCCCGGGGAAGACGTCGGAAGCAAACTCGGCGGATCGGCCGAACGGATAGGGGTGAAACTCCAGCCGCGAGAAACCCATGAACCGCAGATAGTCGGCCAGCGAGTCGATGGACGAGCGCCGCGAGCCCTCGGCGGCCGCCGAGAAGCCGTATTCGTTGTACAGCGGGCTGGACCAGGGGTAGAACAGGCTGACGCTGCGCTCGTCGCCCTCCACCGCCACGGGAGCGTCCGCCAGGTCGGTGGTGATCTCATAGACGGCGATCCGCGCCACCGCCGCGCCCGTGAGTCCATCCTGCTCCAACTCGCGCCGGGAGTCGGTGATCGTGGCCGTTACTGCATCGCTCTTGGGGTAAAACAGGGTGACCTGCTGAAATGGCCTGCCGTCCAGGGGGTACTCACGGCCGGTGTAGGTGACATTGAGGTTGATAAGGTCGCGGCTCCCGAGACCGCCGGTGGCCAGCACGGGGGCCGGAGTGCTTCCCGGCGCCACGTCGATGGCGGTCTCCAGATAGCGCTCCCGGTCGTTGATGGTGTCCACCACCAGCAGATGGGGCACCGGCCTGGGGGCACTGGCGAGCCGGTACTGGAACCCCGGCACGACGGCCCTCTCTCGGCCATAGACCACCCTCGTCTCCGTCACGCTCTCCCGGGTCCCGCTGAGCCGGTAATCGCGCCCATCCTCCAGCTTCACGACCTGCGATGTCCCCCACTGACGGAAGTCGTGCTCGGTGCCGCTGCAGTCGACTTCGTCCAGGAGCCGACAGGGGATGGCGTCGACGATCCGGCCCGAGGCCACCAGCGACCGGCACAGCTCCTGCCCTGTTTCATCGTATGGCCGCACGGCGCCGTCAAACCAGAAGGCCACCCCCTCGCCGGGCTCCAGATACACCGCATCGCCCCGCCAGATCGCGCCCTCCGAAAAGCGCCACGGCCCCGCCCCTGCCTGAGCCGCCCTGGCCGCGACCTGCACCTCCGCCCGCCAGGCGGCGGGGTCTGTCACCACGGCCCCGGCCAAAGCGGCAGTCAGCTCGTGGACGCCGGGGGCGATGTGGTAGTACGAGGGCAGCGTGAAGGTCAGCGGCCCGTACTCGGCGCTCCCTTCCTGCAGGACGACCTCTGCCTCACCCGCGGCCGGCTCAAGCTCCAGCCCATCGAGACTTACCACGATGGGCAAGGCGTCGGCACTCTGGGCCTCCGCCTCGCAACGCAGGGTCACGCTGAAGGCCTTCCCGACCGCGATGCTCTCCGGCGCCGACAAACCGGTGGGCTTCACCACCGGCAGTTCCTTGCCCGCCGCAACGCGCGCCACGTGCCCTGCGTCCAGGGCACCGCCATAGATGCGCACATTCCTTATCAGCGCATGGGCCGGCGAGGCCCCGGCCCAGTTGGCGCCCACATAGAACCGGCTCCCCTGTTTGGGCTCCCACTGCAGCTCCAGCGACGCCACCGGCTTCCCGTCGCAAAACAGGCGGGTGCCTGTGGTGCAGTCCCACGCCGCCGCGATGTGGTGCCACTCTCCGGCCCGCCAGGCGGTCACCGGGAAGCTGATGTCCCGAGGGCTCTCGGTACGGATGTCGAACCGCAGGGCGTCGTTAAGCACCCACTTCCACAGATGGATGTTGTTCTCGGCCGGCTTGTTGAAGTCGATGTCGTCGGAGAAGAAGCTGTGGCTCTGCCCGTCATCGCCGTTCCACTGCGGGCAGACCCACATGGCCACGGTGCCCCGGGCCTTGTCCAGACTGCCGGCTGCAGGATAGCTCAAGACGCAGCTCCCGTCGGCCACGAAGGCCTGCGCGTCTCGACCGGGGGCGTAGAGCGGCGTGCCCCTGGCCTCCGCCGGCCCCGCCCCGGCCTGGGGCTCCGGCGACCCATCGAGGTCGGCGCGGAAGGTGAGTCTGGGCACGTCCGCCTCTCCGGGCGCGGCCGCGAACGCCGCAAGAAGCAGGGCTGCCGTCAGTGGCCTGGTCATGGGACACCTCGCATCGGTCTCTGGATTCCGCCGGCGTGTCGGGGAGGTAGCGTGACGATTGGCCCGAGGGGCGGGAGAGCCCGGCGGGCACTAGTCCCCCGCCCGCACCGTCTTCCACAGCTCGGCGTCGAAGGCCGCGCTCCGCGACGGGCAACTCTCCCGCCGACAGACCTGACAGGCGCGAAAGTCGCTATCGGTGGCGAACTGGATACCGGAGACGCTCTTGTTCGGAACCATCAGGAACGATGGCGTCAACTCCACGCCGATCTGGGCCCTCACGTCCCCCAATAGCGAGAACAGCTCGGTCTGCTGCTGGATGGGCCACACCTCCACATCGCCGGCTCCGGGGCTCATACCGGCGCTCTTGTCCAGCAGGTACGCGCGCTTGAGGTGCTCGTGCAGGTGGCGAAGCGCACAACTCAGGGCCGCGGCCTTGATCTCGTCCCACCAGTACTGGGCCATGAACTCATCTTCGGGCAGACTCACCTGATCCATCTCATGGCCGCAGGTCGCCACGAACGGGAACACCCGGTGCACCTGGTCCAGATTGGCCCGCAGCATGCGGCTGGTGAAGGTCACCCCGCCGATGCGCACGGTGTCCTGGCCCCGCTCCTCCACGAACGCCTCCCCAAGCAGCACCTTGGGCCGGGCCACGTCACGCGCCAGGGCCACGAGCTGCGCGAACGTCGCGGCATCCTCGCCCCCCGCATCCACGTGAGCGGTCTTGAGCAGTGCTTCCGTGTCGAAGTGAACCGGGATACCGGTGAGCGCCTCAGTCATCGTCCGGCCTCCATGTGATGCGCCACGGTGTGGCGCACCGTGCTTGCCTGCTGCAACCATCCGCCTCACGACCCGCAAAGTGGCTGCCGCGACCCTCGAGACCCATCACGGCCTGCGCAGCACCCATTGCGCCACTCTCCTTCACTCTCTGGTGTCGGGCGCCCCGCAGCGACCCGGGTGCCCGGATCTTGCCCTGAACGCCCGGCCATCCGCCGCGGTACTTCGCCGGTCCTGCGCCGGTGGCCTGCACCGGTGTCGTCGCCCGCGTTCTGGCGCTCGAGGATCTCAAAATGGGAGTAGTACCGGGGCCGGGAGCGACAGGCGGAAGAAGGCTTGTGTGACGTGCCGACGGCCGGCGGGCTGGAGACTCAGATTATGCATGAACGCATTGATGCCACATCCCGCCGCAGCAAAGCCTCTATCGCTCGCCATAATGCCGTTCTCCCCCCTCCTCCCGTCTCGCCGGTCGTATCGGCGAGTAAGGGAGAGGGGGGTTGGGGGGGTGAGGTGACGTGAGTCGGCGCCCGCCCAGAACCTGCATAATCTGAGTGGAAAGCCCGACCTACGCATCTGGGAACGATCTCTGCGCGGGGGGCCTATGAATCCAGCCGGACAGGCCGGCCCTCGGCGGCGGAACGCAGCAGCGCCGCCGCCACCTCCAGCGAGGCCAACACCTCCTCGTGCGTCGGCACCTCCACCGGCAGATCGTGCGTCACGCAGCGGACGAAGTAGCCGATCTCGTCGCGCAGGGCGCCTACCGTGGCCCCGTGCACCTCCGGCCAGTAGGACGTGTCGGGCGTGGTCACGCGGTCTTGGAGCCAGAAGCCCAGGCCGTTGCCGGGTACCTCCAGCAGAGCGGTGCCTTCGGTCCCGATCACCTCGCCCAGGATATGGCCTCGCCAGGGCGTGGTCTCCGGCAGGAGCCAGGCCGTCTCCACCACCCCCACGGAGCCGTCGTCCATCGTGATCATGCCCCAGAACAGGTCATCGCCGATGCCGCCCACGTCGCAAGTGCGCATGTAAACCTCTACCGGGCGGCGGCCGCCGAAGTACCACAGGATCAGGTCGATGTCGTGGATGCCGGTGGTGTACAGGCGGCTGGACTTGGTGAACCGGGCGCGGATCGCCACGCTCTGATTGCGGCGGCCGTAGACGCTGACCACCTTTCCCAGCTCGCCGCGGTCGATGCTCGCCTTGATGGCCGCGCAGCGGGTATCGAAGCGGAGGATATGCCCGACCATGAGCCGACGCCCCAGGCTCTGGGCGAGGTCGACCATCCGGCGGGCCTCCTCCAGGTCGTGGCTGAGGGGCTTTTCGACGAACACATCCAGTCCGGCCTCGAGCGCCGCCACGGTGGGCGCGAGGTGCCTGTTGTCGTCGGTGACGACGTGCACGGCGTCAAGTTCCACGGCGGCCAGCATCTTGGCCACATCGGTGAACACATGCGGGACGCCGTAGTGATCCGCCAGCTCCCGCGCTCTTGCCTCCGTGCGGGAGACGACGGCGACTACTTCGGCCCCGTCGAGGCCCGACAGCACGTCCAGGTGACGGACCCCGAAGTCGCCGGCACCGACTACAGCAAAACGCTTGGGTTGCATGGGACGTCCTCCAGCGAGTACTTGTGGTGCTGCGTTGGTCGCGCTTCCGGCGACGGGCTCGCCGTGGTGCGTGTCATCCCATGGGAAGGCAGGCGCGTCGAATTGTGGCGCCAGTGGCTGCGCCACATGCGGGGTCTGGGGCCCGTGGCCCCTTAACGATCCGCAGGATCGTCGGGGCGGCCTGCCGCGAGGTTGACCGTCTCCTGCGCGGTGGCGACGCCGGTGTCCGAACGGGAGTTCAGGCCGACAGATGTGCGGCGCTGATGATCTCGACCTCGGCATTGCGCGCGCGAGCAGAGGCCACCATCGCCTCCAGTTCACGCGCCACGTCGGAGTCGATGAAGCTCTCGCCGCACTGGTTGCACACCCAGGCGGGGACGTGACGGATCACCACTAGGCGGTCCTGGAGGTCGGCGGTGAAGGTCGTCTGGCCGGGCACTTGCGAACCGCGGCACAGCGGGCAGCGTCTGGACGAACCGTGCTCAGGCACTCTCATGTCCTCCTCGTGCGGTAGTCCTCGGCGAAGTGCATGCCGTCAGGGATGTAGACGGTGATGACGTAGGCGCGAGCCAGCTCCGCATCCCACGCGACAACGACGTGCAGTGGCCTGCCTTCCCGCCGGCATAGAACCAGTGCGCTGGGTAACGGATAGTCATCGGGGTACTCCTCCAATATCTGCGCGTCGGCTATGCATTGTAGCACGTCTTCCTGAGGAATGCCGCGCTCAGTGAGGCGCTGTGGCGCGTGTTGCTGCCATGTCAGCCTCCCCTCCGCGATGGCTCGCACGACAGCAGGAAGATCGAAGCCCATCGGTGCATCACCCTCCCACTGCGCTACGCTCACCGGCAGCCCACGTGTCCGCTGCTCCCGGCATCACAGATACCGCTCGAAGAACTCATGCGCCCTGTTGTCCGCAAAGCCGTGCTCTCCCGGATGCACGTCATCCCACAGCAGCTCGCGCACTCCGGCGGCCTCGTAGATGCGTGCCAATGCCTCGAAGCCCTTGAGTTGGTCCTCGATGAAGAAGCAGGTGTCGTGGACGCCCATCTCGACAAGCAGCGGGCGCGGGGCGATGAGGCCGGCGATGTCGTGGGTGTCGAAGTACTTGAAGACCTCGGGCACGATCTGCGAGCCGCAGAAGTTGGCGCGGTTGATCCCGAAGCCCTCCCAGGGGTTGATGTAGCCGATGATGTCGGCCGCCTTGATGCGGGGCTCGGCGGCGGTGGCGAAGGTGGTCATCGTCCCGCCCTGCGAAAGCCCCATCATGCCGATGCGGTCGGGGTTCACCTCCGGACGGGTCTCCAGGTAGTCCACGCAGCGCTTCATGTCGAAGATGTTCAAAGTCAGCGTGTAGATCCCCAAGATCGCGCCACGGACGAAGTGGACATTGCACTTGTCCCGGCCCGGATACGGGTTGCCGCCGTCATCGCGCTCGCCGAAGACCCGTAGGTCGGGGCTGATGGTGAGAAAGCCGTCGCGGGCCATGATCTCGGCGTAGTTGTACTTGTGGGCGGCGATGTTGGCGGCCTTGTCGGCGGTGGTGGCATTGCCGGCGACGGGGTCCTTGCCGTAGGGGCCGTGGCCGTGACTGCAGATGATCGCGGCCCCGCTGCCGTCGGCGGGCATGTCGATGGGCCTAAGCACCGTGCAGGGCACGGACATGTGCTCTTCGGCATCGAAGATCACTCGCTCGCGGATAAGGCCGTTGTCCTCGATGCTGAAGATGACCTCGGCGTCCAGGTCCACCGGCTGGGGGAAGTCGCCGAGAAGGTCGAAGAACTTCTCACTGGCCCTGGCCTGCCAGTCCTCGAAATCCTCCTGAGTGCTGCCCCGGAAGGACAAGAGCGGCCGCCAGTCCTTGGCGATCTTGTCGAAGTACTCCACCATCGAGAAGTTGCGCTTGGCCATGGGTCGCATCGCCTCCCTGTAGTGGCAGGGAGTTCAACGCGCGGGGACGAGGGACCTGCCACGAGGCGAGGCGGCGGGGGACGGCGAGGTCTCACCACGGAGACACAGAGCACGCGGAGTTCCACGGAGAACGGCAATGGCTAAACACAGAGCACGACAGAGAACGGCGGAGAACACCGAGAGCGGCGATGGGGGCGACGCACGGAGAGCGGCGGGGTCTTCT
>Ga0334883_1001928_pt1 | contig 28081 bp, 26 predicted proteins | sample GraSluR1_MG_6_FD_207230 | JGI IMG/M metagenome (GOLD analysis project Ga0334883, IMG submission 207230) | Sludge microbial communities from methane-producing bioreactor in Wageningen University, Netherlands - Granular Sludge_09_05-R1 | ecosystem: Engineered > Bioreactor > Anaerobic >...
CTCTTCGCTGGAGAGGTAATGTTGAGAAATGATATCGTAGATTTATTATCAACTCGCCGTTCTCTACGAAGAACTAGACGGAATAGAAAAACTCGTTATCGTAAACCGAGATTCCTTAATCGAAGAAGGCCTGAAGGTTGGGTAGCACCGTCGGTACAGAATAAGATTGACACTCACATTAAAGTGGTTAAGCTGGTTCACGCAATCCTGCCAATAACTAGAGTAGTAGTAGAAGTGGCTCAATTCGACATACAGAAAATAAAGAACCCCGACATTCTTGGCGAGGATTACCAGCAAGGCGAACAGCTAGGATTCTATAATGTCAGGGAGTATGTTTTGTTCAGGGACAAACATACCTGTCAACACTGTAATGGTAAGTCAAGGGATCCAATTCTAAATGTGCACCACATCGAGTCGAGAAAGACCGGCGGGAACTCTCCGGATAATTTGATTACTCTATGCGAAACCTGTCATAGGAAGTACCACGCCGGTGAGCTAAAACTTAAAGTCAAGCGAAGCTCTTCATTCAGGGATGCAGCCTTTATGGGCATAATGCGATGGGCTTTCTATAACAAACTAAAAGAACTGTATTCAAATGTGCATTTGACTTTTGGCTATATAACCAAAAATGTTCGAATCAAACACAATCTCGAAAAATCACACCGGATAGATGCCCGGTGTATCTCAGGAAACCCATCGACAGAAGAAAGCGATTGTTGGTACTTCTATAAATATGTACGCAAACAGAATCGCCAGTTGCATAAGACAAATCCCAAAAAGGGTTTGCGTAAAGCTAATAAAGCTCCTCGATTCGTTTATGGGTTCGAGCTGTTTGACGAAGTCGAATATCAGGGAGAACCATGCTTCATATTTGGAAGACGGAATAGCGGATACTTTGACATCCGAAAGCTCGACGGAACGAAAGTGCATGCTTCAGCAAGCTATAAGAAACTAAAGTTGTTAAGTAAAACAACATCCTTACTATGTGAAAGGAGGCAGGCGGTTTCCTCCCCACATCTAAACCAGTGGGTCTCCGCCGATTAATACGATGACTGAACTTGAATACATTAGAACACTTGAGAATAAACTCCACTCTCTCCCACATACCGATCGCGAAGACCTTCTTCAAGATTATCGCGATCATTTCAGAGAGGGTAGAAAAGTCGGAAAGAATGATTTCGAGATAGCTAAAGACCTTGGGGATCCTGACAGGATTGCCCGTATGATAATTGCCGAGTACAGTATAGACAGTGTGGAAGATAAATCGGGGAAGAAAGGCAGTGTTGGAACGGCAATAATCAGTATTATAGGTCTGAGCTTCTTCAATCTTATAATATCTTTACCATTCTTCATAGTTCTATACGCTCTTGTACTAGCGCTATATGCAGTTGCTGTAGCCTTTGTAGCCAGCCCTTTTATTGTCGTCTATCTGCCGTATCTTGTAGACTTGCCGTTCAGTCTGTCTGGCCTTCAAGTTCTTCTCTTCAGTCTTGGCCTGTTTTTTGTTGGGCTTGCCATCTTTTTCATGTCCCGAAAGATATGGAGCAGTGTCCTCAGAATCACTATTAGGTTTTTGAGGTGGAACATAGATGTTATCAAGAGAGACTAAATCATCTTCATTCGTGTTTCTAGTTAAACTTCTATTGCGTCAATTGGAAAAGTTCGTTTATCATAGTATCTGCTGATATAATCGTTTTGGGTGGTTCTTCAGGTATGAGTTTGCGTTGCTTTTGAAGGTTTTTATTGACTGTTCGCCTCGGGGTGGCGACTGCCTATATCTACTATCTTCAAATGGCTCATCTTGCCTGTTGGATACAGAATTAAGTGTCTATTCCCTTTGTGTTTAGTTTGCTCCTGAATGAGGATTTCGATTCTCTCAGAGCTGTCTGCTAATAACAGACCGCGCTCTGTGAATGAAATATTCTTGTTATTGATTGAAACATTTGATTTTTATGAGGTCAATCGACCTCAGAATGGGATTAGTCCTATAAATTCTTTATTGTTGGGAGGGGTTTCAATTGCGTAAGATCTTGTTTGTCCTGATTTTGGCTGTTGCAATCGCAAGTGTCGGTTGGGCGTGTACTACGATTGTCGTAACAAAGGGAGCATCCGTTGATGGTTCGGTTATGACAAGCCACTCATGCGACTGTGGCGAGTGTGATTTCAGGTATGTCTACGTTCCAGCAGCGGACTACGAGCCGGGTTCAATGAGACCGGTATATCCATTCCTTGAAGGCTACCCCCGCTACTCCGGCACTGCAATGGGTCCAACTTATTACGATCCAAATTACCCACCTACAGAACCTTTGGGATACATCGAACAGGTGGAACACACTTATGCCTATTTCGATGGAGCATACGGGATAATAAACGAGCATCAGCTCGCTATTGGCGAGTGCACATGCTCGGCGAAGATTTATGCTCAGCCAGTGGCTGGAGAGTGTATTTTCGATGTCTCTGCTCTCTCGAAGGTAGCACTTGAAAGGTGCACAACTGCACGTGAAGCTATCGAACTAATGGGAGCCCTGGCAGTTGAATACGGTTATTATGGTTGGGGTGAAATGCTGACCGTGGCGGACACAAAAGAAGCCTGGGTATTCGAGATCTGTGCGACACCGGACAAAAGGAGCGCACTCTGGGCAGCAAAAAAAGTTCCGGATGGCGAGGTTTTTGTTTCGGGCAACATTTTCAGAATCAGAGAATTACATCCCGAAGATCCCGATATTATGTTCTCACCGAACCTGTTAGAGGTCTCTACAGAGGCCGGTTGGTACGATCCCAGCACCGGTCCAATTGACTGGATGGCAACGGTTAGCACTGGCGAATATTCCAAACCCTACTACAGTCTTAGAAGGATATGGAGAATTCTAGATAGAGTAGCTCCTTCGAAAGAATTCTCTCCTTGGGTCGAAGATGGCTTTACAAAAGACTACCCATTCTCTGTAGTTCCCGATGAGAAGCTTTCTGTTGGCGACACAATCTCTCTGTTCAGAGATTTCTACGAAGGTACGGAATTTGATCTAACTAAAGGACTCGCTGCAGGTCCGTTCGGAAACCCTAATCGCTATTCAGGCTCCAGCAAGTTGATCAAGGGAAGCTGGGAAAGAGCAATATCTATTTTCAGGTGCGACTATACTTTCGTTACTCAGTCAAGAGACTGGCTACCAGATCCTGTGGGTGGAGTCGTCTGGTTTGGGGCAGCGGCACCTCACGAATCGGTTTTCGTTCCAATGTTCTGCGGGATCACTGATGTGCCGGATGCTTTTGATACCGGTAGCCTTGAGAAGTTCGATCGTGATATCGCCGCTTGGGCAATGAACTTCATGGGCAATTGGGCAGAACTGAAATTCAGCTATATGTATCCGGAGATACAGGCCCTTCAGCAGAAGATCGAAGGGAAGTTATTCGCGATACAGCCCGCAATTGATGCAGCGGCCGCTCAGCTATTTAAAGTCGACCCCGAGCTCTGTAAGGTATTCCTTACTGACTATGTTGCGGATGTGTCGGACAGAGTAATGGCAGAGATATGGGACTTCAATGAATACCTGATTACTAAGTACAGAGACGGCTATGTCAATATACCGAACGTCGGTCAATCAGTTGGTTATCCAGACTGGTGGCTTAAAGAAGTTGGATATGCCGAAGGTCATTTATTCGGTGAAGATGGTTACAAGGCGAAGTAATAGCCACTGTGACTGCAACTCCTTTTAGGAATTTTTTAGAGGAGGTCGCCCAAAGAGGGCGGCCTTCTTTTGAAAGAAGGCCAGATGAAATCTCTCGGTCTCTGATCATAGGCAAGAGGTATGAGGATTGAGGTAAGAAAGCCGAGAGAGGGCGAGAGCAGCCAGTCTGCTTGCGCAGGCCAGTACCACTTCGTGGCGCCAGTACGACTGCGTCGTGCCAGTTCCGCTTCGCGGGCTGCAAGAACCGTTGTTGGTTGTGCGTTGTAGGTTGCCGGAAAAAGACAACGAGAGATTTCGAGAGTTCGCTGCGCTCACGAGAGGGCGAGAGCAGCCAGTCTGCTTGCGCAGGCCAGTACCACTTCGTGGCGCCAGTTCCGCTTCGCGGGCTGCAAGAACCGTTGTTGGTTGTGCGTTGTAGGTTGCCGGAAAAAGACAACGAGAGATTTCGAGAGTTCGCTGCGCTCACGAGGAGAACGATAATTCTCTCCTCTGTCTCTCTCCCTCTCTCTTCATCTCGTGTTCTCGATGATCTTCTTGCTCTTCCAGCCTCTTATCTTTGCCAAGAACTTGGACGCGAAGCGTCGGAACGAAGAACCGCTCTTTTGCTCTCCAAGGACGGGTCCACGATCTTGGACGAAGGACGCAGGGCGGCTCTTCCGCTTTTCATGCTCTTCTCGGAGAACGTCTCTTTACGCTCTTCTAACCTCAGGTCTTTGCCTATCGCTCTGACCCCTTCCGGTTCTATCTATTGATTTCCGATTCTCTGGCTATCTCTTCATATGAGCTTTGTGGTAACATCTTCTTAGAGATTTATTCTCATATCGAATTTGAATCTGTCCGCTGCTCATCGTGATCTCTTTTTAGCTGTGTTAGCTTTGGACAGATCTTAGTAATCAGCGAGTCCGAAAGGAGGAGTATTGTGAAGAGGTTGACTATGTACGTCTTGCTTCTGGTATTGCTTTTTTCTCTTGGTGGGTGTCTTTACGTGTTTTCGATTCCAATACCCATCGTTGAAGGTTTGATAGAACCTATTACGTTCAATCTTCCGGGAGTCCCTGTACCTTTAGTCGGTTACAGCAACGGAGAACAGACAATACCTTCTCTTTCCGAGATAATAGCGGAAGCTCAGAAACACAGTCCTATAGATCTTCCAAACAACTTCAGAATAACGGGAGTAGAGATAAAGGCAAAGGTTTTTTGGGATGTTGGGATAGCCGATCCGATAGACCTCAGGTTCTACATTTCAAGAGATCTCTTTTCGGATATTCCCTCGCTCATCACCGATCCCGTAACCATCGGAGATAAAGAGCTCTTCAACGATGAAATAGAGCCTGGCGAGAATATGTTTAGCGCGAAGTCCGATGATTTGCCCGCCCTTTCGACTATACTAGATATACTTAATGGAGGTACATCGGAGGATATATTCTGGCTTGCAGTATATAATTACAACTCTTCTGAGGATTCAACAGTTACTGTATATTTGAGCGGTACAGTTTGGGTCAAGAGAGTAATGGAGTAGTCATAAGTGGAAGAAAGACAGGAGATCAGAGTTCATAATCAGCACTTCGTTCAAAAGGAACAGGCGGACTCTGATCTCCTGATTATTCTAGTGTCTTATAACACTATCTTCTCGCTTATAGACTTACCCTGAAGAAAAAGCAACAGATAGTCTCTGCCACCAGCTTTTGAGTCCGTGCCGGACATATTGAAGCCGCCAAAGGGCTGCACTCCAACTAGAGCTCCGGTACACTTTCTGTTGAAGTAGAGATTTCCAGCATGGAAGATATCTTCGGCTCTCTCTATGCGTTCTCTGATTCTGGAATAGAGAGCTCCCGTCAGGCCATACTCTGTTCCGTTTGCTATATCGATTGCGTGATCGAAGTCTCTTGCCTTAATAATTGCAGTAACAGGTCCGAATATCTCCTCTTGAGCAATCGTCGCCTGTGGCGAAACGTCTGCAAAGACCGTTGGTTCTAGGAAGTATCCGTCAGTTTTCAGTCTGTTGCCTCCAATGATAAGCCTGCCTTCTGTTCTGCCCTTATCGATGTATTTCAGGATGCTGTTCATCGCGCCTTCGTTTACTACCGGTCCCATGAAATTATCGGGATCGGTAGTGTCCCCGACGGTTAGGGCTTCGGTTTTCCTCCTGATCTTTTCAACTATTTCATCGTAAACGTCTTCAACTACGATAATCCTAGATCCCGCGGAGCACTTCTGTCCCTGAAAGCCAAAGGCACTCATTACTGCTCCCGCTGAAGCGGCTTCAATATCTGCCGTTTCGTCAATGACAACGCAGTCCTTTCCGCCCATTTCCAGAACAACCCTCTTTATCCATTTCTGTCCAGTCTGGTGACGGGCCGCCAATTCATTTATTCTCAATCCTACTTCTTTTGATCCTGTGAACGATATGAAACGTATAAGCGGATTCTCAACTATGTAATCTCCGATTTCACTGCCGGAACCCGGTATAAGATTGACAACACCGTCCGGAAGTCCGGCCTCTTTAAGAATATCTACGAATTTTGCGGCTATTACGGGTGAATCTGAAGCTGGTTTTAGCAGCACACAGTTACCTGATACTGCGGCAGCGGTTGTCATTCCGGCCATTATTGCTCCGGGGAAGTTCCAGGGGGGTATTACTGCTCCGACTCCAATAGGTATGTACTTCAGCTTATTGTATTCGCCTGCGACCTGGACAACCGGTTGAGGTCCGTCATAACGCAGGGCTTCCCGGCTGTAGAATTCCAGAAAGTCAATGGCCTCCGCCAAATCTGCGTCGGCTTCTATCCAGCTCTTGCCCACTTCAAGAATCATTGTGGCGTCGAGTTCAAACCGTCTTTCTCTCATAATCTGAGCGGCCTTCAGGAACGGCTTGACTCTATCGTGAGCAGGTCTGAATCGCCAGTCTTCAAAAGCTTCATAAGCGGCTTTCAAGGCAATATCGACTTTTGATTTGTCTGCCATTGAGACTTCTCCGACTATCTCCGATGGATCGGCTGGATTTCTTGATAGTATCTTCCTTTCAGTTGAATAATACTTTCCACCTATTAAGAGGTTGTACTCCTTCGATTCCGATCTCAGAGCTTCAATAGCCTTCTTCATCTTTATTCGTGTCTCGGGATCTCTCGGATCGATATAGGGTTCATTCTTAAAGGGTGGTATTACCGTGTAATCAGTAGCTTCCAGCATTCACAAACCTCCTAAACAACGTTTTTCTCTCTTGTAAAACCATGCTTGAATCTCTGAAGACTCAAGTTAGAAATGTCTACGCTTTTCGGTTCACCCCAGGCAATCCACTCGGCCAGTGCTTCTCCAACCGCCGGAGCCAGCATGAACCCGTGACCGGAGAAGCCAATAGCCATATAGAAATCTTCTATCTTGTCTGACTTATCAATTATGGGCTGCGCGTCTGGAGACATGTTGTATAGCCCTGCCCAGTGTCTCAGGACTCTTATGTCTTTAAGAAAGGGGAAGAATCGCGGCATCTTGGCAGTCATCTCTTTCAAGAATCTCCAGGTTGGAGTTATATCATGACCCGGGAGTTCATCCTTGTCACCCTGCCCCATAATGAAATTACCCGCAGTGGTCTGTCTTATATAGAAATTATGTTCAAAGCTTATGACTAAGGGGTTGAGTATGTGTTCGAGAGGTTCAGTGACAAAGATCTGGTGTCTATAGGACTCTGTTGGTAGATCAAGACCGGCCATCAAGCCAATTTCTCTTGAATACCCCCCTGCAGCATTCACTACAGTCCCGGTCTCTATACGCCCTCTGCTTGTTACTACTGCAACGACCCGATCGTTTTTCACTTCTATACTTTCTGCTCTTGTGTGAGTCTGAATTTCCACACCCATTTTCTGCGCGGCTCGGGCATAGCCAAAAGTTGTGAGGTGAGGGTTAGCGTGACCGTCACTCGGGCAGTAAGCAGCCACTTTCATGCCCGAAAGATTCATAAACGGAAACTTCTTCGAGGTTTCCTCAAATGTGTATAGATCGACATCCAGGCCTTCACTCTGTTGCATAGAAACGTTCTTCTCAAAGAGAGCGACCTCATCATCAGTATAGGCCAAAAGAAGATAGCCTCCCTGAAAGTATTCTATTTCCTGACCCACTTCATTCTCAAAGTTCTTGAAGTGTTGAACGCTCCGCATTGCGAGCCTGACATTCATTCTCTCGGACCACTGCTGACGTATTCCTCCTCCACAACGCCCGGTAGATCCTGAAGAAAGGTAGTCCGCTTCGATCAGAACTACATCACTAATACCGTTTTTTGCAAGATAGTAAGCCGTGGCAGTTCCAGTAACACCGCCGCCTATAATGACAACCTGAGCTCTATTCTTCATCGGAATTTTCAGCTCCACTTCTTTCAATTGATCCAAAAGTTACGGGTATTGCCGGAGGCCTCATCATCCCCGGAGAAAGTTCTTCTACGGGAATACCGATTTCTCTGGAGAGAATCATCAGTGTATTTAGCCTGCAAGTCCTCCCACCGCAAGGCCCCATGCTGATCCGAAGATATCTACGAAGTTCTTCGAAATCCTTGTAACCATCTCTTATCGCTTTTCTCACCTGCTCGACCGTCACCTCTTCGCATCTGCACACGAGGTCTCTGGACCGGCTTACAACTGTGCCTAGGTGTCGAATTCTTCCGACAAGTTCTTCGGGAACTCTGATGTAGATTAGGTTAGTTTTGTTGGGTGATTTGACTACTCGCTCAACGTCCGCCGAACATACTACTTCACCGTTTCTTCCAAAAGCAAAGACAGAATCACCTCTCGATGGCAATGGAAGAAACTCATAAGGTATTCCGAGCAAAGCCGTACCGTCATCTCTCTCCTGGCACATGAATATGGCAAGTCCGGGACATTTGGTGGCGCAGATCCCACAGCCTGTACAGAGTGAATAATCGATTACTGGCACGTTATTGATATTCTTTCCAACCTTTATTGCACCGGTCGGGCAGCTCGTCTCGCAAGGGTTGCAGGGAATCGCTTCATAACACTCTATTAGCGGTCTCAGCTTTCCCCTGAAGCTCTCAGGTCTATTTACTTCACCTTCGGTATACTCGATTTCTGTTATCGTTGATCCTATCTTCTTAAGTCCGGTCCGTGTCTTTGAAGAGGTCGGCCCCGATCGGAATTTGTCGAGGTTCTGGTGTAACGAGTTCAATCTATCTATGTCACAGCTGCCAGTAATGTCTTTGACAATATTCAGACCGGCGATTCTACCCTCTATCATTGCGGTAGTTGCCTCTTCTATTCCCGATGCATCGCCTGCAACATATATGTTCCCGACGGTTGATTTCTGATTGTAGTCGCGGACCGGTACATAGCCGCCTAGTTCTGCAACATACTTTATCTCTCCACCTGCTTGAGCTATAAGTTCTACAGATGGCGATAGACCAACTGCAATGCATATGGTATCCACCACTATTTCCCTTTCAGTTCCGGGAACCGGTTTCCACTTCTCATCAAGAGCAGAAATCACGGCACCGATAACCGAATCTCTTCCCAGAGCCTTTGTGATAGTGTGCTTCAACAGTATTGGTACACCTGACCTTTTGACTTTTTCAGCATGAACCTCGTAGCCTCCTATTCTACCGGAAGCTTCAATAATTGCTTTTACTTCTACTCCTGCCTGCAAGAGCTGATAAGACACTATAAGACCGATATTTCCCGAACCTATCATCAGCACAGTATTTCCTGGAAGAATACCGTACTGATTCATCAGCGTCTGGACGGCTCCGGCTCCGTACACGCCCGGCAGATCATTGTTATCGAACTGGAGGAATTTTTCCGAAGCCCCTGTGGCAAAGAGAATTGAAGATGGTCTATAAAGCGTTACACTGTCGCTTCTTCTATCTAGCACAGGAATACCTTCCTCGTAAATCGCTAGCACGCTGCTTTCGGTGACGATTCTCGCGTTCTCGTAACTGCCCAGATCGTCTAGCAGTTTGGTCGCTATCTTCATTCCCCTCACAGATGCGTAGAACTCTTCGCTGCCGAAAAACTTATGAGTCTGTTTAACCAGCTGTCCGCCAGGAACAACGCCTTCATCAACCACAAGAACATTCAATCCGCTTCTTGCTGCTTCAATGGCGCCGCACAATCCGGCCGGTCCTCCACCTACTACTAGGAGATCGAGATTATCCACCTATTTCACCTCTCCCTTTCTGCCTCCGGACCCTCATTCCAGATCTTACAGGTGTGATACAGGTTCTCACATTAGGCTTTCCATCAACTTCCATGAGACAGGAAGAACACTTTCCTATCGCACAAAAAAGTCCCTGTGGTCTTTCTTCTCGCGGTGTTCTCCTGAGGTCTCTTATTCCATTTGCATGCAATGCGGCTGCTATAGTTTCACCTTCATAGGCTTCCATTTCTAAGTCTTCAAAGAAAAAGACAACCTTTTTGTCTCTCTCGAAAGTGAGTACAGGGTGATCAAGTATTCTTTCCAAAAATATCGCCTCCGTTTTCTTTACATTGCAATTATAAGTATTTTTCGCTTGCAGAAAAAGATAAGCATATAAGTGCATACTCTCGAACAGACAAAGTAAGCTGCTATAATTGACTGTATGGACATTTACCGGAACGGGAAGATCTTTGAATTCTGACAACAATGTGTATAGTCTACAGACCTAGTCTTGGAAACAGTTGGAGGATTTTATGAGTGGAAGACCTTTAGTACTTGGACACAGGGGCATGGGAACCGGTGATGGCGAAAACACGCTTCTTTCGCTTGTCAGGGCAACTCAGGTAGGCGCAGATGGAGTAGAGCTCGACGTTCATCAGACTATTGATGGAGTTGTCGTTGTAACGCATGATTCCAGTCTTAAGAGAACAATGGGGGTCGATCTGGAAATCGGCGGAATGACTTTTAGAGAACTAAAGAAGATGAGGCTAATCGGACCGGAAAAGCTCACAACGATCGAAAAAGTATATGTAGAACTGCCAGACAAAGCCTTTATAAATGTTGAGATAAAGGACCCCCGGCTTGCAGAGACCCTGGTTCCTCTTATATCGAGTTTTAACGCTCTTGATAGAACTCTCTTCTCCTCTTTTCATCATCCCTGTCTGCTGAAGATAAAGAAATTACATGAAGATAGTTTGCTAGGGCTTCTAATTGGAGAGGACGCCAGAGGAAAAGACCCGATAACATACTTTGGAGAGCTTCTAACCGTCTATAAACCTTATTCTCTGAACCTTCCCGTACAGATGTTCGAGGAATTCGGTCTGGAAAAGGGACTGGGCTTTATCAAGCTCGTCAGGAACATGGGGATAAAGGTGGCGCTGTGGACTCTCAACGATCCTGAATTGCTTCTAAAGATCAAAGGTGAGATAGACATAGTAATCACTGACAACCTTCAAGGTATAATGGCTGCACTTGGAGGTAAGAACTCGAGAAGGTGATCAATATGCTCATGTTCGGAAAGTTGGTTTCTTCGATCCTGACACTGCCGGGTTTTTTTATATTGATTTTGCTAATTGCTGCTCTGGTGCTTATTAGAAAAGGTGAAGAGCGCTGGATAAAGGCATCTGGTATAGTGTTGCTCATCCTGTGCATATTCGTTTATCTTCTTTCGACAGGCGTTGGAACCTATGTCTTTCTTCAGCCACTGGAAGACTCTTATTCAATTCCGAAGACAGTTAGTGGTCAGGCCATAGTTGTTCTCAGCAGCGGCGTGATCATCGGCCCGGACGGACAGATGCTTGACAGCCACACCGTAGCGAGACTGTCGAAAGCACTCTCTTTACACCAGCAGACGAAACTGCCGATAGTAGTTACTGGATCGTTTGTACCGGGTAGATCTACTTCTCCGGTAGCTGAGCTAATGAGAGACTGGTTGCTGGATCGCGGAGTAGTTACTTCTCGAGTTATCGTAGAGCCGCGCGCCCGAAACACATGGGAGAATGCCGAATTTTCTTCTGATATATGCAGGCAGTTCAACTGGAGCAACATTATTCTCGTCACTTCGGCCGTTCATATGAAGAGAGCGGTAAAGTCTTTCGAGAGATTTGGTTTGAAAGTAATCCCATTCCCAACAGACTACCTTTATGACCACACAGACCTTGGATTTATAGACTTCTTACCGTCGCGACAGGCTCTAAATGCAAATCTGGCAGCGGTTTATGAGTTCATAGGTCAGATCAGCTACGCATTCAAAACCCCTTGAGGAGAGATTGTCTTGTGTGATACATTCATTGCTCTTGGCAAATCAACATTGGACGGTAGAACTTACTTCGGAAAGAACAGCGACCGGGAGGTCAATGAACCACAATATGTCTTCTTCTATCCCAGGAGGACTAGCGATTCAGAAGAACAATATACTACATCTCAGAAAGTCAAGTCCTGTTCTAAGACTTTCGCCCTGTTAATCTCGAAACCCAGCTGGATGTGGGGTGGAGAGATGGGGGTTAACGAAAAGGGTGTAGTCATTGGAAATGAAGCGGTCTTCACAAAGGAACTCGTAAATAGGTACGGGATTCTCGGAATGGACATCCTGAGACTGGCTCTTGAACGTTCTGAAAACTCAGAGCAAGCGATCGAAATAATCGCCGAACTTATTCAGAACTATGGACAGGGAGGCAACGGGGGATACACAAGCAATCTTTTCTATCATAATTCATTCATCATTGCAGACAGAGAGAGGGCCTGGGTCCTTGAGTCTTCAGACAGGTATTGGGTAGCGAGCGAAGTGAGAGACTTCACCTCGATTTCGAATTGTCTCACCCTAACAGATAGAATAGACAAACAACACCCCGAAACTGTGAAGAACGCTCTAGAAAAAGGATGGTGCAAATCTGAAGAGAAATTCCAGTTTGCTGCCTCTTATGAGAAGAAACTGTATAAGTGGCTTTCAGGGAGTTCAACACGGCAGAGTCGCACTTTAAGACTGCTTTCTAATGCTCCAGTTGATCTTTCGAGATCATTCGAAATACTCCGTGATCATGAGTTCGAAAGAATACCGGGATCAATGAAGAATATCTGCATGCATGCAGGGAGAGGATTGATATCTTCTCAGACAACCGGTTCAATGGTAGTGGTTCTTGGAGATAATATAGAAGTATGGACGACGAATAGTAGCGCACCCTGTCTTTCAATTTACAAACCCGTATGGCTCGCAAGAAACTCTTCGACACTTCCCTTTGAGAAGGAATCAGACGGCCTTAACTATTGGGGAAACTGGGAAAAGTTCCATAGACTGGGCGCAACCAGACCGGTTAAGGCCCGACAGCTATGGGAAGAGTACTGTCTGGTGTTTGAAGAAGAACTGATAAAGCACAGTGGAGAAGCGAATCGTAAGGAGCTTTCGAGTCAGGCCTTTGAGAAGAGCTGGAAGATTGCAAGAAAGATGACTTCTGTACTCCAGGAGAGTCCCGAGGAGGCTAGTTATTTTGAGAAACGCTACTGGAAAAGGAAGGAGGTTAAACTCCAGGAACTCAGAGAAAGGAATTTCCGAAAGACTCTACCTACCTGACAAACAATCAGTCTACACACTGCACCAACTATAACCACTCTTAAGAATTCACCTGAAGAATGGATTCTCGAGTAAGATTAGTTTTGCGTTTGTTTCCGGACCGTGGCCTGGCAAGATTTTAATATCGGGATTTCCGATTAAGAATCCCTTTATGAAGTCTACACTTTTACTCATCTCTTTTTCATCTCCTCCGGGCAGATCACATCTACCTATAGAATTAGAGAAAACTGTATCTCCGGAAAAGAGGATACTCTCATTGTAAAGATAGCAGCATGAACCAGGAGTGTGTCCTGGGGTGTGGAACACCTTCCACCTATTTTCGAGCAGTTTGCAGTTCTTTACTATGGAGCGTTCTATATTCAGCGTTTTCTTGCCGAAGTACTTGAGCAGGCTTTTATGCTCATCAAAGAGATGGTCGAAATCCATCGGATGAATGTAGATTGAATCGGCGTTGATTAAATCAGCATCGAATATGTGATCGGCGTGGCCGTGTGTAATGATAATCGATAGATCTCTTTTGCCTTGAGTAATATGAGCGATTTTCTCGTGGACTCCACATCCTGGATCGATAATCACAATCCCATTTTCGTCTTCTATCAGATAGCAGTTTTCTTCAATTTGATTTGACACGATCTTTCTGATCAACCTTTCTCTCCTTTCGTTGCTTCTTATTCCTTCCTTTCGCCTTCCTTTTCGAAGCTCTCAGATACAGATCGACCTGGAGGAAAATTCCGAAAAGAGCAAATACAGAGAATACCAGAAGCATAATAAGAAGGTCCATTCTGTTTCCAATGTAATAGTTTAGTGCAAGTGTTAGCATCAGAGCACCTATCGTCGATGTAGAGACTATCATTATGTAGTTCACGAATCTAACTGCAAGCCATCCCAGAAGGGCGCCGGCTAGTAAAAACGGCGGTTCAAGAACTGAGAGATTCTGGTATGCCCCAAGACTTTCGAGAACATATATTAAGAAAAAACCTGTCCCAAATAGAACCATCACAAAGACAAAGATTGATCTCGCTTTGTTTGCAAGCAAAGGCAGTATAACGCCCACGATTATCATCAGCTCAATCATATAGATCGCCTGCAGGTTTTCGCCCCATATGTATCCCAGATACACACCTGTTAGGGCCCAGAAAACCGAATAAAAAACCAGGAAGAGTTTCCGTCCAGATACTAAGAGAACTGCGCCTATCAAAACTATTACGAACACTACAATAGCTGGCATGGAAGAGAAAGATCCAAGCAGATCGATCAAATTATTCGATCCCGATATCCATCCCTCGAACTTCTCCACTAAGTCTTCCATAAATATCTCTACGGTCATAAAGGGCTCCCCATTGAACCTGTTCAATAGACGAATCTATTCTATCAAAGATAGTCACAGACGAAGTCACTAACTGCTTACTCATCAAATTCTTTTGGACAACCTATATGAAGCTACTATACTTATGCAACGGTTACCATGTTAAAATATCCCTGGGGATGAGGAGTATTTCAGTGAAGAATTCTAGAATCAGGGAACTAGCTTTAAGATTCAACTATGATAGTCCCGATTTCTTTTTATCTGAGACAAAAGCGATTTGTGATGAAGAAGACCTTTCCGACGAGGAAACTGGTTTTCTTTATGCTCTTGATTTTTGCTATTCCAAAACTTTTGATGAAGAACCTGTCTTTTCAGTAAACGATTCCGAATTTGATCTACTGGCTTCTGGAATGTACTCTCTGGCTTATTTCTTCGCTCGAAGTTCTGAGGACAAACTCGCATATCTCGTTTCAAAACTTGCTGTAGATCTCATATCGTGGAAGTGTTCAATTGACAAGTCAATTAGCCTCAAGATGCTTCATATGATGACTTCCTTTGAGATGGGATTCGCCAGTGAGACTTTGGCTCTATTCAGGGAGCTTGTAGAACAGGAGCTCTCCGTTCCACAAACACAGAAATTCGAGTATTACAACGATCTCGGCTTAGTATCCACTCAGCTTCAGACAGGAGACGATCCCTGGGTGTTTTATGAAAAAGCAAAGGAAGTCGCAAAATCCCCGGTAAGAACTGCTATCGTTCAGTTGAATATCGCAGATTTTCTTTACTCAAAGAAGAGGTTTGAAGAGGCAATTTCGGTATTGAAGAACACCGATGACGGTTCGAAAGTTGTCGCTGTTTCAGGCTACAAGTTGATGTTAAATCTGAAGATTATGCTTCAAATGAATGATCTTATAACTGCAGGTGAAATTGCCGAACAGCTTGAAAGCATGATACGTTCAAACAATGAATGGATGGATATTGCGGTCTCCTATATTTTTCTTGGACACTTCTTTGTGAAGGCAAAATCATTGGAAAAGGCAAGGTACTACTTGAATCTACTGAAGTCTCTACCCGATGAAGCGGTAACGAACTATATAAAGGGAGAGGCCTTGATACTAGAGGCTTCGATAATGCACTCCAGAGGAGACTATTTCAGAGCTCTCGAAAACTCCGTTATCGCTTTCGAGTCATTAAGCGTCTACAGCACCACATCGCCACATCTCAAAGACTTCGTAAACAACCTCCTGGAGAGTATAACGTCCGTCTTTAACCAGCTAATGATGGAACTTAGAAGAAAGGACAACTATACAGCCCTGCATACTTTGAGAGTTCTGAAATTCTGCTATAGTTTCGGAAAAGAACTCTCCCTGGAAAAGATCGATCTCTTTAACCTTTCAATAGGTGCAATGTTACATGACTATGGGAAAGTTGACATTCCCTTCGAAATTTTGAACAAACCCTCATCACTGGACGAAGAAGAGTTCTCCGTAATAAAGAAACATCCTCTTCTTGGAGACAGTTATCTTGAAGATCTGAGATTTCCAAAGGCTGTACGAGACATTGTTAGACACCATCACGAAAGGATTGACGGCAATGGCTATCCGGAAGGTCTGAAAGGAGATGAAATTCATGAGCTCGTACAGATAGTAGCAATTGCAGATGTCTACGACGCACTGACTACTGATAGACCCTACAGAATGGCAATGACAAAAAAAGAAACGCTCAATTACCTTAAAGAAAAAGGGGACCACATAATAACTCGGGGTCTCCTTCAGAAATTCATAGCATTTGCTAACAGCAACGATATAGACGTCGATTATCACGAACTAGATACTATATGGCATTCAATTATTTCCGATCTCTTCAAGACATTCGATACAGTCTAGACAGGACAGAAAGCCTGCTGATCAATGACCTTCGGGAATCTTCCAGAAGCCGGGACCACCGTCCACGCTAATCTCATCCTCGGGGATCTTCCAGAAACCAGGTCCTGCAAATGCAAACGTACCAAAGGCGACCAATGCTATCATCAAAACCGCGATTATCTTCTTCATACTTCATCCTCCCTAAATCTCAAAATAGAATTCTAGATGGCAATAAACTCAAAACTGATGTGCACAGACTTAATAATCAATGACCTTCGGGAATCTTCCAGAAGCCGGGACCACCGTCCACGCTAATCTCATCCTCGGGGATCTTCCAGAAACCAGGTCCTGCAAATGCAACAGCGCCAAATGCTACAAGGCCTATCATTAGTACTGCAATTATCTTCTTCACTCAAAACACCTCCAAAAATCCCTCTTGTGATAACCACCGAGCAAACCAGAACGAAATAAAACAACTAAGTCCTTGTAGATCCGCGCTACTGAGGTTCTTCTTCTTCAGGTATCTTCCACATAAGAACACCTCCCGATCAATTGTTTGAGTTAAAACCAGAAAAAACTATCTTGTTAAAAGCAAAGAAAACACTGAAAAAAGACAACGTCCTTATGACTAATAATCAATCAACTGAGGAAATTATTGGTTTCGTCGATATCTAAGTTGGCTGATTACAACTACATTGTAGATGATAGCGTTATCCTTTTCAAAGAGTAGAAAGGGAAAGAAAAAATCCTATAACTGCTTCTATAAGACTCTAAATGTCTCTAGTAACCTCTGAAGGATCTTTGAACTGATAGTTAATCATGTTAATATCTAATATGATTTAATCATATGAATAATTATATTGTAGATATTTCGCAGGGTATATTCGCGCTGTTTGACCTCAAAAATAAATCGATATATTTATTCGAACAATGTTGTCAATATAGCTCATCGCAAGCTCTCTTATCTGGATGGTCATTTTTCGAACTTTACCGGGTTGTGGAAGCGAATACTTTCTCAGGTAGAGACAAAGATTTTCCAGAGTGTTCCAGCGATACCCGTACCAAGAACTATCCAGATAACCGAGGGTCTAAATCTATGAAGCAGGTAGAAGGCTACCAAAGCAGTGAAGACAGTGAAGAGACTGTTGATTGACTGTATTCCGATGCGAAGAGTGGCAGCAAGGATAAGTGCGATTACCGATATTCTTAGGGCATTGAAGACTTCTGAAGTGTCTATCCATCTCGAAAGAAGATTAAGTAGCTTTAAGATCAAAAAAATCCAGAATACACTGGGTAGTACAACTCCTATTGTGGACGATATAGATCCGGCGACGCCTGACAGTCTGTAACCGATGAAGGTAGCCGAGTTTATCGCTATCGGTCCGGGAGTCATCTGGGAGATTGCAATCAGACTGAGAAATTCTTCCAGACTAAGCCATTTGTTCACATTTACTATCTGGTCTTGGATAAGGCTTAGTGCGCCATAGCCTCCACCAAATGCTAGAAACCCGATTTTGAAGAAGGCCCAGAAAAGTTCAATTATCATTTTCTTCTGTATCCTTTGCTAGCAAAAAATACCACAACCGAAGATAGTAGAAGAATCCATATTGAAGATAAATTGAAGATCGCTATGGCGATCGTCCCGGCAGCTATGATTGGAAGCAAAAAATACTTAGTTACGTTCTTCCTGATCAACTGCAAAGATAGGTTTGCGAGAATGACTGTGACTCCTACTCTCGCACCCATAAAGAACCCCTGAACTGCAGGATAGTCAGCGAAATCGGCAAAGTAACTCGCTATCACCAGGATTATGAGAAAGGGAGACAATATGGATCCCATAACAGCGGCGAGTGATCCTCTGAAGCCCGCCAAACGACTTCCAAGTATCATGGCCGTGTTGACTGCTATCACTCCGGGAACCGTCTGAGCCGTAACAATAACATCCATAAACTCTTCCTCTTTCAGAATCTTGTATTTGTCAACAATGAACTCCTTTATCACGGGGATCATTGCATAACCGCCACCTATGGTAAATGTACTTACCTTCAAGAATATTTTGAAAAGCTTAAAGGAGTTCACCGCTACCCCTGCCAAACGCTGCCTGCTGCAGTATGAAGAACACTAATTATCTCCTCTCAATTCCCTGGAAAGGCCTTTAGGTATTATTGACATCGGACCTGAAGTCTTTATTATTGAACACCTGAAACCTCTCCCGGTGGAAAGTGTCATAGATATTGTACAACTTAACAGTTTTTTTTGCAGTCAAATACTTTGTATTGTTGTTGTGAGTGGCTATCATGGTAAACTTGCTCAAGGGGGTGACTTTTATGGAGAATAGAATCAAGTGGGGGTCGAAAGCTATCTCGTCAGACGGTAAAGACCTCGGAAGGGTTATTCGAGTTGTTGTACATCCAAAGAACAATGAAGTAACACATATTGTAATCGAAAAAGGGATCTTCAACAGAGTGGCCAAACTTATTCCAATATCCACAGTTTTCTTTGCTGCCCCTGATGAAGTACGTCTGAAGATCGATTCAACCAACGTCGAATCACTTCAGGACTACGAAGAGACATTTTTTGTGACCGGTGAGGAGATAGAGAATATGGAAAGCGGCGTAACACCCGTTTACTGGCTGAGACCGGTAGGAGATTATGCTGAGTTGTACCCGCTTCCTCCTCTCAATACATCGATTAACGTTCCAAAAGACACGAAGTCGATGGAACCAGGCTGCGAAATATGTACTGCAGAAGACAAGGTAATAGGAAGAGTGAGAAGCTTCGTGCTCAATGACGAAGGCAAGATTACTCATATGATTGCCGATATCGGAGGCTTTGGGTCAAAGAAAAGGAAGTTGATTCCTGTGGACTGGATAGAAAAAATAGACGAATGCAGGGTACATATTTCTGCATCAGCTATTATGATAGAGAAGTTGGTAGAAACTGAATGACAGAGCTGGTGTGATCCGATGTGCGGACAGAGCTAAATGTCTCTTTTTGTTCTTAGCATCTTTTGAGGATGGTCTGAAGACACTCAAAGCCCGAGGAAAGCCCGGGACTTGAGGTTGTTCGCGACAGGTATTTTCCAACAGCGTTTGTAAAGTGAGCTTATCTGAAAGGAGGAAGGGCTAACGCTTCAAGAACGTAGTTTAGTCTTTCAATGGTTGAGTTTGGAGTATTTTAGTCCTATTATATTGCGTTGCTGATCTATTATCTTGTTCTATCTACAGTTCTGTTTGTTCTGAATTTCGCGGGAGGCGTGGATATAAATTTCTTGTTCTTCTTTCTTCCAGCAATAGTACTGCTGGATTATTTTATTGCAGTGGGATTCCCCGGGAGCGCCTACTCTGGAAAAATATCAGGTTTTATCTCTGAAGCGAGCAGCATACTCACTTTTAGAAAGACCTTTGAAGAGTGTACAAATGGCAAGATAATAGATTCCGAGAATCTTAGAAACCTTGAACAGGTTGTAGTATCTCTTGAAGAAAGGCTTAGAAAACCTTCAGAGGTACAGAGAAGGTTGTACATCTTCTCTATGTACGCATCACCTTTATTTCCGCTGGCTGTTATGCTTTCGTCGATTCTCCTTCAGAGAAGAACTGACTTGTATGCCGGCCTTTTTTCTTACGCAGCTTCCGTAATAATCGTGGCACTTGGCAGAAGAGCCTTCAAAACACTCGAAAGAACAATAACTAGACTGAATGACGAAATAAAGAAAGCAGCGGAAGATATATCGTATAATTGACATCGATTTTGGCCATACTGTGCTTGAGAGGAGATGCACCAATGGTATTTGTTGAAGTAAGAGAGTTGAGCAAAAACTACAAAACTGGCGAGGTTGTAGTTGAAGCCTTAAAAGGCGTTTCTTTTGATGTATACGAAGGGGAGATACTTTCAATACTTGGACCTTCCGGATGCGGTAAGAGTACACTCCTTAACTGTCTTTCGGGAATAGATGAACCCACTTCTGGAAAAGTTGTCATTAACGGTGTAGATTTGCACTCACTTAAGGATGATGATAAGACTCGTTTTCGGGCATTGAATATGGGCTTTGTATTCCAATTCTATAATCTGATACCAGTCCTAACTGCCGTGGAAAATGTTGAGCTCGCAATGCTTACAATGGGAAGCAGTCAGAAAAAAGCCCGTTCGGCAGCGATGGAAATACTGGCAGGCGTGAATCTAGATGCAAGAGCTCGAAATCTGCCTTCGCAACTGAGTGGGGGAGAGCGTCAAAGAGTGTCTATCGCGAGAGCTCTTGTTCACAGACCTGCCATTGTCTGGGCGGACGAACCCACGGGAGCACTGGATACCAAGACCAGCACCGACTTCATGAGCCTGATTCTGGAATTGAATAGGACTTTCAATCAGACCTTCGTTATAGTTACTCATGATGAACGAGTCTCGAAATACTCGGACCGTATTCTTCACATGGATAGCGGTGAGGTTGTTCAAATCGAAGATAACAACAGTTTAAAGGTGTCAGAAAATGCTGATTCAAATTCTTAGCCTGTTTATAGGGATATCGACAGTAGTAATTGTCGTCTCTATGTTCTTCAATCCGGTGATCTTCAAGATAGGTTTCAGGAACATATTTAGAAGGAGAACCGATACTCTTCTAGTGATAATGGGATCGCTTATAGGAACTGCCTTGATAGTTGGTTCGATGGCCATGAACGACTCCTTTCAGAAGTTTCTGTACAATCAGATAGAAAGGGGAAACGGAGAAGTCGACCAGTTCGTCTACATACCTTCAGCAAACAGGAATATCGGCAAGGAGTTCATTTCAAATGATAAGATCTCAAAGCTCGTAGAACATCTACTGGACGACTCGAAAGTCGATGGAGTGCTGCCTGTTCTTAGCAGATCCGTGACAGTAGGATTCCCCGGTGAAACGAGGGTACAAAGCGGTAAGTCAGTTCAGGTATCACTTCTGGGAGTTGATTCAGAACTTATTTATGCCTGGCCAGACGCTTCGAACAAGATAAAGCCCTCCGTTTTCGATACCGCCGACGGTGAATTAGTTGCGATAATTAACGAAGAACTGGCAGCCTCACTGAATGCAGCTGTAGGGGATACTCTAGAAATCCTCGCCGATCCCGGACAGCGACTGCTATTCTGGATAGAACTGCCAAAGGTAAGGATTGCAGATATTGTCAAAGGTAACGGTCTTCTGTATTATCAGATAGAGAGTCAGATGGCAAACGGGTTTACATTGATTCTTCCGGTTGAATCTGCCAGAACGCTACTCAAAATCAACGTTCCAGAACTGTTCAACGGTCTTCTTGTATCCAACAGAGGCAATTTCATCGAAGGAGAACGCCTCACTGATGCAGTAGTAGCTTCAATAGAGAGCATCGCAGGAAACGAATTCAGAATTGATACGGTGAAGAAGAACGCCATTTCGAGAGCCGACCAGGGAAATATAGGGTTGCTGTTTCTAGTTTTGAGCGTATTCGCAATCTTTGCAGGCACTCTTCTTCTATCCAACATATACTTGATGCTGGCCCAGGAAAGAAGAACAGAGCTGGGAACGCTCAGGGCGATTGGTTATAGCAGGCGCAGGGTCTCAAAAACCATAGTCTATGAAGGATTCTTCTATTCGATAATCTCCTCCGCAATCGGAGTTCTTGCGGGTCTTGCCATTGCAGGATTTATCTTTGGAAGTTTCGTCAATCTCTTCACCGATATAGCTACCTTGATACCTTTCGAGAACGCGGCCACAGCCTTCAGAAGTATACAGAGCTCTTTTGCATTCTATGTTAGACCGGAGTCGGTTTTCTATGGGTTCTTGCTCGGTCTGATAATACCGATGATCATCGTCCTGCTGACTGGAAAGAAGATCGCCAGAACCAACATAGTAAAAGCTGTTAGAAATATTCCGGAGGAACTGGATAAAAAACAGAGGCTCTTCTTGAACATTCTGGCTGGAGCCGGGGTTCTGATATCTATCATTATGGCTTACAGTGGTTATTCAATCAGAAATGCTACTCTATTCTTTATTGGAGTCGTCGTGACCGGGTTGCTCTTTCCAGTTTCCATTCCGTTAAAGAACAAGAAGATACTTGAATCGCTCTTTTCAGTTGGTGTCATTGTTTTCACTATGCTCAGCAACTCTTTCTCTTTGATTGCAGACAACAGTACTTCATCAATCTATCTGGTAGTTGCTAAGGGTGGTGCCATACTCTTTGCTGGTCTTTTCTTAATAGTATACAATCTCAAGACCTTTGAGCTGATTCTCAATAAAGTGTTTCAGAGAGCTCGCTCTGCCGCTCCAGTATTCAAAATCTCCATTGCATTTTCGGCCAGAAACCTTGTGAGAACCGGTCTCACAATAGCTATGTATGGGGTCGTTATCTTTGTAATAACTCTTATCTCAATAATCCCCTACTCTCAGGAACAGATGTTTATCAAAAGTAGAGATATGATATTTGCCGGGTACGATGTAGGAATCTTCTCGATTTCCGGGCGTACTGTGCTTTCGTTTACTGAAGTTCAGTCTCTTGGTCAAGTAAGTGAAGTCACTAGCGTCGAAAACATATCAGTGGCACTGAGAGAAGATGGTCGTTATATAAGGGAGTCTCTCTACGGTATAGACAACAGCTTTGTAGTGAACAACAAGTTCTTCGAAATCGAATACGATAGAAGCCTCGGATTATCGAGCGGAAAGCAAGTCTGGGAGTATCTAAAACTAAATCCCGGTACGGTGGTCGTATCGAGCAACGTTCTTCCAGGAGTCGTTCCTGGGGATTTCATTGAACTCCGGAAGATCCTCGAAGGAGAATCCACTTCCCAGGGTCCGCCGGCCGGTTTTATAAGAAGAAGCCTCAGCGAGGATCTCATTGGCTCCGATTCATTTGTTTTCAGAGTTATAGCAACTCTACCTGAGAATACTATCTCATTTATGAACGGTATTTTCGTGTACAGAGAGCATTTGCCTTCGTCTCTTGATGGAAATGTCGCAAGCAGAAATTATCTGGTCAATCTAAGTGGCACCAATCAAGTTGAGAAGAAAGAAAACTTCAGGGCACTAAATGAGTATGTTGGAGCGGGAAGCGTAGTGACACTTTATGTAGATGACATAATTGAGCTAACATCAACCATACTGAAAGGGACCATCAGCATACTCAGATCGTTCCTGTATTTTGGAATGCTTGTCGGTATAGTCGGAATTGCTATAATAATGTTTAAGGCACTCTATGAAAGAAAGAGAATCGTGGGAATGTTGAAGGCCATCGGTTTTACCAAAAAGATGGTATTTGCTTCCTTCGTTCTCGAAACGACGTTTATTGTTTTTATCGGCATAGTACTTGGAATAATCACCGGCACATTGACCAGTGTAGAGATCTATGCATCTCCCGAAATGCAGGGAATGCGTCTGTACATTCCATGGGACCAACTCGTAGGGATGTCACTAATATTCTACTTGGCGTCTTTGGTTTTCACAATTATTCCGAGTTACATGGCATCGAAAATACCGCCAGCAGAAGCACTGAGATACTTCGAATAGGAGGGAGTCTATGGGCAAGGTTCTGGTTGTTGATGACGACAGATCGATCAGAGTTCTGCTTAAATCCATACTCGTGCGTGACCAACACGATGTGGTTGAGTGTGCAGACGGTCTTTCTGCCTTCAAGATAGCAACAGAGGAACAACCAGAATTAGTTCTGCTTGACCTTATGCTTCCAGATTGCAACGGGCTCGAAGTACTGGCAGATTTCAAGAATAACAGCAACCTCGAACCAATTCCGGTAATCGTACTTACCGGTTCGTCCGATAGAGAAAGCCGGCTCAAAGCCTTAAGTTCCGGAGCTGTGGATTTCATCTCGAAACCATTTTTGCCAGAAGAGGTTCTTCTGAGAGTCAATACTCAGCTGAAGTTACACAATTTGATAAAGTCACTCAGAGTCGCGATTGATAGCCTTCAAAACGATGTCCTGGCTGCCGGAAGGATACAGACTGCTCTGGTCCCCATTAGCCCACCACCTGAATTGAGTGTGGCGTGGACCTATTTGCCTTCATACAGGGTTGGCGGTGACATATTTGACATCATTAGGATTGATGAAACGCGTTTCTTCGTCTATCTTGCCGATATGTCAGGACACGGAGTCAACGCCGCGATGCTTTCCGTAATGGTACACAGATTCATAGAAGATTACAAAAATAGTATTGAAGATTCCGGATTCGATTTGAAGGATTTCATGATTGAGCTTGACAGGAATTTCAGATTTGAGAAGTTCAATCTCTTTTTCACTATCGTCTCCGCGGTTATTGACTTCAAGAGAAGGATCATACACTTCTCAAACGCAGGACACCCGTCGCCCTTAGTCGCTAATAGCGAGAAGTGCAAAGTGTTGAGCGAAGAGAAAGAGGGATTGATCGGAATGGACATGATTGACGGCAAAGTCTGCGAACTACAGCTTAGCGAAGGAGATAGGTTCATAATGTACACCGACGGATTTACTGAGGCAACAAATGAAACCGGAGAAATGCTTGGTGAAGAGAAGCTTAAGTCCATCATTCAAGGATGCCACGGAAAGAGTCTGTCCGAAACAATAGATTCTCTGAACTCGGAATTCAGAGATTTCTGTGGCAGTGTGAGGTCTGAGGACGATATTTCAGTTATGATTATCGAAATGTAGGAGTTAAATTCTTTCTTTGAGGAGGGTAGTCCACAACTGTGGTTGTGGGATAAGATGTTCAAATTCGATTTGCACAACAAAACGATCGGTGTCATCTCTCTTGAAAAGCCTTCGAGAATCACCGGAGAGATTTCTGCCAGTTTTCGCAAATGGTATGAGTCAAAAGAGATTGGGAAGTGTTCGGCAATAGTGATTGATGGTGAGAACATTCAATTCATAGATTCAATGGGGATTGCAGCTCTAATAAGTATCTATAAGAACCTCACGCCAAAGGGCAGTAATCTCTTGCTTGTGAATCTATCTCCCGAAATAAAGAAACTGCTTGGGACGCTTAGACTTGACAGACTTTTCAACATCAGGGACTGTTCGGTTGAAGATGCCATTAAGACTATCTAGATGTGATCCTAATGGAAAAGTCGCAGTTGCGTTTCTCAGTTGAGCCCAGCATGACAGATGTAGATCTGGTGTCGGCAAGAGTCTCTGAAATAGTCCGAAAGGCCTCAGACAATGACAAAGGCTTCAGGGCGGGCTTAGTAGTAATTGAGGCCTGCACCAACATAGTGAAACATGGCAGTTTGAAGGCAGGAGACAAGATTGAGATCGAAGTAAACTTAGGCAACGAACATGGCGATGTAGTGATAGCTATTATCGACTCTTCAACACAATTCAGTCCTTTGGATGCAAACGATCCCAATCTGGGAAATCTCGATGTCATGCAGAAGGGCGGAATGGGTATCTATCTCATAAAAAGGTTTTCGAAAGATATTAGCTACAGATATGTTGATGGAAGGAATATTCTCACTGTAACTGTTTAATCTGCATTTTCTTGTGAATCGACCGTTATTATTGCTCAGTACTTGAACTGGAAGGTCGAAATATGTTATAAACTTCCAATACTATTATGCAGGTGCTGAAATGAAGAGACTACTCCAGCAATGAGCACAATTCAATAGCGTTTCCACTTTTTTGTCTCCCAAAGCTGCGCTTACTAATACAATCCATTAGTAACGGAAAACAGAGATTGCTGCTAGTGCAAACCATTGCGGAGGTGGTTTCTTTGCTACATATCAAGAATATCTCAGTATCATTTGATGGTCTCGACGTACTTAAAAGCATAGATCTCGATCTCTCTTCGGGTGAGATTGTTGCTCTTACAGGTCCTAACGGTTCGGGAAAAACAACACTTCTAAAAGTCATCTTCGGAGAATTGCTTCCTTCAAGTGGTTCAGTTCAAGTCGAACGCGGAGTGAGGATTGCTTATGTTAATCAAGAGCCCGTCGATTATCGCGGAACGGTGGAAGACTATCTTCTCGGAGCAAGACCTGCGCTGCTAAATCTCCACAGGAAAATGGAGTCTTTACGCGATTATCCGATCAGGTATGCAGAATATATAAACGATTACCACACGGCCATGGGTTTTGAATTTGAAGAAGTCATTAACCGGAAACTCTCGACCTTCGGTTTCCAGAGTACTGACTTGAAGAGAGATTTCGGCGAATTTTCCCAGGGGCAAAGGAGAATCCTTTCGATACTCAAGGCTCTTCTAAGCGAAACGACCATCCTTCTTCTGGACGAACCGACCAACCATCTCGACATAGCTATGACCGTAAAACTCGAAGGTATTTTGCTAAGCCAGAGGAGAGATGGAATCGGGATAATCGTCGTGAGCCACGACAGAACATTCATCGATAGAGTCGCCGACAGAACTGTCTATCTAAAGAACGGCGAGAGCGTTGCGGTCAATGGAGGTTACACAATGATGCTGGAACACCTCGACAGTGTTTACTCGGCAAAACAGAAACAGGCGATGGAGATAGATAGGAAAATCAGGCAACTCGAAGCGGAAATAGTAAGAAGAAAGAACTGGTCGGCCTCCAAAGAGGCTTCGAAAAGGTACGCAGCAGATAAGGGTTACGTGGGTCATATGGCGGCAAAACAGGCAAAACGAGCACTTGCGGTTCAGAAGAGAACTGAGAAACTCATAGGAGAACTGAGAGAGACAAAGCCCTTTGTGGAGAAGCCTGTCTCTTTTTCAAAATCTGATTATTCGGTGCCTAAGAGAAAGATGCTTGGGGCCGAAGGTGTGGCTTTTTCGTATGGCGACGAAAGAGTACTCCTTGAAGCCACGCTAGACATTGACACGACAGATCGAATAGGAATAATCGGAGCGAACGGCTCTGGCAAGACGACGTTGATGAAATGTCTTATAGGCCTCCTCGAACCTTTTTCCGGAGAGGTGTACAGAAACGAAAATGTGAACTGGAAGTATATTCCTCAGAACGTCATCAGTTTCTTCGAAAGAGAGACTCTCCTTGATGAACTTTTCTCAACTGGAATTGAAGAGGTAAAACTGAGAAGTCATCTGGCTAATGTTCGTCTTCGAGGAGAGAGAATACTTTCAAGAGTCTCGGATCTCAGTTATGGAGAGCTCATGAGAGCAGCGATTCTTAAAGCAACACTTTCGAAAGCTGAATTCATATTCATGGATGAGCCTACCAACCATCTTGACATCGAATCTCTAGAGGTCTTGGACGATCTTTTGGACGATTTTCCCGGCGGGTTTCTTTTCATAAGCCACGACAGACAATTCATTGCCAGACACGGGTATAGGCTTCTGATAATCGAGAACGGTATCCTGAGAAGCTTTGAGACTTCTTCAGAAATCGATCTGGAGAGTTTCAGGAAGTCTCTGGATAACGTTCTTGATTCTGCACGCGATGCAGAGATCAGACGCAGAGATGCTGGAACCATTTGAAGTAAGATAGTTTTTCTCCATCTTGCTTTTGGCATAGCAACAGCGAATAGCAAAAGAATAAAGCGCGTAACCAAATACTCGAACCGCTGTCGAGCGTGATACTGCTGTGATCAATATCGATCCTATCTATAATAGCCAGCTTTGTCCCAAATACTAGATGCTATCATGCTTCAAAGAAAAATCTTAATCAACATTTGCTTAAGATCTCTTCAATTGCTTTGAGAGTGCCCTCTGTGAGCTTTTTCTTGATATCGAGAGCCTTAAGATTCTCTTCGAGTTGCTCGACGCGGCTAACACCGAGGATCACCGAGGTAACTCTTTCGTTTTTCAACAGCCAGGCCAAAGCCAGTTGTGG
>Ga0334883_1001938_pt1 | contig 27912 bp, 26 predicted proteins | sample GraSluR1_MG_6_FD_207230 | JGI IMG/M metagenome (GOLD analysis project Ga0334883, IMG submission 207230) | Sludge microbial communities from methane-producing bioreactor in Wageningen University, Netherlands - Granular Sludge_09_05-R1 | ecosystem: Engineered > Bioreactor > Anaerobic >...
GCCCATCACAACAAGATTTACTTCGAGATCTTCGACAAGTCTCAGTATTTCAAGCGACGGGGAGCCATATTTCACAATTGTTCCGACCTCGGCCTTTCCTTCCCTTTCAAGCATATCTTTCATGCCCTTAAGCCTTGCTTCGTCCAGCCTGTTGAATTCCTCGATCCTGCTCTCAAGATGCGGACTGAGCCTTGATTTGTCCTGTACATGGAGGAGTGTGATCTTTTCAACGCTGCCGGCAGCCATTTGCTTTATGTACCTGAAAGCCATATCAGCGTTATCTGAAAAATCTGTTGGATAGAGGACATGGCTGCTGATGTCAAGCAAGTTCCTCTCAGAGTCTTCTTCCTCTGTCACCCCTTCAGGATCTTCAGTCCTTATCTGCAGCACAGGATACTGTGTAGAGTGTATCAGGTCGTTTGCGATCCTCCCAAAGAATATCTCTCCGGAAGAGGAGTATTTCCTTGATGCCACTACGGTAAGAGAGTAACCCTCTTCCTCGCAGATCCTGTTTATCTGGGCGGTTGAGAAACCGGGAAGGATCCTTGTCTCGACTTCAAATCCCTCTTTCTCTATCTGACCCTTCTGTCTTGAAAGCATCTTTTCATATTCGTAAAGAAGTTCGTTGGAGTACACACCTGAAAAATCGATTATCTCATTGAGATCCCTGAACTGGAGCAACAGGCATTTTTGGGCTCCAAATGGTTTTAGTCCGCCAATACAGGACATGGAAATTGAGAAGTCTTTCGAAATATCTGTTGCGACAATGAATTTTTCAAACATCTTGATCACTCCTTCCGGGAGATACTTGTCTGTCTGCGCCGCTTTGCTAAGTGATAAATGATATCTCTTTACTCTGTTAGCGTAATTATACCTGATTTGAACAAAAATGCCCAATAAATAAATTCTGTTTACAAATCATTTCTTGAACCGTTACAACGGAAAAACCGGACCCCCTGATTCCTCAAAGGAGGAACGGGGACCCGGCCTGTCTTGCAAACTGACTTTCTCAGCTAATGATCTTTTTTGAGATTTTTTACATACTCCGGGTTTAGCAAACTATCCGGCCTTTGCCCTTTAAGTATCTGTATAACTGAATCCGATGTTCCCTGGGTCTCCCTTGCGAGGCATTCGTTCGTCCATCCGGCCAGGTGAGGAGTGCAGATAACGTTGTCCAGTGCGAAAAGGGGGTTATCTTTTGATGTAGGTTCCACGCTGTAGACATCTATACCGGCTCCTGCGATCCATTTTTCACTTAGGGCTTTCACAAGGGCGACCTCGTCGACAAGGGCGCCTCTCGCCGTGTTAACAAGATATGCGCTCTTCTTCATTTTTTTAAGCTTTTCTCCGTCAATAAACCCGAGGGTCTCATCACAAAGCTGGCAATGGAGAGAAACAACATCGCTCTGTTCCAGAAGTGTGTCCATGTCTACGGACCTTGCTCCGGCCTGTGCGATCTTATCCGGGTCAGCATAGGGATCAAAGCAGAGAAGGTCCACTTTGAATGGCTTCAACATTTCTGCAAGGCTTGAACCTGCAGCTCCAAGCCCTATTATTCCTACGGTTTTTCCTGTGAGCTCTGATGCCTGAAGGGATTCGCTCTTCCATCCTCCTGTCTTCTGGATCTCCGCCGACCTTGGCATAAGCTTAAGGAGGGCCATCATCAGGGTAAGGGCGTGTTCGGCTACGCTGACCTTGTTAGCCCCAGGGGTGTATGTCACGGCTACTCCATGTTCTGTTGCAGCATCCATGTCTATGTTGTTCGGCACTGAACCGCACTTTGCTATTATTTTCAGGTTTTTCGCAGAGGCAATTACATTTTTGGTAAATTTGCCCCTTGCCGTACATACCACAGCGTCTGCATCACCGATCAGATCAATAAGTTCCTTTTCATCTGTGTAGTTGCATTTTGGATCGCCAAACCTTACGTTGCCAACTTCACTCATTAGCATATGGAGTTCACGTACCTCACACTCAACAACAACGATATCAAACATTTAAAAAACCTCCGGTATAATTTATCTGCACGATACAGAAAGTCTCAAAATACAACAGAAAGGACTCTTTCTGACAATGCTGATATATTATCCATCATTAACAGCTTTGATGCACCTGCCTATGGAGGACTTTTGAAAATATAGATGCTATTTTGTCCGGACATAATCTGCATGTTATTTATAAAAAATGTGGGGAGAGCCGAATATCTTTCTGCTCTCCCCGGTCCGTTCCTGGTAAGATAATTGAAAATTACTGTCTTTTTGCAGGGATAAGCAGGACATGGACGGGTGACTGCCGCGCTATGTTATGGCTGACACTGCCAAGGAAAAATTCATTGACGAACCCCCTGCCCTGGCTTCCCATGACGACCATCTGTGCGGAGAGTTCCTTTACGCTTTTCAGTATCTCTGAAGATGGCGAGCCATATTTCAGCACCGTCTCAACATCCGGACATCCATTGTCCATAAGCACTTTTTTCATTGCTTCAAGCCTTCCCGAATCTATCCTGTTGAACTCTTCGATCTTGCTGTCAAGATAAGGAGATATCCTGTACTCGTCCTGGATATGGACAAGAGATATCTTCTTTTTTACCAGAGGTATCATCTCAACAAGGTAATTGAACGCGACCTCTGAGTTCTTTGAGAAGTCTGTCGCGAAAAGCACGTGGTCTGCCACTCCATCTGAAACTTCCCTCTTGCCATAGCCTTCTGCAGTTTTTCCGTTTGCAGTCTTGAATATGTAGGTGGGTCTCTCGGCATTGTGTATGAGCTCGTTTGCCATCGAACTGAAAATATGCCTGTCAGACCCTACGCTTATCAGGGAGTAGTTTTCATCGATCGCGATCTTATTTACCTGAGACGCAGAAAGACCTTCCAGAACTCTCGTCTCAACTATGAATCCCTGTTCTTCAAGTGCAGCTTTCTGTTTCTGGAGGTTTTTTTCGAAATCTTCGAAGACAGTCGGTTTGTAAAAACTGTCTACTCCGAGGACATCAAGTGTGCCCCAGAACTGCAGCAGCAATATCTCTGCCGTTCCAAATTCTTTAAGACCTCCGGAAGTGTTGACCAGAGCAATTGATTCCTTTGAAAAATCAGATGCTACTATCGCTCGCCTGAACATTATGGCTCCCCCCCATTATGAATTTAGGTTCTCTGAAATACTCTGTAATAACATATAACATTGTTATCTGGCTGAAGCAAGAGCATGAATACTGAGCTTATTCCGCGCCCATCTTCATCTCATCGATTTTAAAGAGGAGAGTAAGAAGGTAGAGGAGTACTGATCCGTTTGCAGTGAGCACTATTCCTATTACAGGACCGGGGATCAGGTTTTTTACCAGCATGGATGTTCCGAAAACTACCGAAAGGATATTTAGTAACATCTGGGTCAGGAAAAGTCTTTTGATCACCTGCGGGACAAATCCTCTATCAGTTCCTTTATCTCGTTGTTTTGACAAAAGCATTTTTATGAAAGGGATCGCTCCTCCTCCGATATTAAGAAGGGCAATGATGAAAGTGAGGGTAGGTACGAGTATCCAGGGTATAATGCACGAAATTATGCCCAGTGATCCAAAAAAGAGTCCAAGCCAGACAAGAGGCCATGTTCTTGAAAACGACCTGATGGGAGTATTTCCGAAAGCAACCATCTGAAGTGACATTATAACAACAAGCAGTCCCAGCTGCGCACTTCCTGAAAATGGCAGAAGGCCTATTGTCACGGGTATGAGCAATATGCCCAGCACAACCATGAATACTCCTGTTATAAGGATCACTGCACGATCGTCTGAAAGCTTCACACCTCCGGACTGCCTTTCAGTATTGTCGGGATAGAGGGCGTATATCTTATAAAGCACAGCCGTAAGGAAAAATATCAGAACTCCGTAAAGAAGGACTGAAAATGCAACAAGCCCTCCCGAAATGAAATTTTTGTCGATCAGCAGAATGGAGATGAATATCGAAAGGGAATATACTGCAGCGCAGTTTAACGCAAGCGTCATTAGTATCCCTCCCTTTTTCCTCCACATAGGGAACTTTCCTTTTGAAAAAAACATCTGCAGGAGAAGGATAATGCCTCCGGGGCCGAAACATATGAAAAGTAAGAAACGAGGTATCTCTTTCAGAAGATCTGGGATGAAACATGTGATTATACCAACACAGGCTACAAAAATACCCAATATTAGCACCGATAACGGTCTTTGAGGAACGTCCCCGAAAGGCGTCTTGCCAAGTACTGTTATCTGAAGCGCATATATGAATATCAGAAGGCCGTAAAGGCCGTTTTCATAGTAGGGCAGGAGGCCCAAATAGACAGGAAAAAGCAAAAGCCCGGCGATGACCATGGTGAGGCCGGCGATCATAAGTATTACAAGGTCTATTGGAATATCAGCTTTTTTTGAAGACCACCCGCCAAATATGTCCAAAACCTCCTCAGGACCGGTCCCGGTTTAAATAAAACGCCGGGCTTTTGAAGAATCGATTTAAACAAGTAAAGTTTTTTTAACAGTATGTGCCTTTGGTCCGGTAGTTCTCCCGTCTCTCGTCGGCTAGCTGCTTCATCAGCTTGTCAAACTCATTCCTTTTTTCCCTGTAAAGATAATCTGCAGACCTTGCAGACTCAGGGAAGACTATTACAAGGGAACCCTTCTCTATCTCAGAGAATATATATTCCACGGCATCTTCTACGCTTACTGAGTCAGCAGGAGGTGTAATCCCGCCAAATATCGCGGTGCGTACATTCGCCGGACAAAAAACGCTGAAGTTGAGCCCTTCGTTTTCCAGTTCATACTGGAGAGATTCAGTCATCGATATCACTGCGCTCTTGGTAGCAGCGTAAACAGCCTGGTACGGAACAGGGATCTTTCCTGCGATGGATCCTGTGTTGACTATGTGGCCGAACCCCTGCTCCCTCATTATGGGAATAGCGGTATAGGTACCATGAATGACCCCCATTAGGTTCAGGTCGATAATGAACTTCCACATGTCAAAGGTGATCTTTTCTGTGGGCAGGGTTAGACCCGTTCCTGCGTTATTGAAAAGCAGGTCAAGATGCCCGGAATGACCTTTTGCCTCTGATATGAGTTTTTGGACCTGATCGAGTTTCGTTACATCTGTAAGTACCGGGAACACTTTGCCGGGATATTGGGTGTTCAACCTCTCTGATTCACGATTGAGCCCTTCTTCATTGAAGTCGCCCATAAAGACTGCGTCAGCACCTCTTTTCAGAAGTTCTTCTGAAATACCCAGGCCCAGACCTGAAGCCGCTCCAGTGACTGCTGCAACTTTGTGTTCAAAATATCCGCTCATGGCACGCTCCTTTCGAGGATCGTCAGATCCTGCTGTTCCTACAACAATGATCTTGGCTTCAGTTAACAAACATCAAGCGAGCTAATTGATCAATTCCTCATGTGCTAAAGCAAGAAGTTCCCTTATTTTAAGGCCCTGCGGACAGTGGAGTTCACAAACACCACAGGAGGTACATCTGTCCGCCCCCCTGCCCTGTTTGAAGAAAACCTCCTTATAGTGATCTTTTACCGATGTGTCCATGGTATTGCAGTATTTGTTGTAAAGGGTAAAGACGGCCGTTATCATCACCCCGTGGGAACAGGGCATGCAGTATTTGCAGTCTGTGCAGGGGATGGTTACACTGCTTCCGTACTCCTTGGCGATACTTGAAATAAAGTTTTTATCCTCTTCGCTCATTACTCCTGAAGATGGATCGCTGAATATTCTCAAATTATCCTTAAGCTGTTCCATATTGCTTGTGCCGCTCAGGACAACAGAGACTTCCTTCTGATCATAAAGCCATCTGAAACACCATTCTACAAGTGATCGTTTTTCATGATATTCCTCGACCAGATCCAAAACAGACTTTGGAGGGTCCTTAACGAGAGAGCCTCCCCTCAGAGGCTCCATGATCGTTACCGGAAGCCCTTTTGATGAGGCATAACGAAGCCCCTCTACACCGCCGGCCTGGTTCTTTTCATCAAGAATATTGAGCTGTATCTGCGTCATGTCCCAGGGATAGTAATCTATTATCTCTTTAAAGGCTTCGAAACTGTTGTGAAGCGAGAACCCTTTATGGAGTATTTTCCCCTTTATGGCTGCTTTGTCGAGAAAGTCCGCTCCGTCATATTTTTTTACTTTTTCCCATACTGCAGGACTAAGGTTATGAAGCAGATAAATATCTGCATAATCAGTCTGAAGCCTCTTGAGCTGCTCGTCGAGATATCTTCCCATATCTTTCTGACTTGAAGACATTGCGACAGGACATTTTGTAACAAGGCATACTTTTTCCCTGTAACCGTCTTTCAGTGCTTTTCCGACTATTTCTTCGCTCCCCGGATATGTGTACGCTGTATCTATGTAGTTGACTCCGTTATCAATAGCGTGCCTGACCATTTTTATGGCTTCTTTTTCATCAGCCGGGAACCTCATGCATCCAAGACCAAAGCGAGATACCCTCAATCCCGTTTTTCCAAAATCAATATACTCCATAAATATCACCTCAAGTTTACGATATCATGTCATTAGTCTTAATAGTATACACTCTAATAAATAAATGAACTGATATATTAATAGCAATACTATTTGGAATATCAATCTTAGTATTATCCTTCTATATAAAGCAAATCATAATGACCTATAATATGAAAGAAAATAAAACAGGAAAGTTGGAGATCTCTTTGAAAATTTTAGTCAGTGCCTGTCTCCTGGGAATAAATTCACGGTACTGCGGAGGGGGATGTTTGAACGAAGATGTCGCATCGCTGGCGGAAAACCATTTTCTCATACCCGTCTGCCCGGAACAGCTTGGTGGACTCCCTACCCCCAGGGAACCTGATGAGATCAGGGATGGCAGGGTCTATGAAAAAAACGGCAAAGAGAACACAGAGATCTTCGAAAAAGGAGCATATGAGACACTCAGGCTTGCACGGCTTCTCAAAGTTGACATGGCCATACTTAAGCAAAACAGCCCCTCATGCGGATCTTCTATGATCTACGACGGAACTTTCAGCGGCAAAAAGATCCCAGGCTCAGGCATAACCGCATCTTTGCTGATCCAAAACGGGATCAGGGTGATCAGCGAGGAAGAGATCGCCGGAGTGATGTAGAAGCAGGGAGTCAATGGGGAGTCAATGGGAAATCAATAGCAAATCGGTTGGGAATCCCAAGACCTACAACCCGTCGCCCCGGTATGCCCCCGAGCCGGGGTCCATTTCCCTTGTCGCCCCGGTATGTCCCCGAGCCAGGGGCCATTTCCCTCGTCCCCCCGGTATGCCCCCGAGCCGGGGTCCATTTCCCTCGTCCCCCCGGTATGCCCCCGAGCCGGGGTCCATTGTTTTGACTTTGAAATCCAGATCAAAAAAATAAAATCTATGGATCCCGGCTCAACGGCATACCGGGATGACGTAAAGGAGCTTAGGTCTTTCCAACTGACTGCCAACTGATTACCAATCGATTCCCAACTGACTCCCCGCCGAAAGTATTTTTCTGCTCACATACCGCACAAAATCGGTTATAATTTACAATGAATACAAGAACCGATAATTTTGTATTTTCCTTGATAAACATATCAGCTATTTTTTAAGGGAGGTATGCTCATGATCGAAGCTTTTCGCTTATCCGGCATGATGGCAGGCATCTTGATGACTGTTGCCGGCTTCACGGGGTTTTTCGGCCCCAGCCTGAGAAAGAGGATAAAGGGACCCTTTGTCTTCACTGTGCACCGTTGGTGCGGTCTTGGCGCTGTGGCATGCGGACTGACACATGGGCTGATCTACATGCTCTATCTTGGATAGGGCGGATAAAGGGGGAATTTTGATGGGTAAGTTCGTAAAGCTGCTTTTGACATTGATGGCGGTCATTCTCATCTGTACGCCAATATATGCACATCCTGCAGAAAAAATTGAGTTAAAATGGGATGAAGCTGCCTCTGTACTGGATGTATCAATAGTACATCCCGTGAAAAACACAGCAAATCACTACATAAGTAAGATCGTGGTATCTGTCGATGGAAAAGAAATAGAGGAAAAGACCCTAAAATCACAAAGCGACGTCAAGACAGAACATGTCCTCTTTGAGATCAAAGATCTGAAAAAGGGATCAAAGATAGAGGTAGAGGCAACCTGCAACGTCTTTGGAAAACTAAAGGAGAGCATGGTGCTCTAGTCACAAAGTATTTATAAAAAATATGAAAAGCGGCCGCCTGACAAGGCAGCCGCTTTTTGGTTTTGTGTTGAGAGACTCTTATTTTAAGTTAACGGTGAACATGTCTCCCGGCTGACCTATGCAGATTACATAACTGCCTTCAGGCGCATACACATCTCCATCATCTGTAATGCTGTCGAAGAGAGCAAGCTTCTCTGACTCCTCTGTCAAAACCATTACCCTGCCCTTTACGGGTTTCTCAAATGACAGGATAGAACCGCTGCCTGTCCTGTACCATTCATTGTATCCCTTTTCACCTATCATCACCGAGTTCCGGCCGCTCTTTAAAGACCCGGTCTTTTCCGCATCAGAAAAAAGAAATATTCCCGATTTTATCCATACATTGTCTTCTTTTTCAAATATTTCGAGTTCCGACTGGTCCCGGAAAAGAGGCGCCGCATATGTTGCGCTGTGGTCATCCTCCACTCTCAGCGGGTTCATAAAGGTCAGGTATCCGGGCAGTTCCCTGTATGTATCTGAAGCTACCATAGCGGTCTCCCTGTATAACTGGAACGAAGGCGTCATATTTCTGATCAGCCATATTTTATCCTTCATATCCGTCAAAAGTTTCTTTGGTCCTTTATCCTCTGATACTTTCTGGAACATCAAATTGTCAATTCCATAAAATGGGTCTTTCTCAGCAATAAAGCATGAAGTATCCCGATTTCTGATAAAGTATCCACGACGGTCATTTTCAAACGAGAAGAAGGAACCCCCATTGTAGACAAAGGACATCAGCACAGGTCCCTCTTTTCCCGCTGGGGCTTCTTCCCCTTCAGGCAGCAGCCTTAAAATCTCCATCCTCTTTCTCTCCTTGTCAAATCTTATCCTGACAAAGGATCCGCCGTTTGCATAGAAACCCTCAAAGTCGGTAAGTTCGGCAGGAATGATCTCAGGGTCAACAGGTTTTTCCATTTTCCTCTCTGAGGGGGAAGGCAGCCCCTTGTCCTTCATCAGAGCATTCAGCACAGGCCTTGTGACTGCTTCGCCGTTCATCCTTCCGGATATGCTTGCGGCAACTACAAGCCTCTGGTCGGGCAATACCTGCAATCCTGTTGAATAAGCACCGGTACCCCCTCCCTTTGAGTATACTTTTATTCCATTTTCCTCATAAGAGGGAAGTGAAGAATAGTCCCATCCGAAGGAATCCATTATGACCGGACCGCGCAGCCCTGCTGAAAACGGGGTCGGCTGGCTTTTGAGTATCTCATTGATGGAACTCTGAGAGAGTATTTTCTTTCCTCCCGGGCAGAAGCTGTCACCAAACCTGCAAAGATCCTCGGCCGTCGATGACAGGCCTCCCGCAGCGAGTACAAGGATCACTTCAGGAGGATATTTTTTACCTGTTTCGGGGTCATAAAAATGAGATATGTTTTTTCCTGACTCACCTATGCTCACCGTTGTATCCTTCATTCCAAGAGGTTCAAAAACCCTTTTTTCAAGGAACTTTATAAATTTCTGGCCTGATACCCTTTCGACGATCATCTCTACAAGGGTGAATCCGTCATTGCAGTAAATGCCAACCGCACCGGGATCATGCTTTAGGTTCGAGTCCTTCATCCTCTCAAGCAACATCCTGTGGGGGTCTCCTTCAGGCTCATATCCAAAGAGGAAACTTGATCCCGGGAGACCGGAAGAATGGTTGAAAAGCATCCTCACTGTTATGTCCCTGTACCTCTGATCCTTCATTTCGAATTCCGGGATGTATTTCACAACAGGGTCATCGAGGCTTACCTTTGCTTCGTCTACAAGCAGGAGAACAGAGACTGCTAGAAACATTTTGCTTGTAGAGCCGATATTGAACCGTGTGGATCTGTCCACACCTCTGCCGGACTTTCTGTCCGCGGCACCAAATCCTTCTGAATAAATTATTTTACCTTCATCCATTACTGCTACAGTTGCAGAACTGCCCTGTCCTGAGGTGATGGTTTTCCAGACGGCTTCTCGCGCTGCCTCTTTTGTATTTTGATAAGATACTGAAGAAGCGCCTGCATGAGGCGCGGAGATAAAGAAGAAAAGGGAAATTATTATTATTCGGGCAATGATTTTATTGATCTTGACCATCGTTATCCTCTCCCCGGAAAAGTATGGATTACATTTACATTAAGGTTGGTTTTCTCAATTTTTTTGCGAATTCTCTTTTAATTTATACATCTATTTTTCGAATAAGCAAGCTGCAATTTGCATGATTTAACATTTACGTCTTAAAAATTTATCACTTCTTTTCCCTTTTTCTTTACTGATTTGATATGATAATCTATGGATATGAATATCTGACGTCCATCTTTAATCAACAGATATTCCGCTCATCCATTGACGACCACAGGAGGGATGTTTTGTGTTGGAGATCAAACATTTTTTTATCGTTTTAGCATTTGCTGTAATTAGTTTTACCATCTTATTCCCTACGGCCGCCTTGGCTTGCACCTCGATCTGCCTTATTGCTGATGATGGGACTGCCGTCTGCGGAAGGACCATGGAATGGGGTACCTTCGACTTGAATTCCAGGGTCGCGATAGTTTCTAGGGGACATGAATTCTCATCAGAAACACCTGACGGTAAAAAAGGACTCACGTGGAAGACCCGTTACGGTGCAGTTGCGCTGGATATGATAGGCAAGGATTATTTTGCTGACGGCCTGAATGAAAAGGGGCTTGCTGTAAATTTTCTGTATCTCCCAGGCATTTCTGAGTATCAGCCTTATGACCCTGCAAAAGCTGATATATCCATGGGACCTGCATTTATGGCCACATATGTACTTACTCAGTTTGCATCAGTAGACGAGGTAAGAAAGGGAATGGACAAGGTCCGTGTCGTTGCTATCCCGGAGCCTGCTTTGGGCGGTGCCCCGGCCCCCATGCATCTGATGGTAACTGATAAGAAGGGAAAGGTCATTGTCATAGAGTACCTTAACGGGAAATTAATGATCAGCGACAACCCTGTCAAAGTGCTTACAAATGCTCCCAGCTTCGAATGGCATCTGACTAACCTCAGTAACTATGTCAACCTTTCTCCGTTACCATATCCTCCCAAAAAGATAGGGGATATAACCATCGAGCCTTCCGGAGGAGGCAGCGGGCTTCTTGGTATGCCCGGAGACATCACGCCCCCGTCGCGTTTCGTAAGGGCGGTAGCCCAGACGATGCTCGCACGAAAGACTCCTGACGGTCCTGAGACCGTATATGAGATCTTCCGAATAATGGATAACTTCAACCATCCGCTTTCAACAGGAGAAGGAACTGTTACTGAACTTCAGCGCCAGGACGGGATGAGAAGCTCCACTATCTGGACAAGCGCAATAGACACAGGAAACCTCGTCTACTACTATCACACGCAGCACAACAGAAAGGTAAGGATGATAGACCTGAAAAGGATAGACTTTTCGCCGTCCCAATCAGGAATAAGGCATCTGCAACTTGATCGCGAAAAAAAACAGGAGATAGAGGACATAACTCCATAAAATGAGACCGTAATAAAACCATATTCCAGAATATCAGTGAAACGGGGTAAGGAATTACATGTCAACATCAGAAGAATTCATGGTCTATCTTTCTGACCAGCTAAGAGATGCAGGCATCATAACTTATAGGAAAATGTTCGGTGAATACGCTCTCTACTGCGATTCCAAAGTTATAGGACTGGTCTGTGATGGTCAGTTTTTTCTCAAAAAGACAGATGCCGGACGAAAGCTTCTTAAAGAAGTGTGCGAGGCTCCGGCTTATAATGGAGCAAAATCCTCATTTCTGATAACATCGACTGACGACAGGGAGTATCTTACAAAACTTGTCAGGGCGACCTGCAGTGAATTGCCCTATCCCAAACAAAAAAAGAAAAAGGTAAAAAATAACTGTGACAGCGAGGAATATGTCTGTTACTGTTCAAAGGTAACAGAAAAAATGATCGCTGAAGCAGTCAGGAATGGAGCCAACTCTCCCGAAAAGGTGATCGCTGCAACAGGCGCAATGAAAAACAGCAACTGCGAAGTCAATAATCCTAAGGGAACCTGATGTTATGAGGACATAGTCCTGGTGTTCGGGAAACACTTCGAAGAAAAGAGAAGTCAAAATAAAGCAAAGTATAAGGAGTGATCCGGATGAAGGTAATCGCCGTGAACGGAAGTCCCAGAGAGGATGGAAACACATCTGCTGCACTGAAAATAATGGCTGAGGAGCTGGAAAAAGAAGGGATAATTGTCGAAACTGTAAACATAGGACATCTTGCTGTCCGCGGCTGCACAGCCTGCGGCTACTGCGCAAGCTCAGACAACAACGAATGTGTTTTCAAAGATGACCCGGTAAACGAAACGGCCGCAAAGATACGCGAAGCGGACGGATTTATAATTGCCTCCCCCACCTATTACGCTGGGATAGCGGGTACCATGAAATCATTTCTTGACAGGCTCTTCTATTCGAGCTCAAGGCACTTCAAGTACAAGGTCGCAGCCGCAGTAACGGCAGTGAGGCGAACGGGCGGGATAGATACCCTTCATCAGCTGAAAAACTACCTTGACCTCGCACAGACAGTGACTCCCCCATCTCAGTACTGGACAGTGGTATACGGAAGGACAGAGGGAGAAATGCTTCAGGACGCAGAAGGCGTACAGACGATAAGAAAAAATGCCGGAGCTATGGCGTGGCTTATCAAGGTTATCAGCGAGGGGAAAAAGACTGTTCCGCTGCCTCCTGAAGAAAAAAGGGTCTTTACCAATTTTATCCGCTGATCATATGACAGAGAAAACGGAAAACCGTCGATAAAATGCCAGATAACTATTATACAAACAGCCTGAACGCCCAAAGGTTATGGCAGGTCTATGACACAGCGATACCAAGGATATCGGAGTATCTTCAACGTGAGACAGCCTTTGTGCGTGACCGTCTGAAAAAGACTGACGCCGTGCTTGAGATCGCGGCCGGATACGGCCGCATAATGAAAGAGCTTGCCTCACATGTTGAGAGTATTACCGGCATAGAGATATCAGACGGCAACGTAAGTTTTGGAGGAGAATATCTTAAAAACATCGCCAATACTGAGTTACTGACCATGGACGCCCACAATATTGACTATGACAGCTGTTTCGACGCAGTGCTGTGCCTGCAGAACGGTCTTTCCGCGATCAGGGCAGATGTCCCCGAAGCCTTTGCAGCAAAAGTAATAAGGGCTCTTAAAATAGGGGGCAAAGCCTATTTCAGCACATATCACCCAAATTTCTGGGAACAGAGGGTCGCGTGGTTTCAAGAACAGGCAAGAAAAGGGCTGATCGGAGAGCTCGATGTGGAGAAGACAAAAAATGGAGTTATCATTTGCAAAGACGGCTTCCGAGCAACCACACACTCAATAACTGACCTTGAAAAAATCGGACGATCAACGGGTTGCCTCTGGCAAATACATGAAGTGGATGATTCAAGCATATTCCTTGTCATTGAGAAAGAGGACTGTAAATAAATATACAAAAAGGCTCCGACCATACTTCGGAGCCTTTTTGTATATCATTAATATATTCAAGGAGTACGAGTTGCTATTTTGTTTTAGATGTTCGGGCAATTGTTATCTTGCCTTTTTATTGATACTGATGCTTTCTTTGTAATTAATTCCTCTTTGCCTCTGCTCCGACATGACAAAATCATAAAGTTCGTCGGAAGCTGCAAGCTTTTCCGGCGCGATAACTCCTTTTTCTTTTATAAGCCCTTTGACTATGGCCTGCGCGAAAATAGAGCATGAAAAACCTGTACAGCGTCCCATTGAGTTTTTCCAGCTCTTCTCGTCAAAGATGTCCCATAGATCCCAGCTGTAGGTCACAAAATCCCTTCCTTTGTATCCGGAGACTTCTACCTGCATGATAGTTAGGTCTCTGTCTCCCTTTTCCGGTTCCATCTTCCACATTGGAAACAGCAGGTCGCAGGCTATATCGCGAGGAGCGACTTCAACACCCCCAAGGATACGTTTTTCTTCGTCAAAGAGGCCCATATCGCGGAGAAGGCGCATCTGAGCCACGTGTCCCGGCCATCTAAGCGTGCGCTCTTCCATGTTCTTTGACTTTATATTCTTTATCAGGGAACGAAGGCCGTCAGTGATGAAAGTTTCAAGCAGTCCTGCATTGGGGAACTCTTTTTCGTAAAGCTCCCCCATCGCCTCGCATACTACCGGCTTGTAGTCTTTTACATACCTTGCGGGACGCGTGTACTCTTCTATGACATCGGCTGCGGACCATGTTATCTGATAATTGAAGGGCGGCACTTGTCTGTGAGGGATCCCCCCTACATAAATGACCGCATTTTCAACTTCGTCCAGCATGGAAGCTCCCCTTCCTATAAGGAAGTTGGACATGCCCGGTGCTACTCCCATATCGGGGACCACTGTCACTCCGTGTTCCTTTGCCATTCCGTCAAGTTCTTCGAAATCCTCCGGCATAAAGGATATATCAGCCATGTTTTTGCCTGCTTTAATGACGATCTCCATCATTTTTCTCCCGAATTTTCCGGGAACTCCTGCAGTCACGATATCTGCGTCCCTGAGCAACTGGGAAAGGCAGACCGAATCTGTACATGAACAGACAGCCGTTGTGATTTTGGGATGATCCTCTCTTATCAAAGAAAGCGCGTTTTCGTTGAGATCAACTACAGTTACACCGAAACTCCTGCTCATATCTGAGGCTATTATGCTGCCTACCAGCCCTGCTCCGATCTGTATTGCTTTCATAAAGACACCTCCGCCTAAGGAATATTAATTTTATTTTAGCCTGATAAAGTATCTTATGTTCCCGGTCATGACCTGCTATAGTTCCAGACGTTTGAATCCTTGAGGGGCTCAGGGTTTCCTGTGATAACTATCCTGTCGTCTTTAAAGTCTATTTTTGATATCCTTACAGGAAAAGGGATCCTCTCTCTTTCTATAAGCGGGTTTATTCGTTGAAGAAGCTGCGATGTCAGATATTCGGGCTGTTTGACCCCCGCTACGAAGAGTGTGGTGTCTGTCAGACTGAGTCCTCTCTCGTCAAAGGAGAGTTTGGAAAGTACCTCCATCCTTATGTTGAATGTAAAAAGGAATGTCGCAACGTAGGACCCTGATACACGTATGCCGTTCTTTGAAAAGTCGCATTCAAGGTTTTTGAATCCCTTGATGTCTTCCATCTCTTTACTCGTGTACTCTCTGAAGTCTTTTTCAAGGAGCACAACTTCCCCCCTTGAGTAATGGATCATGTCTGCCAGCTTATACTTATGGTTTTCATCATTTTCATCAATTTCGTTGGGGGGTTCCTTCATCATTGCGTAGAGAGAGACGCTCTCGATCCTTACGCCTTTGATAACTATCCCTGTTGCCTTGGCATAAAGAAAGCTCCCTCCGCCTGTCGCCTGGACTGTAAGTTTTTCAGGGTCGAACTCTTTTACAAGAAGCTTCCCTACCTTTTCTTCTATGCGTTCCTGAGCAGCTGAAGCTGAAGGAAAAATGAACAACGCTGCAATGACAAACAAAAAAACGAAAAGGTTCAGTGAGCGCACTTTTGAAGGGTCAGCAGAAACGTGCATTGTCTCTATCAATCCTCTCTACGGATAGCATACTCGAACATTCTACCACTTAGGAGATACTTAAAATTGGTATTACATGCAAAAACTATCTAGTAATATTTCTTATTTTATGTCTATGAAGATTACACATAATAGTCGATCCAAATGTGTATTTTACTCTGAAAATCATCAATACTAATAATATTGCTCGTTCAAGTTTTTGTCTTTTGACATAAAATCTCGACCCTACTTAGAGATCAGGACTTTCATCAACATTCTGATGTAATTTTCCTTCAACTCTCTCATATCCGTGTTTTTAAGCCTGATGCAGCCCTCTGTTATATCTTTGCCAATTGAATCAGGATCATGGGTCCCATGGATCCCTATGCCTTTCCAGGGAGTTTTTAGTCGGATGAACCAAGGACCGTATGCCCCATTTATCATTCCTTTTCCGTCCCTGAAGTCATGTACCCAACCTGTTGAGTTCTGTATCTGCGATACCTCAAAGCTGCCCTCAGGCGTCCTGTTGTCCCCTGAACGTTCTTTCTGTCCCGTATTCCTTCCGACGGCAACAAAGTACTTCTTTATTGTTTCATCACCCTTCATTACATACAGGGTGTACTCGCTTTTAACTATCTTCAGCCACAGTGAATCGTCTTGTACGGAAAGGCCGGCGGAACCGCTTTCGGTCGCAGCATGAAGGATCTCACTCCCTAACGGGAGAATGATGAAGATAAAGGTGAGGCAAATAAGTTTGAGGAAATTCAAAATGCTTTTGTTGTTATACATGGGATCTTCCTTTACCCCTCTGTTTTTAAAAAATGACAGTCTCGCTCTCTTTCGCCCCAATCCCGTGCAGAGTCTCCTTAAAGATAGCTTTCATCAGGAGAAGATCAGAAGACCTTGTACTTTGATGGCTGAAACGTGCTCAACTTCGTTATGATGTCTTCTTTCTTGCCTTGACTGCCGATCTGTTTGCAAGAGACTCCAAGACACCTTCTTCAACAATGACTTCTGTGTTAATTCTATCATTTGCACAGTCCCTTGTTTTAATGTAATAACCTAATATATTTAATTCACCGATGTAAAGAGGTATCGTGTGAGGTAAAATGTTATGTATTCATAGTTAAAGAAATGGAGGGCTGCATGATGTACAAGTTCAAAGCACGGTTTATTAAGAGTTTAATTTTTACTCTGGCTTCGCTCTTCATCTTCTGTACCCCATCATCATCAAATTCAGAGGACCTGCAGGGCATATCATTGCTTGGCATATATGTTTCAGGCCAAGAAAGGCTTATGGTGAGAGAAAACAAAGGCATCCTTGAGGTCCTCTGCGACACAGAGAAGAAAGAAGAAAAAATGTTCACTACCTATACCAGTTTTCCGCTCATACAGACAGGGGTAAATAAGTACACTTTATTAAACAGCAATCCGTTGAAAAATGAACGGCTGAAAGCTGATTTTAACATAGATGCAGGTGGTAAGGGCTCTTCTCTGACTGTCGGCGGGAAAAAATTCCACAGAAAATTTTTTGACGTTGAAATGGGCAGGACATTCAAGATCAAGCCTCTTATGAGAGAGGAAGAGCTTAGGGAACGTGCTCTGGCGGCTGCTCCTCCTGCTGAGCCGGGAGAGTTTTTAAAACCTGACCTTATAGAACTGATAAAGCTGGACCCAACAATAAAAACAGATATCCTTTACGCAACAGAAAACAACTTCATGGGCATTCGCCTCTATGATCAGCCGCGCGCTTTTCTCCAAAGGCAAGCTGCAGCTGCACTGGTAAAGGCAAACAGCAAGCTTTCTGAATATGGTTACGGACTGATAGTATACGATGCTTACAGGCCCTGGTACGTGACAAAGATGTTTTACGACGCCACACCTGACCACCAAAAGGATTTTGTGGCAAACCCGTTACAGGGGTCAAGACATAACCGTGGAGGAGCAGTTGATGTAGGGCTCTACGATCTTAAAACCGGACAAACGATCGACATGGGAAGCGGTTACGATGAGTTTTCGATACGAGCCCACCCTGATTATCCGGGAGGAACTTCAGAGCAGCGTGAACTGAGGAACAAACTGCGTGTCATAATGGAAGGAGAGGGTTTTAAGGTTTTTCATAATGAATGGTGGCATTTCGACTACCGGATGTGGAAAAAATATCCGATCATGAACCTTAGGTTCGAGGAAATATAAAATATTAGTCGATCCATAATTACACTAAGGAGGGATGAACATGTTTGAATTCATAAACAGGATCATCAAAGCAGCCAACAGATATACGTTCTGGGACTACTTCTTCCTTAAAACTACGGTCCTCGTTTTTGGCATCTTGATAGGCACATATTTCGCAAGCTTTTTTATTGACCACACTCTCTTCCTGTGGCTGGTATTCCTTGTGACATATGTTTATATCATGTACAGGACTTTTATCAAGCACATGAAATGAGACTCCAATAATAGAGTCATGGCCAAACATAAGAGGCACCCCAAAAGGGATGCCTCTTATGTTGATCCTTTCGGATCAAAATCATAAATTTCTTTTGCTTGCGATCAGTCTTCTATGCCGGCGTATTCTTTGGCTTTTTCCAGAGCCTTCAGCAGCTGCTTTTCATACTTTGCCGGCACATCAAAACTTTTGAGCTTTTCCATATTGAATATTTGCGCCTGGTCCATGCTTCCGGCAGAAAATCTGCCCCCGCCGCCACCGCCTTTTGACCTCCTGCGGATCTTTTCGAGCTCAGAATTCAGAGCCCTCAATACCTCTTTTGCCATCGTCCTGGAAGGATGTTTCGAGTCCTTGCACAGTTCTCTTATCTCTTCGTTGATTCTTTTTGCTTCATCGTACAGCATAATATATTCTCCTGTTCTCAACAGGGAAAAGCCAGTTATTTTTGCCTTCTGCCTAGACCCCTTATCGTTCCGGCTTAATTATTCAGACCGATCTATTATAAACTTCCTTGATGTAAAAATGGAGTACCGTCTTTTTAGGATACCATATTTCTCATATTTTTTCATTTTTATCGGACAATGTCTGAAAATTCAGGGCAAAAAAGATGAGAGATCCATTATCAGATCTCCCATCATTATACGTTACTGTCTTTTTTTATAAAAAACGGGCAGCTATTGGATCTTAATTTTTAAAGCTGTATCTCAAATCTTTTCTCTGTTCCGTTTCTGGAGATAGATAACGTTATCAACGACCTAGACTGATGCCTGTTTGAAATGTAGTCACTGAACCAGGCAGGGTCAAAATTCCTTGTTTCATATACATCCACTTTGAGCAAGACATCTCCCGGCCTTATGCCGGCATAGTATGCCGCCGTGCCCTTGCCGACTTCCCTGATGATCATATGCCCGGAAGGGCTTCGCGTTGACCTGTCAAGCTCAAACCCTGCATATTGCAGTGTACCACCCTGATCAGATACGATCATTACAGCAGGAGTGTAGCTCGGTACTACCGGCACCTGACGTACTCCTTCCGAAGGAAGCGGAGCGGTCTGGCCTGCGGACCCTGAATAATAATCACTCTCCTCCGCTGCAAGTGAATACTCCGGAACTGATATTCGGGCATACACCTTTCTGTTCTCAGGAAGGAAAGTGTAAGATATCTGGCTGCCGTCGTAGAAGCCGTCAACTTTTAAGACCAGCAACCCGCTCCTTACGTCAATATTCGTTCTCTTTCCCTCTCCGTCCCATGTTTTCGCAAGAAGAGCGGCTGCCTGCTCCGAACCATACTCTGAAGCCATTTTGGAAGCTCGGGCTGCCTCTGTTTTTGCGTTTTGGCTGATCCTGGCTTTAATGTCGCTTATCTGTCTTTCACGCGCATAACTGTTCGAGTAAGAATAGTCGTTTCTGTCTGGGCTTGAATAGGGGACATTAGCAGACGGAGAATACTGCGGAGCCCTGTTCATATTTGATATCATTGTGCCAATGAGCAACCCTGCTCCAAGGCTGATCCATATGTCATTGTTGTTGTAGTGCCTATAACTCCTGTAGCGGGGATAGTTGTAATATCCCGGGCGGTAGTACGGGCGGAATATAGGTCTTGGCGGAGGTCCGGGATAATGTCCTGGCCTGTGTCCGGGACGAGGTGCTGCCTGTGCCGCGGGTACAGCAAACAGGCATATCATTACTGCGATAGAAATTATTCTTGACTTCATCTTCAATACACCCCTTTGCAGCATAGCCATTAAATGGCATAAACGATCAGAGCCAACATGCCAATTCTTAACTGTATCTGATTTTACCTCTATATTTTATGACAGAAATGTGTGAATTTTATGTGGATTTTGTGAGTTGATCCCTGAAAGCTGTGATCCCCATAATTTAAACCGAAACGGCCTGAATACTCAACATTATATTTTGTTATAAACACGACACATTGTCCTTACATTAGGCCACTTCAATATTTAATGTAAGTTATTCAATTTTTTAGTGATTAATTAGTTGCCATAAGGTTAATTATTAAAGTCATAAGACCTAAATTTAAACCTAATGCTTAAATTACTGTTGACGTCATCCTCCTGCTGATGTAGTTTATATAAATAAACAGCAGGAATGAGGGTATCCAAATCAATGGATCTAATAAAAAACAATCATCAAGAAACTGAAGCCACCTTTGTCCGGTCAGTCTATAACTCTATGTTCAATTTCACTCAGGACGCCATATCCCTTCTTGACACTGAACTGAATATCATCAGAGCAAACATCCCCTTTATGAACATCGCCCGAAACTATTCACCCTCAACAGAAATAAGTCATATTTTTGACCTTATACGCAACGAGGACGACAGAAGATGTTTTTTATCTGTGATCGATGACAACATCGTGTCCCGGGAGATCACGCTTGACTCTTTGCAGGAAAAGGAGCCTTGTGTTCTACATATAAAACTCGGCCCGATAAAAGACAATGGGAGGATAATAGGTGCATATGCCATTTTCGTGGACATAACCGATTTCAAAAAAAGGGAAAACGAACTCAACAGACGTTTCAAACTAATATGCAACCTGGTCGATAACGCCAACCTTGGGATCGTAATCATTGGACAGGATCACAAAGTTATAGAGTCCAACGATCGTTTTTGTGAAATGATCGGATACTCACATGAGGAAATAACTGATCTCCATTCATGGGATTGGGAATATTTGGCTGATGAAAATGCGATAAGGAAGGGATTCGCCGACCTTTCAGAGGTTCGTTATACTTTTGACACTATTCACAAAAGAAAAGACGGTACGACCTATCATGCCACTGTCTCCGCATCCGGCGCTGATGTCTTTGGTGACGGAAACGACGTGATAATGTGTATCAGCGAAGATATCACCGCAAAAAAAGAAATGGAAGAAAAATTGAGACTCAGCGAGACAAAATTCAGGACATACTTAGAAAATGCTGCAGATATGATCCTGACTGTGGATATTGATGGAAAAATTAATTATGTCTCACCTAACTGTGAAAGAATATGCGGTTTCAATGCTGATGAGATCATAAATAAACGGGCTGCAGATTTTTTTATAACCGAGAAAACTGAGTCTGAAAAAGATCCATTCGGCACACTATTTATAGATGACAATAATAATAAATACCGTTCTTTTAAAATAATGCACAGAGATGGTTCTTTTCACTGGTATGGAGTTACTATTTCTAAAACAAGCGACGTGAACGGCAAGGATATAATTATCTGCAACACCAGAAATATCGATGAAAGTATTGAGAAAGAAAAGAAGCTGGAATATTTAAGTCTCTATGACCACCTTACCGGCGTTCCCAACAAAGCTTTTTTCGATGCGATGCTTAAAAGGGCTCAGACAAGCGCTCATAGACCTTTGTCGCTTCTCGTCTGTGATCTTGATTATTTGAAAACAATAAATGACGAACACGGACACGCAAAGGGTGACGAAATACTCCAAAAAACTGCGCAGCTCATCCAGTCATCTTTGCGCAAAGCCGACTTCATCTCAAGGGTAGGCGGAGATGAATTTGCTGTCATACTTCCCGGAGCTGGCCAAAAAGAAGCAATGTCTGTAGTCAAAAGGATCTATCGCACATTTAAAGATCATAATTCTCTAAAAGGGGCCTTCCCTTTCAACATATCTATTGGTATTGCAACAGTAAACGATCCATTAACATCATTAAAGGATGCCTTAAACGAGGCTGACTTGAACATGTACTCAAGAAAACAGATAAATAAGGGTGAACTTCAGAGATAAAAATGTCCATATGGACTTTGATGCACTGTTCACAATCTCCTTTATGTAATATAATTTAGCGGTTTATTCAATATATCACCATCCTGAAAACAACTTGGGTGATTTTATTCATGTTCAAAAAGACGGTCGGATCTACGCGCTTGAATAACAGTGCTTTTAACAAATATTTTTTGGCGGCTTCCTTGATATTTTTTATTTTTGCGGCTAACCACGTATACAGTACTTGGAAAGAATACATGTCCAGGGAATTGTCTTATGCCGTAATACTGGCGGAATCAACAGGGGCTTTTATATCTCAGGATCAAATCTCTTCCCTGTATCATACAAACGACATTGAACATAATGACCGGTACATATTTTTAAAAAAGAGCTTACAAAACCTGGAGGACTCAGTTCCCCAGGTTTCATCTGCATACCTTCTTTCAAAAATTGACGGCAAAGTACACTTTCTTGTTGATTCTGCAAACCGGGAAAAGATCAGCAACTCTGAGAATACTGCTTTCTTCCCTGATGAAAAAGAAGATCACATTCTGCAGTTCTTTGAAGGAGGGGCTCCCTCCCCTAATGGTTCTGTCCACAATGACGGAGAGATAACCAGCGTTTATGCCCCTGTACTGAGTAACACAAACGGTGATGCAACAGCCGTTATTGGCATAGACTATTACACTAAAGCTCTCAGGGCTGAAGCAATGAAGATGGCCTTAAATTCAACTATGACTGTCCTTGCGCTATTTATACTTCTTCTTGCAGGATATATGATCATCATCAAAAATGTCTGTATACAGTCTATAGGCGAAAAACTGCAGGAAAGTGAGTACCTTTTGAAGAATGTCTTTCAGAGAATACCGGTTGGTATAGCAGCCGGTAACAGATTTGGTAATTTCTCTGAGATAAACCCAACCTTTGAGAAGATAATCGGATGGTCAAAGGAGCAACTTAAAGGCTGCGACTGGAAAAAAATAACACATCCGGATGACCTTCCCCAAAATATTGAAAAATACGAAAAGTTTATAAAAAGAGAGGTCAGCGAATACTCGATTGAGAAAAGAGTTATGAGATACGATGGCTCATACTCCTGGATAAGCTTTGAAGTGGCTGCTCTTGACGAATCAGGGGAAGACGACCGGCTGCACATGTGGATCATCCAGGATATAAATGAGAGAAAGATAGCAAAAGAGGCCCTGGAAGAAAGTGAACGGAGCAAATCCGTGCTTCTTGCAAACCTGCCCGGGATGGCTTACAGATGCCTTTATGACAGAAAGTGGACTCTGCTTTTTGTATCAGAAGGTTGCTACGAACTGACAGGATACAGACCTGAAGACCTTGTAAACAGCAAAGAACGGTCTTTCAACGACCTTATCAAGGAAGAGTACAAGGAAACGCTCTGGCTTGAATGGGGAAGGATCCTCGCCCAACACAGCACCTTCAGGAGTGAATATTTCATAACAACTGCATCAGGAGAGAGCAAATGGGTCCTTGAAACAGGACAGGGGGTCTATCGCAGCGACGGAAGCGTCGAAGCAATAGAAGGAATAATCATCGACATATCAAACCTCAAGAAAAAAGAGGAAGAGATCCAATACATAAATGATCATGATCATCTTACTGATCTTTACAACAGGCAGTACTTTGAAAAAAAACTGTCGGGTATGAACAAAAAAGAGAACCTCCCTTTATCGATACTAGTGGCAGACATAAACGGTCTTCACCTTATAAACGAGGCGTTCGGACAGCATGAGGGCGACCTGGTAATAACAAAATCAGCAAGGATCATCCAGGGCTGCTGCAGGGAAAAGGATATCACAGCCAGGATAGGCGGAGATGAATTTGGGATCATTATGCCGCAGACCGGAAACACTGAAGCTCACGAACTGCTCGACATGATAAAAGAGGCTTGTGTCAGGTACAACGAGAACAACAGGTCCAGATCGCCGGAAATAAATATCTCTATGGGTTACTCCACAATAGAGGAAGAGCTCGAACTTGTCGAAGATGCTATGAAGACTGCAAATGAATATATGAGAAACAGAAAACTATTCTCTCAGCAAAGCTCTTACAGCGACATAATCTCATCCATAATGACAACAGTCTACGAAAAATCACAGGAGACGGAAAAACACGCAGAACGTCTGGCAGAACTCTCTACAAAGACCGGCAGGATGCTAAACCTCATGGAGAAGGACCTTGGGGAGCTCCAACTTCTTGGCATGCTCCACGACATAGGTAAGATAGGAATAGACGACAAAATACTGAACAAGCCCGGAAAGCTGACTGAAGAAGAATGGGTCATCATGAAGAGGCATCCGGAGATAGGTTACAGAATAGCTAAAGCTTCACACAAGCTGTCCAGAATTGCCGATTACATCCTTTCCCATCACGAAAGATGGGACGGTGCCGGGTACCCTAAAGGACTGAAGGGCGAGGATATCCCACTGCTTTCAAGGATACTGGCTGTAGCGGATGCTTACGATGCGATGACAGAGGACAGAGTCTATCGAAAGGCTATGTCAAAAAAACAGGCTATAGAAGAGATTAAGAAAAATTCAGGGAGCCAGTTTGATCCTTTGATCGCCAAAATATTCATTGAGAGCGTCCTTATGGAAGAAGACTGCTTACCACCGGGGAAATAAAATAATGTTATGCTTCTGCTTGACTCTTTCTGAAAAACATTGAGGAAGCAACAGCACACATCACAATAACAGACCCTGCCAACTCATATCCTGACGGCATCTGATCAAGCAGCAGAAATGCCAGTATCAGTGCAAAAACTATTTCGAGGGTGCATATCAGGCTCGCAGTTGACGGAGGAATATAGTTCAAAGAAGAGAACAGACAGCCGAAGCCAACTAGCCCTGCAAAAGCAGCAGGATATTGCAATATCAGAAACAACCCCGGCGTCATTACTTTTATGTCAGACCATCCGCCCAGAACTGAGTTCAAAGAGATCAGCAATGCCCCGCCTAAAAGGTAGCTGTAGAAGAGCTGAAGTATCGGGTCTGATTTGCTCTTTTTCCCCATTGATCTCGAAACAAGAGCCTGTCCTGAAAATCCAATTACTGAAACGATCCCCCAAACGACCCCTGCCACAGAAATGGGACTGTCGTCAACATTTCCTGATCCAAACCCCACATAAAGGCCAATAAGCACAAGGAATCCGCCGAGGACCTCGACAAACGACGGCCTTTCCTTTGTTATCAAAAAAGCACCTGCCATTGTTACCAGAGGAAATGTGTAGTGGAGCATCAGAGCCTTTGGGACCGAAAGATAAGAACATGACATCATAAAACCTGTTGCGTTCAGCACAACGGTAAAAAGCCCCAGAATGAAGTACATGGTAAACATCCTGCGGGATAGTGCAAATTTTTCTTTTCCTCCGGTTAAAAAAAGCCAGGCCCCCGCAACAGCAACTATAAATATTGCGCGGTAGGAGACAACTGTTATCTGACTTAAACCGGTGGATGCAATTATTTTAGCAGCAGGGCTCGTGCCGCCCCAAAGAAGGGCCGTACAAAAAGCTAAAAGAACCCCTCTCCAATAATTATTTATCAAAGCCTCATCTCCACCTTTGAAACAGGCAAAAAGTTATATATGCATGTTATTGGACATTAAAATCCGCCGCTTAAATGATCCGTTCAGTCAAATCTCATTTTTAGCGCGTATGCATTCATCTTTTGAAATAATGTCCGTTCTTAGATCAATATTTATTTTTGTGAGATCATTTTAGACAGTCTTTTTTATGAACTGACATCAATCCCTGTTTCAGCTACCTTACTGTCACTGAACAAATGTGGTATCTGAGTGGAGCAACAGATCCTTCCCAGGATCTCCTGTAAGCAAGGAGAAGGTCTGATCTGCCTGCGGAAAGTGCGCTGAACTTCAATGTTTCATATCCGGGACGTCCCTTCAAGTGCCCTCCGGCTTCGCTTTTATCATCCGGCTGCTCCATTATTTTTTCTTTTAAAGAAAGGATCTCTTCCCGGCCATTTACTATAGCTGTCCATGAATAACCGGTTGAAGGGTTTGAAGGAAGCTTTACAATGTATTCTGATCCGGGGGATATTTTCGCAAATTCGGCTGTCAAAGAAAGGCTTTGACCTTCAGGAAACCGAAGCCCCCCCATACGGACGGTTTCGCAATTCGATTTCGTCAGGCGCACTGCAAAAAAAGTTCCGGGAACAATGCCTGAAATATAAAATCTGCCTTCCTGGTCAGAAACAGCCTGTCTTAAATTTTTGCCATCCCATGTATTGACTTTGACACCCCTTATCGGAACTCCTTGATGATCGGTGACAATACCTTCCAATCTGTTCTCTGAAGCATCTGCAATATTTATTAAACCCGCTGAAAGTACCAGCAATAACAAAGAAAATACAACAACATGTCCCATCTTCATAAAAACACCTCCCGGTTTCTTTGATCCTTTTCTAAATACAGCAGGATGTCAGTTTTTATCTATGTCCTGATTATATTTTAATTCCCTAATACGCCGCATCTCTATTATTACATAGGAAAAGATAGGCATTCAAGGCAAAAAATGAATCTTTATATGTGAGACGAATTTGGACTGAAGTAAATATTTTATTATCCAGACAGTTAAGGATGGTAAGCTTCAAATAATTAAGAAATGCTGCATTCTTGATCGTGACAAAAAACAAAAACCTCCGAATAGCATCGGAGGTTTAAAAATTTCTTATTGGTGGCGCTGACTGGATTTGAACCGGTGACCTGTCGGGTATGAACCGAATGCTCTAGCCAACTGAGCTACAGCGCCAGAAATGGTTGCGGGGGCAGACAGTAGGTTTTTAAAGTTTCCGCCGTGCCTGACAGTGGTAATGTAAAGTAAAGCCTGTCTGGAGCGGTGTTTTTTTGCCTGTTTGTCCTGTTACCCGCAAGTAAACAAAAGCTGTTCCTGTATTTAATTTGTACTCGAGTTAAAACGCCAAACTTCAATTTCCGCAACTTCCTGCAACAAGTAGAGATTCTAACTGATTCCAGACATTTATGCAAGACCCCAAATTAAAAAATAAACCGAAATAAACTCCAAACGGATCTCACAGAAATCGAACTATATGTTTTATGGGAACTTAAGCTCTGCGCTTCGATTGTAGCACAATATGTATGGGGTTTAAAGCATATGTATGGGGTTTAAAGCGGGGGAAAACCTCATTTACCGGATTTAAACCAACTGTTCAGGAAATTAAACTATGTGTTGTTTAAATATATTCGTTTTCATATAATTGTTGTATGGGAATGTTTAAAGGAGGCGTTCCGGGATGGTGAGGTCAGGACTGGTATGGGATCGGCGAACCTTGACAAAAGAATATTGATATAGTTGTAGTCACAGGGGTTATAGCCACCGACCATCTTCCGATACTGTATAACACCGCAGGCTTCGGGGAGAATTTAAATGAAGTTATAGCCACCGGTCATCTTCCGATACTGTATAACGCGACCCGGAACTGCTTGGAGGGAATATTGGTTATAGCCACCGGTCATCTTCCGATACTGTATGACAAAGAAATTTGCGGCTCTGCAATCATCGCTGTTATAGCCACCGGTCATCTTCCTATACTGTATAACTAATAAAAAGCACTGGGGGATCTATTATTCGTTATAGTCACCGACCATCTTCCGATACTGTATAACCGTAAAGCCGATTTACATCAGCCTGCACCTGTTATAGCCACCGTCCATCTTCCGATACTGTATGACCTGCACAGGTTTGGTCCGCGCCGCACTTTCGTTATAGCCACCAGTCATCTTCCGATACTGTATGACCACGATTATTCCGTTTGACAGGATCACATCGTTATAGCCACCGACCATCTTCCGATACTGTATAACTCGTTTCTGCCAGTTCTGTTGAAACCAGTCGTTATAGCCACCGGTCATCTTCCGCTACTGTATGACCTTCATGCTGCTCGCCTCCGTTATATTTAAGTTATAGCCACCGGTCATCTTCCGATACTGTATGACCACGATTATTCCGTTTG
>Ga0334883_1001939_pt1 | contig 27882 bp, 23 predicted proteins | sample GraSluR1_MG_6_FD_207230 | JGI IMG/M metagenome (GOLD analysis project Ga0334883, IMG submission 207230) | Sludge microbial communities from methane-producing bioreactor in Wageningen University, Netherlands - Granular Sludge_09_05-R1 | ecosystem: Engineered > Bioreactor > Anaerobic >...
TTATTCTTAAACGCTTTGCCAAGCTATCTGAGGTGCCAATTGCTATTATGTGCGTGACCTATATAGATTTTTCAAGGTTCAAGTCATGTTTTGCTACTGGGAAAGTTGAGTTAGAAAAATAAATCGAAATGTAAAGGGTGATATGAATGTCAGCTTGGGAATATATCAAAAGTGACTTTGAGGCTGCGATGCGTAACGATCCTGCGATACCCAAAGGAATACGGGGGGTGCTGGAGGTAGTCCTCTGTACCCCGGGATTCCTCGCGATCACATTTCACCGCGCCTTCCACTTCATGCATTCCACTATGCACATCCCGGTATTGCCCCGTTTTCTCTCGCTGATAGTGAGATGGTGGACAGGGATCGAGATCCACCCGGGAGCAAAGATCGGCAGGGGGTTCTTTATTGACCACGGAGCAGGGGTCGTAATCGGAGAGACTGCTGAGGTGGGGGAAAACGTGACCCTCTATCAGGGAGTGACTCTGGGCGGAACAGGCAATGAAAAAGGTGCAAAGAGACATCCCACCCTCGAATCAAACGTTTTCGTCGGCAGCGGGGCAAAAATTCTTGGCCCCATAACTGTCGGAGCAAATTCAAGGATAGGTGCAAACAGCGCCGTGCTTAAAGATGTCCCCAAGAATGCCACAGTTACCGGAATGAGGGCAAGGATAATAAAAATAGACGGCAAAAGGGTCAGCGAGTGTCCCGCCGGCATTAACCCGGAAGAACTCTGGGCGAAGCTCTTAAGGGTGGAAGAAGAAATGGCCATGCTTAAAAAAGAGATAAAGACACTTAAAGGGGAAAAAGAGGGTCCGGTCATCCCCTCTCATATAGAGGTCGAGGTCCTTCATAAAGGAAAAGAATGACCTTCCGGTCGGCTAAAACTGCTCTGTTATTCAGTTTCTTCCGAAGTCCCCGGGCCTTTCTCAGGTCCCGGGACTCTTTTTTGGGAGAGATAGACCCCAAGCAGTATGAGCAGTCCGCCCGCTGCGGCAAAGACGGTTATCCTCTCGTGAAGAACAACAGCAGCGGAAATCATGGACATCGGCGGCAGCAGATAAATAAGATTATTCGCCCTCACTGCGCCAAGTTTCCAGATAACCTTATTCCAGAAGAGAAAGCAGAGGGCCGATGCGAATATCCCAAGAAACAAAAGGTGCCCCATTACTCTACCTTTCATTAGTAAGTCTGGTTCCCATTCGAACAAAGGAGTAAAGAGCAAAGGTATCAGCGAAAGCAGTGAGTAAAAAAAAGTCTTTCTCGTAATCACTGCGGCTGAATAAAAAGAGCAGTTAAAATCCCTGATAATTATTGAATAGAAGGCGAAGGATAGTGCTGCGGCTATAGCAAGAACGTCTCCGATGGGATTTAGCTTAAGCAGGAAATGACCGTTAAAAACTATTAAAAAAACTCCCGCAAGCCCAAAGAAACAGCCCTTGATAAAATTTGCTGTTATCTTTTCATTTTTTGTCATAAAGTGGGCAACCAACCCTGTCAGCATCGGAGCTGTTGATACAAGTAGCGAGACGTTTGATGCAGTACTGTACAAAAGGGCAAAATTCTCGCAGAGGAAGTAGAGGGTCACCCCAAGGAAGCCCGCAATCGCAAACTTTACCTCATCACGGAAGTTTAGCGGCCACATTATTTTTGGGCTTGCTGCAAAAAAAAGAAAATATGCTATGGCATACCTGTAAAAGAGTATCTCCGTAGGGGACAAATACTCAAGAAGTGTTTTTGTGGAAACGAAGGTAACGCTCCATATAAATATTACGAATAGTGCAAGAGTATAGCTTAATATCATGTTTTTTCTCATGTTCATACAATTCCTTATCATTAATTTCATTAAGAAGGCCTTTTGTTCTTTTTCAAAACCAGAAACTACCTATCCGCCGTGATATTGTATACCGTTTTTTGTCAGGCGTCTTGATATTTTGCATTTTTAGGGTCGAGTTGCTAGAATCAACAGGGCATGTTATACATACAAATCGGGGGCAAAGTGATGGACGATAAAAATTACCCGCTGGTAAGAATGAAGAACATCGATAAGATCTTCTATGGCTCATATGCAAACAGGGATGTAGATTTTGAGCTGTTCAGTGGTGAAGTCCACAGTATCCTTGGCGAAAACGGCGCAGGCAAAACAACTCTTATGAACTGCCTAGCAGGAATATACCTGCCTGACGCAGGGACTATAGAAATTGACGGAAAGCCGGTCATTCTTTCCAACCCACGCCTGGCTATAGAAAATGGAATAGGCATGGTCCACCAGCACTTTATGCTCGTTCCTGTATTCACTGTCTGGGAAAACATGGTCCTTGGACTCAGAGACGAGCCTCTTAACCTGAATAAAAACAAGATCATCGAAAAGATCCGCAGCCTCTCAGAGAAGTACGGACTCAAGGTCGATCCGGAAGCAAAGATATGGCAGCTCTCCATCGGCGAGCAGCAGAGGGTCGAAATACTTAAGATGCTATACAGGGGGACGAAAGTCCTCATCCTCGACGAACCAACCTCAGTCCTCACCCCTCAGGAGACAAGAGAGCTTTTCCGCACAGTTAAAAACATGGTCAGCAACGGACATGGCATAGTCCTTATCTCACATAAGATAGAAGAGATCATGGAGGTATCCGACAGACTAACGATCCTCAGAAAAGGTGTAAAGGTCGGGACCGTACCTGCAAAAGGGATCTCCAAAGAGGAGATCGCTGAAATGATGGTCGGGCATCAGCTTGAAGGAATAGTCATTTCAGAGGACCGGCCCGAACCGGGAGAGACCTTTCTTGAATGCAGGGGCATCTGCGTAAAGAATGACCGAAATATCCAGGCCCTGACAGATCTGACCCTTTCTTTACGCTCCGGAGAGATACTGGGAATAGCCGGAGTTGACGGCAACGGTCAGGAAGAACTCTGCGAAGTCCTTGCCGGACTTCGTGCCCCGGAGAACGGGGTCATCGTGATAGGAGGCAAGGATATTACTGGATCCTGCACGAGGAACTTCATAAATTCCGGCGTCAGTTACATCCCTGCCGACAGGAAGGGAGTAGGCCTGATCCCCAACATGAACCTTGAAGAGAACATGCCTCTGAAAAATTACTGGGAACCTCCGGTGGAGATAAAGAAATACTTTATGGACTGGAAATACATTGCAAAATTTGCCACAGAGAGAGTAAAAAAATATGACGTGCTTGCTCCTTCGATGCATGCGCCTGTAAGGATACTGTCAGGAGGCAACCTGCAAAAACTGATGCTGTCCCGGGAAATTTCCGACGGCACAAAGGTCATAATCGCAATGCAGCCGACATGGGGACTTGATGTAGGGGCAGCTGAATTTGTCCATCAGAGGCTCATGGAGGCAAGGGACAACGGGGTAGCCATACTGCTCATATCCAAAGACCTGCAGGAACTGATGTCTATTTCAGACAGGCTGGCTGTCATATACAGCGGTTCAATAGTAGGGGTCATAGACGATCCCCGCAGTACCGACGCGGAAACCCTCGGGCTCATGATGGCAGGAGTGAAGCCGCAGGGAATAGAGAAATGACAGGTACCGGGCGTTCAATTAAAGACACTCCTAATGATTTTTTCGCTGTCTTGCCTTAATAAACAGAATATTCAGCTGTGATACCGGTATTTTTATGAACCGGACATTTATTGAAGTGTACCTTTTATTTTTTCATTTAAATGATAGAATCTTACATGGCGCCGAGAAAAGGCGCTTTTAATGCTTTGGATATAAGTTTTTGCCTTATGCATATAGAGGAGGAAAGCTATATGAAACTTCCGTCATTCTGGGGAGGCATACACCCGCCTCAGAAGAAAGATGCGACTGCGTACAAAAAAATTGAAGAATACCTGCCAAAAGGGGAGCTGGTCTTTCCGATGGCCCAAAACCTAGGCGCTCCCTGCCAACCGGTAGTAAAAAAGGGGGACAGGGTGCTTGTCGGACAGAAGCTGGGCGATACCGAAGCCTTCGTTTCGGCACCGATCCTATCAAGCGTCTCGGGAACAGTAAAAGAAATCGGGTTGAGGTTGACATCGGCCGGTATCTACGAAAACTGCGTAATAGTTGAAAACGATGGTCTTTATGAAAAAGACCCCTCATGGGCTCCAATAGACAATTATGCCGAAGCTGATCCCAAAGAGTACCTTAAAAGGATCAGGGAGGCCGGAATTGTCGGGTTCGGAGGAGCTACTTTCCCGACAGTGGTAAAGCTATCCCCTCCGCCAGACAAAGTGATAAAGTGGCTGATAGTCAACGGCGTGGAATGCGAACCATACATAAACTGTGACAACCGTCTCATGCTTGAAGAGCCTGAAAAGATCGTAGAGGGGCTGAGGCTGATGCTGCGGCTCTTCCCGGAAGCGGAAGGCGTGATCGGGATAGAGAACAACAAGCCCGATGCTATAAAGATGATGGAGTCTGAGGTCTCAAAGCAGGGAGACAATAAGATCGCTGTAGCGTCTCTGGCAGTCAAGTACCCTCAGGGAGCTGAAAAGATGCTTATTGAAGCTGTAACGAGACAGGAATATGTCATGACAGCCCTTCCCGCAGACGTAGGATGCATCATCCTTAACGTACGCACGGTACATCAGATCAGAGAAGCCATAGCAGCGGGAGAACCCGCCATATCAAGGATCATCACGGTCACTGGAGAAGCTGTGGCTGAACCCAAAAACATCCATGTCCCTCTTGGCACTTCTATGAGGGAGCTCATAGACTTCTGCGGAGGCTTCAGGGAACAGCCTGTCAAGGTCATCTCAGGCGGCCCCATGATGGGCGTCTCACTCCGTTCAATAGATATCCCGGTAGTGAAAAGCACTTCGGGGATCCTTGCTCTGACAGCTTCAAACGCCCATCTTGCCCCTGAATCAGCCTGCATAAGATGCGGACGCTGCTTTGAGGGATGTCCCATGGGCCTTATGCCCAGCGTCCTGAATCCCCTTGTCCTTATGAGAGACTACAAGGCTTTCGAAGAAACAGGCGGGATGAACTGCATAGAATGCGGGGCCTGTTCCTATAGCTGCCCTGCAAACAGGCATCTCACCCAGTCCTTCAGGGACGGCAAATCAACTATCATGGCAATGCGCAGAAAGGCGGCGGTCAAGTAATGGAAAGACTGCTTGCAGTATCAAGCTCACCTCATATCCATGCGCAACAGGACACAAAGGCAATAATGGCGTGGGTACTTGCCGCCCTTGCCCCTGCGGGTCTGGCAGGCATATATTTCTTCGGTTTCAGGGCAGCTGCCGTCATGGCAGTCTGTGTCGCAAGCTGCAAAATATCCGAGTATATCTGGCAGAGACTGGCACAACAGACCGTCACGGTAGGAGATCTTTCCGCTGCTGTTACAGGCCTTCTCCTCGCTTATAACCTCCCTCCTTCCATTCCTTTCTGGATGGCGGCAGTTGGAAGCGTCTTTGCAATAATCGTCGTAAAACAGTTCTTCGGAGGGATCGGCTGCAACATCGTAAACCCCGCACTTGCAGGCAGGGCCTTTATGGTATCCAGCTGGCCGGTCTCAATGACATCGTGGACTGTTGACGGTGTTTCAGGAGCAACACCTCTTGCAATGATAAAAGAGGGCTCTATAGCCGATCTGCCGGGAATATACGATGTGTTTATCGGCAACATAGGAGGATGCATCGGAGAGACTTCTGCAGCAGCCCTTCTGATCGGTTTCGCAATACTGCTTTATAAAGGCATCATCAACTGGCATATCCCGGTGGTCTATATCGGTACAGTGGCTGCTTTGACAGCTGCTCTCGGAAGACCGGCAGGACCATTGTATGAAGTTATTACTGGAGGTCTTTTCCTGGGAGCCATCTTCATGGCTACAGACTACACGACGTCCCCGATGACAAAAAAAGGACAGGTGATCTTCGCCTTCGGATGCGGACTTCTTACCACGCTCATAAGGGTCTTCGGAGGATATCCTGAAGGTGTCTCTTACTCAATACTTATAATGAACCTGACTGTTCCGCTAATAGATAAATTTGCACGACCCCGCATATTCGGGGAGGTGAAGAAGCATGGCTAAAATACTTAAGCTCGCCGCTGTGCTCTTCGTCATAACGGCGGTGACAGGACTTATTCTTGGTGGAGTCTACACAATGACACTGGAACCTATCAGCTCTGCAAAGGAAATGGAAAAAATGGCGGCATTGGCAGAAACACTTCCGGAAGCCTCTGATTTTGAGGAAGTGGATTGCCCGGAGGATCACAGCATCATCAAAGAAGTAAACAAAGGCTCCGTCAACGGAGAGACTGTGGGATACAACTTGACAGTGACTCCAAAAGGATACGGCGGTCTTATAGAGATGGTGGTCGGGATCGACGACGAAGGCAAACTGATCGACATAAAGATCCTCAGCCATACGGAGACTCCCGGACTTGGTGCAAAAGCTGCCGACCCTGCCTTCTCCGACCAGTTTGAACAAAAGAACGTTGACAGGATCGTAATAACAAAGAGCGCTCCGACTGCGGAAAACGAGGTCCAGGCCATATCCGGAGCCACAATAACTTCAAGCGCGGTGGCTGATGGCGTAAATACAGCTCTTGAATACTGGTCAAAAAACCTGAAAGGGGAGGGGAATAAGTGATGATGAGTCCTCTCAGATTGCTTAAAAACGGAATTCTGACAGAGAACCCGACCTTTGTGCTTGTACTCGGTCTATGTCCCACCCTGGCGGTCACTACAAGCGCTTCAAACGGTTTCGGGATGGGACTCGCCGCTATGGCAGTGCTCATGGGCTCCAATGTCATGATATCAATGATACGGAAATTCATACCCGACGAGATCCGTATCCCGGCTTTCATCGTTGTCATAGCCGGATTCGTGACAATAACCCAGCTCCTGATCTCAGCATATGCTCCGGCTCTGGACAAATCGCTGGGCATATTCATCCCCCTGATCGTTGTTAACTGCATAATACTTGCCAGGGCGGAGGCCTTCGCATTCAAAAACGGCGTGATAGACTCTCTCTTTGACGGGATCGGCATGGGGCTTGGATTTACATTTGCCCTCACATTCATAGGAGGAATACGGGAACTTCTGGGGAACGGCACTATCTTCAATTTCTCGATCCTACCCTCCTTTTACCAGCCTGCCCTGCTTGTAATACTTGCTCCAGGCGGATTCATTACGCTGGGGATCCTGATAGCGCTTTTCAGAAACATGCAGCTCAGGAAAGAAGAAGAATCCACAGGCTTCAAGCCTGATTTTGACGGCTGGGAAAAACTGGATGCCTGCGAAGGCTGCGGACTAAAGAAATACTGCGGGGGCGGCGGATCAAACCTGCCCTGTGCGAAAGAAGAAAAGGAGGGTGACGCATAATGTCTCTGCTTGCACTCTTCTTCGGAGCCATTTTTGTAAATAACATACTTCTGGCCAGGTTCTTAGGCTGCTGTCCCTTCCTTGGAGTCTCAAGCAAGCTTGAAACAGCCAAAGGCATGGGTATCGCTGTAATTTTTGTCACTGTGATGGCTGCAACCATGACATGGCTCGCCTATACTTTCATTCTTGTACCGCTCGGGCTGCAGTATCTTTACACACTTTCGTTCATCCTGATAATCGCAGCTCTCGTTCAGTTTGTTGAGATCGTGCTCAAAAAAGTTCAGCCCGCCCTATATAAGTCTCTTGGGATATTCCTTCCGCTGATCACTACAAATTGTGCAGTTCTCGGCGTAGCGGTCATCAACATGAACGAAAAATATACCTTCATTGAATCGATCGTTCATGCGGCAGGGGCATCTGCCGGATTCCTTCTTGCGATAGTACTTATGGCGGGAATAAGGGAAAGAATAGAGATAAGCCAGAACATGCCAAGGTGCCTAAGAGGACTTCCTATAGCGCTTGTAACAGCGGGACTCATGTCCATTGCTTTCATGGGCTTCAGCGGGCTTATCAAATAGGGGGAAAATGATATGACTGGAATGATATATCCGGCAATAATAATGGGAGGCCTTGGGCTGATCTTTGGCGCCCTTCTGGCCTTTGCCTCAAAAAAATTCCACGTTGAAACGGACCCCCGGCAGGCTAATATCCGTGCTATCCTTCCGGGAGCAAACTGCGGTGGCTGCGGCTATCCCGGATGCGACGGCTTTGCTGAAGCTCTTGCAAACGGGACAGGAAAGATAACCGGCTGCGCTGCGGGAGGATCTGCCCTGGCAGACAGCATTGCTGCAATACTTGGAGTCCGGGCTGAAAAGGACGAACCCAAGATAGCATTTCTTAAATGCAAGGGGTCAAACGACAAAACCGTGAAGAACTGCGTCTACTTCGGCGAATATGACTGCAGGGCCGCTGCTGTGGTCCCGGGAAAGGGTCCCACTTCATGCGCATACGGATGCATGGGCCTTGGCACATGTGTAAGTGTCTGCGCCTTCCACGCCATGACAATAAAGAACGGCCTGGCTGTGGTGGATGCTGAAAAATGCGTTGGATGCGGAGCCTGCGTCGAAAACTGTCCGAGAGACGTATTGGTACTGGTGCCAAGGAAATCAAAGGTCAATGTTTCCTGCAACTCGCCCCTTAAAGGACCTGACGTCAAAAGGGTCTGTTCAGTCGGATGCATTGGATGCACCCTTTGTGTGAAAAGCTGCCCCGTACAGGCAATAGAGATGAAGGGCGCCCTCGCTGTGATCGATCCTGCAAAATGCATCAACTGCGGCATCTGCGCAACAAAATGTCCGACTAAAAATATAACCGACAGAAGGTCTGATGAGGAAAAAGCCTCTTCGGCTGCCAAGGAAACGGCCTCTGTCTAGCTAAAAAAGACCGGAGGGGGGCCCGGCACAGGCCGGGACCCCCTCTTTTTCTTTTATTGCAAGGCTCAGCTACTTTTTGTACTCAGCTGCCAGCTTTTCAAATGCCGGCAGAGAGTTTTCTATCTGATCGGTCCTCACGCAGTATGAGATCCGGGCATATCCCGGGCATCCAAAACCATCACCGGGGACAAGCAGAAGCTCATATTTCTTTGCCTTCTCGCAGAATGCTGCCGCATCCGGTTCCAGGGTTTTAATAAAGATATAGAAGGCTCCGTCAGGCTTGGCACATTCATAACCCATACTGATAAGACCGCTGTACAGGATATCCCTGTTCCTTTTATAGATCGAAATATCCGCTGTCCGGCCAAGACACCTTGCTATCAGATGCTGAAAAAGACTCGGAGCACAGACATAACCAAGAGCTCTGCCCGCTCCGCAGACCGCGGCATAAACATCTTCCCCATCCTGCATCCTGTTTGAGACCAACACATAACCGATCCTCTCTCCCGGCAGGGAGAGAGATTTGCTGTAGGAATAGCAGACAAAGGTGTTGTCGTAATAGTTGAGAAGGAAGGGGACTTCGACATCTCCATAGACCAGTTCCCTGTATGGTTCATCTGATATAAGGTAGATAACATGACCGAATTCCTCTGATTTTTTTTCCATTATCGAGCATATCTCTTTGACCGTGTCGAGTGAATAAACGACGCCTGACGGATTGTTTGGCGAATTGATTATCACTGCCTTGGTATTTTTGTTTACAGCCTTTTCGAATTTTTCAAGATCCACCTGGAAATTTTCTGTATTGGCCGGAATGACCGACAATGCAGCCCCTGCCGATTCGACATAGACTTTGTACTCGGGGAAATAAGGAGCAAAAGTCAGAAATTCATCTCCGGGAAGAGCCAATGCCCTGCAGCACATAGAAAGGGAAGCTGCGGCTCCGGCGGTAAGATAAAAATGATCTGCCGTGATGTCGGTCCCGTATTTGCTGTTTATATGATCAGCCAGGGCCTTTCTCACACTCATGTCTCCCTGAGCTGATGTATATCCATGGATCTTTGTAGGGTCCTCGTTGGTAAGGAGATCAATGATCGCGTCCCTTACAAATTCGGGAGCAGGGACGTTGGGGTTCCCTATGCTGAAGTCAAAAACTTTCTCTGCCCCTATCTCGCTTCCCCTTTTTTTACCATATTCAAATATTTCACGGATCTCTGATCGCTTTTTCCCAAGCTGAAGCATTTTTTCTGACAACATAGGGATATCACTTTCCTCTCAGTATACAGATTCTTAAGATATTTATGAGGCTTTGCATCTTGGCCCTGCAATTATTCTTGATGATGCTCCAATAAAATTATATGTCATGCTATGAAATTATCAAAACATATATTCCTGATATAGTATTTTTTTGCATTATAGAAAGAAAAAGCCTATTCAAACATATCTGTAAAATCAATGATTTATGTAAGTATTTCCATAGAAAAAATTTTCCGCTTATGATATTCTTACACTGCAGTTGAGAGGGAAGAAAATGAGACATCATCAATAAGGTCTCCGCAGTGGAGATCAAATCAAGGGGAGGATCTTTTAAAATGAAAAAACGCGGAATTATTGCATTTTTACTTGTTCTTTGCTTCGCTGCAGCAGCGTTCGCAGCTTTGGGCCCGATCAAAATGAGCGACCAGAAACCGACATTCGTATATGTCGGCCCGGTAGGTGACGGCGGCTACAACTTTATGCACGACCAGGGCCGCAAGATGATGGAGAAGCTCAACCCGGGCATCAAGGGCTCGATAGTTGAATCTGTCCCTGAAGGCCCCGATGCGGAAAGAGTCATGGAGACGGCTGTACGCAACGGATCTAAGGTCATTTTTGCAAATTCGTTCGGTTACATGGACCACGTCATCAACGTAGCCAAGAAATATCCTGACGTATATTTCATGCACTGCTCAGGCTATAAAGTTGCTCCGAACGTAAGCACCTACTTCGGCCGCATGTACCAGCCCCGCTACCTTTCCGGACTCGTCGCGGGCAAAGCAACGAAATCGAACCTTATCGGTTATGTCGCAGCCTATCCGATCCCCGAAGTAATCCGCGGGATCAACGCATTTACCCTTGGAGTTCGCAAGGCCAACCCCAATGCAAAGGTAAAAGTCGTCTGGATATTCTCATGGCATGATCCGGCAAAGGAAAAAGAGGCCACAAAGGCTCTCTTCGATGCAAAATGCGACACTATAGCGATGCACGCCGATACGGGCGGAGCTCCTCAGGCTGCTGAAGAACTCGGCATGTGGGTCATTGGATACAACAACCCGATGGACAAGTATGCTCCTACACGCCACCTCGTAACTCCTATATGGAACTGGGGCAAGTACTATGACTACGCAGTCAAGAACATTGAAAAGGGCACCTGGAAATCCGAGCAGATCTGGTGGAGCATGAAGGATGGAATGGTCGATCTCTCTGCTTACGGAAAGGCTGTTTCTGAAGATACAAAGAAACTTGTAGCTGCCGAAAAGAAAAAGATCCTAGACGGAAAATGGGACGTCTTCTACGGACCCATCAAGGGACAGGACGGCAAGGTCGTTGTCCAGCAGGGCAAAAACCTCAATGACGGAGAGATGCTCAGCATGAGCTGGTTCGTCGAAGGCGTAGAGGGAACCATTCCCAAATAAAAATATAGTTCACCTTTTAAAGAGGGAGAGCACGTGCCACGCTCTTCCTCTTTTTTTATTAAAGACAACGTATTTAGTGGTTTCTTAGAGTCAAATTCATGCTATACTCCATTTTAGTGAGAGAAAAATATAACCGTTATAATTATGAATTTATTATATTGTTATGTGCTTGATCCAAATCGACTCGGCAACTCGTTTGATTAATTTTCATGTAATAGTATTTCTGTATTAATATTTACAGTCGATTCAACTACCTCAATAGGGTGAGTTTATGAAGGAAAGACCCGGAGCAAAAACAAAAGCTTATTTCGGAAGTGTCCGTTTCTTCAGGCATTTAATATTTTTATGTCTTTTTCTTATTGTGGCAGGCCCTTATTTTTGCATGGGGGCACTCTACTATCAGAACAGGGAACTTCATGCCGAAATCAGGGATCTTACACTCAAAGCCCTGGTTACCACACTTCCGGAGAAGATGCCTCCAACTACCGAAAGCAGAAAGATAGCCTCTAGTCTGAATTATCAGGATAAATATCCCGGTCTGTACTGCAGTCCTCAAACGGCATTTGTTAAAAAGGAGAAAACCGTATACCTGACATTTGACGACGGCCCCTCCAAATTCACTGAAAAATTTTTAAACATTCTAGCAAAGCATAAAGTAAAAGCGACTTTTTTTGTAGTAGGCAGAAGCGATCCCAAAAGCCTGGAGATAATGAAGCGAATTGTGGATGACGGGCATACACTTGCCCCTCATACATATACTCATGTATATAACAGTATATATGCCTCCGTGGAGTCTTTTCTTGATGATTTCAACAAAATTCATGGTCTGATCTATGAAACGACCGGGGTCAAACCAACGGTCCTCAGATTTCCTGGAGGGACGGTCAATGTTCACAACAGGAGAATATTCAGGGAATTATCTGCTGAAATGCTTCGTCGCGGATATACTTTCTTCGATTGGGATGTCTCGGCCGCAGATGCCACAAAAAATGCAACTACAGCATCTGTCCTTAACAATATAATAAATGGAGTGCATGAAAACGGAAGAAACATTGTACTTATGCACGACACCTCGGAACAGACTCTAAAAGCCCTGGAAAGGGCGATCATTTACCTTAAAAACAAGGGGTTCGCCTTTGACAGGCTGACAAACGAAGTCGCTCCTGTAACGTTTTATTATAATTACTTAAAAGAAGGAGGAGTATAAAAATGGGATATATGGACAATTTTAAAACTTCTTTGAACCAGGTCTTCCGGCTCTCGCCGAATGAAGAGATCGAAGACGAGGAGATGCTTGATGATCAGACTGAACCTTTAAGAGATGCCGATGTGACGGAAGACATCTCTATTGATAAAGATGATCAAAAGCACAAATATTTATCGAGGGGACAGACAGGCAGATATGAGGACAAGTCATCTGCATTTAACAGCGACGGTAATTCCATCATATCGGCAGATACCAGGATCGTCGGAAAGATCATTTCAAACGGCAACCTGCTCATCGGCGGCGATGTCGAGGGGGACATAGTGGCAAAGGGCGATGTTCGGGTAAAGGGGAAGGTCAAAGGAAGCATCTCAGCTAACAGAGTCGAACTGAGTGAGTGTTCTGTGCTTGGAAACATTCGGGCCGAAGCCTCACTTATGATCGATGCGGGATCTGAAGTAATAGGTGACATAGAATCCGGAGATACCTCTATAGACGGCAAGATCAAAGGGAACGTGCTGTCAACGGCTGATGTATTATGCAAAAAAAATTCTTTTATCCTGGGGAATGTTGCATCCGACAGCATTTCCATTGAGAAGGGCTCCGTTGTCTGCGGCGAGATCCAGATCAAGTGCACCGAAAACGCCGATGAGCTTTTTTCAAAATACTTCAATTCAGGAAAACAGGGGTAAAAAGACTATATACGACCTTTCATACTTAGGGCGGGCATTAACTGAAAGATCAGGTTGCCCGCATCTTTTATTATCATAAATAATACCAATAACTAATTTTTTAAGAATATTACAATACAGGCTGAGTCTGCCTGCAGGACTCCGAAGACAGCAAAAGTGATTTGTAAGATCGGCATGATCTGTTACCATAGACGATTCCGGAGGTCTGTTAATTGAGAAAAACTGTCGCAATAATACTATTCCTCATTTCATTTTTGTTTTCAGCTGGGTACGGGACAGCATACGCACTCGAAGAGCGCCTATATGATGTCGTGGTGATAGGAGCAGGCTCCGGCGGATGCTCGGCAGCCATACAGGCAGCAAGGATGGGAATGTCCGTTGCGATGATCGAGGAATCCGACTGGATAGGCGGACAGATGACGGGGGCTGCCGTCTCGACAATGGACGACAAAACAAAGACCCGCACGGGGCTCTATCTTGAATTCATAACCAAGATCAGAGAATACTATTCGGCCAGGAATACAAGCATTAACATTTGCTACTGGGGAAGTGACACAATAGCATTCGAACCGTGGGTCGGACAGATGATACTGAAGGAAATGCTCAGTGAAGCAGGCCTCGTTGATATAATTCTTAAAGCCAGACCAATCTCTGTAAAGGTCAATGAAAACAGAGTCCGTTCAACTGTAGTAAAGGCAGAAGATAAGGACATTCAATTTTCTGCAAAGATCTTCATAGACGCTACTGAATGCGGAGATTTTATCGCTTTATCCGGTGCCAGGTATCGTTCGGGAAATGCGATCTCTCCTGCGATAGACAAAAATGCTATCATCCAGGACATAACATATCCTGCAGTTATAAAACAGTACAAAGAGGGACTTCCCCCCGAACTAAAAGTCCAGGGGCCTCCTCCGGGATATACAGACCACCTTTTTAAATTCAGGATGACGATAAGAAAAAATGGAAGCACATGGCCGGGAGAGTACCCATTCAGTCCTGCCGTCCATAATGCATACCGAGCCATACCTGATCCATCAAATAACAGCGGCATTATCGACGGGGGCAGGCCTGAAACATGGCCAAGGATCACAAAAACTGCAATAAACTGGGCAAATGACTATCCGGGACAGAATGGAAACATTCCGGGCCTTTCAGTAGAGTTCCTTGAAAGCCCAAGCTTCAGGGCACTTGCAACCAGAGAGGCGATGCTGAAAACCCTGGCCTTCCTTTACTACCTCCAGACAGAACTTGGTATGTCTGACTGGTCGGTCGACAACAGGCAGGGTTACGGAGGTTGGTTCAGCACCGACTGGGCAGAATGGGCCGACCTTCCTGAAAAGTATATGCCCATACTCTCCCACTTCCCCCCTTTCCCCTATGTAAGGGAGAGCCGGAGGCTTGTGGGAATAAAAACCATGACGGTCGACGACATCCTCAGGGATGAAACTCTTGGCAGATCACTCGTTTCAAAACCACACAGCCTTGCCCTGGGGGAATACCCCATAGACATACACGGGAAAAACGACAGCATCTACCTTGAATCAGATCTCGGAGAGACTAAGGAAAAGATCCCGAACGACTGGAACGGTGATGGCGGGCTTTTCCAGATCCCCTTTGAGGTCTTTATCCCGGAGAAACTAGACGGACTTCTTGCAGCGGAGAAAAATATATCTGTTTCACGTGTGGTAAATGGCTCAACAAGACTCCAGCCAGTTACAATGCTTACAGGACAGGCGGCCGGAGCTATCGCAGCTGTATCCGTTATCCAGAAAGTCCAGCCCAGAGAACTGCGTCCGATCCATGTGCAGGCAGAGCTTTGGAGATCAAAGAGCAGACTTTCCCTCTTTGATTTTGAGGATGCTCCCAATTACTCTGCGTCATGGGAAGGGGTCGAAGCAGCAATACTCTACGGGTACATGGACCCTTTGACGGAGAGATTTTTCGGTGTATACGACGAAATGCACTGGGTAGAAGTAAGGGATGCCCTCAGGAGAGCTATGGGGATACAGAAATTTCCAAAAAGAGATCTTCAGGCGCTGGTAACAATAAATGAATTTTCAGCCTGGCTCGAAGACCTTTTCAAAAAGGACATTAAAACATACAGAGGGGTAACAGACGGGTTGGCAGGTGACAAGGTCCTCACAAAGGGAAAGCTTGCAAGCACAGTACTGGCTCTTTTGAAGGCTGCGCCAGAGACTAAAGTTAAAAAATAACCGAGAACTTTTTAAAAATTTCTTCGCAGGCGGCTTTTTTCTTTGTGGAAGGTCGCCCTTTTTTATTGTCTGCCTTCCCCGTTATTATTATATTGAACAGGGTTTTCTCTTTGATGTATGATTGGCAGGAATGTATTATCTTTGCGTGAATGAGATCTGAGAGGGCATTTGATCTGGGATGAGGGGGTTGTGGGATGAAAAAATATATTAAGATCATCGCAGCATCTGCATGCCTCGTTTTTAATTCCACTGCCTTAAGTGCAGAGGCTGTGGCCATCTCGATCCTCTCCCCTTCCGCAGATGAGCAGGTGCTTGAATCAGGGAGGGACTTTTACGTTATAGGCAGGATAGACCGTGAAGGTATGAGTCCCGAAGATCTGCCCGTAAACATCAGGGTAGATGTTGCAGAGACGGGCCTGGTAAGGGACGGGAAGATCATCCCGGTAAGGACCGTCAGCAGCCGCGTCGACCCTCTTACAGGGCTGACACCTGAAAAGGACATTTACTATAGATATGAAGGAAAGGCACCCTGGGTGGACATTAGCCGTGATACATTATACAAATTTCCTCCACCTGACCTCGTTTACAGGCACGGTGACCCTGAAAGTTTCTATGACCCCTCACTGAAAGCTATCGTGACGGAAGACCGCTTTGCAGTCCTGATCCAGGGTGGCGCGACCAAAGATTTTGATACAGGGTATGCATACCCGGAAGAACTCGGATGGAAGCTCTACAGAGTTCTTGTCACAGCTGAAGCAGATGGGCAGGTCCTCGCCCAAACGGAGGCAGATGTCATGTTCGGAACAGTCCAGGAGAAGGTCCTCGCAAGGTTTTCACCTGATGAACACATGAAGGCTGTCCTCTCTTTCGCCGAAGAAAATGGGTTTCGCATATACAGGGACCTTTTTCCCGGATACTGGCGATGCGCAGACGGCTCAGTATACGAGATCCCGCGCAGATGGAGGGCAAACGATGCCCTTGAGTACATCGGGGGTAGAGTGCATGCGGTCATTTACAACATAAAGGAAAAAAGGTGCGCGACCCAGGAGGTCGAGATCGGGCGCATGGCTTTCGAGGGTTGGCTTGATTCCGAGGATGTCATCTACTACCACTACGACATAGGAGAACCCTTCCTGCGGTTCGGAACGTGGTATGGATCAGACATGAAGAAAGGGAAGATCGTTGCGTTCGAAAACGGCGACAGGCTTGAGCTTTTACGTGCCGAGACAGGAGATATTAAGGATCGGTATTGCCCGGAAGATACGATCGGAACAGTTGACTGGAATGTCCATGATTCCGTATCAATAGACCCGGATATGCCTCTTGCGATCTGTGGGGCAGTAACTCCAATCCAGCCGATGCTCTCTGAAGTGATCCCGAACGATGACGGTACTTTTGAGGTGGGAAACCGGATAAGCCACATAAGGTACAGATTCACAGACATGATCGACGGCGTTCTGCACGAGGAGCTAAAAGAAGTCTTCCTTGAAAGAAATTACAGGAGCTCTGATGGAGAATGGCACCTTGATTCCATATATGAATTCCGCCATTTTTTTGATCTGCCAGAGATCCTCAACGGCAGGATAATGACCGTATACGTTGATGCCTATGATAAAAAGGGTGATGAGATCGAAGGTGCCTCGGAAGCCTTTTACCTGCGGGTCAGATAGACCAAAGACTGATTTACCCTCCGAATCCATTGATGTATAATGACCCGGCTTTGATCCATGAGAGGATGGACCTGAAATAACCCAGCTTGATAAGATCGAAAAAAGGCAAATGCTTATCGATGAGGAGAAGATACCAAAGCTCCTGATCCATTTTGCAATGCCGGCAATGGTTGGTATGGTAGCCGGAGCTATATACAACATCGTTGACCGTATTTTCGTTGGAAGATACGTCGGAACAAGCGGACTGGCGGCTATCACACTCTCTTTTCCCGTAATGCTGCTGATGTTTTCCTTCTCTCTCCTTATCGGAGTAGGCGGATCCTCAAGGATCGCAATACTGAGAGGCGCAAAAAAACAGCGCCCTGCCGAACAGGCCCTGGGACACACGCTGATGCTTCTTGCAGCTGTCGGCTTTGCAGGGATGGGACTCAGCGTATACGGCGTTGATATGCTTCTGAGAATATCCGGCGCAAGCGAGGAAATTTTGCCCCTTGCAAGAAATTACCTGAGGATAATCCTGATCGGGGGGCCCCTGGCACTTATGGGACATGGTATCAATTCCCTCATAAGAGCATGCGGAAATCCTCGTTACGCAATGGGAACACAGATACTTGGAGCTTTCTCTAACATCCTGCTTGACGCACTCTTTATTGTAAAAATGGGTATGGGAGTAGAGGGGGCAGCTCTGGGGACCGTTATGGCACAGGGAGCTGCCACGGTCTGCGGACTCATGTTCTTCTATTCAGGATCAAGTCCTTTGAGGATAAGGCTTCATTTCCTCGTCAGGATGAAGATGAAAGTGATCAAAAAAATATTCGCTGTAGGGAGTTCTCCTTTTATAACAGAGCTCTCCTTCGTCTTCTATATGACACTGATGAACAACATGGTAAGAAAATATGGAGGGGATATCGGCCTCTCTGCAATGGGAGTTTTCCTGAGCCTCGATTCGATACTCTTCCTTCCCGCACTGGCGATAGGCGAAGCTGTACAGCCGGTGATAGGCTACAATTACGGCGCCGGGAAACCGGACAGGGTAATAATGGCGATAAAATACGCTATCAAGATGGTCACTTGTTTTTACATTTTGAGCTTCGTGGTCGCGGAGATCTTCGCCGAAAAGATGATACTGCTCTTCAATGATGATCCTGAGCTTCTGGCAATAGGCGTTCCGGGCATGAGAATAGCCTACGTTGGCATAATCTTCATGGGAGTGACCATAATAACAAACTCCGCCCTTCTGGGGCTTGGGAGGGCAAGGGAAGCAATAACTCTCTCCGTATTCCGTCACGCAGTTTTCCTTTTCCTCCCGCTTATCATCCTGCCGCGATTTTTTGGCCTGTGGGGCATCTGGATGTCTTTCCCTGTGGGAGATATTTCCGGCTGCCTCATCGCAGCTTTGTTTTTAATGAGGCTCTTCAACTGGCTTAAGGGCGATTCAGCTATCTTTAGCGACTGAGTTTATTTTTTCCTGTGCCCTTTTCAGGGTAAGCGGCGATATCCCTGTAGCGATGAAAGAGACCCTTTCAGCAAGGTTAAGCACGTGGTCAGAGACTCGCGAGAGATGCCTGAGGGTGAGGATGGCGGTACAAAAAAGCTTTAGTCTGCCAGCTTCACAAACTTTTTCACAGTCTAAAAGTTCATTGAGCTTCGAGACAGCTTCTTTCCTCGTTCTTTTTACTCTTCTTCTGTGCTCCCTTGCAGAACAAATTACCTTTTCATCCTCACCTGCAAAGGCTTCCATAACTTCCGAAAGCATTTTAATATTTTCTGCCGCCATGTTTTCAGCAGCCTCTACGATCTTTTCAGGAAAGCGGGTACCTTCCGGGACATCAAGAACGTTCATGGCAATATTGACTGCCTGGTCTCCTATCCTCTCAAGGTCTACAATGATCTTCATTACTGAATAGACAAAGCGAAGATCTTCCCTGACCGGCTGCCTCATTGCGATAGAATAGAGGCATTCCTGATCTATCTGTTCTTCTTTTTCGTCTATCAGATCGTCTTCTTCTATCACTTTTTCTGCCAGTTCACGATCTCCTGTTTTGAGTGCAAGAACAGCATTTTCAATAGAAACTGCCGCGTTTTCCGACATCTCCCGGACTAGAAGTCTCAGCCTCTCTTTATCAGATGCATAAAGATAACTTTGTACACTGCTTTTATCCTTTTCTGTTATCCCTTTATCAGACATCCTCTTCATCCCCTTCAAAAAGGCCTTCGTCGCATGTGCCTGCTGTATCTTCAGCAAAATTGTACAGTTCCTCATCTTCTGCAAGAATTTTGGACATTCCAAGAAATCCCTGCATCAGCGATATCAATCTTATCGCCTTAGAAACATCTCGTCCGTATGAATAACTGCCTGCTATTACATCCCTGATCTTCCTGCATATATCACCGTATTCTTTTTCCAGTTCACCGGCCTGTCTTATCAATCCTTTTTCTCCTATCACAAATGCCCTGAGGCTGGTCCGCATTATCTTTGCCGAGAGTTCAGTCCATTCGTTCCAGAGACTCGAACCTGATCTCTCCCTCAGTGCGTTGTGTGCACTTTCATCTGTGAGTATCTCGCTTATTTCGCTGCAAAGCGTCTTTGACATGGATCGCAGTATTGACATCGTTCTGCTGACAGATGCGAACTTGACCCTAAGCTTTGGCTCCTCTTCCGTCAAATGTATCCTGTAGGAAAAATCCTGACAGGTATTGCTCAGTTCCTCAATTGCTGCCGGCAGTTCTTCAAAAAGACCCGCTTTCCTTTCTGAAGGTATCATGAGCATCTGTAAATAAGCCTCCAGGTAGTTAGAGAGCCGTGCCATCTCCCTTGAAAGCAGCATTACTGCCACTGAAGGCACAGAGAGCATCTCTTCCTCCAAATACATCGGCTGGTCAAGTTCTCCTGTGATTTTTAAAAATCTTACAGAGAGGTCGCTTAAAAGATTTGTAAATGGCAGGAATATAATTATATTGAACAATGCAATTAAGATCTGACCAAAGACAAGTTCCTGTACTACGTCAAGTCCTGCACCTGACATTATCCTGTGTACAGGAGGGATCAAAAAAGCGAAGACCAGCGAACCTACGGCATAATATACCAATGAACAAAATCCCAGTCTCCTTGCGCTCATTCTTCCTCCAAAGCTTGATATGACCGCAATAAGGGACGACCCAAGATGGGCTCCAAGAGCAATAGGCAGGGCAGAAACAGCCGGAAGAGCATCAGAAAGAGCAAGCGCTATACCAAGCCCTATTATTGCAGACCTGCTTTGAAAGACCGCGGCAAAAACAAATGCGGACATACCCATCAGGAGAGGTGACGATGACCAGGAGAGGGCGATTTCTCTTGCTCTGCCGTCTTCAAAGAGCGATCCGGCTCCCACCCTTAAAAACATCATTCCCAGGAAGATGATGGTGATACACCTCAGAACTCCTCCGACGAGCCGGATTTTCTTCTTTTTTGACTTACTGAGGAAAAAAGCTCCTGCAAAAAAGAGTGGGGCATAATCAAAAATGTTGAAACTTAGCAATATGGACACAAGGGTGCCGCCAAGGCTTGCACCCATTAACATCAGGATGGAGTCGGCAAGAGAGAGTATCCCCGCATCAACAAACCCAATTCCAAAAGATATTGCAATAGCACTGCTTTGTGCTACAGCGGCAAGGAGGGCACCAAATAAGAAAGAACGGCTTTTGCTCCCCGTCAGTCTTCCAAGTCCCTCTTTAAGTCCCCCGCTCATTTCCTGCCTGAAAAAACGGGCACTTTCCTGGGCACCGTAAAGGAACAGCGCGAGACCACCCGTTATGCTGACAAAACTGTTAATCGCTTCCGTCTCCCGCACCTCCCTTTATAAATGCCGCCCGAATTTTACTGATGCTATCCTCGGAGCATGCTGAACAAAATTCCATGCCTGAGGCCCCTGTCGCTGACAACTATTTCCCTGCACCCGGCAACTCGCATTGCGTATCTGATAATGCATGCACCTGCAAGGATGATGTCCGCCCTTTCCGGATCAAGACCCGGGATTTTACGTCTTTCCTCAGGGCTTTTAACTGAATATTCTCCTATCTGTCTCTCTACTTCTTCTTCAGGGAGGAGCGTTCCGTGTGCTTTTTCCGGATCATATTTTTCCATCCTTTTGTAAACAGAGGCCATGCTTGTGACATTTCCTCCGATGCCAACAGCCATATCGATCTTAAAAGGAGACTTCATGCTTCCAAAGACCTGTTTTAATTCATAACCCGCTTTTTCAAGATCTTCCTCCAAAATAGTATCATTTGAAAAGAATTTTTCTGTAAGGAGCAGTGCTCCGGTTTTTAGGCTGGCCTTACAGACGATCTCTCCTTTTTCGGCAAATATCAGTTCTGTGCTTCCTCCGCCCGTATCGATCGTGCAGTACCTGTTAACATTACTCAGGTCAAAGCCTGATACAGCCCCAGAAAAAGAAAGCAGCGCCTCATCCTCTCCGGAAAGGACCTCTGTCTCAATTCCGGTCAACTCCCTTAGCTTATCTGAAAGTTCACACGCGTTGGATGCTGTACGTAGAGCCATCGTCCCAACTATTCGCACAGCATCTGCGCCGTTCTTTTTAGCATCTGCAACAAATTCTTTGACGGCATAAGCCGTCCTTTGAATTGCCGAACTGCTGATCAGTCCTGATCCTCTCAGCCCCTCACCCAGCTTTGTTATCTTGACGGCATCTTTCAGGACAATGCCACCTTTTTCACCGTCAGCTTCCGCAAGCAGGTACTTCACAGAGTTTGTTCCGATGTCAACTGCTGCTAATCTCATTCTCTTTGCTCCCTCTGAAATTTCATCCTGACAACACTTTAAATTGATTATAACCTGAGCCCAAACGCGCTGCAATAAGGCTGTTCTGATGTCATTTTAGCCGATCATGCTGTAAAATTAGGTGCAAATCCCAATTTGCAGGGAGGAAACATCATTGCAGTCTCAAAATGTACTTAACATAATAAGCCACACCGACCTAGACGGGGTCGTCTCCGCCGCCCTCGCATGGCATGCAAACAGGTCGTCCGGGCTGCCGATAAAAGTCTCGCTTATGGGTTACGGTGAAATCGACAACGCAATACTGGAATCGCTTGCTTCAGGACAAAAGCTCACCGTTCTCGATCTTTTCTGCCAAAGAGACCAGACAGTTGACCAAATTGACCGGACTTTCACCGAAGGCAGTCCGCCTTTTGTATTTGACCATCACAAAAGCACCTATGACAGGTACGGCAACAGGAAATGGGCTGTAGTGGATACCGGGTACTGCGCAGCAATGGTATATTGGAGATGGCTCAGGGAACAAATACTGGATGACAGTACGAAAAAGATCGTTGAAGAAATTGAACCTCTGATAAAAATAACGAATGACAGGGATCTATGGCTTGGAGAAATCCCTGAAAGCCGTCTCTGGCAAGGTCTAGTTACAATATTGGGACCATGGGGAGTACTGATGAGGCTGGTCTCAGATCCTTCTGCCGTGCTGACCGAAGGAGAGAGGGATTCCGCACAGAATTTTGTGGACATCCAGGAAGAGAGGTTCGAGCAGGCAAAGGCCGGGATATTGAGGACCGGAGATGATCTCTCCTTTGTAGGCGACGGGCTGCTCGAATTCGGGGACGTTTCAGACTTCTGCGGACTGATACTGGACAGGGACCCTAACCCTCCAAAGCTGGCCGCAGTTTCGGCAAAGAGGATGGGAGGGGACTGGGCTCTTTCGCTTCGCAGCCGTGACGGACTTGCAGGAAAAATAATAACACTCCTAAAAGACGGCAAAAAAATCAGGGGCGGTGGCCATGGCGATGCTGCTGCGCTCTATTTTCCCTACAGCTATAGTGAGGATCAGATACGTCAGACCGTACTGGCTGCCATAAAACAGGAGAAAGAAAGGACCCAGGCCCCCAATGTAACACTTGGGGACCTGTTCAAAGGGCTTAATTAAATTTGAGATCGATAGCCTTTCTTTACGCCTCAGAGGGAACGGGACATAAAGCCGCTGCCGAGAATCTGAAAGAGTGGTTTTTAGAAAGCAGCTCCGAAAATACTGCGATGTGCCTTGACGTGCTCGAAGTCTTGCCTTCATGGCTGCGCGGAACTGTTTCAAAGGGCTATCTGCTTGTAGCTCGCCACGCTCCCTGGGTTTGGGGCAGGTTTTACTGGGGGTCAGATAAACCCTCCGTTCAGGCTTCCCTCTTCGATCATATCCATTCACTTCTGTGCAGCATTTACCTTCCGAGGATCGAAGACCTGGTCTACTCTTCAGGGGCAGAGGCAGTTGTCTTCACTCATTACTTCGGAGCCTCGCTCTTTGCTTCAAGAAATCGCCTGAAAATACCTGTCTACTACGTAAACACTGATTTTGTAACTCACCGTTTTCAGAGAAGCCCCGTTTTTTCTGCATCATTTACGGCAAGCGAGGCTGCACTTGAACAATACAGGATGGATGGCATCGGCAACGTTTTCAATACGGGGATCCCGGTTTCCAAAAAATACAGCACACAAATTTCAAAAAAAACTGCGAGGGAGCGGCTTGGACTAAACATGGACAAGAAGACAATACTCGTGACAGGAGGGGGAATAGGCGCCGGCCCTGTTGTTGCTGTAACAGGCTCCCTTGCGGAAGAAAAGGATCTTCAGACCGTGGTTATCTGTGGGAACAATTCTCAGCTTTACAAAAAACTCTCCTCAAAATACAGCGGCAGTGAAAGTATCAGGATCATGTCATTCGTGGACAATATGCCTGATTATTACAGCGCTTCGGACCTCGCCGTCATGAAACCGGGGGGACTTTCTCTTTCTGAGGCTCTTTCTGCAAAACTCCCGCTTCTCCTCATGGAGCCCATTCCGGGGCAGGAACAGCTCAATATGGATATACTGTGCAACGGTAATGCAGCGAGGCGCTTAAAAAACAACAGCAGGACATCAGGAGAAGCTCTGGAAATACTGGAAAACCATCTTACTCTGGAGAGTATGACCGATGGAATTGAACGATTTTCGAGACCAAGCGCAGCACAAGACATCCTTGAAATAATAACAAGCCACAAATAATAGCAGAGATTACAGAAAGAGGCGGGGCAATTACTATGCCCCGCCTCTAATTAGGTTGAACTGCAGCGATTTTTTAACTATTTGCTTTTGGGAGCGAACTGCTTACGGAATTCATCCATGAGATCCTTGCCCATGTTAGCTTCAAGCTTGACCCAGCTCTTTGAGATCGCTTCCTGGATAGGAGCAAGTTCTTTGTCTGTATATGTGAAGACCTTGATCCCTTTTTTCCTCATGAGATCCATGTAGTGTGCGTCATCTTTTTTAGCCTGATCAATGGATTTCGCGGCAACCTTGGTAACTGCGTCAAAGATGATCTTCTGGTCTGCCGGCTTGAGTTTGCTCCATGTTTTCTGGCTCATAAGATATGATTCATTTTCAAGTGAGTAGTTTGTCTGATACCAGTACTTCATAGCATCCTTAAGAACTGTGTAGGCCAGTGCCGGTGGGATGGAAGATACTGCATCGCATACGCCTGTCTGCATTGCCTGGAAAATGTCAGCATAGGGAAGGGATATTGTCTTGTAGCCCATTGCCTCTACGCCTGTCTTGTAAACGTCCATAAAGGGAACTCTTGTCAGCACTCCCTTATTGACTTTGGGGTCAAGGGGATCCCTTACAGGTTTTGTGCTTCCAAGTCCGATCATTCCTTCAACGTTGAAACCAAGGAACTTTACTCCGAGCCTTGTGTGGAACTCGTCCATCTTCGTGGCGATCCATCCCTTAGGCTGGAAGGCTTTCTTTATCCCATCGTAACCCGTAACAAAACCATTGATGTAAACGAGTTCCATTCTTGGGTCGAACTGGCTGGGTACAGAGATAAGTGCCATGTCGATGGTTCCGCGTATAAGCTCTTCGTAAACAAGCGTATAGTCTCCCAACTGGTTGGCGGGGAAAATCTTAACGTCGATGCGTCCGTTACTCTTGGCTGTTACCTCTTTGGCAACTTCTTTCATGAATCCTGTTGCGGTGTGATCAGGCGGGAACTGTCCTGCAAAACGAAGGGTCATCTCAGCAGCTGATGCCGCAGATACCATTGCGATAAGGATCATTATCGCAGCAAGGGCAAGTGCTAACTTTTTGGTTCTTTTCATGGTTTATTTTCTCCTCTCAAATTTAGGTTCGGATATCTACCGTCACAAGTTGCAACTGATATTTATTATTGCTTGTTTACTAATTCACATTATTTGAATAATAGGCAAAATTTTACAACTTAGCATATCTTTTTCTGTGAAATACGTATTTTCTTTTTGATTTTTGTTTATGTGCTTAACAAGATATATCAGCCGGAACATGTTGTCAAGATAAGACTATTTGACTTTTGTTTTCACATAGAAGTTTATTATATTTACAATTTTGAATGTGTGGTTCAACACCAGTTCCTGTGAGTGTTTTTGGTGCTCTGTTGCAGCGTCGGTGGCATCTGCGGCATATTATTGCAGATTATATTGAGAAGAAAATAAGTAATTTTTGCAAAAATATATCACGCTCAAATAAAACAAGCGTGATATATCAATCTCGATATTATGTTGTTACTAATCCTGAAATTATTCTCCAAGAGGTGGCAGGGGGCCTATATCATCCTCTTTTGAAAATTCTTTTTTAGGGAAATGGCGTCTTTTCAGTGAATCAAATCTGGCGTTTAGGTCCTCCATCATCAATGTCGCCCATAGCGGATCGGGCCATTTTTTTCTGTGTGCTGTCGTTGAAATACAGGCACACATCATGGCACCAAAATAAAAATAGGCATCATTGAGGGCCAGCGCCAAACCAAAAAATATGAAACATAGAGATGCAAATAGATCCTTGTAAAAAAACACATTATCGCTTCCTGTCTTAAATACTTCATATGTTTGAGTAAATATTATATCAGATTCTGTTTGATCCTCTTCAAATTAGGCCATATTTGCGCATATATACCTATTGTGCCTGGGAGTTTCAGTATATTAAAAATTAAAGCCCCAGCCTTAGGCTGGAGCTTTAATAATTATTACTGAAAGTCTCTGCTGTTCCTTACCAGGGGTGTCCAAGTATTATGTGGGGCAGGAAGAGCGAAACCCTGGGAATATAAGCAGTGACAGCAAGTACAGGGATCCAACAGAGGGACATGAACATCAGGGCCGGTTTCATTATCTCATTAATAGATGCCCCTCCAACCCTTCCGCTAAGGTAAAGCACAGGAGCACAGGGCGGTGTGATACAGCCCAGTGCCGTGTTTACTCCTACTATTGCAGCATAGTGAACAGGATCTACTCCGAGTTTCACTATTATCGGAAGCAGGATCGGTGTTGTAAGAACAACAACGCTTATGTCGTCCATGAGCATCCCCATAAGGACCAGGAATATGTTTATCATGAACATGATAATGTAGGGGTTAGTCGAGATCGAATAGAAGAGGTCAAGCACCTTGCCGGGAAGGTCTTCAAGGATGTAGAGCCTTGAGAGCATGGAAACGGAATAGAGCATTACCATGATAACTCCCGTTGTTATCGAGCCTTCGACTACTATGTTGAAAAGAGTCTTCCAGTTCAGTCCCTTATAGACGTAGAGTCCTATGGGGATACAGTATACGACAGCGAGGGCGGATGCTTCTGTTGTTGTCATTACCCCTCCGTAAATACCTCCCAGTACCATGAACGGCATGAAAAGAGCAGGGATAGCAAGACGACCGCGTTTCATGAACATTTCATAGCGTTCTTTAGGAGAACGCTTCTGTTTAACAAGAACATCTTTGTTATTGCGAAGCATCCAGAGGTTTACAACGCTCAGAAGGATTATAGTCACGATCCCGGGGCCTATGGTCGAAAGGAAGCACGCAAGTACAGATATACCGCTGATCCATGCAAAGATGATCAGAGTCGCGTTCGGGGGTATCAGAAGGCCCAGAAGCGATGCGTTCGCCATAAGGGCACAGGCATGTCCCATGGGATAACCGCCGGCCTTGAAACGTGGAAACATGATCGCGCCAATGCATGAAAGAGTAGCGCAGGCAGCTCCGCAGATGGATCCGAATATTGCACAGGAAATGATCCCTACAACGCCAAGACCGCCTCTGATATGTCCGACAAATACATCGACCATATCTATCATCTTTTCAGCTATTCGGCCTCTCTCCATAATTCCACCCGCAAGGATGAACATTGCGATGGCGATGAGTGAGACGGAGTTCATCTGAGTGAATCCATAGGGCAGAAGCTGTGTGGCCTGGTAACCTACCTGACTGACTCCTCCGAAGAAGATCAGCCAGGCGCATGAAGCCATAAAGCTGACAGGGACCGGTACGCCGATCACCAGACATGCCATTAGTATTACAAGCGCAACATAAATCATTCTGTTTTACCTCCCGTAAAAAGCACTTTTGCAGCTCTTATCATATCCCATAAAAAATAGTAGGACATGAATAACAGACCTATAAAAATCGGAAGGTAGCCTGTCCAAAGAGGTATTCTCCATGCAACGGTCTTTGGTATAGCAACTCCGGTGCCGAGGGGACCCGCGAAACCGAAATAGAAGAAGTCCCATCCATACCATGTGAAAAGGAGCGTGACACACAAAGTCACGACTGTTTTTGTGAATATCAGCAACCGCTTGATAAATCCTTCTTTAACGTAAGACTGAA
>Ga0334883_1001946_pt1 | contig 27794 bp, 22 predicted proteins | sample GraSluR1_MG_6_FD_207230 | JGI IMG/M metagenome (GOLD analysis project Ga0334883, IMG submission 207230) | Sludge microbial communities from methane-producing bioreactor in Wageningen University, Netherlands - Granular Sludge_09_05-R1 | ecosystem: Engineered > Bioreactor > Anaerobic >...
CATCGGAGCGTATAACTTCGTGCGCTTTCGACTTCCAGCAGCGGGTAAGCGAGAAAGAATAGACGGAACTCTGATCCCCATGATCGACATGATTCGCATGATCTTTAGAAGTTTTCAGGTTTTCAGGAGTCGCCCAGACCTCAGACCTCAGACCCCGCTGCTTGTTGAAATTGCGCAACAACCCCGGCTGCGATGCGGAAATACGTGATCCACGTAAATGCTTTGGCTTCAATATATGGTGATCACACTTTCCACCCCAAAGGCAGATGCTAACCATGAATTTCTGAAAAATGACAAAAAACACCTTGACAAGATTTGGGAAGTTGATAATTAAGATATTGTGAGCTTGCTTAGCCCTCAAGCCTGATGCTAAAAGGGATGGAGCTCTGATACCGATCATAGTGTGAGTGCCCGGATATCCCTGCCGCGATCATGCCGCGGGATCACCGGCATATATTTATTCAAGTATTAACGCATCATAAGGAGAGAATTATGAAAGCGAGAAACCCTCTTGTTACAAGGGCAATCCTTGTCCTGATCTTAGTTAGTTTATTCGGGGTGGCATTGGCGCAAACAATAGTAAGCAATATCCTTGATCTATGGAATGTGCGCAACAATCTTACTGCCAGCTACGTGCAAGATGCCGATATTGATCTGGATGTTACGAATCCAGCCAACCTCACAGCTTGGGCTACCAGCACAGCTTATGTTGTTGGTGATATCCGCAAACATCCATCAAACGGTTATGCCTATTGGTGCTCCACAGCCCATACTTCCGGGGTCTCATTTGAGGCAGGAAATTGGACACAATTGTGGGAAGCCGATAAAGGCTGGAAACCCATCGGATTTCAGAATAGTCCCACCGATTTTGCCAATGGATTTAAAGGTAACTATAACGGTGGGGGATTTACCATCTCCAACCTCTATATCAGTCGTGGAGCAACACCCACCGGCAATAACACATTCCCCGGTGACGGTGAAAACAATGTGGGCCTTTTTGGCTTTGTGACTACCAACAATTCTACAAACAACATCATTGAAAGAGTGAATCTGGTAGATGTGGACATTACTGGCAAGCGCGGAACCGGAGCATTGGTTGGCAAAGTATTGATGCCATCAAATGCATCCCGCAAGACCTTTGTGCAGAATTGCTCGGTTGATGGTGGCACCGTCAAGGGTTTTGGCGCTACCGGAGGCCTGGTCGGTGCCAATAACAGCGATCGCAGACAGCAGGTACCCGTGATTCAATACAGCTGGTCAAATGTAACTGTTAGCTCTACTGATCCTATAAACACAGCGCTCAACAGCGGAGATAATAACAACCCTTACAACATCAAGTATGGTGGGATCGTAGGTTGTAACGAAACCGGTGTGACTTTTGACTGCTATGCGAAAGGCGCTGTTTCCGGTGGTGATCGCGTGGGCGGGATTGCCGGCTGTACTATTGATGGCGCGGTTATCCGTTGCTATTCAATTGGTAATGTTACCCAAGGCATTGCTTCCTCATCCTGGCAAGGCGGTGTAGGTGGAATCACCGGTAGAATTGAAGGAAGATTACCCCCTGGCCTGGGTGGTTTTCAAGGTAGCAGAACGGTGCAATATAGCTACTATAACGAAGGTATTACGATTACCAGTGCCGGTGGCCCGCTAAACACTGTTGGGGCTACAAGCAGCACTAATATGACCACGGTTCAAGGCACCTACGAAAACTGGGATTTTACGGGTGTCTGGTCCTGGAGCGATGGCTCATATCCCGTGTTCCAGGGTTCGATTCCTGCACCATACTTCTATAAAAGCATCACTGATGGAAATTGGTCTAATGCAAGTATATGGCGCAAATCTGCCACTGTTGATGGCACATACAATGTAGAAACAACTATCTTCCCGGATTTTGCCAATTCTCCCGGCATCATTATCGGCAGCGATGTGGCAGTGGATATCGATGTATCAGTAGATCAGATGTCGATCGAAAGCGGGAAAACTCTCACCATCAATTCCGGGAAAAGACTGTATGTGTCGAATAATACTGAAACCTATGACCTCACTAATAATGGCATAATTACAGTAACCGGAACCCTGGAAGTAGGACAAAGCGCGGGATTTGAGAACAAAGGCACCTTGACCATCAATGGCACCTTTATCAATTCCGGAACCACTGACTGGGCATCCGGAACAGCTACTGCCGGTGCTGCTTCTACCATTAAGTACAATGGCGCTCTGGCTCAAAGCACCGGAACGGGATTCCCCAGCACCATAAATGATATGGAGATTGACAATGCTGCCGGTGTCACCTTTAGTGATGCCTTCACCATCAATGGCACACTCACTGTTACCGATGGTCTGATTACCGGTACTTCTAACACTGATGGTTTCCACTCGGTGAACTTCAAGCGCCTGAAGATTGACGAAAGCGGAAATCTGATTACGGGCTTCTCTGCTTCTACCAACCCTAATGGCGACGGAGCAAACATGACTCGCATCAAACGGGAATGGACTATCAATGGAACAATCAATAATGCTACTGAAGCCAACCGGGTTAAAACCATAACATTCTACTGGACTGAGACTGATGATTACGGTTTCGATTGGGCGGGTGTAACTGCGGCTGTTTATATTGGAACTGCCACAACCAGCAGCTTGACCGGCAATGTAACCGTGGATGTTAATGGGCTGAGATCACTTGCGATTAATTACACCTTCGACGACGGATCCAAGAATGGTGCCAAAGCTGTTACTTTCAAGATTGGTGCAGAAAACAATCAAACCCTCCCCGTAGAGCTCTCCACCTTTGTTGCTCAGGTTTTCCAGGGTAATAGCATTATGCTGCAATGGCTCACGCAATCCGAGACCAATGTTTCCGGTTTCCAGATCTATCGCGGAAGCGATGACCAACTGAGTGAAGCGATCCTGCTGAACGTCTTCATCCCGGCCACCAACACCTCACAAGCTCAGAATTATGTGTATTACGACCGCGAGCTTTATGCCCCGGGAGTATATTACTACTGGCTTGAAAGTGTGGATTTTGACGGCAGCAATCAGCTCTTTGGGCCGATTCCCGTGCACTTTGAAGGCATCGAACAGGGTATTCCCAGTGTTCCGGCCTTCACCGCCATCACCAAGAACTATCCCAATCCCTTCAATCCGCGTACCAATATCGTCTTTGGTTTGGAAAAAGACGGCGCGCTGATCCTTGATATCTACAATGCTCGTGGACAAAAAGTGCGCAGCCTATTCTCCGGAAACCGCAAGAGCGGATGGTATCAGATGGAATGGGACGGCAAAAACGATAATGGCCAGCAGCTGGGTAGCGGAGTGTACTTCATCCGCATGCAGGCCAATGGCAAGACCATCACGCACAAAGCCGTGCTGATGAAATAAATATCCAAGCTAGATTCTATCCTGCCCCGGTTGCTTGCTGCGCCGGGGCTTTTTGTTTCCCGCAGATATCCCTCCCTGGGAGTTGTAAGCGCTATCTCATTTTCGTGAAGCCAAGCTTATGTACGATTGTCTTCCAATCCTGCATCGGAGCGTATAACTTCGTGCGCTTTCGACTTCCAGCAGCGGGTAAGCGAGAAAGAATAGACGGAACTCTGATCCCCATGATCGACATGATTCGCATGATCTTTAGAAGTTTTCAGGTTTTCAGGTTTCGGCATCTTATAGATTCCTGTTTCCCGCAGATGGGCGCGGATAAAGGCGCAGATGCACGCGGATTTGCCTCCCTGGGAGTTGTAAGCGCTATCTCATTTTCGTGAAGCCAAGCTTATGTACGATTGTCTTCCAATCCTGCATCGGAGCGTATAACTTCGTGCGCTTTCGACTTCCAGCAGCGTGAGTGCCATATCTGTAATGCCCAGTTTTTTCACTTGGTCTCTTTTTCTTCTTTGTTCTATATTCTTTTCGCATACCCGCTGTTTGAAGTCAATGCCGCCCCAAGATAGAGGGCTATTGCAAGCTGAGTGGTGACTTCAAGATTCATCGGCTGGGATGGACAGATCAAGCGGCATTAACTCCAAAATACCCTCCCTGGGAGTTGTAAGCGCTATCTCATTTTCGTGAAGCCAAGCTTATGTACGATTGTCTTCCAATCCTGTATCGGAGCGTATAACTACGTGCGCTTTCGACTTCCAGCAGCGGGTAAGCGAGAAAGAATAGACGGAACTCTGATCCCCATGATCGACATGATTCGCATGATCTTTAGAAGTTTTGAGGTTTTCAGGTTTTCAGGAGTCGCTCAGACCTCAAACCCCAGACCTCAGACCCCGCTGCTGGAAGTCGAAAGCGCACGAAATTATATGCTCCGATGCAGGACTCAAGATATGAGCGTACTCATAATTGGCTTCACGAAAATGAGATAGCGCTTACAACTCCCAGGGAGGCAAATCCGCGTTCATCTGCGCTTTTATCTGCGCCCATCTGCGGGAAACATCAAACCAAACTTGACAGGAATTAAGCACCATTACACCATGCTCTATGCAAGAAAGGAGACCGCTATGGAAAAGCTGAAAATTGGCATATCATCCTGTCTTTTAGGGCACAAAGTGCGCTATGACGGGGGTCATAAATACGACTCATGGTTGGTGGAAACTCTGGGGCAATACGCGGATTACGTCCCGGTCTGCCCGGAAGCAGGATGTGGGATGAGCATCCCACGCGAGGCCCTGCGCCTGGTGGGCACGAAGGACGACTACCGTCTGATCACAGTCAAGACGGGCATAGATTATACCGATCAGATGCTGAATTACAGTGCCGAAACCATTGCCCGTTTGCGACAGGAGCAGCTCTGCGGCTATGTGTTCAAAAGCAAATCCCCTTCCAGCGGGATGGAGCGCGTGAAGGTCTATCCACTCCATGGCGGAGCAGCGGGCAAGACCGGAGTAGGCATCTGGGCCCGGGAGTTTATGCGCGCTTTTCCCTTGCTACCCGTGGAGGAAGAAGGCCGTTTGCACGATCCCGCTCTGCGCGAAAACTTCATTGAGCGCATCTTCATCATGCAGCGCTGGTGGGACATGATCAATAGCAAGCCCAAAGCAGGAGACCTGGTGAAGTTTCACACCATCCACAAATATCTGATCATGGCGCATAGTCCGCAGCATTATCGTGAACTGGGAAAACTGGTGGCCACGGTGAAGCAATTGCCGCTGAATGAAGCTCTGGATCGCTACCTTGAGCTTTTGATGACGGCCTGCAAACGCAGCGCCACACGCAGTAAAAACCAAAACGTGCTGTTGCACATCCTCGGCTATTTCAAGGAAGATCTGGACAGCTTCGAAAAGCAGGAACTGATCCGCCTCATCAGCCAATACAAAGATGGTTTGATCCCCTTGATCGTGCCCATCACCCTGATCAATCACTATGTAAACAAGTATGATAAACCCTATCTGGCAGAGCAGGTGTATCTAAATCCCCATCCGATGGAGCTGAAACTGCGAAACCACGTGTGATGGTATTTCCCGCAGATTTACCCAGATAAAAGCGCAGATGAACGCAGATTTGCCTCCCTGGAAGTTGAAAGCGCTAATCCAATCCCTAAGAAGCCAAATCAATTACTCGCAGTCTATAATCCTGCATCGGAGCGTATCACTTCGTGCGCTTTCGACTTCCAGCAGCGGGGTCTGAGGTCTGAGGTCTGAGGTGGGAGACGCATAACGCATAACCCATAACGCATAACCTTAAAACCCTAAAACCCAATAGATCATGCTGATCATGCAGATCATGGGGATCAGAGTTCCATCATTGCATTCTCGCTTACCCGCTGCTGGAAGTCGAAAGCGCACGTAATCATCGTCTCCGATGCGAGATAGGTAGATAAGCATGAACCGGATTGGCTCCACGAAAATGAGATAGCGCTTTCAACTCCCAGGGAGGCAAATCTGCGTTCTAACACGAAGGCGCTTGACAAATAAAAGCCATCCATCACTTTGCCGTTATGAAAGAAATACATCGTAAACAGACACGTCCCATATATTTAGGTGGAGTACAGATCGGGGCTGACGCGCCGGTGGCAATCCAGAGCATGCTAAACGTCAAAACCGCTGATACTGAAGCCGCGATCGCCCAAATTCGCAGATTGATCGCTGCCGGTTGCGAGCTCATCCGCTTTTCCGTGATGGATATGGATGACGCCCGGGCCATTCGCGAGCTCAAACGCCATAGCTCCATTCCTCTGATCGCGGACATCCATTTTGACCACAAGCTGGCCATTGCGTCCATCACGCATGGCATTGATGGCCTGAGGATCAATCCCGGCAATATCGGCAGTCGTCAGGGCGTGGAAAGCTTGGTGGCAGTTGCCAAAGAGCGCATGATCCCCATTCGCATCGGAGTGAATGGCGGCAGCTTGCCCAAAGACCTTCTGGCCAAATATGGTCACGGCAAGGAAGCGATGGTGGAAGCCGCCCTAAGGCACGTGAAGCTCTTGGAAGAGCTCGGTTATCACGAGATCAAAATCTCGGTGAAGGCCTCCAGGGTGGATCTGATGCTGGAATCCTATCGTGAATTGAGCCGGCGGGTGCATTACCCCTTGCATCTGGGGCTCACGGAATCCGGCACTTTGCTATCCGGCAGCATCAAAAGCGCGATTGCCCTGGGCATCCTATTGGAAGAAGGCATTGGCGATACCATCCGGGTATCTCTGAGCGCGGATCCCGTGCAGGAAGTCTATGTGGCAAAGCAGATCTTGGTGGCGCTGGGCTTGCGCAAAGGCCTCAGCATCGTGGCTTGCCCCACCTGCGGACGCACCAGGATCGATCTCATCGGCCTGGCGGAAAAGGTGGAAGCTGCGCTCAGTGACTATTCTGACCGGGAACTCACCATAGCCGTGATGGGCTGCGCGGTAAATGGCCCCGGAGAAGCCAGGGAAGCGGATTTTGGCATTGCCGGAGGCATGGGCGAAGGCTTGATCTTTGCTCGGGGTGAGATAGTGGCCAAAGTTCCGGAATCCGATCTGGTGGATGAATTGCTAAAGCACATTCAACAGAGCCTTTAGATGCTGTTCAAGATTTTTTTTAGCTTCCTCAAGATCGGCGCTTTCACCATCGGTGGCGCCTATGCCATGATCCCTCTGATCAAGAAGGAAGTGTGCGAAAAGCAAGCCTGGATCACAGAAGAGGACTTTTTGGATGGACTGGCAGCCGCGCAAAGCTGTCCCGGTCCCATCGCTGTCAACATCAGCATTTACACGGGATTCCACGTAAAGGGCTATCCCGGTCTGCTGATGGCCGTCCTGGGCACGATATTGCCTTCCACGATCTCGATTCTGCTGATCGCCATGCTCTTTCACCGTTATGCCGACCAAGTGCTGGTGCGCAAGGCTTTTAGCGCGCTCAGACCGGCAGTGGTGGCCTTGATCGCTGTGCCACTGATCGATATGGCCAGAAAGAGCGGATTGAACCAAAAGAATGCCTGGTTTCCCTTTACCATTGCGCTGTTGGTAGGCGCGCTCACCGTATCACCGGTCTATGTGATCCTGGCCACGATCGCCTTTGCCGTGTGGGAGGCCAGACGATGATCTATCTCAATATGATCTTTACCTTTTTCAAGATCGGACTCTTCAGCTTTGGCGGGGGTTATGCCATCCTGGCCATGATCCAGCAGGAAGTGGTGATCAAAAATGCCTGGCTCACCGAAGCTGAGTTTGTGCAGATCGTAGCGATCTCGCAGATGACTCCCGGGCCGATCGCGATCAATGCTGCCACCTTCATCGGCTATCAAAAAGCCGGCATCCTGGGCGGTTTGCTCTGCACTTTGGGCGTGATCTTGCCCTCCTTGATCATCATGCTTTTGATCACGGTCTCCTATCTCAAACTGCGCAAACAGCGTTGGTTTCAGATGATCTTCAAACGCCTGCGCCTGCTCTCGGTAGGCCTCATCGCTGCTGCTTTGATCATGGTTTTGGGGCATGCCGTGGAAAATGCCTTTGCCGTGATCGTCTTTGCCGCGTGCTTCATCGCCACCTGGCGCTTCAAGCTCAATCCCTTTACCATGCTGATCATCAGCGCCGTAGTGGGCATGATCTTCGGCACTGCTTGAGGGAGGACAGGCTTGACCGCGAACCGCGTCCTGCAAAGATTGATTTTCATGTTTAAGCTCTGTCTGCCCATGCTGTTAGGGCTGCATTTTGCCGCCTGCGCCTATAAGGGAGTCAATACCTTCCCTCTGGATCCCGCGTATCCCGCTTTTGACACTTTTCTGGATGATCTGAATGATATCTCCCGGATCAATCCCGGCCTGGTCAAACACCGCATCATCGGTTTTACGGATACTGAAGAATTGCCGCTCTACGCGATCGAACTGGGCAAAGGCCCGCGCAATATCCTGATCATCGGCCAGCATCATGGAGATGAAGTGCTGGGAGTGGCCGTCAGCCTTTATCAGGCGCGCAGCCTGGCGCAGGATTACGGAAGCTCAGAGCGCGTGACCCGGCTTTTGGACGAATTCACCCTCTGGATCCTGCCCACCATCAATCCCGAAGGATGGCGCCTGGTGAGCCGGGGCATCACCAAAGTGAAACGCAAAAACAACAGCGATACCGATGGCAATGGCAGATTTGATCTGCGCACGGATGGGGTGGATCTAAACCGGAATTATCCCATCTTCTGGGATCGGGATGGCGAATCCAGGCCGATCAGTTCGTATTACAAAGGCCCCGCTCCAGCCTCGGAAAGTGAAGTGAAAAGCATCATGGCCCTGGGACGCAGACAGGACTTTGAGCTGGCGCTATTTTACCATTCTTCGGTATCGGGAGCCCTGAATGAGACCATCTTTTTGCCCGCGGTGGATGAGCCCACAGAGCGTTTTCTGGCCTTGCAAGAGCTCGCCGGACTCTACGCGGCCAGCGTGCCCAGAGACTATCAAAAAGGCACATACATCCTGCATACGGGCAACACCTCAAAAGTGGGCAACGCGCGTAACTTCTTTTACCACAGCCTGGGCGTGCCGGCCATGTTGATCGAAGTGGGAGGCGTGAATAAAGAAGGCCAAAGCATCATCCATCCCTCACAGCACATGCTGAAACGCATCCAAAAAAGACATCTGGAAGCACTGCTCAGAACTCTGGAAGCGATGATCTGATCCGCTATTGGTGCTTGGTGCTTAGTGCTTGGTGCTTGGTGCGTGGTGCTTAGTGCTTGGTGCTTGGTGCTTGGTGCGTGACTCCCTCGGAGTTTAAACTGCTTGAAAAGCTCCATGAATGCTCGAGATTCATGATTCTACTACCCCGCTCGTGAATGCTCCTTATCTCCGGGCAGTTTAGACTTCGAGCAGCGAGCATGCCTACAGCTCCCACAAATACCCGCAAATGAAAGACCGCAAATCACCACAAATGCCAGCTTATTCCCGTTACCTGTAACGCAAGAAGTGACGACACTCACACCTGCAACCTGCATTGAAGTGCTCTACATTATACGTTTTCCCGTCACTTGCAGTTATTGCAAAAAATGCAACAACTGAATCCCGGTTCTATTCTCCTGATTCAAATATATTCTTTAAGTGCCTGCTGATGCCGGACTTGTCGATATCGAACAACTCCGAAAGCTCTTTTATGGATAACCAGATACTTTCGCCATACATCCTGGTTTGTAACTTTGTCTTGCCATCCTTACTCTGATATATCAGGAATTCACTTTATATCGGAAGCTTAGTTTTTGCCATCTTAGCTCCTTCTTAGCCGCATTAAAGCTCTGCCGACCATTCTCAATTCCCAATTCTCAATTCTCAATTGATTCCCGCTCATTCGTGGAAAACACTCACATGGCACCGCTATATCCATATTGGCGCAAACAGTATCGCTCCAACCGTAAAGAATCTCAATTGCTCCACTCTTTCTTAGTCCTGCATCAGCCCATATTCTCCTCTTAGCAAGAGGACATCATGAGCTAAAGTAGTAGCAAAAGTAAGGCCAGTTAATGCGGGAGCAGCGGCAAATCCCCATCCATGACCATGCAGAGAAACACCGCCATCTTGTAGGATTTTTGCATGCGGGTGTGTTCGATTTCTGGTAGAATCCCGTGTCTGACACCACTCATAAATCGCTCCCTATACCTATATATCCACACATTGGGTCTCGGGATCATCCCCAATAGACTTATTTAATCAGAATCAGTTATTGGGCACGATGCTGAAGCTCACTTACTGCTATTCTTTGTCTTAGCAGCTGGCAGCTCTTCCTGTTTCTCAATAGCTTGTTGACTCATTAGGGCAACTATATTGATCGGAGGCAGATATACCGCTGGCAGTCCTGCTTTGGCACTCAATCCTGAAAGACTCTCTCTGATGTATGGCATTAGTAAAGCAGGGGCGTTATTAGCCAGAAAGTCTTCCAAGCTCATGTTCTTAGATCCTTCAATGCTTCCAAAAATCCCTATGTATGTAATCTCAGAATCATACACAGCTAACTTTGAATCCTTACTGATCCCCTTCGCCAAAAGCGTTAGCTCTGCCAGCCCACATCCATCATCCAATATCCGGAAACCATAATTGAAAGCAAATTTACTGGAAATTGGGCCTTTATATCCCTGCATTCTCTCAAAGCTGCATTTATGCTGATAAATCGCCTTTACTATTATGCCAGGTTGCTGCTGCTTATCCATACTTATATCCTTTTATGCTGCGTGCATACCCATATCTGAGAGCACAACATTGGGTTCTATGCTATCCGATTCTGCCGGAAGCGCGCTGAATTCCGCACAAAGTTCATTAGTGAATGAAACCTTGGGAAATCTCAATTTAATAGTGTGTGGGTAATCCTCTTCTGTGAAGCTCGACAATTCTTCTGCTTGTGCCACCATAGAATCAAAGTAAGAAGTATCTTGGAATGAACACGAATACAGGGGATACTCTCTGATGCTCAGCCCCTCCAGCTCCACTCCGAGGGCTTCAGCTACTTTGTAGATGAATTCAATGGTGGGGATTCTGCCCATTCTCTCAAAACGGGTAATCACTGATTGACTGGTACCCATGCGCTTTGCCAGTTCAGTCTGACTCACCCTTTGTTTTATCCGATACACGGCCAGATCCGCCACTATGCTATACACGTTCTTCTGCCAGGGCGCAAACAGCTGAGAGGGGAAATCTTCCTCATCATCCACTGGCTTGGGAATGCGGAATTCCTCGGTAAATTGCAGTGGCTTGAGATCAACGCCCAGCCCTTCAGCATACTTATAGATTGATTCCAGTCCGGGCGTCCGGCCCATAGATTCAAACCTGGCAACCACAGGTTGCGAAACACCCAGCTTTTGAGCCAGTTCATCCTGAGTCATCCTCAGTTTGATTCTTTTCACAGAGAGATTAGCAACGATATCGATCAGATCCCGTTTCCACTTAGGAATCGAGGAGAAATCTATTCTCAGCTCTTTCGCGGACTCATTATGTTTGTGTAGCCATACCTTTTTTGAGTTTGCCATCTCTCCTCCCTTCTTTTATCGTTTTTTCTTTCCTTTATCTTTTGGGCTGTGCGGTTTAATCCACACCCTGGTGAAACATATTGTCCAGCGATCTTCCTCAATAATGAACTGAATTCGCAACACACCATGTCTATGATGAGGCGGAATTCTAAATTCATAAGCATGAAACTTGGGTATCTCCTTTATCACTTTGCTAGGATCTCTATCACTCTTTTTTAGCTGTGTATCAATCTCCAGCATCAAATCATCGTGATCAAAGTTATCAAGTTTTCCGATCAGAAGTTTTAACTGCTCAAACAAATCCGGTCGCTTACGCTCAACATCTTTGATCGAAGCAAGTACTTCATCACTCTGATATACTATCTTCATCTCACCAATACAAGATATAGCCAACTGGCTATAAAGTCAAGCTCTAATTTCACTCTGCGAAAGTCTCGTAATCGCTAACATCTTATTATCCATAGCGATAGGCATACACAAAAAAGTTCTGAGAGTGCCTCGCGTCGCGTGGTAGACACATCAATTCACCTCCATTTTCGCCAACTCTTCAATCGTCATCCGCTCAAAATCCTGCGCGGAAAGACCAAAAGAGGCCAACACACTATCCAAATCCGGATCAATCAACTTGGCTTCCGCATATTCAAGCTCATATAGCTTGTAAACCATGAGGTCGATTTGGGATTCGAGTGACGTTTTATACATTTCATTTGTAGATAAAACTATCTCTTTGACTATCGGCGTAAACAAATCCTTTGCTGATGAGTATGTTTTGGGGATAGGGAATGTTTTCACTTTCCCTTGAGTAAGATGAGGGAACGTCTTACGATCTTTTTCCCCATAGGTGTTATAATACCAAAAGCCAAGTAAGGTGCTGTTCAAGATTGCTAACACAAACTCGTGTGAGCAGTCTATCCCATTCCTAAGCTTGAACACATACACTACTTGCAAAACATACCTATAATCATAGTCAATAGTTGCGGCAACCCCGGTTCCTGTCTTCCGAACAAGTATTTTCTCGCCTTCATATAACTGGGGGGATTTGTAATTAATCCCCTCTATATTTGTTCTAAGATAAACTTGTTTCTTGATCCTATATCTATCAATGTCCTCTCCCCTTAGCAGTGGAACACACCCCGGCTCCATTAGTTCAGATATTGCCATGGATTTCTTGCCAATCTCAACTCCTCTGGCATTGTGAAGTAGATCCTTCAATTGCACAGACATTGAGTTTATCTGTGCAAGCACGGGTGTATACATCTCGTCGCCAAACATGGGGAATACATGGTTCTCAATAGAAATAATATCTGATTGTCTCTTAAACTTTAACTTATCATTAATCCCCAAACTAAAGCTTAAACAATTTCCACTGATATCTTCGTTTGTGCATATTAGTATCGCAGACGGCATGTTAACATCTGAAAAAACGCCATCACCCAAATCAATAACTTGCTTAATAGTAGTTGAACTAAGCAGGAAGTATCTATAGGATGTGTATTCGATGTTAGTGATAAACCTGTTTGGGGTTATAAAAGCCATTAAGCCTTGTTTTGAAAGTAGTGAAAGTGACTTTTCAATGAACAAGCAAAACAAATCATACTGACCTTTTGCCAGTACATAGAGCTTCTTATACTGCTCTTTGTTTTGGATTGGCAACACGGATGATTGAATCCATGGCGGATTGCCGATCACGATATCGAATCCCTCATTGATGCCAAACATCCATTTGGGTTCAAACCAGGAGGAGGCTTTGTCCGAGAAGGGATCCCAATTCAGCAGTTTATAGAGGTAGGAGTCCTTTTCGCCGCCAAAGTCTATGTGCTCCTGGGTTTCATCCAGGAAGTTGCTCTGCTGATAGGGTGTTTCCGTCAGGCTCTGCATCAGGGAATGGTTCAGAGCGGCAAAGTCTTTCTTGATCCGATCTTTTTCCATGCTTGTGTGAGCATGCAGATAGCGTTCGCGAATGGCATCAAAGTCTTTGATAATCTTCTGATAGCGGAGGAGGGTCTCACCCTCATCCCCCAGGGGGATCAGGCTATTTGCCGTCACGAACTTGAAAGAGAGGTTGGGCAGGGGATGGATGTTTTTGTTGTCCTTGGCTTCGAGCACGCTTTCATCCACGATCAGTGAGAGAAAGAGCCGCAGTTTGGAGATTTCGGTGGCAATGGGCTGGATATCCACGCCATAGATGGCGTTTTGGATGATGCCCATTTTGTGTTTATACTTCCAGTTTTCATTGATCAGTTTCTCTTCAAATGCTTTGCGCACCAGCACATTGGGGATCTTATCCAGTTGGCGGATCACCCACTCTATGGATTCCGGATCCACCTTCTGGAGGATGAGCAGCATTTTTTGCAGGATGCCGATGGGGAAAGCTCCGGAGCCACAGGCGGGATCCAGGACTTTGATCTCGTCCAGAGCATCGATAATGGCAAGTCTTTGCTCCTTGCTTAAGATGCATTCTTCAATATTGAAATCCAGCAGATCCCGGATCTCTGCTTCTTCGATATCAGTTTTGCTCTTCAGATATTGGATCAGAGCTTCATCCACCATGTATTCCACGATTGCGCGGGGTGTATAGAAGCTGCCAGAAGCTTTGCGGGCGGTCTCTCCGGTATCCGGATTCAGCTCTGCCAGGAGGTTTTCAAAGATGCGTCCCAGCATTTCGGGATCCACCGAAAGGTCGATATCGATGGAGGTATTTTCATCGATGGTGAAGTTGTAGCTTTCCAGGATGCCAAAGAGCTCGCTAAACCACTGATCCGGAATCTTGAGGTTCCAGGCTGGCTGAGCCGGCTTCTGGGGGCTGGAAGCGATGTAATAATCCTGATGCAGAGTGGGGTCAAAGAGCCCGCCATTGAGGAAAGGAATAGCGTCGTAAAGCGGTGTGCGAAAGGCCTGATGCCGATGTTCCAGTGCTGTATTCAGCACTTCAAAAAAGAGCGGCTCCAATACCCGGTGATAATAGGATTCACAGATAGCACCGCTGGAAAGCACCTCAGCAGGGATGATGGGATTGCCCTGGTCCGAAAGCTTTTTCTTCAGAAACCAGCAAAAGACCAATCGACCGATCAAGCGCACGCCAAATTCCTGCACTGCCCTGGCATCGCCATTTTCCGGCAAGTGCAATTGCGCAGGGTAAGCCAATACACCCTTGCCCTGGCTGACCACTCCGCCCACAAGGCTGTAAAACATCCTCTGGATTTCGCGGTAAAACTCTTTGTTCACCACTTCCACGGAAAATCTGGCTTCCAGATCAGCAAAATCGCGAATGCGCCCGCTTCCCATCAAGAAGCTTTCCGGAGTCCGGGTTTTGGCATTTTCTCCCAGGTAGAAGGAAAAGCGTTTGGGATTGGAGAATCTGTATTTTACGTCTGCGCCATCAAGCTCCAGCTTGAGCGTGATCAGGGAAAAGCGGTAGTTATTGGAATTTTCCGAGACAAAGAAGAATAGCGCGTTTTCCAGATTCAACTCCGCCATCAGCCGGAAGGCGTCTCTGGATACCCCGATGCGGGGGTCATTTTCCGAGGCATGCGAGATCTCGATGATCGCCAGATTGTTCAGCGAATCGCAATCGCCGATCCAATATGCCTGAGGCCGGATGTATCTGGATTTGAATTCTATGTTTATGGCTTGTCTTTTGAGCTTGAAGTCGTTTGGCAGAAAACTTGTCTGCAGGAAGCTGATCCAATCTTCACGCTGGTAAGCTGAGCTCAGTAAGTGGTTCATCATTTTCTCCTATTTTGATCGATTTGAGACGTGTCGAATTCTGCCTCAAAGATCGACACGAGACGTGTCGAATCCTATCTTTTCATCGACACGACCGGGGTCCCCAAGGCGGAGCAAAGCGAAGTCTTGGGGTGGAACAGACGTGTCAAGTCCTATCTCTTCAATCGACACGAGACGTGTCGAATCCTATATCAGTTCTTCTGCCAAGATCAAGCTTTCAGCGCCATCATCGATCTTGCGGGCAGTCCTGATGATGGTATTCAGATAGCTGTGGGGCACCAGCTGCATCAGGCTTTCGATATCCCGGGCCAGGCTATTGGCATTCACGCGGTTGATGCTGTGATACACGCCATCTGGCAGGGAATTCAGCTCTTTGGCCACGGTGTAGAGATCTTGCAGATAATCCTTGTACTTTGGGGAGACACTGATCATGGCTTTGAGTTTATTCAGGGTTTTGCCCCGTTTCCCGGTAACCGCAGAGACGCTTTGTTTGGCATACATATTGGCCTTCGCGTTTTGATAGATGGCATCGAAGGCTTCGGAGACCGCTTGGGGTTTTTCGATTTCCGTGGCCTTGAATAGATTCAGGGCTTGCTCCGGGCTCAGGGCGATGGATTCATTGGCATCCAGGCCCAAGCGGAAGGCAAAATCCTCTCCCTTTTTGCCAAAGACGAGCACCCCTTTTTGGTCTTTGGCTTCAGAGCGGCGCAATCTGCTGCGATGCTCGATCTCCCGGGCTTTTTGGAGCAATTCCGGCTTTCCGGATTTCAGATGGTTGTATTCATTCAGATACACCGCGTCCCAGGATTCCGCTTCCTGCTCCTGCCTGGCTTTCTGGTATTGCTCGTGAAAATAGGAGATGAGCTGCTCTTCATCGGTGAGCACTTTGGTATCCTCTCCCAAAAGCACGTCGATCATGGCTTTTTTGAGGGTGGAGATTTCCTTGGTGCGGATGTGCCCTTCGCCGATATCGGTGGGGAAATAGTTATATATATACAGCGTATCAAAGAGCATTTTGCCGATGCGATTGATGCGTCCCACTCTTTGGATCACGCGCGTGGGGTTGTAGGGAATATCATAATTGAAGACCGTTCCGGCCCGGTTCAGGTTTACCCCTTCGGAGAGGGCATCGGTGGTGATGATGATGTCGTAGTCGTTTTTTTGCCTTTCACTGGAAGCATCAAAGTTTTCTTTGATCTCTTTACGCACAGTGGAGGATTCCGCGCTGGAATAATAGATCGCGCGGATTTGGGGGTCCCCTGCAATATGCCGATACACATAAGAAGCAGTATCGGTATATTCGCTGAATACCACGATCTTGCGGGTCTTATCTTCGGATATCTGGCGCTTGATCTCTTGCGCAAAACTGGCCAGCTTGGGGTCAAAGGGCATACCCTGGGCAAACCACTCCTGATGGATTTGTTTTAGCAAGGCGATATCATGATTCAGATGGATAATGAAATCCCGCCTTAACTGATCTGCCGGAATGAAGACCAGGCCTTTGTCATAATGCTTTTTCAGCTCATCCTCAAAGCCATAGGCAGTGATCTCTGCTATAGCGTCATCGCTCAGATCTTGCAAAAGCTCGTCCACGGCAGGCAGCTGTCCTTTTTTGTAGATCGGTACACGCTTCAGCTTCAGGTAGTAATCCTTGATGCTTTCCATGGATTCCAGCATGGATTCCATGGTCTTTTTGAAGGCATTGAGCGAGCTTTCAAAGCGGCCTACCAAAAGCCTTTGCATAAACTTGGCCAGGTTTGCCTGGGCAACCCCGATCGAATCCACATCCACCCGCTCATCCTGGATGCTACTGCGGAATTTTTCCAGATCAATGATATAATTGGCAGGTTTGTAGCGAGCACCGATGTAGCCGATGCTATCGTCGAGATCGGAGCTTTCAGGCGGCAGGTTTTTGCTCTCCTGGGCAATCAGGAAAAGGGTCTTGGTGTATAGCTCCGCCATCTCTCCCAAGGGATACTCTTTCAAGATGGGCGCTTCGGCAAACACATAGCGGATGCCTTGCTTCTGGAGGTCATCACGATAGGCATCGATTTTGTCCAGATCAAGGCGAGAACGGCGAATTACCACAGGCTCCATGATGAATCTGATCTTGCGGGCCAGATCGTTAACCCGCTGTTGCAGTTCATGCGCGCCAATGCTCTTTTTGACCCGCTTTTTGTTGATATCTTTGTATTCCTTCACCGCCTCAGAAAAGTGGTAAGATAGGTTGTCCACGGAGCGGATGGTGGATTTTGAAGGAATCTGGAAGAGCTTGATCATGGCAAAAACATCCTGCGGACGATTGTTGAAAGGAGTGGCGGTCAAGAGCATTACTTTGTTGCCCTGGCAGAGCCTGTGCAGCAGGATATAGTCGTCCGTGTCTTCATTGCGATAGCGGTGGGCTTCATCCACGATGATCAAGAGCTCTTCATCCGGGAATTTGCTTTCCTTGTAGTCCAGTGCCTTATGGATGGAACCGCTGCCATACACCACGGCATTGAGCTCGAAGAGCACGCGATATTCCTTGTCCCACTGCTCTCCCAGGTGTGGCGGAGAGATGATGATTACCTTCTTGCGCAGGTTGTAAGCCACGGCTGAGGCAATGATGCTCTTGCCCAGGCCCACTACATCACAGATCATTACTCCATTGTGCTCATCCAGTATCTTGAGCGCTTTTTTGATGGCATCGCTCTGATATTGCAGGTTGAAATACTTTCCTTTGGTGATCCTGGTGGGCAGGGCTATGCTGCTGCGGTCGTTTATGGAGAAATATTCGTCCAAAACCCGCAAGTAAAAGAGATAGGGCTTGTATAGCTTCTCATACCAGATCTTTTTGATCACCTCTTCGGTGAAATCCTCAAGGCTGTTTTCATCCACGATCTCCACCGCCGAAGCCCACAGATCATCAAAGATGGCCTTGCCCGCCTTGAACTTATCATAGAGCACCACATTGATCTCATGCTGGGTTTTGAGCCCGGATAAGGTGAGATTGCTGGAACCGGTGATCATCGTGCCGGGCAACATGCCGCCCTGAGAGTGATCAGCATCATGCTCAAAGAGATACATCTTGGCGTGATTTGGCATCAGAGTCTTTTTGATCTGCAAGCTGCCATCGTGGATTTTGCTCAGGAAAAGCTCAAAGGCCTTGATGCGCTCCGCGGAATCAAAGTAATCCGTGTCGTTGAACACCTGCACCAGAGAGCTGAAATAATCCTTTTTGATCTCCAGGCGGGATTGATCGACGTCTTTGATGATGTAATACTCTTTGATGTGATTGGATAAATCCTTTTCTATGCTCATGCCGATCAGGATTTTTAGCTGCTTGTCCTTGAGCTGAGTATAGAGCTTTTCAAAGCCCGAAAAATAGAAGTAACCCACCAGAAAATAGAGCTTTTCGGAACACGGCAGGATGTCCTCTATTACCTTGGATAAAAACCTATCTTGATTTGTGATGATCATGGGATCCATCGCATACTCCCTTTTATTGCTTGAATGTCCGATTCGCGCATTTTTTTGCCCTATCCCTTTGGCCTACACGAGATTTATCGCGCGATTAGCGCGCATCTGCGTGCTGGACATTTGAACAATACGGATTCCATAAATCCTTGTTAACATAGCTTTTCTCCTTGAGCTTGGTATGCATTCTCTGCACTGTAGCAATCCAAGAGATTACAATTATTTAGTCAAGGTTTTTGTTTTGAGTTATGGGTTATGGGTTATGCGTTATGCGTTACGGGTAACGAGTTACAAGCTACGAGTTATGGGTTACGAGTTTCCCAGCTCATCTCCGATGGCATTATATATCTCCAGTTTTAGGGCTTCATTTTCTTCATCAGCTTCCAATAGGGCAGTGATAACTTTCCGAAGGAGGTCTTTTTTTATCTTCCCGCCCGCAATGTGATAGCTGATATTCTCCATGTATCGAATAAAATTTCCAGCTACGAACACGTACCCATTCATCAGCAAAAACTCTGCACCCAGGGAGATAGCAATCCGTTTGTTGCCATCAGCAAAGCGGACGTAAACTGCTTTCGGTATTGCTCTTCTGAAAACCAGGAATGAATAAAATCCTCATCACGTTGGTTGATATACTTTGTGCCACCTCCTGTCTTTGCATTTATGGTGTCTATTACGATATCCAGAATGGCCTGCCTGAGTATCCTGGCTCTTTCACTTTCAGTCATCAGCATTGCTAAATTTAAAAAAGATCTAAAATCAAATATCCCTATTTGAGAGGCACTGATGTTAACGAAATTGATTTCGTTAACATACCGCTCCTTTAATAGCAACTTTAGCTCCCTTAACCTCTTGCCAATCAAAATATCATATCCATTCTGTTTCAACTCACCAGAATATTGGGAGAGGTAATTATCTATTGTTCTGGGATTTACTTCAAAGAAATCAGCTACCTGCTCTTTGAAAAAGACCATCTTGCCTTCGAAAACAATACCCGGAAGCTTTATCTCGCTTTCCAGGGCTTCTACCGCGTACTTGTTGTTCAGTATGTTCTGCCTGTCAACTGTGGAATTGGTTAGATCTTTTGCCATCTCATATTCCTCTGAAGTTCCCACCTTCGCTGTATATAAGCTATCCCAATATCAGCGCTTTGCCCCATCCGATCTGCAAGCCGAGTGTGTGAATCAAACATAGCCAGCGTACTTATCTTACTCACATATCCTCCCTAAAGACACAATCATGGTATTGAGCGAGAAAAAACGGATATCGTAAATCCTTGTTAACATAGCTTTTCTCCCCACAGCTTGGTATGCATTTTCTGCACTGTAGCAATCCAAGAGATTACAATTATTTAGTCAAGGTTTTTGTTTTGAGTTATGGGTTATGCGTTATGCGTTATGGGCTTTATACAGCGGGATTGGAGCAGGCAGTGTAATAGGGTGGATCGCTCAGAGCGATGATATCTTCATCTTCTCCGATGGGAAAGCCTTCGATCTTGTGAAATTCAGGATCTTCTAGCTCTCACGCAGGAGATTTCTAAAGTGCTCTCTGCGGGCATCTTCGATGGCAAATACTTGTCCCAGGCAGGTGACGGGGCCTTTTGCCTGGGTTTCAAGATCAATAGTGGTTTGCTGTGGCATCAATGCTCTCCTTGAATGGCTTGTAATACTGTTTTTCCATATTCGCTCAGGTAATACTTTTGTTTAGGGTGCTTAGGTTTATCCGCGTATTTCATCAAAACGATACCTTGATCAAGCAGCGGACGTAAATGTCTAACTCTCAGAAAGTCCCGGCTTACTTTTCTTTGGCTTTGCTTTATCTCCTGCATGCTAAGAGGTTCTGAGAAAGTTCGAATGATGCCTATTTGCACTTGTGTTAGTTCTTCTATCAACCGCGCAATCTCTTGCTTCTTGTCGTTAAGAGCTTGCCCGGTAACTTGCCCAGTAGCTTGCCCAGTAACTTGCCCAGTAGCTTGCCCAGTAACTTGGTCACCAACTTGGCCACTTTCAACATCTGCAATAATCTTATCTATCTGCTGAACAATATCTTCGCTTAGTGACCAAGCTTGCTTATGATCAGAGGACTTGGTCACTTGAATAGCCTCAAGCTTGGCCAGTATGCTCAAGGTAAGCTCGCTGGACTTCCCGGTGATGGCTTTGGCAATAGCTAAGCTCAGACTCCGATTACTGACCAGGTAGGAGAACAATGCTGTTTCATCGGCATTTAGCTGTAATCCAAGTTTGCTGTGCAAATTACTTACTGCTTGGGAGATGATCTGTTTCTTGAGAATTGAGATCGAGAAGCTAAAGTCGGATTTATCATTCGTGATCTGAGCAGGGACCAGACCAAGCTTGCGGCAGTCCTCCATAATAGTCCTGATCCCGGTTCCAGCTTCTTCACATAGCCCAATCTGACGGAATATCCTTACGATCAATGGATTGCGGATCGAGTGGTGCCGGGACTCGAGCAGGGCTTCAATACTGGAATAGGCAGAGCCAGGATTCCAGAATACGGTCTTATCCTTGAATATTTTGATCTCGGCTTTTCTGGAGGCATCTCCATAGTCTTGGTGGATCAGCAGGTTTACCGCCGCCTCTCGAAAAGACCTGAATTCCAAAGTGTCATCTTTGCGCTGCAGGGTTACTTCATCTAAGGAGAAAGGTATGTCTGCAATCAGGGAATACTTGTCGATGAGCACCCTCCAGGCTTCGAAGAGATTGCTTTCAATTATCAGCCGGTCATGCCACCTTTTATCGGCGTCCCAGTTATCTTCCATTTGATCAATTCGCTGATAATCCACCACTGGCCTGGACATGATCTGCCTCACAAACCGGTCTTGTCCAAACAGTAATATAGCCGCTTTAGTAGGGATTGCCTTAGCTGCCTCTTCGATCAGCAGTCCCATTTCCAGCAGAAAGTCCAGATCACTCAGATGAGCATATTTACTGGTGGGGGTTTTATCCAGAAGAGTTCGGTACCATTTTAAGGTGGAGGAATTGATAAAAAACTTGGATCAATGCCATGCTCCAAACTTCTGTCATAGGGGGTATCGCTGGCGTCTCGAATGAATGTCCTCAGTTCAGACTCAGTGCATAGCTCATCCCCACCACCTCTTCTGATGTATGCCTGGTCAATTCTCTTGCCGAGATAAACAGGCTTGTCCTTGCGGTCAGATTCAGGGATATGGAATACCAATATATGTTTCCCATCTATCTCATGTAATTCGGCAATTGATGGTATCACTCTGCTCAGTCTGCCTCCGTTGCGCAGGCAGCTTAGAAAGTCATTCTGAACCTTATCTACATCATCTACGCCAACTATATCTCCTCCGGCTTTACTGGAGCTTTCTTTGACTCCGAAAATAAGATAGCCTCCACTTGTATTGGCAAAGGCAGATACGGTTTTATAAGCATCGTCCGATACCCCATTACGGCATTGTTTGAACTCCATGCTAGTCCATTCCGGACTCTTGATGGCTTTTATCAGCTCTTCTTTATTCATAATGACACCTATTCCGGCACTATCCTTACCCACTGAAGGTTCTTTCCCTGAGTGAGTGAATCAATATATTGATCCAAGACCCGTTTCAGTTCAGCGGTGGTGATCGATCCTCCGGCCTTGCTGATCACTCTGCGAATCTCATCCAGGATAGCTGCACTGTAGCAATTCAAGAGATTACTATTATTTAGTCAAGGTTTTGTTTTTGTTATGCGTTATGCGTTTCCCAGATCCCCGGGATAAATGCCGATCAGGATATAGCTGAGTGGCAGGCGCAGACCGGTATTTTTCACCCAGGCAAAGCCATTGCTGATATCGTGCTCATATTCCTGGAAGTTCCTGATCTCCATGCCATTATCCAGGATAGCGCGGAAGATATCGGATAGGGTGTGGGTAAATTCATAGCTGAGCGGACTTTGATATTCGCTATTGCCATAGTAATCCAGCCCTTCTGTGGAGCTGATCTCGCCTTCGTGAAAATAGCTTTCGCTGAGCTCAGGGCGATTCTGACGCACGGAAACGTCAAAGGGCAGCATCTGCGTAAAGGGATGCTGTTCAAAGATAAATAGCTTTCCGCCCGGTTTGAGTAAAGCTCTCACCACAGCAAAGAGATCGCTCAGATCCGGCAACCAGCATAAAGCACCGATGGTGATATAGACCAGATCAAAGCTGCTATGATAGCGCGTGGGAGTGGCGTACACATCGCTCTGCGTGAATTCGCATTCAATGCCAAACCGGACAGCGCGTTCTTTGGCATCCCGGATGGCCTCATCTGAAATGTCGATGCCCACGCAGCGTCCGGCTCCCAGGCGTTTGAGCGAGAGCAGTTCGATCCCGTTGTTGCAGCATAGATGGATCACATCCTTGCCCCGAATGCCAATCTCCCGCAAAGCTCCCAATTCCGGCTCCTGCTGCCAGATAAAGCTTGGATCGGCATAGTGACGATCCCAGGTCTCGTTCATCGCTCTGCGGTGATAGGGCAAAGCGGCATTCCAGGCGGCGCGATTGGCTTCTGTGTATTTACTGTGTTTCATGGGTTTATCCTTTTGTTCCCGAATGTTCTTGTGATAGACATTTCTGGTGACAGAGGGTGTGGGTCAAGTGGTTTTTGGGTTTTGGGGTTTTAGAGTTTTAGGGTTTTAGAGTTTTAGGGTTTTAGAGTTTTAGGGTTTTAGAGTTTTAGGGTTTTAGAGTTTTAGGGTTGCCAAGCTCTGCTTGGGAGAAGTTTTGCGGATTCGCTTTTTAAAAAGACCTGCGGCCTGGAGACCAGGATTGCAGACGTCTCGTCTGCTGAAGCGACGGAGTTGCTTGCTTTCTCGGCCTGTGGCCTCGCTCAACACGACCGTGATCCCCAAGGCGGAGCAAAGCGAAGTCTTGGGGTGGAACAGGCAACCAGCACAAAGTAGCCCCTTCATTTGTGTTCATTCGTGATCTTTTATTTGTGTTCATTCGTGGGAAAACAAGAATCCGCGTGATCCGCAAAATCTGCGTGCCATCCTTCAACAGCGTAGCGTTCTCGCTGTTTGAAGTCCATGCCGCCCAAAGTATTATGGCTACTCTGAACATAGCTGTAGCTTGACAATCCATCGGCTTGTTTGAGCAGATCAAGCGGCATGAACTCCAAAGAGAATAACGCAGCATTCAACCCCCTTCATTTGTGTTCATTCGTGATCTTTTATTTGTGTTCATTCGTGGGAAAACAAGAATCTGCGGGAAATCAAAGGGCGGAACGGCGTCCGCCCTACAAGCTGCCCAGAAAGTCCTTGACGGAAAAGCGGCCTCATTACCTTTGGTAACTTAACTAAGGTAAGGAAGTGCTAAATGAAAGTAGCAAAAATAAATAAGGACATGATCATGCGAGCCGCTTTGAAGCTGATTTTGGAGCACAAAAGCTCGGCTTCGCTCACCATTCGCGATGTGGCCAAAGAATTGGGTTGCAGCCATCCCAATATCTACAATTACTATGGCTCCATGCTGGAATTGCGTTGGGATTGCCTCCTGCGCGCCATGGAAGAGATGATGGAGCATACCGCGCGCAATCTGACTCCGGAAGGCGACAGTGACAGCCGGTTTCAGCAGTTTTTCCTGGTCTTATGCGCCTATTTTTTGGAGCATCCGGGCTATTACCGCTTGATCTGGTTTGATCCCATGGGCGAAAGCATCCCGGAACATGCTGTCCCGCGTTTACAGGCACCCGGTTTGCGCCTGCGGGATTTTGCCCTGAATCTCTATCCCGAATTGGGCAATCCCCAAGTGGCAGCGGAATCGATGCTGATGATCCATCGCTATTTTCACGGAGAGATGTCCACGATCATCAGTGGCCGGGTGATCCCCGAAGACTTTGAAACAATCAAAAAACGGGTCGCGCACAATTGCCTGTGGCTGATGCACGCCTTCATCAAAGAAATACATGAGGAAAGATGAAACACATCACTCTGATCATGATACTGATAGCCCTGGCATTGTCACTCAGTGCCGCAGCAAACCCAAAGGAGAAAAAGATGAAGATATTGGTGCTTTATAGCTCGCAAACGGGAACCACCCGGGAAATCGCTGAATTTATGGCGCAAGAAATCGGCAAAGCCGGTCACCAAGCGGATGTGACACACTGCAGCGAGGCTCAAAACCTGAAAACCTACGATGCGATCATCATCGGCGCTCCCGTCTATGCCGGCAAATGGAAGGCTGAAGCCGGCACTTTTATAAAGAATAACGCAGACCTGCTCAAGGTGATCCCCCACGCCTATTTCATGGTGGGCACCAGCTTCGATGGCAAAGCCAGCCCTGCCGAAATGCGCGCGATCCTGGCCAAAGAACGCGAGCTCTGCCCTCCCGTGAGCGAAGGCAGATTCATGGGACGCCTGGATTATTCGCGCCTGAACGTCTTTCAACGCATGATCTGCAAGATGATGAAAGCCCCCGAAGGAGATTTCCGGGATTGGAAGGCAATCTCCGAGTGGACGAGAGAGACGGTGCAGCTTTTAGGGGTTAGGGGTTAGGTGTTAGGTGTTAGGTGATTACAGGTGGCAGGTGGCAGGTGGCAGGTGGCAGGTTTTAGGGTTTTAGGGAGCAGCTGGTAGGGGCGCTCGCTGTAGCGCCCTTTCGTAACGTAGCTTTCCGAAGCTACGAAACCAGGCGGTACAGCCCCCATCACCCTTGGACTTCGTAGCGAAGCGAAGGAGTTTACATGAAAGCCATAGGATTCGACACGTCCCCGTGTCGAAACGGAACGGAGTTCCGCAAAAAAGTAAGCGACTCCGTCGCTTGTGCAGACGAGACGTCTGCAATCCTATCCCTCCGCTTTCATGGTCGGTAGCGAAAGCTGGCTTTCAGTTAAGTTCAAGCAGCGGAAACCCTTTCGAGTCCCATCAGGACGGCATTTTTACATGAAAACCAAAGGATTCGACACGTCTCGTGTCGACGGAACGAAGTTCCGTAAAAGTAAGCTGGTATATGCTTTGTGAGTTTCCGGTCACTTGGAAATGTCCAAACTCCAGGCTTCTACCAAGCAGGAGCTTGGCAGCCCAAGCTCAGACCCGCAACCTGTAACCTGCCAAGAAAGTTCTTGACCAAATACCGGGCACTCCTGAATATGCACTTATTGAGATATTTTCACAATACCCGCAGAGGAGATGCCCATGCTTATTCGATTTACTGTCGCAAATTGCCTGTCGTTCAACGATAAAACATCTCTTGAGATGTTTGCGTCCAAGGAAAGAAACCTGAAAGAACAGCTTTGGACCAGCAAAAGCAGACACCTTCCGAACATCCTGAAAGCAGCATTTATTTTTGGCCCGAACGCGGCTGGTAAATCGAATCTGATCAAGGCCCTGCATTTTGCTAAGTCTTTTGTACTGGGTGAACCAAATCCTTTGGGAAAGAGGACATTACACTTCAAATTGTGTCCCGAGTGCTCCGCAAAACCCAGCTTTTTTGAGTTCGAATTTCTGGTACAAGGTCAGATCTACCGTTATGGATTTGAGCTCCATGGCTCTGGGATAGTGAGAGAATGGCTGTATAAAGCCAATTCCACGGGAGAGCACCTGATTTTTGAAAGAAGCTATGACAGGCAGACCAAAAATGCCTTAAGATCAGGTGAAAAGTATCCCCAATATCAAAACGATGTGTTCATCCACTTCCTGCTCAAAGGCACACCTGAAAATAAGCTCTTTCTTACCGAATCAATCGACAGGAATCTGGATGATTTCCGTGAAGTATATGATTGGTTCCGCAGGATTGTAGTGATCTATCCGGATACCGAGCTGCAATCCTACAATCTATTACTAAACAACGATTTCTTGCTGGAAGAATACCGACGATTGATGAAGCTATGCGATCTCGGAATCGATGGTTTATTGGTAAAGCCTGTTGACGCGGATGAAGTTATGAATCAAATCCCACTCCCCATCCAGAATATGTTTAAAACTGAGCTGCTCAAAAACCTTACCGTGAAACTGAGTGACAGATACACCGTAAGCTTCCAGGAAGACGCAAAAGAAGCTCATTTGATCCAAATCTCACACAAAATGCCTCTCACCGGAGAGAATGTCAAATTCGATATCGCGGAGGAGTCAGATGGCACCAATCGCCTCTTTGATCTGATCCCGATATTGACTTTGATCTTGCAGGACGCGATAATTCTGGTTGATGAGCTCGACCGGAGTCTGCATCCAATGATCTCGCGCTCTTTTATCAAGGCTGTGTTCAATGCCAATCTGAAGCAACAGGCGCAGATGATCGTCACCACACACGATGCCACTCTCCTGGATGTGCAACTCCTGAGAAGGGACTCAATCTGGTTTGTCAGAAGAAACTTCAAGATGGAATCTGATCTATACTCCCTGAATGAGTTTGTAACAGTCAGAAATGATAAAGCACTGCAGAAAGCGTATCTTGCCGGTTTGTATGGTGCAGTTCCGATGATCAAAGATGAGCGCGATTGATGAAATACCAGCGTAAGTATCAGGAAAGATATCCCGGGAAGATCTTTATCTTTACAGAAGGTAGCGTTACCGAGCAGAAGTACTTTGAGAAGTTCATCGAGTATTTCAAGATTCCTCAGGCCAGGGTTGAAGTTGTGGATAGAAAAAGCCATTGCTTCAGCCCCAAGGACGTGCTGAACTATGTGATAGACTTTCAGCAAGATATCAAAAAACAAGAGCCCGTGATCTCAAAGTACTATGATTATTGGTTGATAATGGATACAGATCGCTGGGAAAAGAACCTCTACCAAGCCATCGATGAAGCATTTCAAAGAAAATATAGCGTGGCAGTTTCTGATCCTTGTTTTGAAATCTGGTATCTGCTACACTATGAAACCGCTCTGTGGATAACACAAAACTCCCCATTGCTGATTACAAAATCTTCCATCAACACAGCTCTTCATGCACATAATGTGAGTGGTGATGTATCGAAGGATTTCCTCCCCCATACAGAATCGGCTATCCAAGAAGCGGAAACACTCGATGCCAACAAACAAAAGCGCCTCCCGGAGCAGCCTGGAACACGTGTGTATCTGCTGGCAAGAAAACTATATAAGTTAGCCGGACTAGTGGTTAGTGGTTAGGTGTTAGGTGTTAGGGGGTAGTGAGGTATCCTGAAAAGCCCGGACTAAAATTAGGAGATAAAATGGATACCAAGACCCCAACCAAAGTAAACTACCGTTACAGTGAAGCCTTCAAGCTGAAGATCGTCACTGAGATTGAAAGAGGA
>Ga0334883_1001965_pt1 | contig 27603 bp, 26 predicted proteins | sample GraSluR1_MG_6_FD_207230 | JGI IMG/M metagenome (GOLD analysis project Ga0334883, IMG submission 207230) | Sludge microbial communities from methane-producing bioreactor in Wageningen University, Netherlands - Granular Sludge_09_05-R1 | ecosystem: Engineered > Bioreactor > Anaerobic >...
GCTACGCCACGTCACCATCACCATCAACGGTCACCCGATCGAAGCCCAACCCGCCATCTCCGACAACACCCGAGAAATCCTCAACACCCTCGGGATTCCCGAGCACTAAACCTGTGGAAGTCAGGTCCTGATCGACGATGTGGTGGATTCGCTGCGGGAAGGGTGCACGATGACTGTCGATCCCTTCGGCGAGAACTTGTTGGCATGGGTCTGTCAACTTTTCGGTGGAACTGGGTTCGTTGTTTCGGGTCATGGGCGGCGGGAAGTCAGCCGGCCATCGAAGGCGATGTCGAACGCGTTCAGGGCTTGCTTCCAGCGTTGGGTCCAGCGTGCTCGGCCTTTCCCCGTGGGGTCTAGGGCCATCACGGCGAGGTAGACGCACTTGAGGGCGGCCTGCTCGTTCGGGAAGTGCCCGCGGGCCTTGACGGCTTTCCGGATCCGGGCGTTCACCGACTCGATCGCGTTGGTCGTGCACACGATCCGGCGGATCTCGCGGTCAAACTGCAGGAACGGCACAAACTCGGCCCAGCTGTTCGACCACAAGCGGACGATCGCCGGATACTTGGCGCCCCAGGCTTCTTGGAACTCCAAGAACCGTTCCTCGGCCTCGTCGACAGTGGCCGCCTGGTAGACAGGCTTGAGCCCTCGGGAGATCGCGTCCCAGTCCTGGCGGGCCGAGTAACGGAAACTGTTCCGCATGAGGTGCACAATGCACGTCTGCACGATCGTGGCAGGCCACACGGTGTTTACCGCGTCGGGTAGGTGTTTCAGGCCGTCACACACCACCATGAGAACGTCTTCGACGCCGCGGTTCTTGATCTCGGTGAGGACCTGCTGCCAGTACTTCGCGCCCTCACCACCCTCACCGGCCCACAAGCCGAGGATGTCTCGGTTGCCGTCGACGGTGACCGCCAAGGCAATGTAGATCGGCCGGTTCGCGACCTGACCGTCACGGACCTTGACGTGGATGCAGTCGATGAACACCACCGGATAGACCGGGTCCAACGGCCGGTTTTGCCACTCGGTCATCCCGTCGAGCACCTTGTCGGTGATCGTCGAGATCGTCGTCTTCGACACGTCGCTGCCGTACACGTCGGCCAGGTGCGCGCTGATATCGCCGTGGGTCATCCCCCGCGCCGACAGCGACAACACGATGTCCTCGATCGAGCCCAGGCGGCGCTGTCGCTTGGCGACCACGACGGGCTCGAACGTGCCCGCCCGGTCCCGAGGCACGTCGATCTGGACCGGCCCAGCCTTGCTCAGCACCGTCTTCGACCGGGTCCCGTTACGACTGTTGCCGTCGGTAGACCCCCCGCGCTCGTGCTTGTCATAGCCCAGGTGATCGGTGAGCTCGCCCTCCAAAACGGACTCGACCACCAGCTTGGTCAGCTGCGCCAACAGACCGCCCTCACCGTCCACGCTCAAGCCTTGCCGCTGCGCATCGCCCACCAGTCGGGCCACCAGCGCCTTGTCCACCACCAGTGGCTGTTCGGCCGCCGTCACCTGTTCCTCAACCTCCGTCACGACCGCCCCAGCGACCGGCTCAACCTGCATACTCATCGGGTACCTCCTAGATCAGAGTTACACCGTTGAAAGTACAGTCCCGTTGGCATACTCGCGCGGTCACGCGGACTGGGCGGAAACGGGTCGCGCGTTGGAAATGTCCCACATTGCGCAGGCCGAAAGGTTGGTGTTGCCTGAGGATGAATCGCGGTGGTCATTCACTGAGCAGCAGTCGGTGCAGATCAAGTCCGACTTTGTCGTTTCCGAGAAGGTAGGCAACCGCGGGCTCTGGGTACGGCAAGCTGATGATGGCCAGCCAGCGTAGACCAAAGTCAAGACCTGAGGCCATGACACCTCACCAGCAGTCGACCGGTGGAGCATCAGGCTCGTTTGTTCGGGCCTTTCGTGAGCTAATTTGTCTTCAATATCGGGGATAGTCAGCCAGGACAATTTCACGACCGCGTCATCATCGGGGAAATGATCACGGTTCTTGATAATTTTCCGTAACCCGGTAATTCAGTGATGCGATGGCATTCGTGGTATAGATCAGGAAGCGGCAGGGCCAACACCAGCGCTGCTGGCATGTCCGCCAACTTCAGTTTCATGACTGGTGTCTGCGGACTGCTGATCCCGAAGCCCCTCTTCCTCGGTCAGGCCCACCAACGCCGGTCTCGGGCCTGATATGTGGTGAACTGCGATAGGGCGTCAAGTGGTCCTCCGTGCCCGCCTTCAGCATCGTTCGCGAACTGAACACGATGGTCCACCGTCGCGGCAAGGGGCTGCTGTCCCTAGAGCTGATCCCGGCCGATGTCGCGATTTGCCTGGCTGCGGCTCGCCCATCCGGTTCACAATGCGAGGCTACTGTTGTAGCCACAGTCACCCGCATTTCGCCCCGGCGACTCGACAACCACCGACGCCGCACCAACTCCCGAGTCCGCGTCCAGCAGTCGGCGGACGACAGCTTTGCTGCCAACCCGAATCGGGAACACCCCACGCATCGTGTTAGCCTGTTCAATGCCTTGTGATGCCCCTTGGGCGCCGGTATCCCGAAGGAATCGTCTTGAACCTGCTACAACTCTGGACGCTGGTGCGCCGCGGCTGGCTGATACTGCTGCTCTTCCTGGCCGCAGGAATCGGTCTGGGCGCGGCGGTCTCATCCGTCCAGCCGACCTTGTACTCGGCAACCTCCACCGGCTACGTGGTGGCCGGCACCTCGCAAACAGTTGGCGACGCGCTCGCCGGGAAGAGCCTGGCGGCGGAGAAGGCCGGCACCTACGTTCCTCTCGTCCAGAGCCGCGCGGTCGCCGAGGACGTCGCAGGACAGCTGGGCCTAGCCTCTACGGATCAGGTTGCCGGCTCGCTCACCGCACGCACTGATGGCGTCATCTTCCGGATCACTGCGACCGCGTCCACACCCGAGCTCGCGGCTCAGATGGCCGACGCCGCCATCCGTGCGACCTCGGTTGCCGCCAATGAACTCGAGACCATGACGATCTCGGGCGAAAGCTCCGGCAACACGGTCGTGGGCATCGTACCCATGGAGGCAGCGATCTCCCCGGCCAACCCGATCTCACCCGATTGGACACGCAACCTCGTCATCGGCGCAGCCTTGGGTCTGCTCGCCGGATTCGGTCTGCTGGTGCTGCGTTACTCCCTCGACCGCCGCGTCCGGCAGGCGTCTGACGTGGAGGAGCTCACTGGTGCCAGCGCGCTCGCGATCGTCCCGCTCGCCAAGGCGCTCGCCAACACCACAATGCTGGGAGACGGACCAGAAGCTGAAGCGCTGCGCCAGTTGCGGACCAACCTGCGTTTCGTCAACGTCGATCACCAGCCGCGCACCATCGTGATTACCTCACCCAACGCCGAGGAGGGGAAGTCCACCATCGCCGCCCACCTCGCGGTCGCCCTCGCCGAGTCGGGGCAGCGCACCGTCCTCGTGGACGCTGACCTGCGTCGTCCCTCGCAGGCCAACCGTTTCGGGGTGGATGGAACCGTCGGGCTCACACAGGTGCTGGCCGGCTCCGCACAGCTCATGAACGCCGCAGTTGCAACCTCGTCGGACAAGTTGCTGCTGCTGCCGGCCGGGCGCATCCCCCCAAACCCAAGCGAGCTTGTCGGCTCCGACCGCATGCGCGACCTGATCAAACACCTCAGCCAGAACTTCACCGTCATCATTGATGCCCCACCGCTGCTACCCGTCACCGACCCCGAACTGCTCACTGTCGCCAGCGACGGCGCGATCATGGTCGTCCGGGCCGGGAAGACCCGCACCGAGCAGGTCAGCCACGCGGCACGCAAACTCGAACTGGTCAGCGGCACCCTGCTCGGCGTGGTCATGAACATGGTGCCCAGGAAGGACATCGGTTCCGTGACCTACGGCTACGGCTACAGCGACCGCACCTCCAGTTATCAATACAGTTCCGAGCAACCGCCGGCCTCCGCGGAGGTCGGGACTATCCGTCGCCCCCGCCGTGCCCAACGCGAAAGCGGCAAGATCCCGCCGGGAGGCCTGCCCCAGCCCGTCTCCGGCGATGCGGGCGGCGGACCCGCTGCCGTGCCGCGGCTTTACTGACCCGGCGACTCCCGGCGACTCCCGGCGACACTCGCGCAGGATCAACGTCTCAACGCGAGATGTGACCGGCGGCCGGCAGTGCTGGATCGTCCAGCGAAAATGCATCGCCAATGCAACGCGACCAGACGTGCGCAGCGGCATCGACGAACGACTCCGGAGACTCGGGGAAGACGAGGTCAAATACCGTGCCGAGCGCGTTGATCTTCAGCTGAGCAGGCATGATCCAAGGTTATCCGCAGACGATCCCGGTCGGCGCGCGGTGGGTTCTCTTCCTGGTGCGAGCCAGGCACCAGCCGATAAGGCGGCGGGGTGAGCCTGGTGGGAGGCGGACGCTATCGCATCTTCAACAGGCCCTTGCCGGTGAGCTCCGCCAAGAACGAACTGACGTCCCCGGCGATCTCGGACGCTGGCAGGCCCGCAGCTGCCGCAAACCTCCGCGAGTGGGTCCGGACTCTCGACCGCAGCCAGCCAGATCAACCTCGAACTGCCGCGCAACAGCACCGTGTCGCCCTCCGGGACCTTCGTGAGATAAAGGTCGCCATCGTATCCATACTCGGAGCCATCGACCCAAGCGACGTTCACCGGCACCTCGTACGCCGAGCAGTCCGAATGCCCCTGAGAGTGCGACAGCTGGGAGGTCATGCGCCCAGCACCTGATGAAGCGCGTTCTCAATCCGGGCCGCCGCCCGGGCCGCAGCGGCAGCGCCCCGCTGATACGGGTCGGGGATCGAGTCGGAAGACAGCGGCGGTGCGGGGTACGCACGCAACGCCGATACGACGTTGACGGAGGCGGCGGCTCCAGCATCTGTACCGCCGGACCACGCCCCGCCAGGCGAGGCGCTGCCAGACGCCGCACTGCCAGACACCGCACTGTCGGGCGCCCCGACGCCGGGCTGAGACGCCGACCGGGCAGCCTGACCCAGCAGCCACGTCCGTCGCACCAAATCGGGCCACTCGTCCAAGATGAAGATGCGGTGCTCCTGGGACATCACCAGTAGAAGATCGGCCTCATGCGCCAACGCGCTGGTCAACCGCCTGGCACGGAACCCATCCGCCGACCCGCCACGCTTCCGGAGTTCGGCCGCCATGTGAGCGTCCATCGGCCACCCCGTGAGCCCAGCGATGCCAGCGCTGGCAAACTGCCAATCGCTCGCCTGGCTCCGTCGCGGCAACGCTCGGACCGTCTGCCGCGCGAGCAACTCGGCGAACGGGGAACGACAAATGTTGCCCGTGCACACGAAAAGGACGCGGTTGCTCACCTGGCAAGCGTACTTCCGCCCCGTTGGTGGTGGCTGGTGACTGTCCCGTTGATGCGGTACTAGTAGCCCAGCAGCGCCTTGCGCTGCGGCAGCCAGGCGATGGCGTCCCGGATTCCGTCCGCTTCGGTTCGTTTGGCGGACCAGTCGAGCAGCTCGGAGGCCTGGTCGAGGGTGGTGTAGACCCCGCAAACGTCGCCGGGCCGAGACGGACCGTCCACTGATTTGAGGGGGCGGCCGGTTGCTTGTTCGAACGCTGCGACGAGTTCCCGGACGGTTACACCGCGGCCAGTGCCGATGTTGATGGCTTGGTATCCGCTTGGGCCGCTGACTTGATCGAATCGTTCGAGGGCGGCGACGTGGGCGAGTGCTAGATCCCAGACGTGGATGAAGTCACGGATGCCCGATCCGTCTCTGGTTGGCCAGTCAACGCCGGTGACGGTGAATGTGGTGTCGGCTTGCCATGCTTCTATGAGTTTGCCGAGTACGTGGGTAGGGTGCTCGATCTGCTGTCCGGTGCGTAGCTGGGGGTCGGTGCCGATGGGGTTGAAGTAGCGCAGGCTGATGACCCGAAGGTCGCTGGCCGCTGCGACATCACTCAAAATCAGCTCGGTCATGAATTTGGTGCGGGCGTACGGGCTGCTTGGTTGGAGGGGTGACTGTTCGTCCACTTGGGAGTTGTCGTCGGGGCCGTAGATGGATGCCGATGAGCTGAATAGCAGTCTGGTCACGTGGTGTCGGTTCATGGCGGCGAGCAGCATAAGTGTCTTGCCGACGTTGTTGGTGTAGTACTCGAGGGGATGCTCGACGGATTCGGGTACGACGATCTTGGCCGCGCAGTGGACCACTGCGTCGATGGCATGTTCGGTGAAGACTTGGTTGAGCAGGGTTTGGTCGCCGACGTCGCCTTCGTAGAAGGGCAGGTCGCGGACGAACTCTCGTCGTCCTGCGGATAGGTCGTCTAGGAGGACCACCTCATGGCCGGCGTCGAGGCAGGCCGAGGCGATCGTGCTTCCGATGTAGCCCGCGCCTCCGGTGATCAAGATCTTCACTGTGATGCTCCTGCATGGTGTCTGTGTCTGGGGATGGCTAGTGGTTCCAGCGGTTGGGGGAACTGGCAGTGAAACCTGGCAAGGAGACTACCGCAGTTGACCTGACGCGAGAGGGAGTCTTGAGCCGCGTGTGTGGTCGTCGGGTCTTGTCTTGCGTGGGTCATGCCTGGCAGGTTGCTGGCTGGGGCATGGACTGCTCTTGGGGACTGCGGGGCATGGCGATGCTTCCCTGGCGTGGCGGCGGACAGAGCTGGGTCGCTCCGTTCGGTGCGTGAGCGTCCAACGACGTTCGGTGCGTGAGCGCCTAACGACAGTCGACAAGGGGAGACGGTAGGGTCACGGGTGCACCCTTGAGCGAGAGGCCCCCATGACCACGAACGATCACTTGCGTGTTGGTCTTGGTACGAGTGAGCTTGGTGGATTCGCTGCGCTACTCGGTGTGTGGTTGGTGTGGACCGTCGTGGTTTCGGCTGCCAAATTGCAGTCTCTCGCCGGCGCCTGGCCTTATCTGTTGGCGCCGCCGATGGTCGTGCTCGGCGTGGTGGGTGGCAGGCTGCTGGCCAGCAAGATCTGTCGGTGGTACGTGCTGGTCGCGCTGGTGGCGTTTGCGCTCGTTCTGGTGGTGTTGTCCCCGTTCTATGCAAATGCGGTTGCTGCGGTCGGTGTGCAGCTGGTGGGCATGGCCGGGCTGTTGCTCGTCCGGGTGTTCGGGGAGCCTGGTGCGGCGCCTGGCAGGGGAGTGCAGGTTGCGGTGACTCTGCTGGCGATGTGCGGGGTGTTGCTGGCGGCGCTTTCTCAGGCGGCGAGTGGGCTGGTGCTCGTTCTGGGTGTGGTCTGCGTGCTTGCCTTGAGCGGTCAGCTGGTGGTGCGTGGGTGGCGGCTGGTGGCAGCGGGGTCCGCTGTGGTCGCGGCGAGCTGGGCCTCGGTCTTCTGGTTGGCGAGCCGGGCGTCGTGGCCATCGATGCTGGCGGCGCCTGGTGGTCTGAGTGAGGTCAGGCGGAAGCTGTGGGCGGATGCTCTCGCGTTGTGGGCGGCCCATCCGGTCGTGGGGGCGGGCCCGGGCGCGTTTCGGGAGTATTCGCATACGGCCGCTTCGGATCCGACCCTGGCAATGGTGCACTCGTCGGTGTTGCAGGTTGGCTCGGAGCTCGGCGCGGTGGGTGTTGTGTTGTTCGCCGGGCTCTTGGTGGTCGGGATGGTGCTTGCTGCTCGCTCGGGCGGGGCGGCTGCGGTTATTGGTGTCACTGCGTGGACGTGTTTGGCTGTGCACTCGTCCGTGGACCATCTGTATGAATTCTGGCCGGTGACGTTGGTCAGTGGGCTGGTTGTTGGGTTGGCTGGGGCGGGGTCGTTGGTGGTGGGTTCTGAGCCGGGGATGGAGCACTAGCCTCTTCGTCCACACGGGTGTAGGACGCAGATTCGGGCGTTCTACAGGGGTCGTCCTGCGTGTGCTGCAAAGTCTCGGAGGAACGGGGCGGTGCCGTTCGACATGGCGGACAATTGGGGCCATGGCCGAACCGATTCCGGCGAGCACTACGGGCACTAGTCAGCACCGCGCGGCCCGCGATTTGTCTCGCTGGCTTGTGCATCTCGCTCGGACCCCGGATGATCTTGCGGGCATTCTGGTGCGGGGCACTATTCAGGCTCGCAATTCGTTCGGGATAGCTAGGCCTCATCGGCGACTTCTGACTCGCCAAGACACCGTCTGTTTCACGGAGATGCCAGTTAGCGAATTGGGGAGGATGGCGAGCCGCGGTAGGCGATGGGGCGTTGGTTTCGACAAGGAGTTCTTGCGGGACCGGTTCGATGCTCAACCCGTCTGGTATCTCAGTGATCCTTCCCCTCAATTGCGCGCGGTTCAGCAGATGCTCGACGAGCGTATCGCCGCGCCGGGGGGCGGTATTGACCCCTCTGATCCGTATTGGAGACTGACACCCTTCATCGATCCTGTGCGTCCGAGGGGATCAGCCAGACCGAACGATTGGCGCTGGGAGAGGGAATGGCGTGTGGTCGGGGACGTTTCCTTTGAGCTCTCCGATGCCGCCTTCATCGTCTGGTCGGAGGGCGACGACCTTCTCTGGGATGAGCAACTCACCGTTGGTTCCCTATTCGTCAGTCATCATGGTGATGAGTTCTGGTGCGATTCTCCGTTGGAGGCCTTGGATGCGCAATTGGGGAAGATGCTGGATCAGCTCAAGGAGAGGTATCTTCCGGTTGTTGATGCGGGGCTCCCTTGGGATTCTGAAGAGCATGAGTACGCGCCCGTCAACGAGATCCTCGAAGCCTGCGACGTGGTCGAAGAGACATTCGAGTCGTTTCCCGTGCCGGTCAAGGACGCCTTGGCCGACGCGCTTGTCGACATCGGTGGGGACCTGTGGTGTCGGGCGGTTGATTCATGGCGCCTTGATGATGAGTAGGTGATATGTGCTGTGGTCGGTCGAGGGGTGGGCGGCAGTCGCTTGCCGTCGGCTCGAGCCCAGAGGATCCTCACGCTGGCGGTGCGCCCGACGCCTTCGCCTTGGAGTACTCGTTGCCTTGCTCTCGGCATGGCTCGCGCTCGGGTGGGGGAGCGACGCTTGCGATCTGCGAGGAGGGGCGATCCGTGGATTGGCACGAGGATCGTCTGCTGGGGCTGGCGCTCGACGAGCATCGTTACAGCGGAGCACTGGACGGCCGGGCGTCCTCGACCGCTTTCACCACTTCCGTGGGCGGAGCGGGAGCGATGTTGGGTTTCGACGCGCCCATGGGCCGGACCAAGTCTTTCCGGGCTGTGCTGACTAGTATTGTCGGCCCAAATGACGCCGGGGGGCCAAGAATGACGAATGAGATTGAGATCTTCGATGGGGCGAGACTCGTGGACATCGCGACGTGTCACCATCCATTGAGCTTGCTACCTCGAACCATGACAGGCCTGGGAAAGGTGTTTCTCGGCGTCGCGCAACTGCGCGCGCAGAACAAGCTCTTCGAACTCGAAGCGAAACAGCTCCAGAATGATCGTGACTACAAGATCGCGCTTGTGGCGGCTCAACGAGACCTGGGCATGGCAACCTTGCGGCACCGAGGGGAGGAACTGGCAGCAGCTCAAGCTGCTGCGCAACGACAGGACCTGCTCCGAGCCTTGATGATCCAGGCGAAGAATGCGGACCTTGAGCGAAGGCATCAGCAGAAGTTGCTACTGATTGAAGACAGCTACCAGCTTGCCGTGATTCTCCTGCGCCAGCGGGAGCGAGAAATGCGGGGGCTTGTCCAAAGCAATCGGCAGGCTCTCGCGGTGAGCATTACCGCGACAGCCGGGGTCAGGGAGGCCCTGGGTGCGGCCACATCGCTGATGACGAGACCAGGTCAGAGCGCGGTGCAGCAGGAATGGAGCCAGACGACTGTCATACAGTTGGCATCCGACCTGAAGGACTTGGGCGTTTCAGCGTCCGTGGCGCTTGGTCGCCTTCTGGATGCTTCCTCCCGCTCGGCAGAGATAGCGTTCCAGGGACTCTTCGAGGTGCGTGCCTGATGTCGGGGATCGTGGTTTTTGCCCTAGTCGGGTTGGTAATTGCTATCATCGCGGTGTGGGTGGCGTCGCTGGGGAATGCTCCGAAGCAGGCACATCGACTTGCGCCCACCGCCAACCAACTTCCCCCTCCGCCTCCTCCGCCGACCTTCCCCGTTGTTGTCTGCAATGCTCAGACCAGCGAGGCGCTGTCGCAGGCTCAGACGAGTGTTTCTCGACGTGAAGCCGAAGTTGAGGCGGCGCTTGCCCGGTTTCGAGCTACGGAGTTCGAAGCGCTGATAGCGCTTCACCATGAGGCCTTCCAGACGGCGGACACTGCCTATGTTCTGTACAAGTCCACGGAGGCGTCCGCGCGGAGTGTCTCGACGAGCATTAACGGGTTGGATCGCTACTTGGCAAGTCTGGAGACGGGCGTTGCACGTGGTGACAGCCGCTATATCTCGAGGAAGAGCAGCGCCCATGCAACCCGCCGGCAACTGGTGGCCACTGCTCGAGGTTTGCAGGAGCAAGTTGTGGGGTTGCGTGCTGGCGTACGACAGCTCAATGCGAACACGCACACTCTCAAGGAGAGAATCCGTGATGAGTGTGGTCAGCGGGGCCGCGATTGGTATACGAGGCTTGAGGCGCGGAAGCGCCGGCGACGTGACAGCTGAGAGTGTTCAAGAGTCCATCTGCCCAACTTGATCCGTCCTGGGGTTAGGTGCCTGATGCTCCGAAAGTGAAATGCCTCCATAGGTCTGAGAGAGTCGTCACCGTAGGCACTTGAACGAGATCTTTGTCGCTCAGCGATGCGGAATCGGCGCGCGTCTCCGCGCTACGGTGAGACACCTCGAGCAGTCCGGGCAGCCATTCGGTGGTCGAGTCGGCTTGGCGCCGGATGAGCGCGGCTTTGGCTCCTCCTTCGATGGCTGGAGCGATGTCCGAGGCGATGCTGTCGCCGACGAACAGGGTCGCCTCGGGTGGGATACCCATGTCGGAGGTGATGCGAGGGACTGCGTCAGGGTCCGGCTTTGGCCGGGCCATCTCAACGATGGGCACGTCGGCTGTTCGGCCGCGAGTGCTGCGTCCAGGATAAGGGGGGCCAGCGTAGGGCGAAGCATAGATGCGGTCGAACGATCCGGCCAGACCGAGGAGCCTGATGCGGGGGGCGATATTGACAGAGGTCGCCGCTGAGTAGCCGACGATTGGCACGCCTGCCGCGCGCCACCGGGACAGTGCGGGTACGACATCCCGATAGAGCTGGAGCCGCTCATCGCGCACCTGATTGAAGGCATCGAACGCTGCGGCGAGGGCTTGGCGTTGCTCCCACCTCGGGAGGCCGGCGAGTTTGGACTGTGCGGCGTCGGTCTCCAGAAGGGCAAATGGATGTTCGGTGTTGCGATACCGCTTGTGCACCGCCTTGAGCTCGCTGCGTAGGGCAGCAGGCGTTGTTCCGAGCTCGGATGCGGCTGTCGTGATCATGGCTTCGAGGGCGGGTACGAAGTAGCCGATCCAGTCGTACAGAGTCTCGTCAAAGTCGAGCACAACCAAGGCGATTCGGGGCAAGTGGGGGAGACTTGGCTGGTTTCTCATCTGCCGGTTCTCCGAACATGCCACAGGGATTGATCTTGCTCTTTCAATTGGCTCGGTTCACGGATGATCACACCGGAGAGCGCAGTGTCGGCTGAGACGAACTCGTACCGTCCGTAGAACCGGAATGGCCTGTCCTCGATGCTAGTTAGGCAGAGCCAAGCACACGAGATTGAATCATTTGGTGCGGAAGGACGGTAGTACTCCGGGATGAACTGCCATTCATCGGAGTCGGGTGTGAACGGATGGGGGTCGTCAAATTCATTCGTTCTAGGAACGAGGACATCGGACACGCTCGCGCGCCGCACTTCCCCTGTCGGTGACCCGGAGTCGAAGAGTGCCACCCGACCACCGTGCTGCTCGGTCAGGTCCCGGAATGCCTTCCACAGTTCGAGCTGTGGGTTCTCCTCAAACTTCTTCCACCAGCCCCACCAGACATAGCGGTCAGGGTTCGCGCTCAGGGTTTCAAGATGATTTCGGATCGCAGGGTGCGGAAGATCCCGAAATCTGAAGAGCAGCAGGTCTTCTGGCAGCAGCAGGGCGCTGCCTGGAACAGTGCTGTTGGTATCCGGGCTGGTGGTGGAGGGTCTCGGGCGAGATTGATTTCGCAGTTCATCGATGACGCTGGTGATGCCGTCTTTGCTCAATGTGGCCACTGTGGCGCGCTTGGAGCGCCACAGGTCCTTGGGGATATCGCGCTGCCGAACGCCGGGGAGAAGGATGATTCTGACCTTCTTCTGAAAATCCTGCTGATTGGTGAAGAACAGGCCTTTGAGGGCGTCAGCTTCCGCGACCGCGCCAGGCCCTACGTCCGGACGATTGGTTCCCGTCCACCGCTCGGCCCAGGGTTCGTTGATAGCGATCAAGACGTAGTCGCTCAAATCGATCTGACGGGGCCCCCATCTGGTCCAGTCCAAGGCTGGATCGTGCTCATGCCATAAGTCCAGAGTGACGTCAATGCCATCCTCCGCATCGAGCAGGCCCGCGAAGCGTTCAACGGTCTGCTGCCAGATGAGAGCTTGGGTCTCGCTCCAAAGCTCTCCGCGGTGGGCCCACGTGACGAAGACTCTCACGGGTGAATCCTACGCGGCTCATCTTTTGCTGGTATACGAGGTTCGCAGGTGAGCGCATTCGTGAAGACGCTCCCTACTCGGGCTCGGTGACTCGCCCGGGCGCGGAACGGCAAGCAAGTCCCCGTCAAAGTAGTGGTCCAGGGTGTCAGTTGCAGTCCGAGGCTGTCTAGGTCCTCGCTGAAAGGTCGGTTCGTTCGCCACAGTTTCGGCCATCCCTAGCGGGTGGGTAGAGTCCCGTGGCTCCCGAGTTTTTTTGGCCTTGCCGTGCAGGCTTCTACTTCTTCACGTTGGTGTCGCACGCCGAGCACCTGAGTTGGCTGGTCGTGTATGGCCGCAGTGTGTACTTGCCGCATGACGGACACTTGTTCCCCTTGGCCATTTCTGCCGTTCAGGCCGCGGTCAGTTTGTCGCGGAGCATGGTGGTGATCTCGCAATCATCAGCGGCAGGATGTCATCCTGGGCTTCCGGGACGTCACAGGGAGACGAGCGCGGTGTAGATGGCGGCCATCTCGATGCCGATGACGCGGTCGCGGCCGACGATCGCGAGCTTGTCGGGTACGTCGTCGACTGCTAGCGCTCCGGTGAAATCAATGTGCTGCGGCACTCCGGTTCTGCGGCTCGGGTCGCTGAGACGTACCCGCCCGGACGCTTGATCAGCAAGGCGGCATCTGTAGGCAGCGGTGGGCTGGCCTCCCGAACACGCTCGCGATCTGATGCGTTGGTTGTCGGTGGCGCCACTCTCGAGACCAGGCGTCGGGCATCCGGCGCGCATGTTGTTCGGCCTCTACTAGTGGCGAAACGATAGGCCTCCTCCGAAGGGATGGCCGGGCTTGGATTGACCTGGCCAGGTGCGGTGGCGGTCTTGATCGTCGACCCGGCTAGCTCGAACAACGGCGAGTAGCGCTCGTTGGGCGTCGCTTCGAGTGACCTCATTGGTCCCCGGGTTCTTGCTCGGTCGCCGCTCCCTTTACGCTAAGGAACTCCGTGTACTCGTGAATGGCACACTCAGCCATCCTCGTGGCCTTCTTGTCGGTTTCCTGCTCGCAAAGTCGCCGCGCGGCTCGCAGAAACTCCGGAACCATCTCTTCCCAACTCCTTTCTCCCAGCGTCCAGGTCACCTCGGCGATGAGCTGCGCCGACCAGCCAGGTGACAGTTGTCCGAGTGCATCGACCAGGCGCTCCAGAAGCACCGGTCGGTCGCCTTCCGATGCGATTCGTACGTAGGATGAGGCCGCCCTGATGAGGCTCACGAGCCACATGTCAGCCGAGTCGGCCAAGGCTGCCGCCACGAGCACCCGGACAGCTTGATCCGCTGCAGCCATGGCTTCGGCGTGGCTTCCCCTTTCGTTAAGGCGGTTGGCGAGGTTGAGCTGGGCGGTAGCCATGTCCTCGGCGTAGCCCACCGGGTCATCGGCATGGAGCGCACTCGCCATTCGGCAGGATTCCCGGGCAGATTCGAGCGCTTCGTCGTTGCGCCCGACACGGCTGAGATGTGCGGACTGGTTGTTCAGGGCCGTGCAGAGGTGGGGGATGTGGGCGGGAGTTTGCCTTGCCAGGGCCGTGTACAGCTTCACGGATTCGTCGTCCGCGTCCAGCGCCTCCTGGAGCCGATCGTCGTCGCCATACCTGCACGCGAGGTTCGTCAGGGCCATAGCCAATTGACTCCGGTGTGCGCCGGGCCGGACCCGCTCGGCTTGCCGATAGATGCTCACTGACTCCTTGATCAGCGCGAGGCCGTGTTGCACGTCCTCGTGGGTGGGATTGTCGGTCTCCAGCAGCACGTTGGAGTAGTTGTTGAGCGCCATTGCGAGATCCGCTCCGAACGCCTGAAGACTGACAGCGGCAAGCTTCCGCCAGAGCTTCACTGCCTTGCGCGATAGCTTCTTGGCCTTCCGAAACTGGCCGGCTTCGGCCAGCATCCCCGACATGTTCATCATCGAAGTCGCCAGCGCCGGCCGGAACTCGACAGATCCCTTCGCCAGGATCTTTCGAATTTCGAGTGCATGAGAGCCGTACTCGAGCGCGACGTCGCGGCGTCCGGATTCGGAGAGGATATTGGCGGCGTTCTCCAGTGCCTGAGCGTAATCGGACGCGTATGTGGCGAAATCCTCATCGACTAGGTCCCCACGGATCCGCAGCGAACGCTGGATCGCGCCCAGGGCCGCGGCTCGGTCACCGCCGAATTCACTCAGCAGAGAAGCCAGATTGCTGTACGCAGAGGCGACATCCGCTCGGTAGTCGTCCGGGTTCTTTGCTGCCAGCTCCTCATTGAGCTTGACGCTCTCTCGCAGCCAGTGCAGCGCCCGGTTCGGCTGACCCTCTTCCCACGAAGAGATACCGAGGTTGGTCACTGCCGCAGCAAGGATGGGCAGGTTCGCCTCGTCGGCCGCCGCCAGATCTTCGGCCAACTGCACAACAAGCTCGTCCCATGCCAGTCCCTCCCTTCCTCGGCCGACCTCTGACAACTTCGCCGCATAATCGCCCATGGCCCTGACGAGCGCCGCACTCTGCCCGGCGAGGCGCAACAGTTCGGCGCGCGGAGTCGCCGCGGCGAGTAGGAGCGCGTCCCCTTCCACTTGGGCAGGCTCTAGTTCCTTTCTGGCGGCAAGCGCTGCGTGATCCAGCGCAGCGGCTGGATCCTCGACGCCTGCTTCTGCCAGCAGCCGCATCAGCAACTGCTCCGACAAGGCGACTGATAGATCGAACAGCAGGTAGTTGCTCCGTCCGGAGTTGGCCCACTTGCCCAGGGTCTCGGCGGGCAAGGTTTGCGCAACCTCCCGCACCAACGCTGTCAGGGCCAGGATGAACGGACCGACAGCCCTGGGCGGATTCGCTTGCCCGGCCAAGTCGATCGCGAGAGCGATCAGTGGCTCCAGCAGGGCTGCAAGTGGCTCCGATAGTGCATTCCGAGCCGACGGATAGCGTGCAAGTATGCGTGACAGCACCACCAAGGGCTGGGCCAGCAGTGTGGCACCTCGCCGGAAGTCCAGGATTGTCGGCAGCACCGCCACAGGTAGACCGATCCCAATTCGAGGTCCGAGGTCGGTGCGCACCGCCATCTCGGGACAGAGGGCGGCAGCGACGAGGAACTCGCCCACTGAGTCCGGCACCATGCCTTGCCAATAGGTATCGGATCCGGGATCCTGCCGATCTGCCTGCAGTCGGTCGATTCGGACGGTGGCGCCCAATGAACCCGCAGTCAGCCCCTGACAGATGGCGATCAGGCCCTCGGCATCACTCGACAGCAGCTGTTTTGGCTTCGGCGGCGAGGTATCCGTCAGCGTGGCTAGGGCTGCAAGCCGCAGCAGATCCTCGTCCTCAAGGGCGCAGCCGAGACGTTCGGCATCGCCTCTGCGGTATCGAAGCTCGTGGAGGATCACAGAAGCATAGAGATGCTCAACCCGCCGTAGGGACTCGCGGAGATCCTGAGGTAGGTAGGTGGCCAGGTACGCGGCCACCACGACATCCAGCGGTCTTGCGAGCGTGCTTACGTCCCAGGTGTCAATTGGTCCGAGGTGGTCCCAGAAGGTGCCGGGATCGGTGGCGCCGGGTCGACGCTGGAACTCCTCCACACCCCGGCTGAGTAGTACAGACCGCCATCCTCCACGATTCTCCTCTGGGGGAAATGACATCGCAGGAGGCGGTGCTTGATCAAGGTCACAGATGACCTCAATTCGGTCTCTCACGTCGACGGTGAAATCAAAGGGGAGTGCATTCAGCCACCGCTCATTGTCGATGCCCCAACCCGGCCTGCGGACGACGAACAGGAACCTGGTGCGCGCACGCTCTCCCTCCTCGCTTCCGAGGATGGCTCTGGCAATCCCCTGGACCTCCTCGGGCCGATCCTCTGCGTAGTCGACCACCACGAGAGACCGATCCGGTTGCTCTAGGAGTGCGCGCCACTGACTGTCGGTGGGGGCTTGCTCGACGAAACCAAGGTGGACAGCGGCTTCGCCTTGCCCACGCCAATCGTGCCTCAGACGTCGACAGAGTTCGGCTCCAATGCGGGATTTCCCAGAGCCGCCCGCGCCACCGACCACGGCGATCGGAAACGCGCCGTCACGCAATCCCCATTCCCTCAGTACGCGAAGCGAGTCCGTGAAGTCCAAGAACTCCACAGGGCAGGAGGAGGCCCGCAGCAACTGGGAAGGCCGGGAAGCCTGCGGGTCGGCGACCTCAGGGAAGAGAATTCATGGAGCGGCATCCGACCGGTGCACATGCTGGATCGCCGTCGCGCCCGGGCCCTGGGCCACCGGGCCGGAAACGTCCGTGACCGAATAGCTGTCGCCGCCCGACCCCATCGCGCGCTGATCAAGCGTCCCGGATACCGCGGCATGGTCCGACCGAACTAGTACTTGAATGGATGGATCAGCCTCGACGGCGGCTAAGGCGTTGGAATCTTCCCCGAGCCACTCGCTGACCAGTGCCAAGAGCTCAGCCCGGTCTCCCGAGGATAGCGCCTCTTCCAGCTGCTTCGACCGGGATCGTCGTTCGCCCCAACCGCGGAAGCTACTCAAGAATCGGCCGATGCCTTCGGCGCCTTTGCCGACGGCGGCACCGACTGCTGCCTTGATAAATGCGTCCGCCACCGCTGGACCATAGGTAGCAATGGCAAGCTCAAGTGCGGGGTCGGTCATGCGGCCAGGGTATCAGCGACAAAACCGGATTATCGCTGCATCGGATCGGTTCAGTCATCGCGACCAGTCCTCTAGTCCTTGGGTCCGGCTTCGGGATCTCGGGAAGCTGCGCGAGAGGTGTCAAAGTCGAGCTTCTCTGCAGCGAGGGCAGCTTCGGGCGGGGAAGCATGACCGGTGATGTAGAGCATTCAATCATGGTGTCGTCCCGTGTCTCCTGAGCTGTCGGTGCCGCTCGAATCCTGGTCGGTTTGCCGGTCGAGAAGTGAACGGTTGTGGTGCGGATGCTGGTCAGGGTGTCGACGCCCCTGTTGCGGAGACTGCAGCTGAGGGCGCCATTGTTGGCGGTAGCGCGTTGCGGGAATGCGTCACAGGCTATGGCGGCCTGCGCCGGCACGGCGTGTCCGTGCTCGGGCGAGCCGCAGACGTGGAATCGTGCTGGAACGGAAGGGTCTCGGAAGTGCCTCCGCTGGGTAGGAATGGGTGCTGACGGCCTACGATGGTCTTGTGCCTGCCCGCGACGTCTTCATCTGCCACGCCAGCCCTGACAAGCAAGCGTATGCTCGTCCGCTCTCTGTTGCTCTGAGCAAGCATGGTGTAAGTAGTTGGCTAGATGAAGCCTTGATCGAGGCAGGAGAAAGCATCTCGGACGCTATTGAGGACGGACTGCGGCTCGCCAGGTATGTCGTCGTCATCGTGACCAAAGAACTGCTCGAGCGGCCTTGGCCGCGTCGTGAGTTGAGCGCCGCAATCTCTCGGGAAACTCATCTCGATCAGGCGGTGATCATTCCGGTGCTCGCTGCCGATACCAAGGACTGGGCCGAGGCCTTTCCGGTGTTGGCCGACAGACTCAGCCTGCAGTGGGCCGACGGGGTTGTGAGCATCGCTTCAAACATCGCACGACGATTCGGCCGCGAGCCAGCAAATGACTGGGTCTTTGAGCATCCAGAGAGCTACGTTGGGCCCATCTGGCTCCGATGCACCCCGCATTCGACACTCGAACACACAGTCATCCTTCGGTGGGGGCCGCTGATTAGGCGCGTCACTTGGACACCAACTGAGGGGAGGTCGTGGTCGATGATTCACCACAAACTGGGAGCCGACCAACTCCCGATGCACATCAACGTGCAGCCAGCCGCCATCATCACTATTGGGCAGGGGCCGCCTCCAGACCTCACTCCAAATGCCCTCAACATCGATGAAGGTTGGACTCGCGCTGCGGGGGCTCCATTGGAAGTCATACCTGCCCCAACCCGAACTCCTTTGCCCAGTGAGAGGAGCCCATTAGCCGATCGGCTTGATGAACGACCGAGCCGGTAGACCTCAATTGTCGAGCGAACAGAGCCGGCGGATGTCCTGTTTTCAGTCCCTGAGTGGCCCAGGCAGATTGCGCTGGTCGCTATCTGACGTGTCTTTTCAAGCGTAATCTGGCCTAAGTCAGCGGGTATTTGCCTGATTCGATGCCGTTTCGAAGGAGTGCGAGTGTCAATACCACCGATTCTGGACGTGTTTGTTGTGTGGCATCCCGATGACAAGATCGGGGCTAATCGTTTCCTTGAACTCCACGAGCATTTCCACAGCCCGGCCTTCTCTGGCCTCGCGGGCGGTGCTGTCGAGGTCTATGCACGGAGCGCAGCCTGGGATTCACGCGGAGCGCCACGGCCACTCGGGATTGAGAGCCCTCTCGACGCAGGTCTCCCAGCAGCTCAGTTCAACGCGATCGTGCCCGTAATTGACACGAGTCTTCTTCGGGCGGTCGCTGACTCGACCAGTGGCTGGAATGCTTACGTCCAAGGAATCGCGGCATTGCAGGAGCAATCCGGCGTTTGTGTCTACCCTGTAGTGGCCGATGGTCTTCAATGGGGAGGCACGGCCATCCACAAGATCCTCGGTCGATGCCAGGCATTACCGTGCACCGAAGACATCGATCGCCGTCTGTTGGGTCGCGAACTGGCACAGGCGATAACCCAGCAGGTCCGGCGGGAGACGGGGCATCCCACACGACTGAAGGTGTTCGTCAGCCACACCAAACATCAATCCGCGGAGGAAGCGGCGCGCTCGGGTTCCGCCATCTTCAACCGCGTCCGCGAGCGCATCATGCAAACCCACCTGACCACGTTCTTTGACGCACAGGACATTCAGCCCGGCGACTTCTGGGAACAGACGCTCGACGAAGGCGCTGCCAGCTGCGCGCTACTCATGGTCCGCACGGATGTCTACGCAGGTCGTGAATGGACCCAGCGTGAGGTGCACGCAGCGAAACGAAGCGGTATGCCCATTGTTTGTATGTACGCGCTCACCGCAGGAGAAGAGCGTGGATCCTTCCTCTTGGACCACGTGCCATCGGTGACGTGTGACCTGTGTGACCCTGATCCGGGAATTGAGCTGGCCCTCAATAGGCTCGTCGATGAGGCCCTCAAGAACTCTCTGTGGCAAGCCCAGACATCCTATTTGGCGCGCGATGGATTCGACTGGCTTCCTGCACAGTCTCCGGAGCCGACCACACTCGCACCCTGGCTCGCTCAGCACCAGGAATCAGAGCCCGACGACAGGCATCTGTGGGTGATCCATCCGGACCCGCCGCTCGGACGAGCCGAACGCGAGGTACTGCACCAGCTGTGCGTTGTGGCAGGTTACGAATCCAATGTGGACATCCTTACGCCCAGGACCTTTGCTGCCCGCGGTGGAGCGTTGAAGAAATGAACGAGCCCAGTCTGATCTCCCAAGATGCGCTGTCTGGCAGGAGGATCGCCCTCTCGGTTTCGGAAAGCCTCGACCTTGCCCGCCTCGGGCTCACCGAGCAGCACTGCCGGCTTGTGGTAGCGGAGGTCGGCCGAGCGATCATGCTTGCTGGCGGCACAGTCATGTACGGCGGAGACCTGAGGTCCGGCGGATACACCGAGATCCTCATTGAGGAGGCCCAACGATTCGGCGGTGGGATGCCCGTTCTGGAAGTCACCCTCGCGGAATCTGTGTATCGGAAACTCGATGGTGAGACCCTAATCGCGGCAGATCGAAATCTCGGTGGCGTGGGCAGACTGATCCTTGTCTCGGAGTCTGGTTATCTGGTGCCGACATCGGATGCTCTGACAGAGGCCCCGAGCCCCGATGCCGCCGTGGCGCTCACGGCCATGCGTGGGTACGTTGCGAGGACCTCGGCGGCTCGGCTCATCGTTGGCGGTCGCCTGTCTGGCTACTCCGGTGCCGAACCCGGGGTCATTGAAGAGGCTCGTTTGACGATCCACGCTGGACGCCCCCTGTTGGCGGCTGGAGGGTATGGGGGAGCGGCAGCAGCGGTCGCGCAACGCTTACGGCCTCAAGACTTCCGCAGTTGGGTCCCGGACGACTATCCGTGTCACGCGCACGACCCTGAGGTGGCCAGGGCACTCGATGAACTGAGTGATGCCAACGCCAGAGCGGGTGCGAACGACATGTTTGACGAAGAGCTTCTCCACCTCCTGACGATCAGCCACAGGCCGGCCGATATCGCCCGTGCTACAGTCCGTCTACTTTCGGGGCTGGTCACCGAGACGGATGATCAGGGTGACTATTGCCCCCCATTCGGTGACTGAGCGATGCTGTGAGTGAAGAGGCCCAGGGAGCTGGAGACAGGCATGGATAGCACACCACTCGGCCAGCCAGGCGAGATCCGGATCCTCGTGTTCGGCGAGCGAACACCCGACGTCGACCGACTTGAAGCCGCATTGCTGAAGCAGGGCTGCCGCCTATCGGAACACGCCCCAGTCACTGTTGCAGTCATGACCGCCCCCGATGCGGCCGGTGTGCCTGATGAGACCGAGGTCATTCCGGTCTCCTTTCTCGGGAAGCCCGGCCCGCTCTGGCAGCACCTTTCACATGTGGTAATTCCTGGCCAGGCGTCAGACGCGGAAATAGCAAGTGCTGCGGGCCGAATCGCATCAATTGTCAGAATTGGAGGCGCTCGGCTTGTCGAATGGAACCGACTTGTCTCGCAAGCTCGCGCGTGGCGGGTCGACTCCGCTGCGCCCCTTGCCGACGGATCCCAAATCGCCACCGGCTATGGGCTCAGCGCGCTCATTGGAGAATCGGGCATTGGCGGCAGCGAGGTGCGCGCCTATCTGGATGCGAGCTCAAGTGCTGAAACCAAAGCACGCCGCCGCCGAGGCACAGTATCTGTCACAGTCGCGCTGATATTGTGCCTGGTCACGGCCATGGCGATCATGCACACGGCTCGCGCCGTCAAGTCAGCGGCCGCTGCCCGCGTCGCTGAGGCAACGACCGAATCCGAACGCCTTTCGGCGCTCGCAGAATCCCTGATCACTCGCGATGCCGACGCTCCCGCCATCCTTGCGAATGAGGCACTCGCCCGGCACGTCGGCGCAACCAGCATGAACGCGGCGGTCAAGATTGCCGCGTCGTCGCTCCCGCACACGGCGTTCTCGTTGCCCGGTTCGGCCGCAAGGCTCGACGCAGAAGGCGATTGCGCGGCGGCAGGGCTGCTGGACGGGCGGATCGAGTTGGTTTCGCTCGTCGACGGCAGCCTGATCGCTGAACTGGTTGGTGAGTCCGGCGCGACACCACGGGTCGCGCCGGACTGCAGCGCTGTCGCAGTCTTCTTCAAAGGAACGGCGACAATACACGACCGCGAAGGCAACGAACTGATGCAGGTCCCTGACATCATCTGGATGGACTGGGACGCCGTTCTTGGACTGGTCGTCATCAGTCGAGACGGAGAGCTTCTGCAGGTCCACGAGGACGGTGGCACTTCACCTCTGCTGGCCGACCCATTCGATGAGCCGTTCCGTGTTGCAGCCTTCAGCGACGTCGGCACGGTAGCCGTGGCGACATCATCCCGAGCGCTCATCCTTGACATCCAAAGCGGGAACGTTCTTTACGAACGCGAAGTTGGTGGAGGAATCGACATCGGCCTCAGCCCTGATGGGAGATTCCTTTATGTGCTCGAGGGCATCGGCGTGACAGCAATCAATTGGGAGATGGGGCAGTCTCAGGACGCTTCCAACCTGCAAGGTTACGTCGAGCCGCTCGAGAATGGCTTGTTTGTGGTTGGTGGTCGCTCTGGCAGTCTGGTGTTGCGCGATTGGCGCATATCAGAGCCCCTCCTTACGATCCCCGTGAGCTCAGGACAGGTTGCTCCTTCTGCCACCTCTGGTCATCGCCTGGTCACAGCGAGTGTGGACGGAAAGCTCCAAGTATGGGATCTGGAGCCTGCAATGGTTGCCACAGACAATGCGTCGAGATGCTCCATCTTCATCAACAAGGCTCCGAGCCCAACAGCGCGCAATCGGATCATCTCGGTTGGCGGTCCTCGAGGATGGGCGGTCATAGACAGGAGCTGCGCCCCGGAGATTGATCTGGACGCATCAACTTTCGACCCTAACCAGGGCGCTTTCCTTGGTTCGTGGTCTGTCGGCATACCAGCGCACAACGGAAAGCACGTTGTTATCGTGAGCATGGATGGCTTGTCGGTATACGAGGTTGATGAGCAGACTCAGACGCTGATTGCAGCCGAACCACTGCTCGACGTCGATGGCTTTGTTCATGGCGGATACATGTATGGGGTGAAGGACAGCCAGCAGCTGCTCGGTATGCTGGGTTTGTTCTACCTGAATCGCAAGGCGATGCATTCTGAGGCGTTGCCTTTCGTCGCGGATGTCAGCCCGAGCGGCCGCTACACCGTGCTCGCGACGCCTGACCGAATCACGATCTGGGATGCACAAGATTCAGCGGCGGCGCAGCACTGGGATGCTGAGCATATTGCCGAGCCTCTTGCAGTCAAGGTCACGGACGACGGCACTGCCACCGTCCTGAGGTCGACTAGGTGGATGCAGACTGTGCAGGTTGATGCCGACCCAGTCGATGTCGAGCTGCGGGTTGCCGACAGCACCGCGGGGTTTACTGCCGCTGCATTGAGTGGTGATTCGGTTGTGGCGGTCACGAGTGCTGGTGGTTTGGCGGTTTTTGGGGATCGGGGGACCAGTGAGCCGCAAGTGATTGCGCCCGATGGTTCATTCGCGGACGCGTTCGCAATCGTCGTCGACGATGAGAGCGACAGACTGGCCGTGATGACGCCCTTCCGATTCGCAATCCTTGATGTCTCGAAGCCAGAGGCCACGATCCTGGCGAACCGGGCGAGCGTGGGAGGCCTGTACGTGTCAGATGTCGCCTTCCGGGATGGCGGCGGAGCCATCGCAGTGACCTCTGCCGGGGCGCTCATCCAGATCCAGTCCGGCCAGCCCGTACCCGTGGCGGAATGGGTGCCAACCCTCCATGAGGCGCGGGCACTCACGGACGAAGAGAGACTGATCTGGGGCGTGGAGCCGGCTAATGGCTGATGTCTTTCTGTCGTACGCAAGCGAGGACGTCGCCGCCGCGAACGCGCTCCGCAACGCGCTCGTAGAACAGGGTATCGACGTCTGGATGGACAAGCCAGACGAGGGCAACCGGGCAGAGTTGCCCCTGCCGGCGGGTCAAAGGCACTGGCCCGTCATAGCGGGAGAAATCCTGCGTGCGGGTCTCGTTTTCGAGTTTGCAACCACCACATGGCAAGCCAAGGGATACTGCCAGCTTGAGCACGACGAGGCTGAACGACTGGGCAAGTGGGTGCTGGCCGACCAAGCGCCCGATGCCGATCGTCTGGCCGATCTGGTCGAGGAGCGCCGAACTTACGTCAGCGCGCACGCCCGACTGCTTGTGCTGGAGGCGACCAGCCAAGACCCTGAGCAGCCGGTATCACGCCTCACGCAATTGCGATCTGGCTTGAGTCTGCCGCGAGGGGCGCGTGACGCCGAGGTGGTGCTTGGCGCCGACCCAGCACAGTTCGGTGTGACACTCACAGACAGCCTGAGTGAGTTTGCAGCGGCCGCACTCGTAGCAGCGCACAGCCGGAGAGTGCGCATCAGGCGGCTCGTCGCGGGCATCGTCAGCGTACTCACCGCTACGGCTATCGTCGCTACCGTCGCCCTCGCCTTCGCCATTGTCGCTGAGAGAAGAGCTGTCGAGGCTGATAGAGCAGCGCAAGCCAGACGCTTGCTGGTTTCTTCATCGGCGGCGGTGAATACCGCTGAGGGTGTCGGCGCAGCTCGGGCTTCGCTGGAGCTGGTGAATAGCCCGGAGGCGGAGACCGCAGAGTTGCTGGCGATCAACCGAGATCGTCGCCAGCGTACGATCCCGCTGCTCTCGGGCACCTACTCTGCTGCTGCGTGGTCATCCGAGCAGGACATCATCGTCGCGATGACGGAATGGAACGCTTTACAGATTGACGTGGCGGACGGGAGTGTGACCGCTTCTGTGGGGCTGCCGACGCAGCCGCGGGAGCCCGGACTCGTTGTCGCGCCGGACCCGTCCATTGCATTCGCCGCAACGGACATGGGCGTCGTCCGTGTCGATTTCGCCAATGATGAGGCTCGTCTGATCCGGCCTGGTGTGCATATGAGCCTCAGCTCTGATGGGGAAGGATCAGTCTGGTTCGGGGACGCCGAGGGCCTCGGGCATGCCAACGTAAGCAGCGGGATCTGGGACGAGTCCAGTGAGCGCACTCCTGTTGCGGGTGGGGTTGCGGCTTTGACTGTATCCGGCAGCCATATCGATGTCGTGACGGGGAATGCCGACTTGCTGAGTTTCAGCATCGCCACAGGTGCGCCAGTGGAAGTCGCGCGCAGCGCTCTGGAGGGGATCGAACCCGGTGATCAGTCGGTCCAGGAGGCGTATGTCATCAGATGTGGCGACTCCGTTGCCGGTTTCTCCCGGAAGGGTGGGACGTTGGCATACTTCCGCTTCGCCTGGCTGCCCGATTCGGGTGCTGCCGCAGAAACCACGAAAGAGGGTAGCGGCTCCATTTCCATGGCATGTGGGTGGGATGATCGCCCGCTTTGGGGTAGTTCGACGTCCTCTCTTCAGCCGATCGATCCTTCTGCTCCAATTCCGCATTCTCGGTACCGGTCGTCGCAAGACCTGATTGTCGCTGATCCCCGCGGTTCTCGCTTCGCGGTTATCGATGATGAGGCCCGCCTTAGCATCTATTCCGAACTTGATGCGGCTGCTGGGATTTATCGCAGTCATAGGGAAGAAATGCCTCAAGCGGCCTTCCTGCTAGGGGAACGCCCAGTCGCTCTCTTCGGGGGCGAGCGAATCGTGGATATCTTGACGGGCGCCCAAATCGCGCAACTAGAAATGCCGATCGGCTCAACGTCCGGGGTGATATCTATGTCGTGGCAGTCCCATGTGACCGGTGGGGACTGTGGCGCCTTCGGCCCCGCGCAAGCGGGAGTGCAGTTCATTTCTCCTGACGGCGAGGTTCGTATTATCCCGACTAGCCAGGGGACGCTTCTGGACTCCCATTTTGGAGGCGCGTCATCAACCTTCATAACAATGCGGCCAGGACTGGCTATGGCTACTGACGAGTGCGGCCTTGAACCAAAGGAGATTCCCTTCTCGAAGGTCGACACACAGCTCGAGTTGGCCGTAGCGGCCGATCTTTCTGCCGACGGAGAGAAGATTGTGACACTCTCGTTCGGAGGGGACCTGGCAATCCGATCGGTTGAGGACACAGAGGTCGTGCTGCATTCGGCAGCAACGCAGGTAGTGGGCCAAGGCTTCGTCCTGTGGCTATCTGACGGGAGAATCTTGGTACTGACTCGGGACGGCCGTCTCAGCGTATGGACGCCAGACTTGGAGCGCATCGGTGTGATCGATAGCGGGGCGAATGTCTCCTGGGGGATGCGGGTTGTGGGCAACCGATTGCTGGTAGTCGTTGATCGAGACGACTCGTATGACACGGACATCTACGATCTCGACTCTCTCGCAGTTGTCGACCGACTGGAACGCGTCTGGGTCACTTCCCCTCCCGTGGTCGTTGAGGGCCGTCAGCATTGGGTGGGGATCAGCGCGGATGCGCGCATTGTGTTTGTTCCGCGCTTGGATGAGTGATCTGCCTTGCCTCACATCGTGGTTGGGTTGCTCCTTGATCGGAGCGGGTTCGCGTTGGAGTTGGGGGGCCCGATCTCCCCGGGAACCAGAGCTTGACGCCGACCCCTCACCAGACCCGAGGCGACATCCGATCTCTGCTACAACGGGTGTACCCGGGAAGAAGGAGCGAAGATGATCGTCCCAGACAGGCATGATCCGCGGACGGTGGGGGATGCCACCTGGGCGGTGCATGGTGGCAATGCCGTGGATGGCGGATCGGGGGCGATCCGTACACCGATCATCATGGCCAATGCATACCTGTTGCCCGATGATCCGAGCGGTATCGACTGGTCGAACCCTGAGCAGTTGTTGTATACACGCACGACCGGCGCCAATCAGCAGGCGCTGGAGGCAAAGCTTGCGGCGATGGACGGCGGTGCGGCCGCCGCCGCGTTCGCCTCAGGGGTGGCCGCATTGCACGGGGTGTTCTTCTGCTTCTTGGCCAGCGGTGATCATGCGATCGTGTCCGACGTTGCGTATGAGGCGACGTGGCGGCTGTTCACCGAACTCTTGCCGGCGAAGTACGGCATCGAGGCGACCTTCGTCGATACATCCGATCTGGACGCGGTGCGCTCAGCGCTGCGTCCGAACACCCGGTTGATCCATACCGAGGTGATCGCCAACCCGACGACGCGGGTGGCCGACATCACCGAGTTGGCCGGTATCGCGCACAATGCCGGGGCCGTGCTGAGCGTGGATTCGACGTTTTCTCCGCCGCCGTTGTACCGGCCGTTGGCCGATGGTGCTGATCTGGTGGTGCATTCGCTCACGAAGTACATCAACGGGCACGGGGACGCCATGGGTGGGGCGGTGATCGGCTCTGCTGCCGACATCGCAACGCTGCGTCATGATGCGCTGACCGATGTGGGTGGGGTGATCTCGCCGTTCAATGCGTGGTTGATCATGCGCGGTTCGGTGACCTTGCCGTTGCGCTTGGCGCAGCATCAGGCGAACGCCCAGCGCATTGCGGAGTTCTTGGCCGGTGACCCACGGGTGGCTTTCGTCGAGTACCCGGGCTTGTCGTCCCATGCGCAGCATGATCTCGCATCGCGCCAGTTCGGGGGCCGGGGTTTTGGTGGCATGCTGGCGTTCGCGCTTGCCGGGGACAGTGAACTTCAGAATCGGTTCGTGGCGCGGCTTCGGGTGATCACGTCAGCGGTCTCGCTCGGCCATGACGAGTCGCTGATCGTCCACGTGGGGCCGACCGGCCGGGGTGGGTGGGAGCACTACCCTGAACACTTCCGCCGGTTCGGTCATTTGCGGCTATCTGTCGGACTCGAAGACGCCGATGATCTTATCGCTGACCTGCGGCAGGCCCTGGATGCTGTCATGCCTGCTGGCGCGTGAACAAGTTCACGACGCGAAATCGCTAGCTCGGTGCCTCGGTCGGTGTCTGTCCCATGCTCGATCACGGTGGTCAGTGGCTGACTCTGGCAGGCATGTCGTTCATGCGGATAACAGACCAAGGCGCTTCA
>Ga0334883_1001968_pt1 | contig 27561 bp, 21 predicted proteins | sample GraSluR1_MG_6_FD_207230 | JGI IMG/M metagenome (GOLD analysis project Ga0334883, IMG submission 207230) | Sludge microbial communities from methane-producing bioreactor in Wageningen University, Netherlands - Granular Sludge_09_05-R1 | ecosystem: Engineered > Bioreactor > Anaerobic >...
TGCCCCATATGTCAGCCGAGGAGAACTACTTCTATCCCTATGTCCTTGATAGACTTACGGACAAAGAGCAGCGGCGGGCGATGTTTGAAGGTATTGAGGAACACCGCGCGGCGCGCACCGTGCTGGCCGATAGCGAACAGGCCGGAATTGCAGACGAGACGTGGCAGCCCGATATATCTGTGCTCAAAGAACTTATAGCGCACCATATCGACGAAGAGGAAAGCGAGATATTCGATGCCGCCAGAGAAGTGATCGAGGACGCCGATCACGTCGGTAAGACCTTTACGGAGACAAAGAAGGAGCAGGCGGTGGCCGTCTGAGAAACCACATATTAAGTGATGCTGCTGCGATTCTCGGCTATCCGGCCAGTTGGAGGAGCCGACGGGCAATGGTCTCGGCGGCGTTGGGGCTGCTCAGCGATTTTGCGGCATTCGCCATCGCGGAACGCTGTTCTTCGTCCGACATGAGTCTTTCCAGTGCTGAAAAGAGGTTGTCTGCCGTGATTTGAGGCTCGCCGGGGCAATCATCGACTATCAAGGCGGCGCCGGCTCGAACAAGGATTTCGGCGTTTAGACGCTGATGCTGGTCCTTGTGATAAGGATATGGCAGGCAGATGGCGGGAGTGGCGGTGGCTGCGAATTCGGCTATGCTGACGGCGCCGGATCGGCCTGCTACGAGGTCGGCGGCGGCGAGGAGCGAGGCCATGTCGTCGTAGTAATCCAAGAGGTGAACCCTCATTTTTGCTTCGTAAACGGGGATTTGGAGGGTTCTTGTGTTGGTTGCGGAGCCCGTCAGGTGGACGATTTGCCAAGTGTCGGCAAATGCGTCGAGGCGAGGTAGAATGGCGGAAACCGCGTTATTGATACTGAGAGAGCCGCTTGAGGCACCGGTTATCAAGAGTATCTTGCGGGTGGCGTGGAGTTTGAGTTCGCGGACGGCTTTGTTGGGGTCGGGATCATCGAATGACGGGCGGAGCGGGCAGCCTGTAACCTGCGTTTTTGAGGCGTGACGGGCGAATTTGGGGGCAGTTTCCTGGAATTGTGTGTAGATTTCTTTGACGAATGGTGCAAGGAGGCGGTTTGCTTTGCCTGGGATGATGTCGACGTTGATCATTGCCAGCGGGAGGCGGAGTCGGCCGGCGGCGAAAAGGGCAGGAACCGAGGCAAAACCGCCGATTCCGACGCAAAAAGCAGGACTTTTTCGGTTTGGCGAGCTGTGCGCTCGTATAATAGATTCCATCTTTTTTTTGGCAAGATCATAAGACTTGAGTAGGTCGGCGGATGCTTTGAGGGTCGTCAGGGGGTTCTTGGAGAAGGCCTGGGCGGGGAGCGGGACGTACTCAAACCCTGTAGGGGCAAGGATTTGCGCGTCGATAGGCCTGGTGCTGCAGAAAAAAAGGACTCTTGCGGTTGGTTTGAGTTTTCGGATTTGTTGGGCTACTGCGAGTGCGGGGTAGATGTGTCCGCCGGTACCGCCGCCGGCGAAGAAGCAGCAAGTGTCTGTTTCTGAGGGACTTATGTGCGGTTGGTCGGGCATTTTTGGCCTCCTTGCGTCCTTTTGAAGGTTCTTGAAGGGCTATTATAACGCTCTGAGGGCGGTTGGAAACGGCAATCTGCCCGGAATTCGGGGTTTTGGGGCGTGTTTTGATGGTCAAAACTGCTTCGGAGGGGGTGTTTTTGTTACAAAAAGAAGCAAAAAACGTGTCCGAGGGGGCAAAACCATTGGGCGGTTTTGTGTATTTTTTCAGATTTTTGCGTCGCGGGTGCTTCTGGGGGGACCAAATTTGCTTTTTTTGCGTGATTTTGCGGAGGTGTTCACCGGTAAGGGCGGCGTCCCGCCTCCCGGCTTGGCAGAGAGGCGGGAATGCGGCCTTTTGAAATATTATCCTTCCATAACAACTTCCATACCCATTAGTCTTGCGAGGTGTTGTGCGGTGTTGATGTGGTCTCCGTAGAATACAACTCTGTGGAGGAGTGTCATTGCATCTTCCGTTTCGAGGGCCTTGCTCCAGTTGGCGGCCATTTTTGCGGCGTCGTTTACTTCAGTAACGATCTGGGTGCGGCAGCCGTGGACGGATACTTCGGGGACTTCGATGATCTTGCCGGTCGATGCAAGGATGGTGTTGAGGTTGACGAGCTTGCAGCGGGTTATGGTCTGGTTGAGTCGGTACTGGATTTCGGGTACGCAACCGCTTCCGCCCACTTCGGAGTGGCCTCGGAGGAGGTATGGTGCGTCCGGGCCGTCGAGGCCGTCCATCTTGAGGGGCGCGGTGCAGTGTGCGGTCCAGAGTGCGTTGCGGGAGGTGTCGAATGTTGCGTTGCCCTGGAAGCCCGGAAGGCCGAGTGCGTACTGGAAGAGGATCATGGTGAGAAGCGAGTCCATGTCGCCTTCACATGCGGCGGGGATGCCGCGGTCGCGGAGCCGAGTAAAGGCGAGGCATGGGAAGCCCTTGGGGAGCCATCCCATGCAGGTTCCGACGGCGAGGCCGTGGGCGTTTTGGCGCTGCATCAGGTTCTGGAGGGCAACGCTGACACGGGCGGCCTTGAGGATATCGTCGGCGGTGGGCTCGATGATCTTCTTTGCGCCTTTGGTCCATGCTTCGACTTCTGCGCGAACGGCTTCTTCTTCGGCGGAGGCGATCATATCGTCGAAGGTGTTTTCGGCCACCGCGAGGACTTCGGCGCCGAGGCGGCTCTTAACCTCGTCGGGCGATTGTGCAGCGGCTGTGCCGCGCGCCGGCGGGAAGAGCAGGATGCGCGTTTGCTTCATCATGGGAACGACGCGGAGGACGCGCAGTGCCCGTTCGAGCTCATTGTAGTCGCTGCTTGGCATGAGGCTGACGCGGTGGCCCCGGCTGAGCCATCGGGGGGCGTACATCCAGTCGTGGCCGCTTGCGGGGAGCGAGAAGACGATCATGGGATGAGCACCGTCGAGGACCGGCTGGACGACCCTTGTGAGGGCGAAGTTGCGTGTGTTTATTGCCAGGACGGGTGCGCCTGGACCTGCCTTTTCGAGGAGTGCGGCGGTTTGTTGCGGGCTGTTGGACTGGCCTGTGACGAGTTCGATGTTGGCCAGGTCCTTTTCGGCTTTGGCAAGGCTGGCCTTCATCGCGTTGACCTGCACGTTGTCTGCGCCCCAGTCGCGGTCTTCGGGGGCGGGTACGCCGGAGAAGATGACACAGATTCTGGATTTGGTTTTGGGCATGGGCGGTGGCGATGCGAGCGCCCATGAATGCGTCCATGATGCGCCGGCGAGCATGAGGCCGCCAGCGATTCCCGTACCCATGAATTCACGTCGATTGCAGTGTTCACACATGATTAAGACCTCCTAATTGCAAGTGATTCAACTCTCCTCTGTAAGCCGGCAACAGACCTGCGAACTTTGCAATCATGATAACACATGCGGTACATCATGGGAATAGATATGTCCTACTGAAAAAATTACAGATGCGGGCGGAGGCGGTATTGAACGGGCGAGCAAGACCGTTCGGGGCCCCCAGAGGCCAAGAATGAGCAAGACGTAAGCAGAATTCATGGAAAAACCAAGTAAAACTGCCGCCGCTTTGCCGGACTCACATCACCGCTCGCCTAACCGGTATAAGACGCCAGACTTCGGGCCACGGCAGGATGCCCACGCCACAACAAGATGCCTGCGACACACAGCAAGGGCTGGATGCCCGCCACAACAAGATGCCCGCGACACACAACAAGGGCAGGATGCCCTCGCCACGACAAGAGCTCGCGACACATAGCAAGGGCAAGATGCCCACGCCACGTGTCCAGCGCTGAATCGGTGGAGAGCCTGCTTGACAGTGTTTATATTTGTGGGATACTGGTTTGTCTATGTCCAAGCGGATTGCGATATTGGGGTCCACGGGTTCGATCGGGGCGAATGCCCTGCGTGTTATCGATGCGCTGGGGGGGGATTACGAGGTTTGGGCTCTCAGTGCCCATAACAACGTCGAACTCTTGAGTCAGCAGGTGGAAGAGTTTCGGCCGCGGTATGTGGCGTTGACGAACGCGGCCAAGGCTGGTCGGCTGCGGGAGCTTTCGCGGGGGTTTACGGGGGAGGTACTTACGGGGGCGGAAAGCCTTGCGGAGATTGCGGGGCTTGCGGAGGTGGATATTGTTATAACGGCGGTCGTGGGGGCGGCGGGTCTTGAGGCGGCGTTGGCGGCGGCGCGGGGCGGCAAGCGATTGGCGGTGGCGAACAAGGAGCCTCTGGTGATCGCGGGTGAGCTGCTGACGCGGACTGCGCGGGCTAACGGGGCGACTATTTTGCCGGTTGACAGCGAGCATTCGGCGATATTTCAGGCACTGCAGGCGGGCAGGCCCGAGGAGGTTTACAAGATAATTCTGACGGCCAGCGGCGGACCTTTCCGGGGTGCATCAGCGGACGAGATACGTAACGCCAGTGTTGAAGAGGCTTTACGGCATCCGACGTGGAGTATGGGGCCGAAGATTACGGTTGATTCGGCGACATTGATGAACAAGGCGCTTGAGGTTATCGAAGCGGTATGGCTGTTCGAGACAGGGGTCGATAAAATCGACGTTCTTGTGCATCCTGAATCAGTAGTTCACTCGATGGTGGAATTTGTCGATGGATCTGTATTGGCGCAGTTGGGCACTCCGGATATGGCGGTTCCGATACAATACGCCCTGACTTATCCACGACGCATGAAAGGGATATCGAGCCATTTGCGGCTGGCTGAGCTTGGTACGCTGACTTTCGAGAAACCGGACATGGAGACATTTCGAGCGCTGGCGCTGGGGTTCGAGGTTGCGGGGCAAGGCGGTTCCGCGGCGGTAGTCTTTAATGCGGCCAACGAGGCGGCTGTGGAGGAATTCCTGCGGGGAAGGATAAAATTCGGAAGGATTGTCGAACTGATAGAGCAGTGTCTGGATAAACATAATGTCCGTTCGAGCCTTTCATTGGACGAGCTTCTTGAGGTTGACGCGTGGGCACGGCGCGAGGTGAGGAAGGCGGCGGGATAGCCGCGGGGGCGGGGTGCTTTGGTGTAACACTTTATGCATGAAGGACTTAGCGAGGTATTTTGATGACTGAGGCAAGCAAGCCGAAGACAACGGAGCGCAAGGGCAGTATGAAATCGACGCTGACGTGGGTGGTTCTTGTCGCCGCGGCGGTGCTAATATTCAATAATCTGCAAACGTCCTGGTATATCCTGTTAGTGGCGCTGGGTTTTGGTGCGGTGATAATGATCCATGAGTTCGGGCATTTCATCGTTGCGAAGCTGTCGGGTATCAAGGTTGAGGCGTTTTCGATTGGTTTTCCGCCGACGCTTTTGGGGCTGCAGAAGACTGAGGAGGGGCTTCGTGTTCGGATTTTGCCGGGTCCAGCGAAGAAGGATGGCGAGGAAGGCGACGAAGGTGAGGAGACGGCGCCAGATGCCGCGCAAGTGCGTCATGGGACGGAGTTTACGATAGGCAAGGGGAACGGCAAGGCGTCTGATACCGAATATCGGATCGGGCTGGTGCCTTTTGGGGGGTTCGTGAAGATGATGGGGCAGGAGGACGCGGGGGCGGCGGAGGTTACGGACGATCCTCGTTCATTTGCGAACAAGCCGGTTTTTGTGCGGATTGCGGTTGTTGCGGCGGGCGTGATTTTCAATGCGATAAGTGCTTTTCTGATATTCATGGCGGTCTTTTTGGTTGGCATGGAGCTTTATCCGGCGGCGGTTGGCGACGTTCAGTTGGGATCGCCGGCTTATGAGGCGGGTATTCGGCCCGGTGATCGTATAGTGGAGGTTAACGGGGAGACGTTTGTCGATTTCACGAACGTGGCTCTTGCGCCGGCGCTATCGGCGCGGGGCGAGGCTATCAAGTTTGTGGTGGAGAGGCCGGACGGGACGCGGAGGCCGATTTCGCTGGTTGCGGAACAGTCTGCCATGTCGGCCTTGCCGATGCGGAGCCTTGGGATCGAGCGCGCCGAGACGCTGAAGATCGAGCCGGGGATACCGAATTTGGACTTTTTCAAGCCGCATCGAAGCGTGCTGGATTATGGTGTGCATCCGGGGGACGTGGCTACGGCGGTGGACGGGGAGCCTTTGGAGGGATTCTGGGAACTACGGGAGCTTGTGGGTCGGTCGCTTGGTCGCGAGGCGGTTGTAACGTTTGAGCGGCCGGGCAGCGGCGAGACGGTGGATGCGGAGATACCGCTTTACTGGAAGGTTCACCGGGACAACTTCCAGACGGAGTTTGATCTTTGTCATGTGCTTGGTATGACGCCGCGGATCCAGGTCATGAACGTGCCGCCGGCGGCGAGGCCGAGGGTGTGGCGGAGCAGGATACGGGAGCTTTTCAGGAAGGAGACGCCGACTGAAGAAGACAGCGTCCAGGAGAAGCTGCAAAAGGGGGACATAATCGTCAAGGCAGGCGACGTGGAGTACCCGACATACGAGGAACTGCGTGAAGCGACGATTGCGCACGAGGGGCGCAAGATGCCGATTACGGTTTTGCGGGAGGAGGCCGACGGCAGCGAACGGGAACTGGTGGTCAACGTCGACTGCGAGAAGACGCCGAATACCGACCGGGTTACGTTTGGGATCGTGCCGTCGCTTGACGCGGAGAATGCGATAGTGGCGGCGACGATAGCAACGGAGGGGGCAGAGGCGCTTGCGATACCTCGCGGGTCGCGGATAACGAAGATCGGCGGGGAGCACGTAGAGAGCTTCTATGACATTGCAGCGGTGATCCGGAGGAAGCAGGGACAGCGTGTAGAGCTGGAATACGTCAAGGACGGACAGGCGGGACGGACTGAACTGGACGTGCCGGCGGATGCGTCGGAGGCCATTACCGCGCGGAGCGATTTTGCGGTGGCGGTTCCGTTCGAGTATTTGAAGCACAAGTACAAGGCAACAGGGCCGGTGCAGGCGGTTACGTGGGGCGTGAAGAAGACGCACATGTTCGTCGCGCAGACATACGTTACTCTGCAGCGGCTTATCACGCGTGAGGTTAGTCCGAAGGCGCTTTCGGGGCCGGTCGGGATCGTGTCGATGAGCTACAAGATCGCCAGCCAGTCGATTCCGGAGTATATTTACTTTCTGGGTTTGATCAGCTCGTGCATCGCGGTGATGAACCTTCTGCCGCTTCCGATCGTCGACGGCGGCGTGATCGTTCTTCTGGTGATCGAAAAGCTTAGAGGCGGGCCGATTAATCCGCGCGTTCAGGAGGCGATCAGTTACGCGGGGCTGGTATTTCTCGGCATGGTTTTTCTGTGGCTGACTTACAACGACATTCTGAACATTCTGATCAACTGATCGGCGGCTGAAGGTCCATGGTGATGCGCATCAGTGTGGTGATCCCGGCTTACAACGCGGGCAAGTACGTGGGGCGGGCAATCGACAGCGTGCTTGCACAGAACCGTGCGGCGGACGAGATAATCGTTGTCGACGACGGCTCGACGGACGATACGGCCGAGGTGGTGGGCGGATACGGCGAGCGGGTGCGGTTGATACGGCAGGCGAACGCGGGGGCGAGCGCGGCCCGCAACGCGGGTATCGAGGCGGCAAGCGGCGAGTGGATAGCGTTTCTGGACGCGGACGACGAGTGGCTGCCGAAGAAGCTGGCAATTCAATGCAAGCATCTCGAACGGAACCCGGACCTGGTGTGGACGACGGGCAATTACGTTCGCTGCTACTGCAGCGGCGGCGGGCGCGAGGACGACCTTGGCGGCGTTCGACTGGCCGAGGCTAAGCAGGCGCTTGGCGGCAGGGAGTATTTCGAGAGCTACTTTGGTGCGCACAGTTCTTTTGCCGGCGGGTGGACGGGGACGATGCTGATCAGGCGCGAGGTGCTGTTGGAGGCGGGGATGTTTTTGCCGGGTCAGGCGCGTATCAACGACATGGACATGTGGTTCAGGATCGCTTACCTTCGTCCGAAGGTGGGTTTTGTTACCCGGCCTTTGGCGATTTATCACATGGGCATTCCTGCGAGCATCGTCAAGGTGCACAAGGGGCCCGAGGTGATCGGCGGTTTTATCGAGCGGCACCTGGAGCTTGCGGCGTCGCACGGGGTGCTGGAGGCGTTTCGGCCTTGCGCAGCAAAGACGTTGGGGTGGTGGATTCACTGCTATCTTGCCGAGCGGCGCGGGCGCGAGGTGCGCGGGCTGCTGAGGCGGTATGGGCACCTTTTTGGGGGATGGTATCGGGTGACGACGCTTGTCAAATCGTACTTTCCGCGGATGGGGCTTTGGTATGACGGGCTGAAGCTGAGGCATCGCGGCGGGTCGGCGGGTGCTCGTGCTTTGACGGGGTGATTGATGGGGCGCGTGGATATCGTTATACCGCTGTATAACAAGGCCGGCTGCATCGGGCGGGCTATTCAGTCGATCCTGAAGCAGACGGTGAGTGACTGGCGGCTTATCGTTGTGGACGACGGGTCGACGGACGGGGGCGGGGACGTCGTGCGGGGGTTCGATGATGGGCGGATTGAGCTGATTCGGCAGGAGAACGCCGGGCCGGGGGCGGCGCGGAACAGGGGGATCGCAGAGGCGCGCGGCGAGTTCATTGCGTTTTTGGATGCGGATGATGAATGGTATCCTTCTTATCTGGCCACTGCATTGGAGGGCTTCGTCAAACATCCCGGGGTGTCGATGGTATCGACAATGTACTGTCTCTGGCCGGGGCGGCAGGACATGACGCGGCATTGGGAGAAGCTGCGAGTTAGCGCGGGAAAATACGTTCTGAGAGGCGAAGAGGACGCCGCCTGGGTGGATTTGCTGCTGAATTTTCCGCACGTTTGGAACAGTGTGCTGCCGGCGCGGATTGTGCGGAAGTACGATGGCTTTCATGACAGCGACCGATGCATGTTGGGCGAGGACACGACTTTTTTTCTTCGGGTCGGTATTAATGAGCCGTTTCTGATCCTTCCTGAGATGTGTGTTTGCCATCACACGGAAGACAGCGATCTCGCACAGGCGAAGACGCCCCCGCTGCCACCGTTTTTCTTCAATCCTGAAATCGTGTTGGACTACTGTCCTGAGGAGAAAGTTGCGCTGATGCGGGGAGTACTGGATCACATGGCGTTGCGGTTCGCCAGAATTCGAGCCCGAAGGGGGAATAAAGCCGAGGCGAAGGAACTGCTTGAGAGATTCCCCGGCGCCAGCGTGTACGAACAGGAATATGCTTGCTGCCAGAGAGCGATATGGTTGAGCGGGTGGCTTCGTCACTGGGTGCGATTCAAGTGTCTCGTTGGGCCGCCTGGACGGAGGGTCCTTAGAGCGGCCGCAGAGAGATTGCACATGACGGATCGCCCAGTTGCGCCTGGGGAATACAGCGAGCAGAGATAGACGCTTTGTCACTGTTTTTTTGCATGGAAGAGCACCTGACCCTTTACGCCCTGCCGCAGGCCATCGCGCTCATTTACAATGTCCAACCATGAGAAGCGTCTGGCTGTGAAGCCGGCGTCTTCGAGCCTTTCTTTCAGATCGGGACCGTAGATGCGAACGTGCGTGGGCCAGCCGAAGAGACGGCGGCGCTCGTCCGGTTCGACTACAGTGTTGTCTTCGATGGTATGGGTGATCTCGCGGGGCTGGGGCACCTGAACGAGCAGCCAACCACCGGGGCGAAGTACACGGTACAGCTCGGACATCGCTTTTCGGTCGTCGGGGACATGCTCAAGTACGTGACAGCATATAATGACGTCGAAGGAGTCGGGGGGAAACTGGATTTCGGTGATGTCCATGCGCACCATGGCGGGACGCTGTAAATCGGCGGACAAATAGTCCAGCGATTTGACACGTCTGAGTCTGGTCTCAAATTCGGGCTCGGGGGCGATATGGAGAACGCGTTTGGGACGGGGGTCAAACAAATCGGTTCTGGTATTAAGGAATATCCAGTCGAGTCGGTGCCGGTCAAGGCAGCCGCATACGGGGCAGCAGATGACAGCATCGGTCAGGATTTCATGGGGTTTGAAACTGCGGAGCCAGCTACGGCAAACGGGGCAGTAGCATGAAAGCCCGAAGTAGGCGAGCTTTTTCAGCAGCGGAACAGCGCGTAAAAAGACCGGCTGAAGCTGCGGAGGTATATATTTTCGAACGAGGCCCATTTGGTGTCCTGTGGTCAACAGTATTTTGTTCGCTTTAGTGTAGCAAATAGGCTACATGGGGACAAGGAGGTGTATTTGGGAAGCAAGTAATCCGGGGAGCAAAAAAAGAGCAAAAAGCATTAAAAAAGTATTGACTCCAGCAATGCGCGATCTTAAGATAGTGGGGAGTCAGCGGCGGAACGGGAGCTAACTACTTTTTGGGGAAAGGAGACGGTCATGAACACTCGCAAATGGATCGGAATTTTCTTAGTAATCGGCGGCATACTTGCAGGTGCGGTCTGGGGCGAATGGTCCGAACCGATTAAGTTACAGGAGCTCAACTATCAGGGGGTTGCCGCTCTGGGGTCATTGACGGAGGATGAGTGCACAATTCTGTTCTTTCGAAATGACAATTTGATGGAGGGCTGGCGAGCCGATCCATCCGGACCCTTTACCGATGAACGCCTTGTATCGGAGCTTGGAAGCGGGCCAACGAGCATACGCGATGCGTGGGTGTCAGCAGACGGGCTGCGGCTGTATTATGCTGAAATTATTTCGCTTGGCGGCAAGCTGCAGCGAGTGATCAAGTGCGCGAGCAGAACGAGTCTGAATGAGGCATGGACACCGGTCAGGACTTTTTTGGAAATACACGTGAACGGGATTATCGACACGAGTCCGACGCTGACCGCCGATGAATTGACGATGATCTGGTACAGTCAACGCTTCATCGCCGATCCCGAAGTGAGGAAGTATACGGCCACTCGTGCCAGCATTGATGAACCATTTACTGACATCAGAGAGCTTACCGAATTCAGAGACTATACAAATGCCGTGGGACTGCACTTGTCGGGAGACGGTCTGCGGGTATATTTCACTGCCTACCGAGAGGATATAGGCTTTAGGAATATCTATATGGGAAGCCGGGCTTCTCTTGACGATTCTTTTGGCGATATCCACGTCGTCGAAGGGATTAGCGGGCCTACCCTGCAGGGCGGAATACCCTGGCTTACCGCCGATGAGAAAACTTTCTATTTCACCAGTCATCGGGATGGTGAGGGGGGTATTTGGGTTTCTTATTGGGAGGAGGATTTGTTTGGTGCTGCTGTTGAGCGGGTTGAGGCAGCTATTGCTGGTAAGCGTGATGTGTTGGCTTGTTTGACGGCGGGGCTGGATGATGATCGTCTTGCTCTTGAGGCGCTTGAGGCTCTTGCGTGCACTGGGGAGGTGGATCCGGTTATTATTCTGCGGTCGAAGCTTGAGATATTCCGTTCGATTAAGCGTCAGATCATGGCGATTCGGGAGCTGGAGCGGAGCATCGCCGATCTGGAGAAGTCGCTGATGCTTTTGCAGTCTTCGCCGCGTCGGAGCGATCAAGCGCTCGAGAAGATAAGGGACAAGCAGGTCGGTCCGCCCGCGTCGAAGGTCAAGGATGCACCGGCCGCTGCGCCTGTATCCAAGATCGTCAAGGACGCGGGGGCGAATGCGGCGGCGGCGAAGGGCAAGGCCAACGGCAAGAATTGATCCGGGGCCGGGGCACGGGTCAGTCGGCGGGTTTTTTGCAGAAGAAGAGGGGTTCTTCGTTCAGGGCCATCGTCTTGATGCCGCGGGCGTCGGTGAGATCTGCGCCGCGATAGGGTTTGACGTCGAAGCCGGCGTTGCGGAGTCGTTCTTCGACGTCCGGGCCGTACCTTCTGAGGTGATCGTGGAGGCCGAAGAGGCGCTGGCGCTCGGCGGGGTCTGTGACGGAGGGGTCTTCAAAAGTTCGCGGGGCGGTGATGGGGACCTGGATTATCGCTGAACCGCCCTTTCTGAGCACGCGGCAGAGCTGGCGCATCGCCTTCTGGTCGTCGGGGACGTGTTCGAGCACGTGGACGCAGCAGATGCAATCGAATGTGTCGTCGGGGTACGGGATGTCGGCGATGTCCACAGCGACCATTGCGCGGGCGGGGTCAAGATCGGCGGAGGTGTATGCGAGGCCCTTGATGCTTCGGAAGCGTCGCTCGACGTCGGGCTCGGGCGCGAAGTGGAGCATTTTGCCGCCGGCGGCGAAGATTTCGGGGTATTTGTCGAGGAAAAGCCAGAGCAGGCGAAGGCGCTCGACGGCGCCGCAGACGGGGCATTTTGCGTCGGGGCGGTCGTCGATGCCGTGGGGTATGAAGCGTCGAACATGGCTGCGGCAGACGGGGCAGTATCGCGAACGTCCGAGCCACGCGAGCCGCCGGCAGCAGCGGAGCGCAGCGAAGGCGGGATCCCACAGCGGCCTCGGAACGAAACGTCTGATAATTCCCATCGCGGACTCCTGAGTTGTTTGACGCTGTAGTATAGCACGGGAGGTCACCGTGGGCAATCGTGCATTTGGGCGGTTGGTGGTTGGATTTTTTGCGGGGGGCGTATAAAATGCCGATTGGATGTTAGCTGACGGTTTTGTTGCGAGCTGGCGGATGGCAGAGAAAATCAACGTTGTGGTCATGGCGCAGGTTCAGTATCCGCAAGGTATGGCGGCGACGCGGCGGGTGCAGAATTTCGTGGAGTATCTTGCGCTTGACGGGCGGTTCGAGGTGCGTGTGCTGGTGCTGCGCGGGGGGCGCGTGCGTTTGGGGGAGGATGCGCTTTCGGGGGAGTGGCGCGGGGTTCCTTACGTTACTATCGGAGCGGATATCCGGCCGGGCATGGGGGCGCTGTTGAAGGCGCCGAGGTATTACCTGGAGGGGGCTGCGTTCCTGCGGAGGCACAAGCGGGCGGGCAAGAACGTGCTTTATGTGTACGATTATCCGAGTACGGACAACCTGCCGATGCTGATGCAGGCGCGGATGGCAGGTTACAGGATCGTGTTCGACATCGTGGAGGACATCGCGGTTCAGGGCAGCGCGCCGGATGTGCTTGCGCGTGTCAAGAATCGGTCGGCGAGGGTCTTGAGTCGGACGATGTGGATGTTCGCGGACGCGGCGGCGGCGATCAGCAGCCGGCTGATGGAGAAGATGCGGCGGGCTTCGCGGGGGCGTTTCGAGGTGGTGCATTGTCCGATCAATGTTCGCTGCGAGGATTTCGATTTTGGTCCGCCTGCTTTTGGTCGGCCGGTGCGGGTTTTCTATGGGGGGACGTTCGACGAGAAGGACGGGGTGGAGAATCTGATAGCGGCGTTCGAGATGGTTTGCAGGGATCGCGCAGACGTGAACCTCGTGCTGACGGGTCGCGGCGGCCGCGAGCGGATGGAGGCGGTGATGGAGCGGATCGCACGTTCGGAGTGCCGGGAGAAGATTCTGTACATGGGGTATCTGGCGGGTGAGGATTTTCGGCGGGAGTTGGAGTCGGCGGATATTTTGTGTGTGACGCGGACGGGGTCGGCATTTGCGGAGGCGGGGTTTCCGTTTAAGCTCGGTGAATACCTGGCTACGGGACGGCCGGTGGTTGCGTCGAAGGTTGGGGACGTTGGGGAGTACCTGGAGGATCGGCGCGATGCGGTGCTCGTCCGGCCGGACGACGCGGGGGCGATTGCGGATGGGATATTGTGGCTGATCGGACATCCTGATGAGGCGCGTGCGACGGGTGCGGCGGGCAAGGCGGTTGCGGCGGAGAATTTCGATTGGCGGGTGGTGGGGGAGAAACTGAAGAGGGCGATACTCGAAGCAGAGTGAGAATCACGGGGAATATCCGGCTTTTTGTGACATTCTGTTGTCTTATTTCTGTTTCGGATATATAATCTAACGGGTCAGCGCCTCGGCCGGGGAGTTTGTGACTTATTGAGGCCGTGTCAGTGTGAGAGGACTGAGGGGTCCGCATGAGAGCAAACTATCAGTTTGATGGATCAGTTCGCCGGCAGCCAGATGCCTTCAGCCTGATTGAATTGCTGGTTGTGATCACGGTCTTGTCATTACTGCTGACCATTATCTTGCCCGGTCTGAAGAATGCAAGGCTGATAGGCAGACAACTCGTGTGCGGTTCGCAGATGAAACAATGGGCAATGCTGGTGCATCTGTACGCAAATGACAACGATCAGACGATAGTACCATATGCAACCACGTGCGACCTGACCGGGAACGCACTTGACAGGCGTACATGCTGGTACAACAGACTTGGCACTTACGTGGCGGAGCATGGAACGGATGTAGAGTACAGCACGAACTGGGGTTTTTTTAATGCCCGCAAGTGTCCCATGGGCAAAGGGGCATGGGGGCAAGAAGCGGTGTGGACGGGAGTCTACTTCGGTGCTTTTAATACAAAGCATTCGCCTTTCGTTTTTCTTAACCGCATAGAGGGCAGCACAATTGTCAAGAAAGCCGAACTTGTGAAGATGGACTATATCAGGAGTCCGTCAAGTTTTTTGATGATGCTGGACGTACAACGCGATCACACGTTCAACCCGTTTGATTATCAGTGGCAGTTCGACGTGGACGGCGACGGCATGAACGATTCGTATCAGACGGGAGAGAGGCAGTATAACTGGGCTCAGCCGAAGATCCACAGGAACGGCTGCAACGTGGCGCTCTTCGACGGTCACGTGGAGTATATCAACTACAAAGATTTCTGGGCAATTGGCGATAACGGATACCCGGTGCATACATACTGGTACAATGGATGGCGCCCTTGAGCGGGGGTGCCGCAGAAGGGCTCCTTTGGCTGAATCTTCCATGAAACATGAAAAACTGATCAGTGTAGTGATACCGGCTTATAACGCGGGGCGTTATCTGAATCGGGCAGTTGACAGCGTGCTTGGGCAGAGCCGCCCGGCGGATGAGATTATCGTTGTTGACGACGGGTCCACTGATAATACCGCGGAAGCGGCCGGCGGGTATGGGGATCGGATCCGGTTTATTCGGCAGGCCAATTCGGGGGCGAGTGTTGCGCGCAATACGGGCATTGAGGCGGCGAGGGGCGAGTGGATTGCGTTCCTGGACGCGGACGATGAGTGGCTGCCTGAAAAGCTTCTGGTGCAGTGCGAGCATATTGCGCGAAACGCGGATCTTGCGTGGACGACAGGAAATTATCTTTGCTGCGTTTGTACGAAGAACCATCGCGCGCCCCACATGAAGCCGGAGGCGGTGCGAGGATTGCTGTCGGGGCGGGAGTATTCGGAAGATTATTTTCGTGCATTACCGCTGGGGCTGGACGGCTGGACAGGTACGATGCTGATTCGCCGGGAGGTTCTTTTTGAGGCGGGTTTGTTTCGGCGGGGTCAGTTGCGGGGCAACGATTATGATATGTGGTGGCGTATTGCGTATCGGCATCCGCGGATCGGTTACGTTGCGGCGCCTTTGGCGGTGTATCATCTCGACGTGGAAGGGAGCATTATACGCAAGCACGGAGCAGCGGCGATAACGTGCGAACTGATCGAGCGGCATCTCGCGCTGGCGAAGGAGGCTGGTCGGCTGGATGCATTTGGGCCTTGTGCGGCGTTTTTGCTGCGGCGGTGGATGCGTGGGATGCTGTTCGAGTCGCGGGGCAAGGAGGTGCGTGGGATGCTGCGTCAGTTCGGGGGGCTGCTGCCGGGCTGGTACAGGACGTTCATGGGGGTGCTTGCGGCGTTTCCGCGGACGACGGCGGCGGGGTGCCGGGGTATTTCGCGGCTGGTGCGTACGCTGGGGCTGAGGAAGCGGCCCGTTCGGAGCCGAAGGACCGGGGATTAGGCACGGACACGGGGACGCTGTACTACTTCATCCATTGTCTGTACCACATGTTGAGCATGATGACAGTCCAGAGGATGCGGGAGTAGTCGGAGCGTTTTTGCTGGTGGCGGTCCCAGTACCGGCGGATGATCTTCTTGTCAAAACAGCCGCAGTCGTCGGAGTCGAAGATTGCCTGGTATGCGAAGTCCTTGAGCTCGCCGCGGAAGTAGTGGACGAGGGGGACGCCGAAGCCTTGCTTTCTTCGGTTGAGGATTTCGGGGGGCAGGACGTCTTCGCAGGCCTTCTTGAGTAGGTACTTTTTGCGGCCGCAGCTGATCTTCATGCTGGAGGGCAAAGCGGCGGCGAATTCGACGAGTTCGTGGTCGAGGAAGGGTACTCTTGCTTCGAGGCTGACCGCCATCGATGCGCGGTCTTCCTTGACGAGCAGGTCGGCGGGCAGGTATTCGTGCAGGTCGAAGGACATAAGGCTGGTGAGGTAATCGGGATGGACGAAGTGGCGGTTGTATTCGGCGAAAGCTTCGAGGCCGGCGACTTGTTCGGTCTTGTCGCGGAACATGTAGCTGAAGAGCATGAGATAGATTGAGGCGTCGTCAAGTGTTTGGCCGAGGAAGCATCGGAGCTTGTTGAGCTTGTCGTTCTTGAGGACGAGGTTGGAGGCAAGCACGGCGGAGTCGACAGCGGCTTTGAGCGGACGGGGCAGGCGGTTGAGCTTCCTGAGCATTGGGAATTCGGTGTATCGCGGGTATCCGCCGAAGAGTTCGTCGCCGCCGGTGCCGGAGAGGCTGACGGTGACATACTCGCGGGCGACCTTCGAAACGAGATACGTCGGGATCATGGAGAAATCGGCGAACGGCTCGTCGTAGTGGTAGACGAGCCTGGGGATGAGTTCGAGGACGTCGGCGGCGGAGAAGGCAATTTCGTGGTGCAGCGTGTTGAAGCGGCGCGATACGATTTGGGCCCAGGAGGACTCGTTGAAATCGGGGCAGTCGAATCTTATTGAGAATGTTCGCAATTCGTCGACGTATTTGCGCATGATCGATACGAGGATGGAACTGTCGACGCCGCCGGAAAGGAACGCGCCGAGTGGGACGTCGCTGAGGAGGCGGCGGCGGACGCTTGCGTCGAGGAGTTCCCTGAGGCGGGCGATCATTTCGGCTTCGGAGACGTCCGGGCGCGGTTCATATCGCAATTGCCAGAACGAGTCACATGATTCGATGCGGCAGTTTTCGAGGTCGTAGACGAGGCAATGCCCGGGGGGGACCTGTTTGGCATTGCAGAGGATACTGCTTGAGTTGGGCACATAGCCGAACAGGAGATAGTGGCTGAGGGCATGCTGGTCGATCCGCTTTTCGACTCCGCTTTCGAGCAGCACTTTCAGTTCGGACCCGAAAATGAATCGGCGGTCATTATCGTAGTAGTAGAGGGGCTTGATGCCGAGGCGGTCTCTGGCGAGGAAGAGGCGTTTTTGCCGGGCGTCATGTATGCAGAAGGCGAACTGGCCGTTCATCCTGCCAAGGACGTCGGCGCCCCACTGCTCGTAGCCGTGGAGGACGGCTTCGGTGTCTGTATCGGAAGCGAAGCGGTGGCCGAGGTCTTCGAGCCGGCGTCGAAGCTCCTTGAAATTGAAGGTCTCGCCGTTATAGACGATGCACATTGAGCGGTCTTCATTGTAGATGGGCTGGGCGGCTCTTTGGGACAGGTCGAGTATGCAGAGTCGCTTGTGGCCGAGCGAGACACCGTCGGCGACGTGGAAGCCTTCTTGTTCCGGGCCGCGATGGGAAAGAAGGTCGGCAAGCCGCCGAACTTTGTCGCTGTCCTGCCAGTTGAATCCAACGATGCCGCACATGAGAGTATCCTCGATGATCGCAGGGGCGATCAGACCATTTTTCGGAAGAGGTCCTTGTAAATGTCAGCGATCCTGGTGATGTCGTGGTTGGCCTCGACGTATTTTCGGGCGTTTTGGCCGATTTCCATATACTTGTCGCCGGCGAGGAGGAATCGGAGGCCTTCGAGGAGGCGGTTTTCGTCGCCGCTGCAACAGAGGCCGCAGGACCATCGGTTGAGGAAGTCGTCGGGGTTGACGCTGAGCGAGAGGATTGGGACGGACCACCTGCCGGCCTGGATGAAGGTGTTGGAGAAGCCTTCGGAGTCGCTGGTGTTTACGAGGACGCGGGCGGCCTGAAAATAGTTGTCGATCTCGTGGAAGGGGACTCGCTCAATGAAGGTCAGATTGGCGACGGCTTCGGCATCGGCGAGGAGTTTGTCATAGGAGCAATCGCCGGTCGCCCGCTGGCAGATCATGACGAAGCGCTCGGCGGGCATCCTTCGGGCCAGGTGAAGGAATTTTTGGGGGTGCTTGAAACCGGCACTTCGCCCGACCCACAAGATTGAACCGGGGGATCGTTTGGCCTGGGCGGGCAGACGGTGGCCGTTTGGAATGACAACGGCATCGACGTTCAGGAGTTTTTTGAGGTTCTCTCGATCGACCTGATTCTGGGTCAGGACGAGGCGGGCGCGTCTGAGGGCCCTTGCATATGCGCGTCCGACGACCGGATGCCTCTTTATATATGTGCCGTCGCAGTCGTCCTGGTGGGCAGTGCGAAAGACGAAGGCCTTCTTGTGAAACCGGCAGAAGGCCTCAACGAGCGGCACGCCGGGCGAGGCGGTCTTTGTGAGGTATATATCGGCGTCGGCCTTCTTCATCGCGCGCCAAATCGCCAGCGCGCCGGGTATCTGACCTTTCTGGAAATCGAGGCTTCTTATGAGCCGCACGCCGTGCGTGACGACTTCAGGCGGCTGGCGGTAGTCGGCGGTGACGAAGCTCACCGTAAATGAGGCATCGTTTGCAAGTTCCGTTCCGAGGTTGTACAGGTCGACCTCGGCGCCGCCGATAACCTCGGTGCACGCGCGGTCGAAGAGGGGATAGACCTTTGGACATACGAAACAGACGCGAACGGTTTTTTGCGGGCAATCAGCCATTGTCGACTTCGCTCTTTTTTCGGTAGCATGCCTGGCCGATCTGTTGGAAACTGCGGGCTATTTGCCGCCGCAATTCGGCGAGGTCAGGTGAGACATGATACATGTTGGGCTGGTGATCGTCAAAGCGGCCGTAGAGAATGCCGTCCGGCCGGAGTGCGCGGATGATGTTGTCGCAGGCGCGAAGCGGATGTGCCAGGTGTTCCATGACTTCGGAGGCGATGCAGATGTTGTGCTCGGGAAGCTGAGGGTAGAGGTTGGTTTTGGTGACGGGTATTGCGTGGACGGCGGCGCCCGTTTTCCTGAGCCTGAAGAGGGCGAACTCGAGCACCAGTGAGTCGACGTCAACAAGGAATATGGCAGCGCGGCTGTTTGCCCTTGCAATTTCGTAGGAGATGTAGGCGGGACCGGAGCCGTAGTCTACGACAACGGGATCGCCCTGAATGCTGTCCATCAGGACGTGGGCGATGCCGGTCGGACCGAGGTGCAGGCCTTTGGTCGCTTTGGGGCGGGCGAACTTTCGCCGCAAGAAATTCCAGGCGTTGCGCCATTCGCCTTTTTTGGCATCCCGGATGAGGTCGCGGAGGTAGCTTTGCCTGGGCTTTGGATAGGTATACGAGATGTACTTGAAGAGATTGGGCAGCGCGTGCATGCGGTAGCAGTCGATCATGCCCTCTTCGGTATCCGTGTCGCAGAGCATTCGAAACAAGTGCGCTATGTCGCCTGCGAGGCGGCTGTAGTCGTCGCCGGCGAATTGAAAACGCCGTCGCGTTTGGCGAAACAACTCTTCCGTGCGGGCGATGGGCCTGTTGGTCTTCTGCGACATGAACTCGATGAAGTCGCGTTCCACCTGATTAAGCTCACTTGTCATTTTCCGTTCAGTTCCCGGCAAGTTGTTTTTCAAAACGAAAGCCAAGTCCTTCTATGGGGCTGCAAAACAGGTTATTCCGCACTATCGATCAAGGTCTGGTAAAGCTCGACGTAGCGGCGGCAGATCGACTCCCAGGCAAACATATCCACGCGACGCACGGCCTTTAGAGACAGATCGCGCCGGAGGGGTTCGTTTTCGATGAGTTGCAGTATGGTCCGGCGCATGGCGACAGCGTCGCGGGGTTCGACCAGCAGTCCGGCGTCGCCTACGACTTCAGAGCACCCTCCGGCTGCGCTTGCGACTATGGCAAGTCCTGCGCTCATCGCCTCCAGCAGCACTGTGGGGAAGTTTTCCGACTCGGAGGGAAGGATGAAGATGGAACTGGTTTCGTACAGGTCGGCGAACTTGCTCCCGCCGCGATCCAGCCAACCGTGAAAGAAGACGGGCGTTTTGGAGTCTTTGGCGAGGGCCTTAAGATCTTGCAGGTATGTGCCATCGCCCACAATGTGGACCTGCCAGTCAAGCGTAAGGTCTTTGACCGCGTTGATGACGTGTTGAAAGCCTTTTCGGGGCAGCAGTCGACTGCAGAGCAGTATTTTGTTGGTGCGGGGTCGCGAGGCATCGAAGGCGGCGCGCTGGTAGCCGTTGGGTATGACCCTGATTGACAGTTCGGGACAATGGCTCAGGATCAACTGGCGAAGGTGTTCGCTGGGGCTTACGAGTGCGTCGGCGCCGCGGACGAGTCTTTTCCAGAATGGCAGGAGCAGTTTGTGCTCCAGGCCGAAACGGTCGGGGTTGTAGCCGGGCACATCGCTGCCGTGGCAGGTGACGATATAGGGAATTCCCGTGCGCCGGCGGATTGTGCGGGCAAGCGGGCTTGTCGGGATGATGAAATGGGCGTGTATTATATCATATCGATTCTGTCGAGCGAGGGCGACTGACGGTCGTCGGCCGCCCAACAGATAGGTCGCCATTTCATGGGTGCGGCAAATGTCGGGGCGGGCGCGATATGACGGGGTGCGAAAGATGCGGACGCCATTGACGGTTTCGGTGTACGGCAGGTCGCCGTATCGCATCGTTACCAGGTCGACGGCATGACCCGACTGCACAAGATGCTCGCAAAGCTGAGCAGTAACCGGCGAAGCGCCGCCGCCAACGGGCGGATATTCATAATTCAGCATCAGTATTTTCATGACGAACCGGCGCCGGCTTTCCGGGCAATGACATAGAGATTGGTCTGCATGAACAACGGCAGTGATTCAAAAGGAATCCGCTTGACCAGCCAGACAAGCAGCGGCAAGCGATGAAGCTTCTTAAGAAAGAACGTCGTTACAGGGTTCATTTTAACAAAACGGACAGAGAAGTTGTGTGCCTGCAGACGCCTTCTCAATTGGCGCGGCGTGTGAAGCGAAGGATGATATACCCTCCATTTGAGCGAACGCGAGCGACATGTCTCAAAAAGCGAATTGACAAACTTGTTGGGGGTCTGAAGCAAATAACAGCCGTCTGGTTTCAGTACGCGGGCAACCTCGCGGAGGTGCTTATCCACGCCAAAAAGATGCTCCAGCACATCGAAGCTCAGCACTACGTCGAACTCGGCGTCTTTTCGGTTGAGCTGCTCGGCCGATTCGACATCAAGGTCGATGCCGGGGTACTTGCGATGACCGTACTCTACCGCGGTTTGGGAAATATCGCTGCCAAAGGCCCGGTATCCCTGCCGGGACAGCGAATTGACAATTGTCCCGATTCCGCATCCCACTTCGAGGACGCGATCATTGGTTTTCAGACATTGCGTCTTTTCAAGAAAGCGCAGATTAACCTCAAGATTTCCAAGCTGCTCCTTGCCCGCTTTCAAAGCAGACTGCCAGGATCGATCGTTGAGCTGATGTATATCAACCTCTTGCCGCATACGAAGAATCAGTCTATTCTCTCAAACAACATGTGGGCTCCGAATTGTCCGGCGAACCTGTAGCGAGTCCTAACGAAGTCGCGGAAGGGCTTCATGGCCTCGAAGCGGAGGGCTTCATCCTCGCCGAATTGCCGACGGAGCTGCGCGGCGTGGGCGGCCTCGAAGGCTTGTATCTCGCGCGGGTCGTCGGCAAGCAATCTCGGTTTTGGGTTGCCGAACGTGTTTGGCGGCAGTATCGGCCAGAGTTCAAACGGCGGTCGGTCGAACGGAAAATGCCGCTTGAGACCGTCGATGATGAAACGCGGGGGCTGCTCTTGAAATCGTTCGAGGAGCGCGTCGATCTTGCGGCCAAAAACGGTCGGCGGGGTAATGTGCATATCGCCTTCGTAAGCTCGCGGGACTGGCGCCATCCGCTGCGCCCGCACGTAGATGCCGGGCAGCCAGCCCCAGACATACAGGGTGTCGTCAGGTGTGCTTTTGGCGCGGACATGGTCGGCAACGGCCTGCCACGGGGCGGGATTTCGCCCGCCAACGTTCTGCAGACTCTGTACATATCCGCGGCGGCGTTCGGGTTGTCCCGTCCTGGCGTTCTTGTATTCACTGCCTGTGTCGGGGCTTCTTGCAAAGCCGGCGAAGACAGGGAAAACCAAGATGAGCAGGATGAAAACGGACGCTGCCGCAGCGGCGAAGGCGGGGATTTTGTTGGTGCTGCGCTTCAGCCAGATGCTCCAGCACCATGCGGCATAGGCGACCAGCATAGCGCCGGAGGCGCACAACGGCAGGTAGTATTGCTCGTATGAATGCGGGCTGATCCATACCAGCGCCATATCGATGACCCACCAGAGCGCCAGAAAGCCCGCAACACCGTGCAGGGGTTCTTCTGCCTTCTGCTTTTTTAGCAGACGCCACAGCCATAACGCCGCGGCCAGCAGCAGCGCAGCCAACGCAGGATAAACTACGGTGCCTGCGGCGTTGTAGTAACGATTCACCTGGGGCGCCTGTTCGGCGAAGGATCGGACCTGGCGGCTCAGACCGACGTAGCCGCCCTGCTCCTTGAGGCCGGAGACCACTACGAGTCGGTTAAGCTGTGCATTGAGGAAAAGCCAGCCCTGCGTGGGAATGCGAATCAACGGAATCGATCTGAAATAGGAAGGAATATCATGTTTGACGTCGGATCCGCGTGTTGCTGCGATCAAAGTGATCGAAAGCAGCAGGGAAGCGAAGATCGCCCCTGCACCGAATTTCCAGAGCTTGCGGTCGACGGCGCCGAGGGCGGTGATCGCGCGTTTCCACGGAATATGCCCCATCGCGGCAAGTACGCCGAAGGCCAGCGCCGAAAAAAGCAAAACACTCCGCAGCAACACTACGGGGAAGGTCGTCCAGAACGCGGCGATATTCCCTTGCCAGACATAAAGGCTTGCCGGGAACAGCAAGCCGACGGCCGCGCCGACGATCAACAGTCCGAGGGTGCCGAAGACGGTTTTCCAGTCGCGGCGGGCAGTGAGCAATTTGACAATGAGATAGACTCCTATGGCGACGACAACGGCTATGCCGGTGGCTTTGAAGTAATAGGGAATAACGGCCGCTGCGCCGGCGACAATGGCCCACCTTTTCTTGCGGCCGGTCTCGTGCAGCGCGAAGGCGCACGCGGCGACAATCGCAAATGGTATCATGAACTGCTCTTTGACGTTGCCGTACTTGGCGATGACCGGCGCCGAGAGCATAATCGCCGCAAGCGACGTCGAGACGACAGCGGCCAGATTGCCGAAGAGTCGCCGCACCGTGTAAAACAACATCGCAAATCCGCCAACCTGCAAGAGCATCTGGATGAGGTTTGGTCCGAGGTCGCTGAAGCCAAAGAGCGCCACGCCGACGATATTGCACAGCATTGTGCCGGGCTGGGCGGAGGGGATTTCATCGACCCACAGACGCGCACCGTTCAAGACGCGCTGGGCCGAATAGACGTATGCACCGCCGTCGAACGGGTCGGGGGAATTCAACTCCACATATTTTCCAAGTGCGAACGGCACCCCCGCCAGGACAACGGTCGCGGCAATCGCCCACAGGAGCGTATTCGGCCGTGACGGTTCGACGGGGTTTTGCTGCGGAACAACTCGCCGCTTTCTACGACTCATGTATGGACTGCTCCCTGAAATGCATCAGAACGTGTCTTGCCTTTCAAACGGCTTCCTGCCGCACAACGGGGCCCTGCTCGCCGGACTGGAGGACCCTGTCTATGAGATAAATGTCTCTACCCTGAGACTCATGATAGGTTCGCACGAGGATTTCCGCAAGCAGCCCCATCAAAATGAATTGAACGGAGGTGACGAACAACATCATGCTCAATATCAGCAGCGGGTTTCTGTTCATGGGTATGGTGGTGGGCGCCAGGTACTTGTAATACAGCAGAGCCAGCGACGATGCAAAAGAAGCAAGCATGCTGAGCACGCCGAGCCCGCCGAAAACGTAAATGGGCTTGGTGGAAAACGACGCAAGAAACTTAATGGTTATCAAATCGAGAATAACTTTAAAGGTGCGACTGAGTCCGTATTTCGCCTTTCCGGCGGTGCGAGGACGGTGATTGACGACGATTTCGGCGACGCGTTCGCCGCCCCAGCTTGCCAGCGCGGGGATGAACCGGTGCATTTCGCCGTAAAGACGTATCGGTTTGAGGGATTCGGCGCGGTATGCCTTGAGCGTACAGCCGAAATCATGGAGTTTAACGCCTGTGATACGTGCAATGACCCAGTTGGCGCAGCGCGAAGGGAACGTCCTGGTGAGGGCATTGTCGTGCCTTTTTCGCCGCCAGCCGCTGACAATGTCGAAGCCGCTTTCGAGTTTTTCGATGAGAAGCGGGATATCGGCGGGATCGTTCTGGCCGTCGGCGTCCATGGGGATTATGATTTGGCCGCGTGCGTGCTTGAAACCGGCGCTGAGCGCAGCGGTCTGGCCGAAATTGCGTCGAAAACAGATTACCCGAACCTTAGGGTCACCAGACTGTATATCAGTAAGAACTTCGACGCTCTTATCGGTACTGCCGTCGTCAACGAAGATTATCTCATAACGGCCGATTTCGCACAGCGCATCAGCGATCTCGCGGTACAAGGGCCTGAGATTGTCCTGTTCGTTGAGAACGGGAATCACAATCGAAAGCTCAATTCTGCTGCTATCGGTCATAAAGGGCTCCTGAACGGAACTCAGCCACAAGAACTGGTCATTGTAGCCGTAACTTACGGTGTTGTAAAGGTATAAGTCACTTGGACCGAAAAGACTGTTGATTCATTTTTCCACCTGTGTTAGGATGCTATCGGTATTTGTCACCTCAGAAACCTTATGAATTTCAAAGCGAGAGAGAAAAAATGAACACGAGGCAAGCGGTCTTATTGATTGCGGCGATCGGCGTGGGGGCACTCTTTCAGTCAGGTTGCGGCGAATCCAGGAAACGGCAAGTAAGCCCCCCGAAACTCAGCGATACGACTTCCGACACAGCAATTCTGAATACCGCTGCCGATTCGGATACGCAGAAAAGCGGTCCGAAGATCGAAGTTACAAAGCCGGTATTCGATTTCGGGGTTGTCGGTCCCGGCAAGAAAGTGCAATTCCAGTTCGCATTCAAGAACGTCGGCGCCGAGGAACTCGTCATCGATCGCATTATCTCCACGTGCCAGTGCACGGTCCCCGAGTTGAAGAAGAAAAACTATGCTCCCGGTGAATCGGGCGTGGTCGAGGGCGCCTACCTGTCATCGACAATGCCGGGCAAAGTCGAGAAGTTCCTGCATATCCTCAGCAACGACAAGAGCAACCCCCGTTGTGAATTGACGATCAAGGGACGCGTCGAACTGCAGGTCGTCGCAGAACCGGATGAGGCGATGGAACTGTTCCTCAACCGTCCCAACGGCGGGGCAAGGCCGATCAAGCTCAGGAGCAAGGACGGCAAGGCGTTTGCGATAAGGAACTTCAGCTCGACGCAGAACACTCTCTCGGCTAAATTCGATCCCAAGGAAGAGAAGAAGGAGTTTGTCATCACGCCCACCGTCGACGTCGCCAAGCTGAAATCGAACCTGACCGGCTCGATTCAGATCGGGCTGACCCATCCCGACACGCACCAGTTGACCCTGTCGTATGTCGCGCTTCCGATGTACGTGATAACGCCGCCTCGGCTGATCGTGCAGGAAGCCGAACCCGGCAAGCCAATTGATCGCGAACTCTGGGTCAAGAACAATTACGACGACAAGGTGGAGATCGAAACAATCACGTCGCAGAACGGCTGTATGGAAGTAGTCGAACAGCAGCACCAGGGCAGCAACGTCAAGATGATTGTGCGCATCACGCCGCCGCCGCAGGAAGGCCACAACCAGCGGTACATGTCCGATCGGCTCACAATAAAGATGACCGACGGTGACGAAGTTTCGATTACTTGCAGCGGGTGGTACAAGTTGAACGCGCTGAAATAGAAACCGCAAGATTTAAGCCGCGGGTTGCATCATGAAATTGTCGACTGTAGTCTTTCTCTGTGTTCTGGCAGGCCTGGCAGGCACGATCGGCTGCCGCCCCGGGCAAAAGTCAAAGATTGAGCTTGGCAAGCCTTCCGATCCGAAGCCGGGCGCACCGGGCGACGCCATCACCGTATTCATGACGGGCAGTGTTCTAAGCACTCTTCAGCCCTGCGGATGCTCTTCAGGCCAGTTGGGCGGCCTTGATCGCCGGGGAGCGGTTCTTGCGGGGGCGCCGGCAAGTCGCAGACTTGTCCTGGACACCGGCAGCCTGCTGGCGGACGACGGCCCACAGGATATGATCAAGCTGGGCATCATGTGGCAGGCGATGGCGATGCTGGGATATGACCTTGTGAACCTCACGCCGGAAGACCTTGCCGCGGTCGCCAATCTGGGACTTGCCGGTGACGGCGTTTTTTCGCTGATTACGCCGGGGGGGGCAACTAAAGCCATCAGGCAATCGTATTCAAGGCAGTTTGACACCCCAGCCGGGCTCGTGACGATTACAGTCGCCTCGCTGCCCACCGAATCAGTGGATGCGCGTTCGTTGTCGTCGGTTTTCGGCCGGCGCGAGGGCCTGAGGCTCAACATCCTCCTCGTCGATGACGGCCCGGACGCAGTCGTCGCCAAACTCCGCAACACCGATGCAGTGGACGTAGTCGTATGCCCGACAGCGGCGGACGAGCCGCGGACACTGAAGAATGACGGTCGCGGACCGCTGTTGGTCAGCGTCGGTCGAATGGGCAAATACGTAGCCCGCTTGACAGCCAAACCAGCCGACGGTAAGCTCGCCCTGACGTTCGATAAAATAGCCGTTGACGAGAGCCTGCCGCAGGATGCTGACCTGGTGCAGTTGTATAAAGACTACCAGTTGATGGTGAAGGATGAGCAACTGCTCGAAAAGCATCCGCGCGTGCCTCTGCCGGACGGCCTGAAGTACCTGGGCAATGAGTCCTGCCGCGGCTGCCACGATTATGAATACGACATGTGGGCGAAGAACCCCCATGCACACGCCTATGAAACGCTCGTGAAGGTCGGCTCGCAGTATGACCCGGAATGCGTGCAGTGCCACGTCGTCGGTTTTGGTTACGAATCGGGATACATCTCCGAAAAGAGCGCCAAAGGCCTGCGGGACGTCGGCTGCGAAGTCTGCCACGGACCGGGCTCCGACCACCTCAAGGCGGTAACCTCCGGCCGACTCGATATGGGCATCGCTCAACCCCAGTCAAAGTGCATTGACTGCCACTATCCGGATCGCAGCCCCAATTATCAGGGCCGGGAAGACGAGTATCTGCGAAAAATCATACATTGGCGGGAACCCGAAGAAGCCGGCGATGTCAAATAATACAGACATCGCAAACTGATTAAGTGGGCAGGCAGGGATTTCCGATGATGTCAGAAGACCAATTCCCGGACTCATGATTCCTGGAGCAAAGGAGACGATATGATCACAACGTTGAAGATAACCACAATCTTCGCGGCGATTGTCTGCATATCGTTAGTCGGCTTCGTAGGCGCGTTCGGACTCAGGGGCGACCCGGAGATCGAAAAACTCATCAATTCACCCCGCATTGTCCAGGAAGTAAAAACCCTCGTCACAAAGACCCCTGCGACCGAAGGGCAGACTTCGCCTCTGGTCAAAGAG
>Ga0334883_1001974_pt1 | contig 27493 bp, 24 predicted proteins | sample GraSluR1_MG_6_FD_207230 | JGI IMG/M metagenome (GOLD analysis project Ga0334883, IMG submission 207230) | Sludge microbial communities from methane-producing bioreactor in Wageningen University, Netherlands - Granular Sludge_09_05-R1 | ecosystem: Engineered > Bioreactor > Anaerobic >...
ATGCCCAAATTGCCGAAGTGTTGCTGCTTCCTGAAAAAACGGTGAAGTCGCGGTTATTCGATGCCCGCAGAATTTTACAAAAGAGCCTCGAAAAAATGGAACTTTTTTCTGCCATTCAATCGAATTAAAAATCAGATTGAAATTTGGTACACGAATTAATTCGTTTTTTTCCAACTTTTTGATGTGCAGTGAATATTTACAGTAAACAAAAATCAAAAAGGATGAAAAGAAAAATCGATCATTGCATTTTTTCAGTTTTAATTATCATTGCATTTTTTGGTTTATCGTGTCAAAAAGATGAAGTTCCGGCAACCTGGAATATTTCAGGAAAAGTAGTTATGACAGATGCCCAGGTGCCCGAAATTAAAACGCCGTTGGAGGGAGTTAAAATTTATCTGCTGAGAGGTACTTTTTCATTCGACGTAACCTTTGCCGGATTTATTAAAAATGATATTCTCGATTCGGTAATAACCGATGCAGACGGGTTTTACTCTATTTACGGGCTTGAGCCAGATGGTTATGTGGTTTTGCCGAATGACACGTCAACAAACTATCGTTTCGATTGGTCGGAAAGTCCTGATTCACCCTGGATTGATGCCAACAGCAGCCAGGAAAAATATGAAATCAATTTTTCAGTGCCGGAATCGGTAATGGAAAACTTTTGGTGAATCGAAAAATTTCACTCACAATATTTTACAACAAATGATAATATATGATGAAAACGTTTTTTGTATTCGCTCTGCTAATTTTTGTATTTACATCGTGTAACAAGGAAGAGGATACTCCGTATTTTTGGGATATTTCGGGGAAAGTAATGATGACTGACGCTCAGGTGCCCGAAATTAAAACGCCGCTGGAAGGAGTTAAAATTTATCTGCTGAAAGGCTATTTTACCCTCGACACGACCACCCACTGGTTTGTATATTCCGATATTCTCGATTCGGCAAAAACCGATGTGAACGGGACATATTCTTTTAACGGACTTAAACCTGCCGATTATGTTGTTCTGCCAGGCGATACTACCTTGAACTACCGGTTCAGCTGGGCCGAAAGCCCCGATTCGGTGTGGATTGATGCAGCAAATACACAGAAGCAATTTGAAATCAATTTCACCACGCCCGAACCGGTGGAAGAAAATTTTTTGGATTATTTCAAATTTAGATTTTACATTCAAAATTACGATAGCAATAACAATATCAGTATGTTCCGTACAGCCCGGGAAAACTTGGGGTGTGGCTGGTTAGGCGCCAGTCCCTGTAATTGGTATTGGAAATTAATAAACCGTAGTGGCCAGATTTTCTTTTTAAAACCAGTGAAAAGTGCCCATGCCGATGTTAAATACACAGGTAGTAAAACAGTTAGTTTTTCAGACCTGAAAGATGCAAGCGGCATGTTTACCGACTATAAAGATGAGTTTCATTTTAAATTTTACATTGACAACGATTGGGTTTATACGCTCAATATTTCCGGAGGTAATTTGAAAGATACCAACGAGTACGACGTTGTTTGGCAAAGCGATGGTGTGGAGATTACACAACATTATTGATTGCAGGTTTACCGAAATGAATAAATTACACTTTAGAGATGAATGGCTCATACAGGGGATGGTGGACGGAATGTTGAGCAAGAGAGAGGAGATAAGATTCAGGGAACTGATAATGACCTCTTCTAATGCCCGGAAGCTTTACGGAGAGCTGCTTTATGTCCATACAGCATTGCAATTCGAAGCACATTTTATTGGATCGGTCGATTTCTCTAACGAAATTATGCAAAAATTATATGGTTAACATCATATTTTGTTTCTTTGAAAATAGAAACAGCATACTTGTTAAACTGGCAAAAAAGCAAAATCTGATAACCAGCCCTGGAATGGGTTGAAAATATTAAGCTGGATCGGATTGATTGTTTTTTTTGCTTTTACTTCCTGTTTTGTTGGAACAAAAATTATTTAACCATGCAAAGTATTTGTAAAACTGAATCATTGAAAACCTTAAGCCGGGTTGCAGTTTGTGTCCTTCTGATTTTTCTTTTTGCCTGCTCCGAAGAAGACCTGCCAGTGAAGGAACAAACGGTGGTGCAGATTTCCACCATCGATGCACTATTGACGGGTGTTTACGATGGAGAAACAACCCTCAGTCAACTGGCAGGGTGGGGCGATTTTGGTATCGGCACTTTTAATGCTCTCGACGGCGAAATGGTGCTGCTCGATGGTACTTTTTACCAGGTGAAGGGAAGTGGCGAAATTATCCGGCCGGTTGGTTCAACACAAACTCCTTTTGCAACCGTTACTTTTTTTCAGCCCGAAAGCAGTTATCGGGTTGCCGAACTTGATTATGCCGGATTAAAAACAGTAATTGATAACCACCTGGTAAGCGCCAATTTATTTTTTGCCATTCGCATTGAAGGAACATTCCGTTTTATGAAAACCCGGAGTGTACCTGCCCAGGAAAAACCGTATCCGCCTCTGGTGGAAGTTACAGCCAACCAGCCGGAGTTTGAAACCGATTCAGTTTCAGGTACGCTGAGCGGATTTTATTGCCCGCCCTTTGTAACCGGCATAAATGTACCGGGTTACCACCTGCATTTTATTTCTGACGATGAGGCATTCGGGGGTCATGTGCTTGCATTTGAAATGACAGAAGGTGTTCTTGAAATTGACCGGATTAATAATTTTGAACTCATTCTGCCGAGTGATAATGACTTTTTGGAAGCCGATCTCACCGGTGACTTAACTAATGAACTGGAAGATGTGGAAGGCGACCGGTAATCTCATGGAATTAGGAATTCAGAAACCGGCAACCTTTTAAATAACGCTATTTGCTTTTAGCAGAATTTCCATTTCCTGTTGGATTGTTTGGGCTGCTTCGCCTGCTTTTTTTGCAAAATCACTTGCTCCGGATGCGTAAATGATTCCGCGCGATGAGTTTACCAAAAGTCCGCACTGGCTGTTCATGCCGTTTTTGGTAACTTCCTGCAAACTGCCTCCTTGCGCTCCTACGCCGGGCACCAGCAAAAAATGGTCGGGTACAATTTGCCGGATTTCTTTCAGTTTTTCGGCTTTGGTGGCGCCTACAACATACATCATATTTTCTGTAGTTCCCCAGTTTTGCGAGGTTTTCAGCACGGTTTCAAAAAGTTGATCACCCGTTTCCTCAACTTTTAAATATTGAAAATCGGCTGCACCCTTGTTGGAAGTGAGTGCCAGCAGAATTACCCATTTCTCAGGATAACTCATAAACGGTTTTACCGAATCTTCGCCCATGTATGGTGCCACAGTAACGGCATCAAAATCGAGTTTTTCAAAAAAGGTACGGGCGTATAAATTCGAGGTATTTCCAATGTCGCCCCGTTTGGCGTCGGCAATCAGGAATATTTCCGGGTATTTTGATTTGATGTATTCAACGGTTTTTTCGAGGGTATGCCATCCCTGCCAGCCCAGGCTTTCGTAAAAAGCCAGGTTGGGTTTGTATGCCACCGCATATTTGGCGGTTGCATCAATAATTTTCCTGTTGAAAGCCAACACCGGATCGGCTGCATTCAGTAAATGTTTCGGAATCTTCAGGATGTCCGTATCGAGACCTACACAAAGGAAACTGCGTTTTTTTTGGATTTGTTGGAAAAGTTGTTGTTTATTCATTTTCTATTTTTTTAGTACCCGTACTTGCCTTCCATAATACCGGATACAGAAAGATCTTCGTCGAGGTCGGGCCAATGCAGGCCAGTGCCGCTACAAATAATTTCAATTTTGTTTCGTTGTTTATCATTTGCTTCCCTGAGTTTTTTATTTAATTCAACCGGAAAACGTATTTCTTTGCTATCCGACATTTTCATGCAAATCATTCCATTTTCATACCATGCTTCTGAAACAGTGAAAAGCAATTCAGCTACCATGTACTTCATGCCATTTATTGTTTTAAATTTCAGCTTCTTTCATTTTTTGTGCATTTTCCTCAATCATCAGTTTTTCGATGATTTCATCGATATCACCATTGATAATTGCTTGTAAATTATACATTGTCAGGTTAATGCGATGGTCGGTAACGCGGCCCTGCGGCCAGTTGTAGGTGCGGATTTTTGCCGAGCGGTCGCCGGTGGAAACCATGGTTTTCCGTTTCGATGATATTTCGTCGATGTATTTCTGGTACTCCATATTGTAAATCCGCGTGCGCAGTTCGTTCATCGCTTTGGCCAGGTTTTTTAATTGCGATTTTTCATCCTGACAGGTCACCACAATGCCGGTGGGCATGTGCGTCAACCGGATGGCCGAGTAGGTGGTGTTCACCGACTGCCCCCCCGGACCAGAGGAACAGTACGTATCTTTTTTGATGTCGGATTCTTTCAGCTCCACATCGAACTCTTCGGCTTCGGGCAACACGGCAACAGTAGCCGCCGAGGTATGCACCCGTCCCTGGGTTTCGGTTTGCGGCACCCGCTGTACCCGGTGCACGCCCGATTCGTATTTCAGGATTCCGTAAACTCCTTCGCCGGTAACATTAGCTACAATTTCCTTATAACCGCCGGCTGTGCCTTCGTTGATGTTGGTCACTTCCATGCGCCAGCCTTTTTTCTCGCAGAATTTGGAGTACATGCGGAACAAATCGCCGGCAAAAATACTGGCTTCGTCGCCACCGGTACCGGCCCTGATTTCCAGAATGGCATTTTTGCTGTCTTCCGGATCGGCCGGAACCAGCAACATTTTGATTTTCTTTTCCATTTCCGGAATTCTTTCTTCGGCCATCTCCATCTCCTCGCGGGCCATTTCGCGCAATTCTTCGTCGCTCTCTTCCGCCAAAATTTCTTTTCCCGAATGGATGGTATCCACCATGCTTTTGTACTCTTTGAAAACACCAAGCAATTTCTCCAGACTTTTGTATTCCTGGTTCAGTCTTACATAGCGCTTCATGTCGGCAATAATTGCCGGGTCGGTAATCTGTTGCTGCACCTCTTCAAACCGGTGCCTGATGGATTCGTATTTTTCCAGTAATGCGTATTCTGCCATAACTTTTTTTAATAAACAAATTCTCCCTTTTCAGAGCTTATCGTTAGTTTATTTCCTTCAAAAGGTTTAACTCTGCCCACTATTTGTGCATCGATGTTGAACGACTTTGAAATGGAAATTATCTCTTCCGCCACCTTCGGATGGGTGTAAATCTCGAACCGGTGGCCCATATTAAACACTTTGTACATTTCTTTCCAGTCTGTTCCTGATTGTTTCTGAATAATCTGAAACAGCGGCGGAACCGGGAATATATTGTCTTTTATCACGTGTATATTCTCCACAAAATGAAGCACTTTGGTTTGCGCACCGCCTGAGCAGTGGATCATTCCTGAAATGTCTTTTCTGAATTTTTCCAGTACTTTTTTAATTACCGGTGCATACGTTCTCGTGGGCGACAAAACCAGCTGGCCGGCATTTATACTGAGTCTTTCAATTTCGTCGATCAGCTTATATTTTCCCGAATAAACCAAATCTGCTGGCACTTCCGGGTCGAAACTTTCCGGGTATTTTTCTGCCAGATACCTGGCAAAAACATCGTGTCTTGCCGATGTGAGGCCGTTGCTGCCCATGCCGCCGTTGTATTCTTGTTCATAGGTTGCCTGTCCCGATGAGGAAAGTCCTACAATGACATTGCCTGCTGAAATATTTCCGGCAGAAATAACATCGTCGCGTTTCATACGGCAAACCACGGTTGAATCCACAATAATGGTACGTACCAAATCGCCCACGTCGGCTGTTTCGCCACCGGTTGACCAGGCGCTGATACCCAAATCGCGCAGGTTTTGCAAAAGCTCTTCGGTTCCGTTGATAATAGCCGCAATCACTTCGCCCGGAATTTTGTTTTTGTTGCGGCCAATGGTTGACGAAACGAGAATATTATCGGTGGCGCCCACGCACAGCAGGTCGTCGATGTTCATAATCATTGCATCCTGTGCAATGCCTTTCCATACCGAAAGATCGCCGGTTTCTTTCCAGTACATGTAAGCCAGCGCCGATTTGGTCCCGGCGCCGTCGGCATGCATAATGTTGCACCACGCCGGATCGCCTGCCAGTATATCGGGCACAATTTTGCAAAAGGCTTTGGGAAACAATCCCTTGCCGATGTTTTTTATGGCATTGTGCACATCTTCCTTCGATGCTGAAACCCCTCTTGAGTTGTATCTCGATTCGGTAACCATCCAATTGATTTTAAGGCCACAAAATTAACAATTTCGGCGCATTTTGTAGTGTGGTACTGCAAGTTTCTCTTTTAGAATTAATCTAAAACAAAATGCAGGTGGATTTGGGAAAACCAAAAACAGCAGTTGACAAAAAAATCTGAATTTTTATTTAAGATACTATTCTTTCCAGTATAGAAACCGTTTGATCTTTTTTGTGGGTGTTTTTTCAAAAGGTTTCGGGTGTGAAATCACCTGTTGAATCCGGCTGAACTTATTCAGCTGGGCATTCACCTTTTTATGAATTTCTTTCAGTATTTCATCTGATTTCTCCTGGATATATTGCTGGGCTTCGGCTTTCATGTGTTTGAAATTTTGTTCCACCTCTTCCATATTCAAATGAACCATGGCTACGAGTTTCCCTTTTTTCTCCACAACAAGCGACTCAAGCACAAACCGCATTTTGTTAATCACCGATTCAATTTCTTCGGGATAAATATTCTCACCACTGGCGCCCACAATCATGTTTTTTATGCGGCCCTTGATGTACAAAAAGTTATCCTTGTCGTACCACCCTTTATCGCCGGTTTTAAACCAGCCGTCTTCGGTAAAAACCTCTTTTGTGATCTCCGGTGCTTTGTAGTATCCTTTCATTACATTGGGCCCTTTGGCCTGAATTTCGCCTTCTCCGGTTTTCAAATCAGCGTCGCCTAAACGAAGCTGTACGCCTTCCATGGCAATGCCGGTGGAGCCAATACGAACATTTTTACCTACAGCACCTGCAAGCAGGGGCGAGGTTTCGGTAAGGCCGTAACCAATGGCATACGGAAACTTTCCTTCGTAAAGAAACCGTTCTACTGTGACATCGAGTTTGGCGCCGCCAATGCCAAAAAAGCGCAGTTCTCCGCCAAAAGTTTCATAAAGTTTTTTTGCGGCCACCCGGTGCAAAACTTTCCGCATGAGTGGAATGGAATATAAAAACCGAATAACCGGGCTTTTCTGGAATTTGGGTAATATTTTTGCTTTGAATACTTTTTCAATGATTAACGGTACAACCAGCATGATGGTGGGTTTTACCTTTTGAAGTGCCGGTAGTAAAACCGAAGCAACCGGAGGTTTACGCAGGTAATGTACCGATGCGCCAAATTTTATAGGGAATAAAAATCCAAGCGTATTTTCAAACGTATGGGAAAGCGGAAGTACGGAAATGAACCGGTCCTCACTGCTGATATCCTGTAATGTGTAACTTTTTTCGGCTGTCCAGGTCAGGTTTTTATGTGTAAGCATCACCCCTTTTGAATTGCCGGTGGTGCCTGATGTATAAATGATGGATGCAAGGTCCTGTTCGTCAACATCTTCGGGTTGGGTGTTATTTGCTGAAGGAGCCAGCGAACATTCCAGACTACGTAGTTCCCCCGGTGCTGTATTTTTGGGAATAACAGAAAAGTTATCAACCAAAATCAAATGGTCCAACATACTTTTCGTTTCCTCATCCAAAACTTTGTATAGTCCTTCCGAAACATACATCACTTTGGCTTCGGAGTGCTCAATAATCGCTTTAATTTCATTCACATGAAAATCGGGCAGAATAGGAACTGCTGTAGCACCGGCCCACGAAATTGAAAAAAATGCCACTCCCCAGTTAGGCATGTTCGTACTTAAAATGGCTATTTTGTCTCCTTTTTTAACGCCCAGTTGCTTCAGTAAGGCAGCAGCCCGGGCTATGTCGTCGCCCATTTGACGGTAGCTGTATTTTTCTTCTCCGACAAAAATCAGCGAGGTTTTTTCAGCAAATTGTTTTACTGACTCCTGCAGCATGGCAGGGATGGTGTATTTTTGTTTTTTTGTCATCTGTTCGTCCCTCAATTTAAATCGCTTATTTCAACAACTATCGGCAAGGTAAAGTTTAGAATGTAAAAGTAGTAATAAACATCGGTTCTGATTTTTGATATGAAAGTTTAAATTATTTTTAACATCTTATTGAGATTTGTTTTACACAAAAAATCGAATTTTCGGTTTATGAAGATGAATAATAAAAAAAGTACGATCATTTTTTTGAAAAATTGTTGCTGCTCAAATACCGGATGAATACCGAAACAGCCCAAAAAGTTGCAGAACGAAGGCACCGGTTTATGGAACGGTTTTTAGATGAATTTTTCAGGGAATGGGATGAAAAAGCAGAGTTATAATGCTTCTTTTTTTATAACTTTACATCGAAAACATCATATCAATGAAAATAGACCATATAGCTGTCTGGACTTATGATCTTGAAGGATTACGTCATTTTTACATGCATTATTTCGATGCATCGTCAACAGAAATTTACCACAACCATTCCAAAGAATTTCGTTCGTATTTCCTGAGATTCGATGGCGATTGTCGCATGGAAATTATGGAAATGCCCAGCATTCAGAAAAACAGGAACGATTCACTGAAGCACTATACCGGAATGGCACATTTTGCCTTCGGGGTCGATTCCAAGACCGAAGTTGACCGGCTCACCGAGATTCTTCGCAGCGACGGATTCCGGGTAGTTGGCGAACCTCGTACCACCGGCGACGGGTATTACGAAAGCGTAATACTCGACCCTGACGGGAACCGGGTGGAGATTGTGGCGTGATAATGATGGCAGAATTTACTTCCGCATGGTTCTGACACTGAATAGCGGGCCTGCCCGGTGACCCTCGTGAGGAACCAGTTTTACTTCAACTTTACCTCCTGTTATGGGCAAACCGGCAGGTAAATCATAAAAACTGTGATAAAACTCCCCGGGCTTTGCATTGGAAATGTTTTCGGTAGCTAATTTTTCACCGTTCACAAGAATATCGAATGTTTTGGATCCCGGGAATCCTCCCCAGTATTCAAATGCAAGTTCAACAGGTTCGTTCTGAATGACATCCATATCGAAAGAAAACCATCCACCGCGATCGGCTTCCCTGTAATTTTTGTGTTTGTGCTCATTCACCCAGGTTTTTTCGCTTTTAAAATTGTGGTTGCGCTCGGGCTGCATTTCACCCAGCTGAAAAAAATCGATGGTGCGACTTTCCATCATTTTCATCTGCTCCTGTCTGGCCTGGTATTCCTCCTGGTGCTGATTCCACTGCTCTTCGGTAAAAAGGTCGAAATAAACCGAATAACGTCGTTCGTGTGTCAGGTAAAAAGGTTTGAACAATACATCGGTTGGCCTGCCGGTGTTTTGGGTTATGAATGTATTTGTTTTTCCGGGAACAGGGTTGGTCCAGTTTTCAGGATTGCGGGTTTCGGTCATAAGCACTGGCACATAAAGCGGGTCGGAAGCATTGGGATCATCTTCCGGGCCCAAGTCGCCCGACAGAACCAGCGGACCATACATCAATGCCACGCGGTTGCTGTCATCGGGCATGGTTTCCAGCCGCAACGAAAACGGGAAACGGGCCTCCACCCGGTCGCCGTTTTCCCACTGGCGTTTAACAGCCACAAAGCTTCCCGGCTGTTCTTTCACTTTTACCGCATTCCCGTTTACCGTGATCTCCATTCCATTTTCAGCCCAGTACGGGTACCTGATTTGCAATGTCAGTTCAACCGGGTTTTCACAGATGAAATGAAAAGTAGTGCTTTGTTCTTCGGGGAATTGAGTGTGTTGTGTGAGCACCAGTCCCTTTTCTTTCCAGGTTAGTTCCGATGCAATAAACTGGCTGATGAATAATTCCTGTTGGTTGTGATAATATATGTTCCTGCTGTATTTCGAGTGGTTTTCCATTCCTGAACCTACGCAACACGTGAACCACTCGGGGTCCTGATAAATCTTAAATCCACCCATTTCGAGCGAAAGGTTATAGATAACCCGGCCATCTTTTGGATGCTGCGACGACAAAATATGGTTGAACAGCGCCCGTTCATAAAAATCGGCCACATCGGGTCGGGCATCCCATGAAAACAAATGTTCCGAAAGTTTGAGCATGTTGTACACGTTGCAGGTTTCGGTAGTTTCATCGCTCAGCCTGTTGCGCAGGGTATCGGGCGGGCCAAAATATTCGTGGTTGCAGTTACCGCCGGTAACATACGAATGATGGTTTACAACGCGGTCCCAGAAAAATTCCGATGCGCGACGGTCGTTTTCGTCGCCGGTTAATTCATAACGCCGGGCCGTTCCCACCAGTTTTGGTATTTGTGTGTTGGCATGTTTTCCGGGTAAAATATCTTTTCCGTTTGCCAGCGAATCCAAAATGGCCTTGTGATGAAAAATGCGCGACATATCAAGGTATTTTTCATTGCCGGTAACCGCATACAACTCAGCCAGCGCTTCATTAATTCCGCCATGCTCGCAGTTGAGCATTTCCTGAATCTGGTCGTCGTTCAAATCCTCAACAACGGTGTAAAGCCAGTCGGCAAAATTCTGACTTACAATAAGCGCCTTTTTGTTTTCGCAAAGCTTCCAGGCATGAAAAAGTCCGTCCATAACCTTATGCTGCGTGTAATAGGGCACCCAAATCCCGTTTAAATCGAACCCTTTGGAGCGGATATCGCCCCTCGCCACTTCTTCTTCCAAAATTCTTTTTCCACCAGGGAACGCTCCAATGTAGCCATTACCATCGGCATTCTGACATTCGGCAAGCTCATCCACAATGTAGTTCGCCCTCTGTAAAAGCTCTTCGTTTCCGGTTGATTTGTACATCAGGCAAATAGCGGTTAGGTAATGCCCCAAACTGTGGCCGGCAATGGTGTTGTCTTCCCATCCGTGGTAATGTTCAGCTTTGGGGTCCAACCCGGCTTCGCTTCTGAATTTAGCCAGGAAACGGTCGGGTTCGTAATTTAAAAGTGCCTGCTCGTTCAGCTCCGTAGCCTTTTTAAACGGCCCGTCGAGTAATTTAACGTTGTCCATGTCAAACTGCAGCGCCCGGAAACCGATGATCTCTGCGCCGCCGGTTTTTATCCGGGGTGTATTTTTCGTATTACATGCAGAAAAACAGATGCCTGCAATTGCCAGCAAGGCGATGAAAAACGGTTGCTTGTTCATAACTTTGGTTTTAAGCAAATGTAAGGGATTTTGATGTTCACTGCCAATAAAAAAATCGTTTTTTTGTTTCAGTTTTTTTACTGTAACAAAAAATAAATTGGATGGCAACAATATAATTAATCCATTTGTAATGGATTAATCATGTAGGTTAAATCCTCTTCAACTATTCTGGAATATTTGTCTTATTTCGAATCAAGTTACCTGGAGAAGTTCTTAAAGACGGTTTCACGATTCACGTGGTTCCGGCATACAAATTCGAACTTACCTAACCACCAGTTTTTATTTCAGTCGCACTATAAACTGATAATACGAAGGGAGCAGAATTTTACATCAACTCACTCACCTTTGTCACCTCTTTAAAATTCACCTCTTCGCCCAGGGTGGTTTTCAGCCGTTCCCAGTCCACTTTTCCCCCGGTAAATATTTCGGGCGCCAGTTGCCTGAGGTTGTCCGGCAAAACATCTTTGGGTACCTGCGAATTTCCTGTCATTGTTCTGTTTCGATTTTGTCGGTTTTTTAACGTGATGCTAAAGTACAAAAGTAATTTTTGGAATGGAGGGTTGGAAGAAAATTTTTCAATGGCACTATTTCATTGCCTTCAAAATTTTTAAAATCACTCCCGACTTAAAAGCTGAAGTCAATGTTCTTTCGTTAAACCTGTCGCTTCTGACGAGGTAGGTGATAAGCCTGCGCTTTGTTTCCAAATCAACAATGTTTTTAACCAAAAGTACAAATTTTCATCTGTCATACAGTGATGTATTTGAAACTAAACCTGGTCAACTATAAAAAATGATTTATTCACTGCCTGCCAGGCAGACATGCAGTTAATTCATTTATTTTTGTGGTTTAAATAGCATTAGGAATTGGATTACAAAACTTCAGACAATGAACGAGCAGGCCATCTATAAAACTATCGACGATTTTCATAAAATCTGTCGATACATTGAAGATAAAAACCCGGTGCTGACGAAAGCGAAAACCAACCTGGGGAAAAAGGATCTTTTTGAAATCAACGCCTTGCTGCATTTCTGCAAGGATGTTGCTATGCCAAACTACCAGCAGGAATCCTATACGGTGATTGATTTAATGTTCCAACTGTGCACCAGAGGAAAATTGTTCCGAAAAACGGCCGATGCAAAAGGCAACATCTTGCTGACCGGTGCTCCGGGAAAAGCTGAATTTGACCAATTGAATCATTTTGAGCAGTATGCTTTTCTCTTTGAAACTTTTTGGTACACCTTCGATTTTCCGGAAGTCATGCGGTTTGGCCATTAGCTCATTGAGGAAATTATTCACGCTTTTGCCCGCTCGATTCCGGGGAAGCCGTTAAAAAAAGGCGCATTCTCCGGCAGGCGTGACTACGATACTCTGTTTTCGTATTCGTCTTCCCTCATTCACTATTTCAATTTTTTTGGCTTGTGCGATTTTATACCGATTACCCGCAGCGACAAGAAAATCACCCGTTACGATGATTCAATAGCCGCTGTTATCCCAACAGAATTGGGAGTTAGTTTATCCAAAATACTTTTGGGGCAGGAAATTGTTCGATGGAACGTCCCCTGTTTTATAGAGTTGGGCTTCTTTTAAGGGGATGTCCAGGATGATCCGGATTTTGTGCCACTCTTCATAATGATGGCGCCGGTTTTCCCCAAGGGCACGATTAAAAATACGGTTTCGGCAGCACCAGCCATTGAGAAAGGGTGTTTTCTTTTTAAAGTAACCGTTTTGCCAGGCGTGTGGCGGAAAATCCAGCTTTCGCACCTGCATACCTTGCTGGACCTGCATAATGCAATACAGGATGCTTTCGATTTCGACGATGACCATTTGTATTCGTTTTTTATGGATGCCAAAAGGTATTCGAGGAATGCCTATGAATCACCCAACTGCGAAAACGGTCCTTACGTTAACGAAGTAACCATCGGTGAGCTGGAATTTTACGAAGGCCAGCGGATTTTATATTTTTTCGATTATGGCGACTCCTGGGAATTCAATATCGTGTTGGAGAAAATCGACAGCAACTGTCCACTCCCCTTTAATCCGAAAATAGTTGAAAAGAAAGGGAAATCACCGGAACAATACGGGTAATTCTAATGCTCCACTTTTGTGGCAAAATTTTGCCATGCTCGTTTCATCCAACAGAAGATTGATTTCTTACAAAGCTCAAAACCATTCAGCTTAATTTTTTCTTTTTCCGTCAAATGTTTATGTGTTTTATCATGATATAGAAACACCTCTTGTTGCAAAAATATCACTTCCTGCCGTGTAATGAGGAGTCCTGCCCCATGGGAAGCCGTCCTGCCGGCTCCCGGAACCTTTCCTGCCGGGCAGGATACCAGAAAACTGCAGCTGGATGCGTTCCCGGACCGGCAGGATACCTTTTTTTATTGCAAGGATTCGAAAAACCTCCCACAGAACAGCAAAAATTCCGGCTGGACGTGTTATCAGGTTGTCCTTTCCTGGAATAGCAAAAAAATGACCAGGAGCTGTAAAGCATCCAGGACGTTTTCCATTGCCAACCCTTTATTTTTCCGAAAGGAACAGCAAAACTGCCGGCGGAAAAAGCGCCGGTGGCGATTAGTAAGATTCCGAAGATAATATTGACATCCATTAATTATCCTATTGGTTTTTGTGAATGATTGATTCAATTTGCGGCCATGGATATTCGCCGTCGTTTTTTTGAGGTTCACCCGGCGTACTGCGACCATCGGTTATAATTTTAGCCAGTTCACTGCGGTATTGTTCCACCAGGTTTTCATTTTCAGTCTGAAGGTTATTTTCCTCGGCACTGTCAGTTTTTAAATTGTAAAGCTGAACCGGGGGCAAATTTTCAATACCTTCGGAATTGGGTCGCGGCGCACTCCAACCTCCCGATCCGGGGCAGAAAATCACTTTCCAATCGTCTTTCCGGTACGCAAACGAACCATTTATTGAGTGATGGACGATGCTTTCCCGGGAACCTGATTTTCCTTCCAGTGCGGGCAAAAAACTAAAGCTGTCTTCCGCCATATTGTCCGGGATTTCTTCACCGATTATTTCTGCAAAAGTGGCAAACAAATCGGTGGTACAAACTAACTGGTTTGATTTTCCGGGGCTTACTTTTGCTGGCCAGCGCACCACAAAAGGAACACGATGACCGCCTTCATAAATATCGGCTTTGTATCCCCTGAAAATGTAACTGGGATAGTGGCCTTTTGAAGCCAACTGTTCAAAACCGGCCTGCGGTGAACATCCATTGTCCGTAGAAAAAATCACTAGTGTATTTTCTGCAATTCCTTTATCCTCCAAAGCTTTCATTACCTGCCCAACTACCCAGTCAACCATTATCACGAAATCGCCATAAGGATTTTCCAGTCCACTTTTTCCCTGGAAAGGTTCAGTTGGCAAAATGGGTGTATGCGGTGCCGGAAGCGGCATATAAACAAAAAAGGGCTGATCATTTCCTGCATTCTCCTCAATAAAACCCACTGTTTCTCGGGTGATTTCCGGGAGCACCTGCTCATGGTCGAAATCATCGGAGGTCAGCCCTTCGCGCCACCACGTCTGGTCGCCGGTATCAACAGTGGTTTTTGTGGGAACCATGGTTGGTATATCATTTTCCACCCAAACATAGGGCGGCATATCCAACGAACCGCAAAATCCGTAACTGTAATCGAAGCCATGCGTTGCGGGTCCGTTTTTTACAGGTTTTGAGAAATCTACTTTTGGCCGGGCATTTAAATTATCGCGGGGCTTATCATTATCTTCTATGATACTCCAGTCCCAGCCTAAATGCCATTTCCCAATGTAGGCGGTTTTGTAGCCATTTCCCTTTAAAAATTCAGCTATGGTGGTTCTTTCCTGTTTAATCAAGGATTTGCTGTAACCGCTCAAAACGCCGCTTTTTAGGGACGATCTCCAATTGTAACGCCCGGTTAAAATCCCGTAACGGGTTGGCGTGCAAACCGATGAACTGGTATGCGCGTCGGTGAACATCACTCCTTCTTCGGCCAGTTGATCGATAAAAGGAGTTTTTATTTTTGATTTTTCATTACAGGCAGAAACATCGCCATAGCCCATGTCGTCGGCCAGGATAAATACGATGTTGGGCATTTCTTTTTTTTCTTTTTTTTCTGAACAGGAGAATAAGGTAATTGCAAGCAATGCGGTGAGTGCAATAATTGGTGTTTTTTTCATAATCGTGTTAATTTTATTATTAACGATTGATTTTCTGGCTTAAAAATGTTACTAATTTTTGAATGTTCATTCAATTTTTCTCCTGCAACATTTTGCCTACCTCCAGTAAAATATCAACAGAAGCTTTGGGTATTTCTCCATTTCCATCGGGCCCCACATTGAGTAAAAAATTTCCGCCTTTGCCATTAATATCCTGCAGTTTTTCGTAAACTTCTTCCGGGTTTTTCCAGTCTGTGTCTTTTATTTTGAATCCCCAGGAATCGTTCATGGTGTAACAAGCTTCCCAGTAATGATCGAGCGATTCTCCGGGATGCTCCTGTTCGGGTGTGCCAAAATCTTTTTTGAAAATTTTACGTTTTGAAACCCGGTTATAGATGATTATTTCAGGTTTCAACCCGCGGATGTATTGGTATAAATCATTTCCATCTTCAACCGTCCAATAATCGGCCCAATCGCCATCGAACCATAAAATGTCGGTATCGTACTTTTCAATTAGTTCCTTTACCTGGTTTTTCATGTATTGTACGTACTCCTCTTTTTTTCCCTCCTGGAAATTGGGATTCTGCCAGCGTTTGCGTGTTACATCTTTAGCATCTGAATCAGGGATGTCGTGCGATGGATGGTTCCAGTCGATAATACTGTAATACGTGCCAAAACGGATTTTATGCTTTTTGCATGCTTCGGATAATTCTTTGATAAAATCCCTTCCTTTCATTGGTGAATTGGCAATATCGTATTCTGTATAATCCGAATCCCACAAACAAAATCCCTCATGATGCTTTGTCGTTATTACCAGGTAATTCATTCCTGATCTTTTCGCCAGTTTTACTATTTTATCTGCATTAAATTTTTCAGGAGCCCACGTATTGATTAGTTTGATATAGTCTGACTTTGGGATTTGCTGGTTAGCCTGAATCCATTCCGCATACCGACCTGAATCATCCCCTTTATAAATTCCTCCAAGTTGGCTGTATAATCCAAAATGGATAAACATCCCATATTTTGCATCAAGAAACCATTTCATGCGATTTTGGAAAGCTTCATCCGATTCATTTAAATAGTTTACCTTTTCCTGTGCGATTAGGCCACAACTAAATACTAAAAGGATTAAAATTAAAAATTGTTTTCTCATGATTATGTACTTAAATATTAAAAAACAGTTTGCAAATCCAGCGGGTCATCCATTTCTTTTTGTAGTTGCAACAGTTGATTATAAAGTTTCATTTTAATTTCGTTATAATCCCTATTATCAGCCAAATCATTTAATTCAAGTGGATCATTTGACAAATCATACAACCGCATTGTTTTTATTCGCGGATATACAATCAATTTAAAACCATCGGCTCGAATCATTCGTTGAAGATCCGTTTGATAACAACCATAAATTGCAGGATAAAAAGATTCAGACCTTTCTCCCCTGATATAAGGCATCAAACTGTTAAATTCCACATATTCCGGTTTTTTCATTCCTGCCAGCTCAAGGGTTGAAGCCATAATATCCTGAAGATAGACATCCAAATCTATTTTTTTATTTTTTGGCACATCTGGACCAATTACGAACAAAGGAACTCGCATTGAGTGGTCATACATGTTTTGTTTTCCAATCAATCCGTGATTACCAACAGCAAGACCGTGGTCTGCCGTAAAAAAGATATAAGTATTATCTGCTTTCCCTGATTTATCAAGGGCATCTAAAATCCGACCGATTTGAGCATCCATGTGACTAATTATAGCATAATATTCCTGACGATGTACTTTAACTGCGTATTCTGTGCGCGGAAATGGAGCAAGGGCTTCATCACGCAAAGAAGGGCCAAAGCCAATACTGTCTTTGAAAGGATATTTCGGCGCAAAAGATTCAGGTACTGAAATACTTTCAAGTGGGTACATATCTACATATTCTTTGGGTGACTGTCTTGGGTCATGTGGTGCATTAAAGGCCAGGTACATAAAGAATGGATTTTCACTGTTTTTTGCCGAATCCAGAAAATCAATGGCGTCATCTCCAAGAACCTCGCTCCAATGTTTTTCACCTTCCCAAAAGCCACCAAATTTTTTATCCGATGGTAACCAGGCAGTATCAGAAGGGCTTAGCGGACGACCATAACCAATTGGCATCACTTCTTTTAAATCTGAATTAGGTTTCTCATACTCCTTTTCAATCCTTTTCATCACCTCTCCATTCCATGGGTCTTTGGGCATTCCTGGCCGTACATGAGTAACATGGTTAAACAGCTTTTCAGCATTTGTTTTTACATGCCATTTTCCAGTCATATAGGTTTCATATCCGGCTTTCTGCATTAACTGTCCCCACATCTCATCCCGGTCAGCCAACTCCTGCTGCCGTGACACATAATCATAAGCACGCCACACAAAACGGCCGGTATTCAGCATTGCCCGGCTGGGAACACAAACAGCACCACACCAGGATCCCATATTATAAGCATGTGTAAATGTAGTACCTGCATTCACCAGTTTATCCAGATTGGGAGTATGAATTTCATTGTTTCCCAACGAACGAATAGTTGAAAAACTTTGGTCATCAGAAAATATGAATAAGATATTGGGCTTTTCCGTATTTTTATTCAAATCGGATGATAATCTTCTATCCGAATTACAACCGGTGTAGAATCCTATTAACAATATTGCGGCAAAAGGTAAAATGGAACGTTTCATTTTTTAAGTTCGACAAGTTTCAATTTTTTCAGGATGCACCGAACCAAAAGGAAGAGGGCCGATATTGCGCAGTAAGTTATAAACATTATCCAGTGCATTTCCCAGTAAGATTTTTACATCGTCAACTTTTAAAATATAAAAAGTTCATTTCAAGAACACTTCTATAACCGGAATTTTAACATTTGGCTTATTTAATGGCAATCGAAGGTTTAGGTCATTTTCTGTGGCAATACTTCCCTGCATGTGGTGGCCATAAGGAGAAGTAATGCTAATTTCAGATGCATCGTGAAGAAACTGTGCATATTTTACTTTTCCCTTATATCCAGGCAATCTGAAATTGGTTATGGGATAATCGAGCAAATGAATGTAGAGCCGATTGGATTCCGGATTATATGTTAAAATAGTATGCTCAGGCACTTCAAACTCTTCGGGAGCCTGAGTGCAACCGTAAATAGAGCGGCTGTTAAACTCCATCCATTCGCCCATTCCGGCCAAGGCTTCGTCTGCCCTGTGGTCGAATGTTCCGCGGGCAGTCGGCCCAACATTTAACAAAACGTTTCCGCCTTTGCTAACCGACTCGATTAGTAGAACCAATAGCTGTTTGTTGTCTTTCCAGGTATGTTCGTCGCGATAGTAGCCCCACGAACCGGAAAAGGTCTGGCAGGTTTCCCAGGGAATTTTCTTGCCGTCAACCTCGGGCCAGCTTTGCACTTTAAACTGCTCCGGAGTGGTAAAATCCCATCCACCCCAATAATCTTTCAAATCGGCACGGTCGTTTACAATAATTTCAGGCTGAAGTTCCCTGACCATTTTCATCAGATCCACCGACCCCCAGTCGGCGTGGCCTTTGCCAAACTGTCCCGGAAATGAATAATCGAGCCAGAGAATATCAATTTTTCCGTATTTGGTCAGGATTTCGCGCACCTGGTTTTTAAGATATTCGCGATAAATTTCCATGTTGCGCCCTTCATTCAGTTTGTCGTATTCTTTTTGTGTATTAGTGCTTTGTGGATGAACCTCGTCGATGATGTAATGCGGGTGGTGCCAGTCGATAAGTGAATAATAAAATCCGACTCCCAGCCCTTCGGCCCTGAAAGCTTCTACCCATTCCTTAATAATATCTTTTCCATACGGCGTATTGATTATATGATAATCGGTATAATCCGACTCGAACATACAGAAGCCATCGTGATGCTTTGTGGTAATCACCGCGTATTTCATTCCTGCAGCTTTTGTCTTTCTTGCCCACTCAATCGGGTCGAACAAATCGGGATTGAATACTTCGAAATACTTCCGGTAGTCATCGTCTGAAATCCGTTCATTTTTTTTCACCCACTCGTGGCGGGCAGGCTGGGCGTACAATCCCCAATGAATAAACATTCCGAATCGGGCATTTGTCCACCAAGCTAATCGTTCCTTTTTTTGTTCTAAAGTTTCATCCCAAATTTTTCTCTGTGAAAAACAATGCAGTCCTACAATTATTGTTAAAAATAACAGAATAAGTAATTTCTTCATTTTATGAATTTTAGTGATTAATTTTATCAAATCTTAAAACTCCTCCGGTGTTTTTAATGACTAAGAGATTAATGTATTCGGCAATTCTTTTATCGAAACTAACTAAAAACCATTTCAAGTTCCAATAAAATTTGCATACGCTCTACCTTTCTCTTTTGCTTGAATAGTAAAATTATTATTTACGTCAATATGGAACAAACCAAAATATATTTGATACTCTCCACCCCAAGAGGCATCCCGAGGGGAATCAAATAATCTAAATACATTGAAAATATTTACATATTCCATGTCTTCTTTAACGTACTTTAAGGCTTTTGTCAGCCATACGGCTTGAAGGGAATCCAGACTGTTATTTCCTAAGTCTGAATAACCGAACTCTGTCAGAAATACAGGTATATCACCACCTTCATTTCTTTTAAATACATTGTAAATCTGATGATTGATAGCTACCCATTGGTCATCGACCATAGGTTCAATCCAACCTGTTTTTAGATAGTAAGGATGCCAGCTTGCAATATTAAAATAATCACGTGGATTTGTTGACGGCCATTCGCCACTTCTTATATTGTCATAAATTATAGATGTAAAATCTTGGATAACACCATTTTCGAAGCCGTAGTAACTTGCATTAGCTACAGGGCTTGGTGGCGGAAATACGACTTTAGCATTAGGATTTGCGCGGTGTATCCCTCTACTACCATAATACAATAAGTCAGTTGTTATGTCAGCCTTTTCTTGGTAGGAAAATACCCTGGTATTATCAGAATAAAAGCCTACTTTGTGAATTTTATCGTCATTATTGGTTTCATTGGCAATTTGCCAATAATTTATCTCAGGAAATAAATTAGCCATTGTTTCCCAGCTGTTCTCAAAATAATTGATCCATTTCAAATAATCCGAATCCACAGAAATATCCCGGTCGGGCAAACCTAGATAAGTATTTTTATAAGTCCATGAATGGCTCATCCCAATAACGACGATATCTCTTTTTCTACATTCTTCCAGAATATATTTATATATAGCAACGACTTCGTCAAATGGCCGCAAATTCTGATCTATGATAACCGGCATCTCCATCCATAACCTAAAAGACTTAATACCAAGTTCTCCCATCAAGTTTAGAGCACTATCAATATTCACATCTCCTTCATGAACCCTTATATACAAAGGTTCTCCTATGCCATATAATAAGTCTCGATTATGTATAAAAGGTTCTTCCAAATGTAGGTCTTGTAGGTCTTCATCAGCTGGCTCATCTATATCTGAATTACAGGAATTTTGAGTGACAAACAGTAATATTAGAATTAAGAAGTTTGCAATATATTTCATATGCACGTTTTTTAATTTTAGTTTTTTTCTTTGCATTATTTTAACCATCATATGTCGTTTTATTTTGAGAGTGATGTTTTTTGTCGAACGTTAATGAGTAAAAGGTTGAACGTGATGAGTTGTCATTATTTTTACTAATTTAATCTGATGTTTGACGCGGTCCTGCCTGTCCCAAGGGGAATGGCTTAAAACCTATTTGATATGCCGGACTATTTTCATTCAGGCTGAAATCACCATTTTCAGGATCGGCAAAACCCGGGTCTGCAATCAACGAGTTTTGGTCATTACCTTCTGATAACCAAACCTCCCAACTCATAACCGGTTTGTCAGGTTCATACAAATTGCTGGGAAAGCGATTTTGCGCACCAATAATTTGACTGGCAGTTGACCATATCAAGTTGCTATCAGAAATGAAGGCTTCCTGATCAATTTCATAATCATATCCTCCTGCATAAATGGGTGTACCATTGCTAAGCAGAATATTATTTTTTAGAATAAAGTCGATTTTGGGTTGTTTTCTGGCCAACATCACCAGGCTTGTATTGGCAAAAGCAAAAATATTGTTCCTTATAATATTTTTCTGACCAAAATGTTGGTTAAAACAAGCATGCTTGCAACGATATGCCAGATTATTTTCAACCAACATATTCTGACTACCTTCATCGAGATAAATGGCCCAGCCACCATACTTATCAGCCCAGATGTCGTGAATAATGTTATGACGTATCACGCTTCCTTCTTGATCTCCCAAAGAATAGATTCCTCCCAAATCGCTCAGTACGGGGCCATCACCATTTTCAAGTTTACCAATATGGTGAATATAATTGTATTCAAATATATTACCGGTAGCCAGCGCCCTTCCGTATCCCCATGTCCAACCGGTTGAAATGCCGGAATAGTAAAAATTGAATATTTCGTTATGGTGAATATGATTGTCGGGGCTTTGGCCAATCCATATTCCAACAGCCGAATGATAATACTTGCCTCCATTAAAGATCCGACAATCAGCAATTTCAATGTTCCCCGTAGCGTCTGCAGGATGCTCCAATAATGGAGGTTGCATTTTAATCAATTCTATTTCCAGTGGGTTAAGCTCACGTTTGGGCCTAACCTTGGATCCAATTAGAATACCTCCCGCACCCAAGTCATGAATATCACAACCTAAAATCTTATTATCTGAGCATCCCAAAGAAAACTCAAAGCCATAATTACCTATAGCAGTAATTTCACAATCTTCAAAAAGACAGTATTTAGTTCCAGTCAGATATACTGCTCCTTCCATTTTGATAGACGCCTGATGACCAATTCCGGATTTTTCATCATCTCTTGACAAAGTCCATGTAGTATGTCTAAAACTAAGTCCTTTAAATGACACATGCTTAACAAACTCATTTTCCCTTGCATTCCCCTCCAGTCTCAGTACGTTTATTAACGAAGGGATTATAGCAACTACTTGATTTTCTTCTTCCAAGGGAAAATAATAAAGCTTGTCAGATTCTCGATCGAGATACCACTCTCCAGGTTGGTCAAGCATAGCACGCCCACCCTCAAGGTAATATTTATCATGGGCTTCTATTTCAAATATTCCCTTTCTATTTGAAATAATCCTTTTGTTCTGATAATCAATCCAGTCAATAGGCATGTGATATTCCAACCATCTGTTAAATACAACTGCAACGCCATCTTCTGCGTCATACAGATAATGTTCATCAACTGGGTTATACAGAAATTCGTATGATTGACTTAATTTGATCTCATCACTACCATCTCCGTAGTTAGTCTCAACTTTTAAATAGCCACTATTTGGGGTACGTGCCTGTGTGGCACGCTGATCATTTACCCACAATTGCTCAAACGGAGTATATTCTATCATAGAAAGATCTGCAACTAAGACATCAAAACCATTGATTTGGGTTTCAGTCCAGTCAGTAACCATAATCCCCCCGCTAATAATGGGTTTCTCATCGTTATATGCCCTGTAAATTATCGGAAAATCTTTAGTGCCTGAGTCTTCGGGTCCTAAAAGCACAGGTTCCGCATGGGTGTATAAACCTCCGCGTAAATAAATGTTAATGGCTTTACTAAAATGATCATCGTTTTTTAATGTCCTCACTGCATCACGGGCAGCTTGGATGGTTTTAAAAGGTTTTGATTTTGTACCAGGATTTTTATCGTTTCCATCAGGTGCAATATAATATGCATTTTCCTTATTGCATGCCGAAAGGCAATTAAAGACTATTGCGAGTAGCAAAAGTATTCGTGGCTTCATAATATACCTTTTCTGTGATTTATATCTTAAAATTTCTTCGTAACTAGATATTCTGTAATAACTTCTTTTATAGCATATATTTTTGGCTCCAGCCAATCGAAGGCTCTTCAGGCAAGTTTAAATTCAGAAGAGCCTTCGATTAGAAATTTATTAAGAAGACTTTTTTATTTAAGGAATATCTTAATATCCCGGATTTTCTACCAGATTAGGATTATTGCTAATCCTTCCCACAGAAATTGGCATATAATAATGACGCTCAAGGAATGGAGGAGGTACAGACCCAAGGTGGTTAGGAAGTATTCTTAACTTAAATTTGCGCGTCTCGTAATCTAAAATATATCTCAATGATGAATTTGGCACTGAAAGATCTTCTACAGCAGTCCTCCATCTTCTAACGTCCCAATAACGATGGGCTTCAAATGCAAGTTCTACCCTTCTCTCATGCCTTATTTGCTCCCTGGAAATACTTCCTAAGGTCGCAATTCCTGCCCTGATTCTAATCTGATTTATGGCATCGAGGGCTTCACCCAATTTGCCAAGTTCATAGGCTGCTTCTGCAAAATTTAATAAAATTTCAGCATAACGAAAAACAATCCAGTCCGTTTTCGACTCATTCATCCATGAAGGATTTACTTCTGGATCAACATACTTTCTAACTGTAAACGGTGTTGCATTACCCCTCCATGAGGCACTTTTTCCCCAACCCGGTATACCTTCATAGGAATTTTCTATCACAGTGCCTTCTGATGTAATTATTCCTTTATAATTCCATACTGTATCATTCTCCCATGGAGAACCATTCGTAAATACCGAAGCATGAAACCTTGGGTCTTTGTTGCCATACAATTCATCCATGGTCCATAAATAGCCATTTTCAATTTTTTGCCTGTCAATAATTCCAGGAGAACCATCTATATAATCATAAGCCTCAGCCATTTCCAAATAAAGGGCACATTGTCCTCCTTGGCCCCATGTATGGAATCCAAAAGGTCGATTCAAGAGATCCCAGGAATGGCCTTTCCCAGGATTTCCATTATATATCTCAGAAAAAATAACTTCTTCATTATTTTGGTCCAAAAATATATTTCGATAATTTGTAACTTTATCTCCAGGGTACTGATTGTATAACTGAAATGTTCCGCTGTTGATAATTGTCGAAGATGCTTCGTATGATTTATTCCAATATTCCTGAGCTCTTCCCGAAGGGATACCAACTATGCCGTCTAACTTAACTTCGCCATTCTGGGCAATGCTTGCTGCATACATTGCCGCTCTGCTTTTTAAAGCCAGGGCTGCGTATCTGGTAGGCCGTCCATTGTTAAATTTTATATCTTCTAAATTTCCAATAAATCCATCTATTTCCGTTAGAATAAAGTCATAGATTTCCTCTTCTTTATCTCTTTCCCTAAACAACTCTTCGTCAGGTGCATCTAGTGGTTGTGCTTTAGTAATTAAGGGTACTCCACCGTATCTCTTAACCATGTTAAAATATACAAACGCCCTTAAAAATCTGGCTTCAGCAATTCTTGCGTTCTTGTAATCTTCCTCTAACGGAGTATTCGATATCTGCTCTAAAAAGAAATTCAGCTTTCTGACGAGTGGATACGCCCAATAATCGTGGAAGGAAGAATTGTCCTTTTTTAATTGGTACGAAAGTCCAGATTCTATCCATTCCCAACCAGCTGAGCATTCATCAGAAATTGTTGTTTGCGTTGTCAACGAAAACGAAGAACGGGAACCATTTACTACCCAGCCTTCAGGATTTACATTTTCAACATATTTAATGTCATTAATAAAACCTACTTTATCATAGCAGTATGCTAAATAGGCATCAATCAGAATTGGATCATCCCAAACAGCTGCATCAGAAATTAAATCCAAGGGTTCTTTATTCAGAATGTCATCAGTGCATGAGATTGTAGCAATTACCAAAAAAGAAATCAATACTTTAATTATATTTTTCATAACACATAAATTTTATAACCATTATATAGTAATTGTTAATCCCAATGAATATGTTTGTTGCTGTGGATAATAGAAATACCCTGCTTGATCGTATCCTCCTCCACTTTGTTTAACTTCGGGATCTAAATTATATTTGCTAAGCCTGTCAAAGGTGAAAAGATTTGTGCCGGCGAAAAATATTCTTACCATTTGTATATTTAAATCTCTTACAAATTGATCAGGTAATTGGTAACCAACATTTAAGTTTTTCATTCTTAAATAGCCTGCTTTTTTTAAATAAAAATCAGAAAATCCTCCTCCCTCTGCAATACTACCGTTTCGGTGGAAAAGAGCATCCCTATTATTATTTTCTTCTGACCATCGATTTTCGTAATACACAGTAGAATTGGTAGGTACTGTTACGTTAACATGATTTCCTGCCGCCCCTTGGAATAATACATTTACATTAAAATTTTTATAACTTAAATTCATAGAAGCTCCAAACATCCAATGAGGAAGAATTCCTGCGCCAATTTCAGTTCTGTCTTTCCAGTCAAGAATACCATCATCATTTAAATCGATATACCTTATATCGCCTGGTCTAATTGTACTATTACCCATTCCATCCTGATCAAATGTCATTGCATCTATTTCTTCCTGTGATGTATATACTCCATCTGTTAAATATCCAACTACTCTATCTACCCAGTTCCCTGAACTTTGATATACACGAACTTCATCCGGATCCTCATATTCAGGTTCTTCAAAATGATCCCATTTTGCTCGTGACCAGGAAACATTTGCACTAAAATCATACGAAAAATCATTAATTCTATTTCTTGTTCCTAGTTGTAATTCAAAACCGCGATCATTAGTACTATTTATGTTTTCCACCGGTAAATTAGCACCAAAAGTAGAAGGAAGTGATCTTAGGCGAGTACCTGGAATCCCTTCACGGGTACGATAAAAAACATCCCCTTCTCCGTATAATTGTGAATTAAGAACAGAGAAATCAAGTCCGATGTTATAGGTTGTCATTTCCTCCCAGGTTAGGTTCGGATTGGGTAATCCTTTAGAAAACAACCCATTCATTATTTTATCACCATAAATATATAACCTGTTAAAATTATAACCACTTAAGTAAGCAAAATTTGCTACGGCATCATATCCTGCCTGACCTACACTAACCCGTAGCTTAAGATTATCTACCCACATCAAGTTTTCTTTTACAAAATCTTCTTCACTCATTCTCCAACCTAATGATACACTTGGGAAATACCCCCATCGGCTTTCCTTTGGGAATCTGGCAGATCCATCGGCCCTTAGAATACCTTCAAAAAGATATTTACCTTTATATGCGTAATTCAATCGATTGATATAGCTCATTCGTCCCATTTCGGCTGCACTGCCATTAGCAAACTGCTGGTCAACGCTACCGCCAAACAAATATTCAATATTTTGTGTTAGAAAATCCCTTCTGGATGCAGTAATCCATTCATAGTGTTCATCGACTAACTCATGTAAGAATAAAGCTGAAATTTCGTGATCTTCATTATAGGTTTGATTATACGAAAGCGAGGCCTGCGATGTAATATTTCTGCTTTTGGTTTCAAGATGATTTAATGTCACTTGAGGCGCGGAACTTGCCAAGGTGTAAATATCAGAATCGTAGTCATATGTATAAAACTCCACTGGTTTGTTCATGCTTTTGTAATCGCTATATCCTTGATTATAACTGATAAAATATTTTGCTGACAACCCAGATAAAAACGGAAAATCATATTGCAATGAAGTATTTAATCTGATGTTCTGCCTTATATTATCACCAAACCCACTTAGGTTTCTGTCACTTGTAGCTAATATATTCCCCTGATCAGCATCTCCGGCATAGCTTAATCTATTTGGATCTGGCAATGAAACCGGGTAAATAGGCTGATTATTCCATAGTCGCCTCCAAAGGTTCCTGTCATCACCATCGGCATCTTCATTAGGAAACTTTCTTATTTCGTTTATGTTTGAAAAATCCATTGCCATTGTAAGGTTTTTTGCAACCTCCGCATCAATATTTCCTCGCACATTGAATCTTTTGTAATTACCCCCATCTTTTTTCCACAGTGTTTCTTGGTTCATATGTCCAATCAAACCAAAAAACTTCAATTTTTCACTTCCTCCTCTTAGTGAAATATCGTATTTTTGCATTGGAGCATAATCATTTAAAGCTGCGGCTTGCCAATTGGTATTAGGATAATTCGGATCTGTACCAGCATAATATAAAGCAACATCTTCTTCTGTAAAACGTTGTTGATCTGTATCCCTTCTACCAAGTAGGTCTTGAAAAGATTTTTAAGATATTATAGTTTTGCTTATCGTAGGGGAGTTTGTTTCCAATAGGCACTTAAGATTTTCCCCAGTTCTGGGGCAAAAGTTCATCCAGC
>Ga0334883_1001979_pt1 | contig 27452 bp, 28 predicted proteins | sample GraSluR1_MG_6_FD_207230 | JGI IMG/M metagenome (GOLD analysis project Ga0334883, IMG submission 207230) | Sludge microbial communities from methane-producing bioreactor in Wageningen University, Netherlands - Granular Sludge_09_05-R1 | ecosystem: Engineered > Bioreactor > Anaerobic >...
TGCCAGCTCAAGAGCGTCCTGGCCGCACCTGCTGTCTGGACCGGCGCGCTGCCCGCATCGGCAGGAGGAGTCCAGGGGACGGCACGGCCCCCCACGGTGTGCCAGGGACCCTGGGAAGCAGACAGGTCGGACCAGTTGGCCAGATACTCCGACAGGCTTCCTTGGACAGGGCCTTGAGCAGCGGCGATCGGGGCCATCGGGGTCGCTGCCGGGGCCGCTCCTCCGGTTCCCAGGAACCCCGAGAGGCCGGCAGCCAGGGGTACCGACGACCTGGGGGACGCGTCTGCCGTGAAGGACGCAGGCCCCACCAGGTTGCCTCCCAACCTGGCCAGGGAGGCCAGCGGGCTGGCCCAGACACTGGAGTTCGCGGCCGACAGCGGGCGCAGCCCGGCAGGCTGGAGGATCAGGTCAGACATGCAACCCTCGCTTCCCTCGGGCGCCTCAGGGCGCCTGAAGGAGACATGAAATGCCCACCTTCCCATCGAGACCTCAGAAGTATCACGTCATGACCGCCGTTCGTCAAGCGTCCCTGGGACCCCTGAATCCGCCGCCTGGCGTGAGAGCCCAAGGCGACGGAAGGCGGCGGATTCAGGAGGCGGTCGGCTCCAGGATCTCCCGGGCGGGCGTGGGAGAGGGCGGATGCCTCGGGGGGCGAGCCGGGTCGTCACCTCACGTAGCGGACCACACCTTTTCGGGGGGGCGCCTCGGGAGCCGGGCCTGCGGGATGTCCCAGGGCGGCCATGCCCCAGACCAGGTGGTCCGGAGGAACTCCCAGGCTGTCCAGGATGGGGCGGATTGCCGCTTCGTCGCAGATTCCGCGGAGCTGGTTGATCCAGACCGAGCCCAGCCCCAGGCTGTGGGCGGCCAGGAACATGTTCTGCAGGGCGCAGGAGCAGTCCAGCATGCCGTGGGGGTTCTCGCGGTCATTGGAGGCCAGGATCAGGGCTGCCGGGTCGTACATGGTGTATCGGGCCGGGTCCCGCTGGAGCTGCCCGGCGATGGCGGATGCCAGTTCGGAGATTCGAGCCCGGTCGGTCAGGACGGTGAACTGCCAGGTCTGCAGGCCGCGCGCGCTGGGGGCCCAGAGCCCGGCTTCCACGATCCGGTCCAGATCCGCCGGGTCGACGGGTGCATCGGTGAAGGCGCGGATGCTCCTTCGCGACTTGATGTTTTCCAGGATCGGGTTCAAGACGGGAGACCTCCTTGGTCGATGTGCGGGTCGGTTGGACCGGGACTTGCCGTCCAGCCGACTTCAGGCAATTTCCAGGGCCAGGCCGATCATGGTTCCCAGCGTGGTTTCGCGTTGGGCGGGGGTCATGGCCTCGCCGGTGAGCAGGTCGTCCGAGACCGTCAGGATGGCCAGGGCCTTCTTGCCGGCCTGTGCGGCGTTCGTGTAGAGGGCAGCGGCTTCCATCTCACAGGCCAGCACGCCCAGCCGCGCCCAGTCCAGGGTGGACCGGGAATCATCGTAGAAGTAGTCCGAGGTCAGGACGTTGCCGACGGCCACGCGGAGGTCCAGCCGCTCGGCGGCTTCCACGGCCGCACGCAGCAGCTTGAAGCTGGCCAGCGGAGCATAGGTTCCGGGAAGCCTGAACTGGCTGGCGTAGTTGGAGTTGGTGCAGGCCCCCTGGGCCAGGACCAGATCCCCCACCGACAGGGAGGCCTGCATCCCTCCGCAGGTCCCGATCCGCACGATGGTCTCCACGCCCATGACGTTGAAGAGCTCGTAGGAGTAGATGCCCATCGAGGGGACGCCCATGCCGCTGGCCATGACCGTGACCTTCTTGCCTTGCCAGGTCCCCGTGTAGCCCTGGACTCCGCGGACGTTGTTGATCAGGATGGGATTCTCGAGATAGTTCTCGGCGATGAACCTCGAGCGCATCGGGTCGCCCGGCATGATGACCGTCCGGGCAAACTGCTCGGCGGTGCAGGAGATGTGCGGCGTGGTCTTGGGGGGGGACATGTTCTTCCTCCTGGATGGTCTGAAGTTCGCCGAGGATTCCTGCAACAAGGCCCGGCCTCCTCCGATCCGGGAGGTCCCGGAGCAGGACGGCGGATCTCGGTCCAGGCTTCGCCGCGACAAGACATGTTCCGGAGAATCGGGTAGAATCCAGGAGAGACTTCTCCGCGAAAGGTTCTCTGACCATGGAGCCTCGGCGGTCCCTTCCTGAAGATCCCCTCGCAGCCTGGCTGGAGATGGTTGCTCGGCGCAAAGGGCCCTCCATGGCGCCCTGGCTGAGTTTCAGTGCGGCGATTGGCCTGGCCATGTTGCCGGCTGCCATGTTCACCATGGTCCTGGGGACCATGCTTGCGGAATACTGGTTGGACGGAGGAGCCGCCAATCCGCTCTTTGCCCCCTCGACCTGGGACACGCTCGGGGACTGTCTCGGGGCCGGCGCGGTGGCTTCCATCTTCCTGACGCTCCTCGTGGGCCCCATGGTCCATGCGGGCCTGACCGCCCGCTTCCTGACGTCCATCCGCAAGGCTCGGGCCCTGGAGGAGGTGGTCGCCACTCCCCTGACGTCGCGACGGGTCGTGGACGCCCTGGCTGTCCACGGGGTCCAGCAGTCGCTGCGAACCCTGGCGCTCCCGTTGGTCTTCTGCTCGGGCCTCTTCTGGATCTCGGGATGGCCCCTGGAATACCTGCTGTGGGCTTTCCTGCCTGCCAGTTGGGCGTTCTGCTGGTTCTTTTCGTTCCTGGCCATCAAGGCCTGGGATGGGGAGACTCCGCACTCCGAGTCGGGGTTGGCCTTGTCCCTGGCTCGCCTGATCGCGCTCCTCGGTCCGGCGGTGGTGACGGCCTGGCTGGGCGTCCGGGTCGGCTGGTTTCTCGGGGCTGCCCCAGGAGTCGCCCTGGTGATCCTGACCAGCCTCTTGTGGGCCCTGGTCCATCGCGAGATGGCCGTGACGGGACTGGATTCGGATTCCGGGTTGCGCAGGATCCTGCGCAGTTGGTCCACGGCGGTCTCCCGACGTTCCCGTTCCTTCCAGGCCGGCCCCTTGAACGCCCTGGTCTTCCGCGAGCAGGCCGCGCGCTCCGGCACCCTCCACCAGCGATTCCTGGGGTACAGCCTCTGGGTGGCACCGGCGTTGGCCCTGCTCGGGGTCGTGGGGGCAGGTCCCGAACCGACACTGGGCTTCCTGGCGGCGTTCTGGCCTTTGTTGGGGGTGCTGGCGGTCCTGCGCGTCCTGCAGGTTTCGTCGATCCGATTGCACGAAGAGCGCCAGCAGGGCTCTCTGGATCTCCTGCTCCAGACGGGTCTGACGGTCCAGGAGTTCGTAGAAGGTTGCGTCGGGGTGGCCGCCGGTCGGGGGCGAAGGGTGCTCTATCCGTTCCTGCTGGCCACCGCGGTGGCCCTCCTTCCCGTTCTGGCAGAAGGAGAATGGCTCTGGTGGCCTGTGGTCTGGATGGCCCTGGCGACCTTCCTGTCGGTCGAGGCGGCTGCTGCCTGGGGCACCTCGATGTCGGCGGACTGCCGGCATCGCCCGCAACCGGCAGGGGTGGTCGTGACCTTCTTGACTGCTGCGGGGATCGGCTGGGGCCTGGCCTCGACGGCCGCCTTCCTCCTGCTCGTGCTGGTCGCGGTGGCGCTTGCCCCTGGAGACATCTTGTCTCCACTGAGCGGTGAACTGGTGGGGATCACGGTCCTGGCAGCCCTGCCCGTCGGCCTGCTCATGGTCCGTCAGGTGGCGCTGGTCTCAGCCCGCAACACCCTGCTGCAGAAGGGGCGGACCATCGGATTCGTCGACCGGCTGCCCAAGAGCACGGGGCGGAGGAAGATGATTTGCGGGACCGGTCTCGAGGTGACGCCGTGTGGTTCCGGTCCGGTGTCAGGAGGTTGGAGATGATGCGTCGGCTGGCCGTTCTTGGCATGCTGGCCTGGGTGACCCTGGCCGGGCTGAGCGCCTGGGCCCAGGCGCCCCCGGCGCCCATGATCCAGTCGATCCTCATGCTTCCGGACAAGGCGGGTCCGCAGGACCAGGTCGAAGGTCTGGTCACCCTGACCGGCCCGGCACTGCAGGGGGGGGCGTATGTCCAGTTGACGGGCAGTACGTCCATCTGGATCCCCGGAACCGTGGTGGTTCCGGCCGGGCGGACCAATGCCACCTTTTCGGTCGTGGTCAACCGCAGCGCCCAGGACGGCGAAGCCGTCGTGGTGGGCGTCCTTCAGGGGCAGAAGGTTCCCAGCAACAAGCTGATCACCCTGGCCGATCCGTCCCTGGCCACCCGGGCCAACCCGTCTTCCGCTCCACCCCTGGCCGATTCCGACGGCTACCCGGCGTCCGTGTTCAGCTCCTACCCGTATGGCTACCCCTACCCGTATCCCTACCCGTATCCCTACCCTTATGGCCCCCATCATCCAGGCTGGACACCCCGTCCCGGTCCTCCGCCCCCTCCCAGGCCCATCTATCCGGTCCCCGTCACGCCCGCCATCAAGCAGCCCGTCATCCCCAGCCAGTGGGACTGGAGGCCTTCCGGGGTCCGGCGATAGGCGGGTCTTGGGCGCACTCTCGGGGAACATCCGATTTCTTTCCGGGAGGCATGTCGGCCAGGTTCGCGAAAACTGTAGCTGAACAGGATTTTCAACATTCTGAGCGGGGGCGTGGATGGTCGGCAGCGAGAGCGTTCCGCAGCAGGTCGCAGAACCAGAGGTTCCCCTGGCGCCGGAAGATCTGGTCCTGAAAAAACTGGACTCACCAAGGCGCCGTTTGCCCAAGCCTCCGAAGAAGAGCCTGCCACCGTGGGTGCGCGACGTGCTCACCGCCTTGGCCGTGGCGGGCCTGATCCTGGGGCTGCTGATCCTCTTCTGGCGCTTGCAGCCAGAGGACCCCTTCAATCCGCCTCCCGACAGCATCAAGGTGGTCGGTGTCCAGCCCGCTCAGCGGGAGGGCATCCCCGTCCTGCAAGGCTACGTCTCCAACAAGAGCGGGAGGTTGGCGCGCAAGCTGACCTTCCTGGTGGAGTATCGCGCAGACGGTCAGAACCGCTCGACCTTCCTGGTCTTGCAGGACGTGCCGGACCAGGCCCTCGTCGAGTTTGCCGTTCCCCTGATCCAGAGCCACCCCGGTGACGTCAGCGTCATCCAGCCCGGCAGCAGCTCCAGCCTGGAGGGGCCGCCTCGCTTCATCCCCTATGACTCCCAATGGGAAGGGACGGAGAGTTCATGAGCCGACCTGTGTGGAGTCCCCGCTCAACCACGGACGGTGGGTTCACCCTGCTCGAACTGCTGATCGTGATGGCCATCCTCTCACTGCTGGCCTCCCTGATGATTCCGAACTTCCTCCGGGCTCGCGACCAGGCGAACCTGTCGGCTTGCAGCCAGAACCTTCGCAGCCTGTGGACGGCAAAGTCCATGGTCGAGGCCGAGACCAAGCGGGCCGGCATCCTCAACCCGGGCCCCGGACCCAACACCGGCTATGGCTTCTACCTGGTGCCCGGGAATCGGGCCTATCAGGTGTTGAGCCGGTACTGCGAGGTTTCCAGGATGCGCTGCCCCTTGGGCGGTTCCCGGAATGGAGCCTACATGTACTGGGAGCTCCACGAGGCCAGCTACGAGAAGATCTATCCTGGAAGCGTCGTGTACACCTCGAGCTTCAGTTGCCTGAACTCCGATCGCCATCCGGGCTGTGCCAAGGCCGCCAGCCTGGGCGGCTTCCCCCGCTACACCGCGCGAGGGCTCTCGCTGGTCCCCTGAGGCCGGGCCCGCCTCGCTCCCGGCACACCCGGGAGAGGTTCAAGACCTGGGCTCAGAGCAGCGAGACGGCCCAGACCGTGCCCATGGTCGAGCCCAACAGCAACAGGAACGCGAGGGACTCCAGGGCGGTCCGCAAAGCGTCGGGGAGGTGACCCGAGGTGCGCGCCTCGCCCTGGGGGCGCGCAACACGCCTGGATCGCAGGCGGGCCGTTCGGCAAGGCAGAGGGTGCGGTTCCCGGGGGAGGGGCTCCAGGTGCAGGGCGCTGTGGTTCATGGGGTGCCTCCGGTTCGTCCTCCACCGGAATCGATTCCCCCATCGGGGCGGAGGGCGTTGTCTTGCAGCGAATCCTCTCATCACCGCCTGAACAGGACCTGAAATAATTTCTATTCAGGCGGCCACGCCTCATGGATCCGGCGTTGCAGCCGGCTCTGGCCCCTGGCCAATCCGGAGCGCTGCGTCATTCCTCCGCCCTGCAGGAGGAGCCGGGAGGACCGGTTCGGGCAATCCCGACGGCCTCTTTCGAGCGGCGGGCCCGCAGGACCACGTCGCGGCGGGATTCGGGATTCTGGAGCGGAGCGGCCAGATCGGTCCGGCTGCAGAAGATGGGATTCGTCCACCCGGTCTTTTCCACAAGATCCACGATCTCCGCCAGGGGAAAGGCGTAGAAGCGCAGCACCGCAGCAAACCGCTCCCAATGGCCTCCCTCCAGGAAGAAGCCCGAGAGGCGGGTGTAGCCCACCCGGGTGCCTTCGTCGTAGAATCCGCGGCGGACCAGCAGGTGTTCCGCCTCCTCCTCGACGGTCACGGCGTTCCAGCGTTCCAGACCCCGGCGGGTGGCGAAGTCCACCACCAGGTGCGCGCCGGGCGCCGCCAGTCGGGCCACCGCCTCCAGGCAGCGTTGCAGGGCCTCTGGTCCCGCAAGATGGTTCATCGAGTGGCTCGTCGAGGTGATCAGATCGTAGGGCCCGGGCAGTTCGGCCAGATCCAGTTCGGCCAGGTCGGCCTGGACCAGGGCGGCCTGCGGGACGGCCGCGCGGGCCAGTTCCAGCATGTCGGCTTCGCGGTCCACTCCGGTCACCTCAAAGCCCCGTTCGGACAACAAGCCCAGCAGTTCACCCGAACCACAGCCCAGATCCAGGGCCCGGGCGGGCGGCTGCAAGAGCCCAAGGGCCAGCAGGCGCTGGCCGAAGGTTCGACCATAGCTGCCGTACAGATGCCGGCAGGCGCGGGCGAAGCCTGCCTGATAGCTGGGGGGCTCAGGCACGATCGAGAAGCCCCAGGAAGCGGTCTCGGGTGCTCACGAACCTCAGGACCAGCACGCGCAGCAGTCGCAGGGCGACATCCGGGTTGGCCCGGACCAGCCCTTCGAAGGTGGGATGGTCGACTCGCAGGGCCACCAGGTCGCGGGTCACCTCGACGTTGGCCGATCGGGGGATCCCCGCCAGCAGTTCGAATTCGCCGACCACGTCGGGAGGCGCGAAGCGGGCCAGCTCGACCTTCTCTCCCCGGACGGTCTTGAAGGCCACGGCTTCTCCTTCGACCAGCACGTAGGCACCGGTCTGGTCTTCATCGGATTCGCCTTCGGCCAGGAAGAGTTCGCCGGCAGGGCAGCGCACGGGCCGGACGGTCAAGGCCAGGACGTCCATGGCTTCGTGCGGCAGGCTCTCGAACAAGGGACAGGCCCGCAGGGCCTTCTTCTTCTCGTCCAGGCTCAGCATGTCTTCGACTCCTCTCCACTTCCCCCGGCGCTGGTCCATAGTTCGTGGAAGAGTCCCCTGGCCGCCAGCAGATCGGGAAAGGTCCCCTCCTCGGTGATGGCTCCTGCCTTCAAGACGACGATCCGGTCGGCATCGCGGATGGCGTCCAGGCGGTGGGCCACCTCCACCACCGTGCGCCCCCGGAACCTCTGGCGCACCAGGTCCTGGACGCGACGCTGGGAGGTGTTGTCCAGGGCCGAGGTCGCCTCGTCCAGGATCAGGATCTCGGGTCGCTTCAGCAGCACCCGGACCAGGGAGGCCTTCTGGGACTGACCGCCCGAGAGGCGTCCTCCCCGTTCGCCGACGTCCATGCACAGGCCCAGGCGGAGGATCTCGTCTTCCAGGTCGATTTCCTGGATGACTTCGCGAAGGATGCGGTTCACCTTGTCCTCGGCGCGGTGCAGCATCGGATGGACTCGGCCCATGATCAGGTTCTCACGGACCGTGCACGAGTCGACGTAGAGGTGGGGGTCATAGGGAGCCAGGCTCCGGCGCACCGGATCGGGCAGATGGGCGGCCACGTCGCGACGGGCGGCGACCAGACGCGTCTTGAGGGCCTCTTCGACCAGGGGCTCGGGGGCCCGGGAGGGCGTGTGCTCCAGCCCCAGGCGCAGCAGGGCCGCCCGATCCTGACGGTTCCTGGGCCCACCCCCAGGGAGGGGGTAGCGCTCCAACTCGCCCAGGTCGGCCAGGTTCTCAGGGATCGCCTCCGGGGAGACGCCCAGGCGTGAGGCCAGGGCCTCGCGGGCCCAGCCCGTGCCGGCGCTCAGGGAGGCCAGGTGCCCCGCCATCCGGATCCCCACCGCCAGGATCGGAGCCAGGAGATCGCGCTCCCTCAGGAAGGCTTCCAGGGGGGCCTCCAGCTCGCGGAAGCGCCCGGGTTCGCGCAGGAAGGGGGTGGGCGACGAGAAGAGCAGGTTCTCCAGCAGCGAGGACGTGTCGGAGAAGCGCTGGGGATCGAAGAACTCCACCAGGTCCCGGTTGGCGCCCTGCAGCTTCTGCAGGAAGCGGCGACGTCCGCGCAAGAGCTCGCGGCGAACCTCCTCGGCGTCCTGCAGGTGGAACGGCGTCCGGACCTGGAGGGCTTCGGCCAGGGAGACCCCGGTGAACCCGAAGCCCAGCACGTCGTCGTACAGCGAGACGTCGCGCAGAAGTCCGACCAGGTGGTTGTAGAGCTCTTCCAGGGATTGGTAGCCGGCGCCCGACAGATCCAGCCAACCGGCCCCATCCTCCGTCGCAGCCGGAAGGCGCCGCAGTCCGTACAGCAGGTTGTCCAGCAGGGTCCCGCTGAAGAGGGCCGGGGTCGTCGACCGGGACTGGCCCAGGTAGCCGACCCGGGCGCGCAGATCCTCCAGGCGCACCTCGCGCAGGTTGCGCCCGTCCAGGCGGACTTCGCCGGCGTCGGGCTGCACCAGGCGGGTGAGGAGCAGGTTGACCGTGGACTTGCCGCATCCCGCCGGCCCCACCAGCGCCACGTGCTGCCCGGGCCCCACCTCCAGGCTCAGGTCTCGGACGATCGGCTGCTCGGGGTCGAACCCGAAGCGAACCCCCGTCATCTCCAGACCCCCGCCTTGCAGCTCCAAGGCCGCGGCGCCCGGGGGGTCGACCATCTCGGCCGGCACGCGCAGGTAGTCGGTCAGCATCTCGAAGCGGGCCTCGGCCTCGCGATAGCGCTGGAAATAGTCGATCAGCGTGGTCAGGGGGCTCATCACCTGCCCCAGGATCCGCACGACCACGAAGATTCCACCCACCGTCAACCCACCGGCCACTCCGGCTTCGCGGACCACCAGCCAGCCCCCCAGGGTGTACACCGCCAGGGTCGCCATCTGCGAGAGGGAGCGGTTCAGGAACGAGGTGGCCCCGAAGACGCGGGCCATCTGCACCTGGTTTTCGGCAAACTCCTCCAGGCCCTTTTCGAAGCGCTTCTCTTCATAGGCGTAGGTGTGGTGGACGTGGATCTCCGAGACGTGGGAGAGGGTCTCCTCGGTGCGGCGCGACAGATCGCGAAGCAGCCGGGGAGAGCGCCTGGCGAGGATCTCCAGGCGGCGGCGCAAGCCGGGCAGGAAGAAGAAGACCAGCGCAAAGAGCCCTCCGGAGGCCAGGCCCAGGCGCCAGTCCAGGCTGCTGACCAGTCCGAAGCCTGCCAGGAGGGTCACGGCGCAGCTCAGGGGGACCAGGACCACCTTCGAGAGGAAGCCTCCCAGTTGCTGGACCTCGGGGATGATCCGCGACATGATCTCTCCGACCGAGTTGCGCTGGAAGAAGCCCAGGCCCAGCCTCAGCACGTGGCGGAACAAATCGCCTCGGAGCTTGGACAGGATGCGCTGGGTGGTCGAGGCAAAGAGGATCTCGACCTGGTAGTCCAAGGCGTGGGTCAGCAGGAAGACTCCCAGGTAGAGGGCGGCGTAGCGGAAGAGCAGGTCGGTCGAGCCGCTCTGGAGCCCCTGCTGGATGGCATCGTCGATGATCCGGCCTTCCAGGGCGATCCCGGCGAAGCCCAACAGGACCGAGACCACCACCAGCAGCATCAAGAGGGCCTGGCGGCGCGTGTCGACGGCCAGGACGAAACCGAGCAGCTTCACCCGGAAGACGGCCGGGCCAGGGTCAAGGCCAGCGCCAGCCCTGCGCCGGGGAGCCTCCGGTGGGGGATCTCCAGATCCACCCAGGCTTCGAACAGGTCCGGTGCGCCGCAGAGCTCTTCCAGTCGGGAGCGGCCCAGGGGACGACCCGGGGACTCTCGGACCAGGCGGCGCATCCGGGCTGCGAGGTCGGGTCGACCGATCCTGGCCTCCAGGGCCAGGAAGAAGGCGAAGGCCTTGCCATGCAGCACGGCTTGCCGGAAGGAGACCGAGGGGTGGGGCGGTTCTCGTCCCGGTCCGCCGCCCAGGCGGGTCGGCAGGTCCAGGCCTTCACGATCCACCCAGCTCTGGACCAGACGGCGATGGGCCTGACAGTGCAGACCGGCGTGTTGGGTGAACAGCCAGTCGACGTACAGGCCCAGGCCCAGCCAGACCCAGCCGGGCTTGTCGGCCTCGGGGATGGCCTGGCCGAAGTACTGGTGGGCCATTTCGTGGGCGACCAGCCATCGCCACCAGTCCTGGGGGTCTTCTTCGGGGGGAAGCCGACCGTGCAGGGCCGCCAGGGACGGGCCCAGGGGAGTCCCTCCCTGGCGGGACGGATCCCCCGAGACCAGGCTCATCTGGGGGTAGGGGAAGACGCCCAGGGTCCGGGCCAGGAAGCCCAGGGCTTCGCGCCCCGCAGCCAGAAGCCGGGGAGCCCGTTCCTCCTCGCCAGGGCGGACGACCACCTCCAGGCGGACGGGCCGTCCGGCGGCCACGTCGGCGTGGAGCCGAGGCAGACCCTGGCCCAGGGCCAGAGCCAGGGTGGTGGCGGGGGCGAAGGGAGATTGAGGGCCGACCAGGGTCCACCCGGGGGGAGCCTGGAACCTCATGGACAGGTCCATCACCCCGTCCGGCTCCCCCAGCACCAGGGGGATGGCGGGTTCCAGGTAGCGGATTCCCTGGATGGCCGGGGGCAGGGTGCGGACCCGGAATCCCAGGTCCAGCCGGCCGGACGGCGAGCGCCACTCCAGGGGACCGGTGTGGGTCTGCCCCTCGAGGAGGAGTTCGACGCCCTGTCCTGCCGGGGGGAGGACTCGCGCTCCGGCCGGAGGCAGGCCCGTCGCCACGAGCATGCCTTGACAAGCCCCGGATTCGGGATCCAGCCGGCATTCGCCGTCCAGGTGCACCAGCGCCATTCCCATGGAATGCGCCGCGGGGCATGCAGATCCTTCCTGACGGGATGATCCGGGTCATTCCCGGGCCCCCGGCCCGAATCTATCCTGTCTCACGGTGGGCCGGGGGAGCAGTCCGGCCAGGAGGGACCTTGTTGCTGGACGCGCGACCCTTGCCTCGAGCCGGCCTGGTGCTGCGGCGGGAGCACGATGACTGGGCAGTGCTCTTCGATCCCGACACAGGCAGCGGCTTCGGACTGGACCCGGTGGGGATCTTCCTTTGGGAGAACATGGATGGTCGGCGCACCGTCGCCGACCTGGTCGGGGCGCTTCGGGAACATTTCGTCGAGGTCCCTTCCCAGGTGGCAGACGAGGTCCAGGGATTCCTGCAGGGCCTCCAGGAGCGCGGCCTGATCCTGCTCCCGTGACCCGGCGCCTCATGTCCACGCCTCGGGCCGTGGACCTGGTGATCACCAACCAGTGCAACCTGCGCTGTCGCTACTGCTATCACTTCGACGGCGCGGGGGATGTCGCCCAGGACCTGCCCCGCAGCGAGTGGAGTCGATTCTTCGAACAACTCGAGCGGCACGCCGTCCTGGAGGTCAGCCTCACCGGGGGCGAGCCCTTCGCTCGTCCGGACCTGCCGGAGATCCTCCAGGATCTGTCCCGGCATCCCTTGCGTTTCACGCTGTACACCAACGCCACGCTGGTCGGGGCGGAAGAGGCTCGCTTGCTGGCGGGACTGCGCAGGCTCCGGGCCGTGCAGGTCTCCTTGGACGCGGGCAGCGCGGACGGCCACGACGCCTGCCGCGGCGCTGGCAGCTTCGAGCGCGCCGTGCGCGGAATCCGGGCCATGCAGGAGTGCGGTCTGCCCCTTTCCCTGCAGGTCACCCTGCACCGCCTCAACGCCCCAGACCTGGAAAAGACCGCCCGGTTCGTCTTGGAGGACCTGGGCCTGCCCTCCTTCCAGATCAATTCGGTCTACGACATGGGCACCTGTTCCCGATATCGCGAGCAGATCTGCCTGGGGTTGGAAGAGCGCCGGGCGGCCATGATCGCCCTGGAGGAGCTGGAGCGTCGCCATCCCGGCCGGCTTCGCGCCAGCGCGGGTCCCCTGGCCCAACTGCGTCGCTGGACGGCGATGGAGCGGGCTCGCAGGACAGGCGGGATCTGGCCTCAAGGAGGTCTCCTGGGTGCCTGCGGGGGCGTGTTCCGCAAGCTGGCCGTCCGGGCGGATGGAGCCATCATCCCGTGCAACCAGCTTTCGGAGCGGGTGCTGGGCTGGATCCAGCACGACGACCTGCGCGAGGTGTGGCAGCAGAGCCCGGAGCTGGAGCGTCTGCGCCGCCGGCAGGAGACGCGGATGCGGGATCTGCCCGGGTGCCGCGACTGCTCCTGGGCGGCCTGGTGCACTGGAGGCTGTCCGGCGGGTGGCGCCGAAGGATTCGGAACGGAGGATTGCCTGCGGGCTTTCCTGGAACAGGGAGGCCTTTCGATTGACCAGCTCGTCCCCTGAGGTTCGTCCTGGCTGGCCCCTGCGCACCCTCTACGCCTACCTGACCGAGGGCTGCAACCTGGCCTGTCGGCACTGCTGGCTGGCTCCCCGCCTGGATTCCAGCGGGGGGGAGAGGCCCGTCCTGGACCCCCGGCTTCTGGCCGAGGTCCTGCGCCAGGGGCGGGAACTCGGCCTGGAGTCGGTCAAGCTGACCGGAGGGGAGCCCTTCCTGCATCCCGAGATCCTCCGCATCCTGGATCTGGTTCGAGCTCAGGGCCTGCAACTGGCCCTGGAGACCAACGGCACCCGGGTCACGCCCGAGCTGGCCGCTGCCGTGGCCTCGTGCCGGAAGCCCTTCGCCTCGGTCAGCCTGGATGGGGCCGACGCCGCCTCGCACGAATACGTCCGGGGGGTTCCCGGCTGTTTCGAGAAGGCTCGGCAGGGCCTTCGGATGCTGGGGGCGGCCGGGGTGCGCACCCAGGTGATCCTGACCGTGATGCGGCACAACGCCGGGCAGTTGGAGGCCGTGGTCCGGATGGCCGAGGACCTGGGAGCGGGTTCGGTCAAGTTCAACGTGGTGCAGCCTGCCGAGCGGGGCGAGGCCCTGCACCGCACCGGGGAGGCGCTCTCGGTGCGGGAGCTGGTGGAACTGGGGCATCGGGTGGAGCACGAGCTCTCGACCCGGACGGCTTTGCGCCTGCATTTCTCCTACCCGATGGCCTTCCGCTCGTTGCGCCACATGTTCCATCCCGACGACGGAATCGGCTGCAGCACCTGCGGGATCTTCCGGATCCTGGGCCTTCTGGCCGATGGCTCGTATGCCTTGTGCGGGGTGGGAAGCACGGTCCCGGAACTGCTCTTCGGCCACGCGGCCACCGACCCGTTGGCGCGGGTCTGGCTTGAGACCCCTGTGCTGAAGCAGATTCGCGACGGCTTGCCGGACCGGCTGGAGGGCGTCTGTGGGCGCTGTCTGATGCGTCGGCGCTGTCGTGGAGCCTGTCTGGCCCAGAACTACTACTCGACCCGCAGCCTGTGGGCTCCCTACTGGTTCTGCCAGGCGGCCGAGGAGGAGGGGATCTTCCCCGCCTCGCGCCTGGCCGAGGCGGCCCCGGCCGCCAACTGAATCCTCGGTGGCTTTCGGGCGCCGGGAAAGGAGGAACCGATGCCGATCTACCAGACCCCGACCCTGGTGGACCTGACCGAGGGCTCGCCGATCGGCGACTGCTCGGCGGGTTTCAACGAGTCGATCGATTGCATGGATGGCAAGGCGGAGTAATCCAACCACCCACCGGGCCGCGGGGTGAAGAACCTCGCGGCCCGGTTCGTCCTTTCAGCCTGCCGGCTCGAAGCGCTCCGGGTCGCCTGGACCCGGGAGGCTCAGCGCAGACCCGGGTTCAACTGCAGCCAGGCCTGTCGGACCCCCTGGATGGCTTGGTTGATGGGGGCCACCTTCGCGCGGGAGGGGATCGGCAGGTACAGCTCAGGTCGCGAGTCCTTCCATTCCTGGGCCTGGGTCAGCACCAACTGGAACTGTTCTCGCGGGTTGATCACGCCCCGATCCAGGGCCTGGCGCAGCAACAGCGAGTTCTCGGCCAGGTTCAAGAGCGCCTGACGGGCTCTGAGATCCGCCTGGTCGGGGCGCAGGGGCTGGTTTCGCACCTCGACCCAGAGGGCCTGGGCCAGGTCGTCCAGCCGCCGGGCGGTGTTCTGGACGCCCTCCGAGGTCATCATCTCCTGGCTCACCGGGAAGTCGTCCGCCAGGTTCGGGTTGTGCAGCGGCAGCCCGGAGAGCTGGGAGAAACGCGACAGGGTTCCCTGGAGCTGGTCGAGGTTGGCCGGGGTCACCCGCGGCAGCGTGTAGAGGCTCCGCACCGGGTTTCCCTTGGCATCCAGCTCGACCAGGCTGACCGCCACCAGGTCCCGGCTCTGGATCGAGAGCACCTCGCGGCACACGCGGGCCTGGGCCGGTTGGTCGTAGTGCATCGTGGCCAGTTGCATCTGGTCCAGTCCGTTCTGGCGGCGCAACTGGTTGAGCCGTTGCACGACCTCCCCTTCGTCCGGATGGATCGGGGTGGTGGTCGGGCCCACGACCAGGACCAGCATTCTCTCGGGTGCCAGCGTGGTCGGAGCGGCCTGCGTCGCCGCAGCCAGGGCCAGCACCAGGATCAATCCGATAGAGCAGATCTTCTTCATCATCAGCGGTTCACCGGGGTCAATAGAGGTTGGGGGACGGTCCCGGGGACCGTCCTGGGAGGTGGCACCGGCGTCAGCACGGCGGCCGGAGGGGTGGAGGGAGGCGGCACGGGGGTCAGCACCGCTCTCGGGGCAGGGGCTCTCGGTGTCGGGCGGGGGGGGACCGCGGGGCGGGTGGGGTTGACGGGCAGCCGGACCTGAGGCAGTTCGGCGGGCACTCGAGGCCAGGAGGGGTTGGCAGGGAGGCTGGGCTCGGGAGGCATCCTGGGGGCCGGGGGCGTGAGGGGAGGAGCCGGCGGGAGCGAGGGCAACGGCGCCTTCTCCAAGGCGATGGCCAGGGTGGTCCGCCCCCCGGCCTGGACCCGGGTTCGGACGGACTTCTCGCGGAAGCCGGCAGCGCGGACCAGGAAGCGGTGCTCGCCGGGCTCCAGGTGCAGCTCCCGGGGGGTCTCCCAGGATTCTTCCGCAGAGGCCAGCAGGAACTCCTCGGGACCTTGGACCTTCAGCACCAGGGTTCCCGGAAGCGGAGAGAGGGTCAGGGCCACCAGGCCCGTCTTCCCCTCTTCAAGGCGCACTTTGCGCCGCACCTCGCGGTGTCCGGTCAGGCGGGCCACGACCTCGACGCGTCCCGGATCCAGGTCATTGAGGGTCAGGTCGCTGCGTCCGACGGCCTTCCCGTCCAGCGTGATCTCGGCCCCCTGCGGGACGGTCCGGACTTCCAGGGCGGTCTGCCGCTCCGCCAACCCCGTCGTCCACCACAACCAGACCGCGGCGCCCAGGACCAGGGTCGAGAGCAGCAGGGCCGATGCGGAGGGTTTGGAGCCGGGGGGGGCAGCGATGGTGGGGTCGACCTCCTTGCACGGTTGGACACCCGGAGAGCCTCCGGGGTTGCTCTCGTCGAAGGTCCATTCGCCTTGCAGCATTCCGGTCCCTCGAGAACAAGGCGCGGGGGGGGAGAAGGAGCGTGCGCTTGGAAGAGAACCGCCAGATGGCTGTCAAGCTCAAATCCCGCCTCGGAGCCCCGGGACGCTGATGGGGACATCCCGGACCCGGCTCTGGTCACTTCTCGGCTTGCTGGTCGTGGTGCTCCTGGCCGGAGTCTTCGTGTGGCGGACGCCCGCCCCGCGGCTTCTTCAGGCTCGGGACCAGGCTCGCCGGGCCTGGGAGATCCGCCACGTCCAGGGCTTGGAGGAGGCGTTGGAGGTCCTGGCGGATCATGACGACGCCCAGGCCTCCCTGGTTCGCGCCCGGGTGGCCTTCCTGCAAGGCCGCCTTTTGCCCTGTCTGGACCTGCTGACGGAGGATGCGCGAGAGGACCAGGAGGGATGGGATTCCCTGCGCGAGCAGGCCTGGGAGGCCTTGGCGCGGGACGTGCCCTGGCCTGCCACGGTGCCCTCCTGGGTGCGCCTGGCCGAGGGGGACCTGGTCCGGGTGGTCGACGACGGGGGCTCGGAGGGGCTCTTCCTGGAGGCCTTCGGAGAGCGCCAGGGGCTGCACGGCCCCCTGAGATGCGAACTGCAGCGCCCCGAGGGGACCCGCCTGCGCGAGGATCGCCTCCGGCGCTTGCCCTTGGGAGGATCGGCCCGCCTCCAAGCCGTGAGGATCGGGGGCAACGGCTTCGTCCGGGTCGAGCACCTTCGCCAGGGCCGACGGACCTTGGACCTGGGAACCCGGGCGCCCTGGGGACTGCTGGTGTTCCGGTTCCAAGGGGCCAGCGCGCCCACCCTGGAGGGGGGGACGGTTCGAGTTGCGGCCGAGAAGGGCCGCCCGGCGCAGCGCTGGACCTGGGAGGACGGCGTGTTTCGGAGCGGGGACTGACCTGGGAGCCTGTGTGGGTCTCCGGACCGAGCATCGGCGAGGCTCTCGTCACGGGGCGGTGCTCGCAGGATGGAAACAGACGTTCATTTTTCGGAAACAGCGGCAACATCCCGGAAACGATCCCTTCGTGACGCCCGGGGACCGATCTCCTATGATCTTGGGTGGGGCCTCTTGTGAATTCCTATTCTTTGCGCTCTGTGCAGGCCTTTCTGGATTCGATGATTTCGATTTCAGATTCTTTTCAAGTAGCCTTCTTTGCGGGCTTCTGAAATATTTCAGGCCAGCCTGGGATACCTCGAAAAAGCAGATTCAAGCATCGCTTCCGAGATTCTTGAATGCAAGCCGAGGAGGCCCGCCCATGGACCCGCTCACCCCGCTCGCCCCGTTCACCGCTGCCCCCACGCAGCGCCCACCGGTCGCCCCCTCCCAGCCGGCTGCCGGGACCGAAGACCCGACTCCGTCCGACCGGGTCACCCTGTCCGCGGGTCCGGCCCACCCGAAAGCGGCCGAGGCGCCTCCCAAGATCCACGTGGCCGTCCACTGGCACATGCACCAGCCCATCTACTGGCCTGGTGAGGACATCCTCCAGACCTCCAGGAATCCCCAGAACACCGACGATCCGGTGGGGCACGTCACCTGGCCGGATCGGGTGGGGGGGTACACCCACTACCTGGCCGACGCCGTCCAGATGAACTCCAACCTGCCCCACGCCGGGGCCCAGATCTCCTGGAGCGGCTCGCTGACCGAGAACGTCGACACCCTGGCCCGCAACGGCGTGGGTTTCGGTCCCGAATGGGCAGGTCGTTATCGCGACGCCGCGGGATGGAGGACGGCCCAGGGCAACCCGCGCCTGGACTTCGTGGGTTTCGGATATCACCATCCCCTGATGCCCCTGACCACGACGGGCAACCCGGAGGACGACCGCGACACCGAACTCCAGATCCGCATGCACCGCGAGATGCTGGAGAAGACCTTCGGCACCCCGCCCAGCAAGGGGTTCTTTCCCCCCGAGCAGGCCTTCAGCGAGAGGATGCTGCCGGTCTTGAAGCAGACCGGGCACGAGTGGGTGCTGGTGGACAACCTGCACGTCGAGCGGGCCACCCGGGACTATCCCTGGTCCGAGCGCGAGAAGGTGCAGCCCCCCAACCCGGCCGAGCAGACCAACCCCAGCCAACCGGGTTACGAGTTCCTCCACTGCGAGCAGAACTCCACCAATCCCGTCTCGGGGTTGGGCCTGAGGCCCGCCATCGCGGCGCATGTGGATCCCCGGACCGGCGAGGAGACCCGGATGGTGGTGGTCCCCTCCGAGCGCAGTCTGGGCTACGACGACTCCTATGGGGACCGTTCGCCCATTCCGCGCCTGGAGCAGATCGAGAAGTTCAACACCGATCCCGCCCACCCGGTGCTGGTGGTGCTGGCGCACGACGGGGACAACTTCGGGTGCTCGGGCAGCCGCTACTACAACGAGACGATGCGCTGGGCGCAGCAGAACCCCGACAAGGTGGAGTTCACCACGGTCCAGGACTATCTGGATCGGTTCCCCCCCGACCCCAACCGGGTGCTGCACGTCGAGGACGGTTCCTGGACCGGGGCCGACATGGGCAACCAGGAGTTCGGAAAGTGGCTGGGCAAGCCCTATCACGAGGGACGCATCGACCACGTCCGGGGCTACAGCCCCGACCGGAACTCCTGGGCCGTCCTGGTCGCCGCCGAGAACCGGGTCATGACCGCCGACCGGCTGCGTCCCCCGTCCAGCCTCCAGGGCATCCAGAGCGGGGAGGGCTCCGCCACCGAGAAGGCCTGGCACTACTTCCTGCAAGGGCAGACCTCGTGCTACGAGTACTGGGATGGCAAGAACGAGTGGGACAACAAGCCCACCCTGGCCGCCAACCTGGCCGTGGAGCAGGCCGACGCGGTGATCGCCCAGGAGGCCCGGGATCCGGTCGGCCCCACGCTCTTCGTCCCCCAGCGCACGCCCTACAACCCCGGGGGGCGCGACGACGAGAACCCGGTGCCGCCGGCCTCCGACGACTTCACGGTGTGGACCCTGGCCTACGATGTCTCCGGATTGAAGCGGGTCGAGCTGAAGTGGCGGATCGACCCCTCCAAGGCCAGGGACTCCAAGGCCGACGAGATGTATGACGGAGACTGGAACACCCAGGACATGCAGGGCCGCCCGACGGAGACCCGCACCTCGGTCCAGCCCCGCTACAAGGCGGAGGAGTACTCCGCCCGGGTGGAAGGGCAGAAGGATTGCCTGATTCAATACTACGTCGAGGCCGAGGATGGGGCCGGGAACCTGACCCGTTCGCCCATCCAGCACGTCCGCATCGCCTGACCGCAGGGCCCCTCCGAGCCCGACTCGGAGGGGCCTGATCCGCCGCCAGATGCCACGGAGGGTGGCGGATTCGGGGAGGGGCGTGGTCCTCTCGCAGGAGGCGAAACCGACTTCACGAAAGCCGTTCTTTCGGGTCGAGCGGGGGCCATGAGGGCCTGCAATCGGGCCGTTCCTCGGCCGAATCCAGGGCCGGGCCTCCGAAGGACCCGCAGGAGGATGACAGTGAACAAGATCCATGTCGTGGCCTTCGCAGCCTGGATGCTGGTTGCGACGGCGTGTGGCCCCAAGCAGGAGACGACGACCACGGCGATCCCCGGGGGCGGCACGGTGACCACCACTCAGCAGCAGGACCAGACCCGGGTCACCGTGGAGGGGGCCGAAGGGCAGACCACCGTCGTCACCACCCAGAAGGATGGGCATTCGCATGGCAGCATGACCGTGCGAGGGGCCGAGGGGGACACGACCTACAGCGCCAGCGACAAGGTGGACGAGTCCTCCTTCTCGGTTCCTTTCTACCCCGGCGCCAAGGTGGAGGGTGGCAGCCAGCACGAGATGGCCGGTCCCGAGGGCAAGACCTCCAAGATGGCCACCGCCGAGTTGTCAACGACCGATCCGGTGGACAAGGTCGTGGAGTTCTATACCGGGAAGCTGCCCGGCGCCAACAAGATGGACAGCACGGTCGAGGGCCAGCGCACCGTGGTGCTGGTGCCCGAGAACCCCGAGCAGGGGACCTCGGTCACCATCGACCAGGAAGAGGGCGGCGTGACTCGCGTCGTCCTGGTCAGTCAGGGCGGCTGAAGGCTCTCCCAGGCCAGCACCGGGGAGACCAGAAGACCCGGGCCTCATGAGAGGGTTGGGGGTCTGGGTTTGACGCGTCCCTCCTGAATTCCGAGCCGCAGGGAGGATTCGTGGAAGTCGTCGCAGCCCTGTTCCTGGGGTTTCTTCTGCCGGGCTGGAGCCTGGGTCGGCTGGCGGGCAGTCCGGCCCCCTGGACGGGGGCCCTGGTCCTGAGTCTGCCCTTGTTCTTTGTCACCGTCCTGGCGATGCAGGCCTTGGGGCTTCCTCTTCAGGCTGGCCCGGTGGCCCTGGTCCTGGGCGTTTTCACGGCCGTTGCCTGGTACTTCTCAGGGAAGGCCACGGCCGTCTCGAAGGCTCCCGGGCCCAAACTCGTCCTTCTGCTTCCACTCGTCCTGATGGCGGGTCTGCTGCTGCTGCGAACCGCCTTGCAGCCCCTGGCCTACGTCGACAACCTCTGGCGCTGGGACTACCTGGCCGTGCTGGTCGGACAGAGGGCTTCCCTGGATTTCTATCCGCCCGTCTCGCCCGTCGACTATCTGGCCTACCCTTATGCGGACGGCATCCCCCCGACGGTTTCATTGTGCTATTGGTTCTTGTATCAGGTGGCGGGCCGCCACGATCCCTCCATCACCTCGGGCTTCCTGCTGCTCCAATACCTGAGCCTGGCGGCCCTCACCTGGCGCCTGGGAACCCGACTCTTCGGGCCGTGGGCCGGGAGCTTCGCGGTGGGGGCGCTGGTCTCTTCGCGATTGATGTTCCGTGCCGTGGCGCTGGGACACGAGACCGGCCTGACCGCCCTGGCTTTGATGGGAGCCCTGGACCTCCTCGTTCTGGCCCGCGACCGGGAAGGCGACTGGAGGCCCCTGGCGCTGGCGGGTCTGGCTCTCTCCACAGGCCCCAACAGCCGGGAATATGCCTTGGCCTTCCTGCCCCTGGCGGCGATGGCTTGCCTCTGGCTCCGCCTGCCGGCCCGCTCAGCCGGGTTCTTCCTGAGCGTCGCCACCCTCTTCTCGGCACCATGGTACCTGCGCAACTGGGTTCGGACCGGCAATCCCGTCTTCGACAACCCTGTCGCAGGCCTCTGGCCCGGGAATCCCGTGCACCTGGCCATGCTCGAGACCTATGCTCAGTTCTGGCGTTGGCAGGCCGCCCAGGCCGGGGTCCTGGTCCGTTACGGGACAGAACTGGTCATGACGGCCCCATTGCAGGTGCTGGGCCTGGCCCTTGCGGGCCTGACCTGGCGGCGCACCTGGTTCCTGACCTTGGGTGTCTTGGGGGTGGGGGCTCTGTGGTATCGCAGTGCACCCTTCACCGCGGCCGGAGGAGAGTGGGCGATGCGGGTCCTGGCACCGGCTCTGCCCCTGGCTTCGCTTCTTCTGGCCGCCGGTGTCGAGAGCTTGGCCCAACGCGTCGCTTCCGTTCGGATCCTGGCCGGAGCTTTGCTGGCAGCGGCCTGCCTGTGGACCTTGCCCTTTGCCCTGACCTGGGCAACGCCTCCGGAGGAGGTTCCGTTCGCTCACTGGGTGGGGGCGGCGCTTCACTCCAGTCCGCCCCAGCCCCGCCGCTATCGTGAGATGGCTCGAGAGGTGCTGGCGCAGGTGCCTGCGGGGGGGCGGATCGTCTCCCACCGTCACGAACTCGTCCCCCTGCTGGCTCGCAGCGGGATTTCCCTGGTGCCGGTGTGGAGTCCCGAGGTCCGCTTCCTCTTCGACCCTCGACTCTCTGAGGATCAGGCGCGCGATCGCCTGGCGGCCGGGGGAATCCACCATGTTCTCCTGGCGGCCCCCGGCCGAAGCCTGGACTTGATGCTGTTGAACCAGTTTGCGTTCTTCTCGGAGGGCCCACGTCACTGGACGCTTCTGAGCCAGGCCGGTGGCATGTTGCTGTACCGCCTGGATCCGACGGGACCCTGATCCGGCTCGTCCCGGGGACAGCCTGCTGGTGGTCTCGGGCCGGGCCCTGGGGGGGGCCGAGCGGGTCTGGGACTGCACAGGCCTCAGGCCGAGAAGAGTCGTCGGGCCTCGGCTGGCCGGCCGGGGATTTCGGGTGCGCAGCAATCGAGAGGATTCACGAGGATCCGGACGAAAATCGCGCGACCAACCTCGAGAGGAGCCCCGATGAATCTGCGTCCCGTGCTCTTTGCGATGGCCCTGGGTGCGTTCCTGATCGCACCTCCCGTCCTGGCCCAGGCCCCGCCCGTGGTGGCGGCCTTCGAGCCCGACTCGTCCGACCTTTCCGACTTCCCGCTGCCCAACCACCTGCTCTTCCGCGACGGCCGCAACGCCGTTCCGGGCGGGAACCCGGTGAATGCCCTCTCGGGCTTCTCGACGGCAGCCCCGATCCACATCCCCTTCCGGGGGACGATCGATCCCACCACGGTGACCGAAGAATCGGTCCTGCTGCTGAACTCCCACGGTGAGCGGCACGCCGCCACGCGCGAGGTGACCACCTACGCCAACGGCGACTCGGTGATCCGCCTCGAGCCCTCGACGCCGCTGCCTCCGGGAGCGGTCCAGATGGTCTTCGTCACCGAGAAGGTGCGCAGCCGGGAGGGCGCCAGGGTCCGGCCCTCCGAGTTCCTGATCTCGATGCGCTCGACCTCGCCGCTGAAGGATTCCCAGGCCGAGGCCCGTCGCCAGTCCTACGCGCCGGTCTGGAAGGCGGCCCGGGAGCGCCTGGGCCTGGAGCCCTCCGATCTGATCCAGGCCTTCTCGTTCCGGACCCAGCCGATCGGCGACATGCTGGCCGTGATGCGGGCCCGGGTGCAGAAGACCTCGCCGACCTTCACGCTTCTGGACAAGGCGACCACGCCCGCCGAGGTGGCGGCGCTCTACCAGAGGATGGACGCCGGGACCTACCCCCGCGAACACGTGGGCATGGTCTTCCGGGGGACGCTGACCTCGCCGCTCTACGTCGAGGAGCCCTCGACCCGGCCGATCCGCTATGACGCGAAGGGCCTTCCCATCCAGGTCGGGACGGCGCAGGTCCCGTTCCTGGCCACCCTCCCGGCCGGAGCCACCGGGCCCGTCCCGGTGCTGGTCTTCTCGCATGGAAGCTACCGGCAGAAGGAGGATCTGCTACGCCTGGCCGACGCGGCGGCCCAGGAGGGCCTCGGCGTCATCGGCATCGATGCCCAGCTTCACGGCGAACGCTCCGTCGTCGTCGATGGGAAGCGCCAGCATTCCGGGACGAACCTGATCAACCTCGACATCCCGATCATGCTGCGCGACAACTGGCGCCAGACCTACAACGACATGTTCAGCCTGGTCCGGATGATCCAGATGGGCAGGACCGACTTCACCGGCGCCGGGCCGTTGATGGCCCAGGGGCCGATGGGCCTGGCCGGACAGTCGATGGGCGGGATGCTCACCGCGACCTTCACCGCCGTCGAGCCCGCCATCGCGGTCTCGGTGGCCAACGTCCCGGGCGGCAAGGTGCGCCTGCTGCTGCTGAACTCGGGATGGTTCCGTCCCCGCTTCAACGCCGAGATGGCTCGCAGAGGCGTGCTGCCGGTCACCCCGGCCTACGACCAGTTCGTGTGGATGTACCAGACGCTGGTCGACGACTCGGATCCGTTCAACTACGGCCCGGCCTTGCGAGAGCGCACGATCATGATCCAGGAGATGGCCGGAGAGGACGTGATGCCGAACGTGGCCACCGAGGCCCTGGCCCGCTCGATCGGGCTGCCCCAGGTCCACCCCGTCCGCTTCGTCGCGGGCCTCCAGCAGAAGGGCTGGCCCTTCACCGGCTCGGCCTTGTTCCAGTTCCCCTACGGGGGGCACAACACGATGGTGGATTCGTCGGACGGGCCGATCACCCAGGTCCAGCAGCACGCGATGCGCTATATCGCCACCGGCCTGCGCGGAAAGGCCGAGGGCACGGTGCCCGAGCTGCCGATCCCCGACCTTCACCTGAACATGGATCTGGCTCCGGGAGAGTAGCCCCGGATCCCGGCCAGGCCGCCTGGAGCGGCGCGCAAGGTGGCCCCCTGCCCGGGCGGCAGGGGGCCCTCCTGCCTTCAGGCTGCCTTCATTTCCGGATCTTACCGATGGGAGGTCCTGTCATAAAGAATTGACAATCTCCTCGTGCCCGAAGGCTTGAGTCATGGGAATGGCTCTCAGGGCGAACGGCCGGGCCCAGCCCCCCCCGTCTCCGCCCTGCCCGCCTTCTCAGAGGTCCCGGTCGGCTGGGGGCGGCTCTTCGGGGTGAAGGCTCAGGCCGGCCGAGCAGAACACGGGATGTCGCCGACCATCCAAGGCGTCGCCCTCCAGGCTCGCCAGGCGCTTCGTTCAGGAGATTGCAAGCCAGGGTTGGCTCCTGTCGTGGAGGAGGTTCAGGGTGCGCAGCCTGATTGCGCAAGCCTGGCGCGAGACCTGGAAGAATCGGGCCAGTTCCACCGTCAGGATCTGCGCCTCAGGGGAATCCTGGAAGATCTGGTCTTCACTCCATCCGGCCTGCCGAATCTGCTGGCAGGCCGCTTCACAGAAAACCGGGCGGGGCATCAAGAGCGCCGCCATGCCCTTGTTGGCCTGCACCTCGCGCCAATCCGAGGGCGGCCGGCCCGGGCTGGGGAAGATGTCCCGGGCAAAACAACGTTGGAGGCAGCGTTTGCTTGAGGGCGGCTCCTCCTCGAAGAGGTTCCCGGCGTCTTCCCTTCAAGCCGGGATGGCAGCCGGGATGATCGGCCTCTTCCGTCAGGCGTCGGTTGATCGAGATCCGGATCGGGCGGTCCGTGAAGTCCGTCTGCCCCATGAGATCCGCGTCAAGTTCGGCCCATTCGTCCAGCACGACGCCCAGGTACTGCTCGATGAAGCGGTCGAGAGGGGTCACCGGGGCTTCCAGGGTCGGGATCAGGCCGCTGCGCCGGAGCGCGGCCTCCATCCGTTCCTCGATTTCCATGTTGGAATAGTACAGGACCAACCCGTCCCTGGTCTGTTGGGACCTCATTCCCTGCCCCCCTCCTCACCTGCCGGGTCGAGGTCCCTGAGCCACCTGTTGACCAGGATTTCGGCGTCTTCCCGCTGGGAGAGCCGGCGGAACAGGACGCCGGAGGCAGGAGTGCGCCTCAGCAGCCGCTCGGCCTCGTCGCCGAACCGCCCGGCCAAGCCCATCAGGCGATCGAAGTCCAGATCCAAAGCGCCGGCCAGAGTCTTGAGGACTTCTTCCGATGGAACCCTGCGATCATTCTCGATGTCGCTGAGATAGGAGGGCGTCAGGTCGATGGATCGCGCCAACTCCCGCAAACCCAGGCCCTTCTGGAGCCGCGCTGAGCGGATCTCGTCTCCAAGCGTCTTGTTCGCCATGTTCGCCACTGAGCGTAGGTGATTGCGGCCTTCGCCGTCAAGGTTGCCTGACTGCGCCGTGCCTGGTTCTGCCGGCTCTACGGATTTGAGGCACAGACCGGGAGGGCTGCGGCCCCGCGCCGATCTTTGGAACTTTGGAAGATGGCTTGACGGCAGGACCATCATGGATTACTGTTAGCAGAGCGGCGAACGACGCTGACAAAAGAACAGGAGGATTCCACCGAGCCTTTCCCGTCGCGCCAGAAAATGAAGAAGCCCACAGGCACCAGAGCTACCAACTTCAGGCCTGCGGACTCCCGGACCCGAATCTCCCCGCCCGGCTTCACGCCGTCCGGTTTGTTTCGGCTGCCGCCATTGTAGCACGGTTGGCAACACCGTGCCCCGGCGCTGCCGACAGCCCTCGGCTTGCCCCGGATGGGCGATGTGGTCCACGGCTCGGACCCCGCCATGCAACTCACCCTTCTCGCAGAACGGCTTGCTACCCCGACTCCCGGTGAGGCTCCCGTCTTGGAGCCCATGCCCCTCTGGCCTTTCGCCCCGGCGCTCCCGGCCAGGCCCCGATCCGCCGGAGCCCCCCATGTCTAGCCCCATTCTCCTCGACCACGCGGCCCACCCCCGCAACTCCGGCCCGCTACCCGGGGCCACCCACGCCGGCGAGGCCCGCTACGAGCGTTGCGGCGACCGGGTGCGCCTGGAGTTCCTGGTGGCGGACGGTCGGGTGCGCGAGGTCCGGGGCCAGGCCTTCGGTTGTGGCGCGGCGGTGGCTGCCGCCAGCGTGGCCACCGAACTCCTGCAGGGCCTCACCGTGACCGAGGCCCGAAACCTCGACGCCTTCAGGTTGGACCGGGCCCTGGGTGGCGTCCCCCCGGCCAAGCGCCACGCCCTGCTCATGGTGCTCCAGTGTCTTGCCGAGGCTCTCGGGCCTCGACTTGGAGCGGACCCTCCACGGGAGAAGCCGCTTCAGACCAACCCCCAGTCAACCCCGCCCCTCCGCCCCCCGCCTTCAGCGACTCCATCTTCCATGTGACCTGGAAGGACGACTTCGTCGGCGCCCGGCGGCCCAACTGGGTGCTCACCGGCCAGGGAACCTACACCCAGAACGCCGAGCGGGGAGGGTCCGGCACCCTCACCACCGGAAGCACCACCGACGACACCGCCTTCCTGCGCTTCGGCGGGCTGGGCTTCGCCGAAACCTCCAGGAATCCGGATGTCCAGGTCTTCGCCCGGCTCGAGGACACCACCCAGGTCTACGCGGTCCTGGCCGGCCTCTACCGCGACGCGGACAATCTCCTCGAGATCTGCTACGACGCGGAAAGCTCCGCCTCGACCTTCAGATACCGCTGCCGCAGTGGCGGCGTGGAGACCACGCTCGACTCCAACGTGCCGGCCGACACCGACGACCACAACTTCTGGATGCGGGTGGAGGCCTACGGCCAGTCCGTCAGGTTCTCCATCGACGGCCCCGAGACCGAGGCGGCCATCAACTCCAACATCCCGAGCGTGCTCCTGGAGCCCAACCTGGGCCTGAAGACCAAGGAAGGCGCCGCGAAGGCGATGACGGTCGACGTCTTCTCCTTCCTGGCGGAGAGGTAGCCAGCCATGCCCGAGCTTGAGGTGACCAGGATCCAATACGGTCCCAACCCCTTCTCGATCCAGCAGGGAGGGCTCTTCTCGTTCGAGTTCTCGGTGCTCTTCACCAACGGGACGCCGCCCGACACCTTCACCTACAACATCTACGCCATGAGCCCGGCCCAGGAGGTCATGAAGCACTGGACGGACACCGTGTCCACCAACGGCCAGAGCCAGGTGGATGTCGGCGTGGCCTTCCCCCTCCTGATGGAGAACGACCAGCCCTTCCCATTCGCTGATTTCCGCAACCGCTTCATCGTCTCGGCCGAGGGCTATCCCACCTGGGACCAGTACCACTGCACGGGCGGGCATGTCATTCCCGACCTGCCGTTCGCGTGCCCGCCCGAGTCGACGATGAGGAGGATGTCATGAGATTTCAACCTGAATCCGCCGCCTGGCGTGAGAACCGAGGGCGTCGAGGCGGGTCTGGATGCAAGGAAGGCGTGCATCGAGGAGCGGAGCGTAGTTGGAAACTACGTGAGCACCGCAGAGGTGCGCCTGACGACGCAGACGGGCCCGTATCGGCGGCCGAATGCCACGGCAGGTAGCGGATTCAGGTTCACCCCCCCGAACACCACGACGGGCGTCGAGCTCGTCACCGGCTGCTTCACCTGCCACACCGTCGACCTGGTCATCCCGGCCAAGGGGTTCGACTTCAAGTTCCAGCGCTGGCACCGCAGCGACGCCATCC